>Ga0068868_100000287_pt1 | contig 33828 bp, 31 predicted proteins | sample KBSMisM42_FD_64660 | JGI IMG/M metagenome (GOLD analysis project Ga0068868, IMG submission 64660) | Miscanthus rhizosphere microbial communities from Kellogg Biological Station, Michigan, USA - KBS Miscanthus M4-2 | ecosystem: Host-associated > Plants > Roots > Rhizosphere > Soil ...
GTCGGATTGACAAAGATCGAGACGACAACCCGTTTTGCCCGCCGCCGCGCTTCTCGGACGAGCGCCATGTGACCGCGATGCAACGCACCCATTGTGGGCACCAGCGCGATACTGGCACCCGCCTTTCGATACGGTTCCAATGCACGCCGGAGCGAAGGGACCGTCCGCAGAATCTTCGGAGCTGTTGCCATATTGTCGGCCTTGTCGGCGAAGTGTCGCAAATCCGCAATACGTCGAGCAAGGCGGCTAGGCACAGACTAGCTAATTGAGGATCAAATCGAGATTAACTTGACTAACGTATACAAATATTTCGACAATTAGCAGCCGGAGAGGGGCGGCATGCTGATCCAGCCAATTCAGGAAAGCGTTCAATCAGCGCACGTTGTCGTTCTCGGAAACGAGAAGGGCGGTTCGGGAAAGTCGACGACCGCTTTGCATATTGCGGTCGCCTTGCTGAAGGCTGGGCAGCGTGTCGCAACGATTGATCTCGATTCGCGCCAGCAAAGCTTCACCCATTACATCGACAATCGCCGCGCTTGGGCGGATCGTGCACGAGTGTCGCTTGAACTGCCTACGCACTATTGTATCGCGCGCGCTGAGGGCAATTCGCTCGAGGCCAATGAGGCGCGCGAATTTGAAAACTTTTCGGCTGCGATCGGAGCGATCGAGCACAATCATGATGTTGTCGTCATCGATACACCAGGGGCCGATACCTACCTGATGAGGCTTGCTCACTCGATGGCGGACACGCTTGTCACACCGCTAAACGACAGCTTTCTCGACTTCGACGTACTGGCCACACTTGATCCGACAAATTTTGCCGTAACGGGAGAAAGTCACTACGCCGAAATGGTGCGGGAAGCGCGTCGCCAACGCCGGTTGGTTGACGGCCGCCTCACGGATTGGATTGTGGTACGGAACCGGTTGTCCAATCTCGTATCGCGGAACAAGCGGTTGGTCGGCGATGGGATCAACGAACTGTCAAAACGAATGGGTTTTCGATGTGTCGAGGGCTTTGCCGAACGCGTCGTTTATCGTGAATTTTTTCCTCGAGGATTGACCGCGCTTGACGAGTTGGACGAGGAGACGCTGGGTACGCGGCCAAACCTTTCGCACGTGACGGCGCGAGAGGAAGTCATTTCGCTGCTGAATGTGTTGCAATTGCCGATGTCGGAGAATGGTAAACGGCGTGCCGCTACCCGCGCGGAATGGTTCTCCGTCATGGATCAGCCCCTCCAGGTTCACGATATCATCGGATAGGTCCGCAGGCTTGCATTCAGGCTGTCGGGCCGCCATTTACTTGGTGTGCGGAGAGTCGCGCGAGCATTCCCAATTCGGTGTAGAATCGCGCCATGGCCAAGAACTCCCAGCAAACGCCTGCGCCGGTTTCGTCCAGGTCCGAGGTCGAAGCCTTTCTTGAGCGCGTGCGCGCGCTCGGTCCTTCGAGTGCGCAAGGTACCCGAGGCCGTCTGCTCTTTGCGCTTGATGCGACAATGAGCCGGCAGCCAACCTGGGACACAGCGTGCACGCTGCAGGCTGACATGTTTCGAGAAGCCGCTGGCATTGGCGGGCTCGACATTCAACTCGTCTATTTTCGTGGCTTGCACGAATGCCGAGCATCAGGCTGGGTCTCGGACGGGAAGCAGCTCGCTGACCTCATGTCTAGGATCGATTGTCGCGGAGGGCAGACACAGATCGCTAAAGTACTCAACCATGCCCGTCAGGAGCACGCGCGCGGCAAGGTTCAAGCCCTGGTTTTCGTCGGCGATGCCATGGAGGAGGCAATAGACAATTTATGCCAAGCGGCCGGTGAACTGGGCATTCTTGGAGTTCCGGTATTCATGTTTCAGGAAGGCGGCGACCCAATCGCGGAAAACGCGTATCGCGAGATCGCGCGATTGTCTCGCGGCGCATACTGCCGGTTCGATACCGGTTCTGCACATCAGCTTGGCGAGCTGCTGCGTGCGGTGGCGGCGTATGCCGCAGGCGGCGTTCGGGCACTCAAGGAATTGTCGTCCAGGCGTTCGGCCGGCGCGCAAAAATTGTTGTCGCAACTGAAATAGCCATGCCCGCGTTTATTTTCGGCGTTCTGGTGTTGGTGCTCGCACTGTGGGCACTCAATGTGATCTCGAAGGCCGATCCCAGAATCGCTGCGCGCGTGACAAAAATCGGTGGCGGCCTACTTTCACTCGGACTCGCAGTCTTCTTGGGCCTGCGCGGAGAGGTCGGAGTAGCCATTCCGCTAGGCGTCTTCGGGCTTGGATTGCTCGGCTGGGTGCCGTTTGGGCCTGCAGGCTTTGGAGCGCGTACGCAGAAGACGGGTGGACAGGCGTCGCGCGTGCGTTCTGCGTACTTTGAGATGGAACTCGAGCATGACAGCGGCTCGATGCGCGGACGTGTTATTGCGGGCCGCCATCAGGGCGTCACACTGGAACAACTCGACATCCAGACCTTGATCTCGATGTTCGGCGAAATTGATGAGGAAAGCCGCGCCTTACTTGCAGCTTATCTTGACCGCCGGGATCCCGGTTGGAGTGAGCACGCGCAGGCGGATGCGGCGGCGGGGCGCCGCGCGACGGCCAGCGGAAAAATGTCGGAGCAGGAGGCCTATCAGATCCTTGGCCTGGAGGCCGGCGCGAGCGCCGACGACATCGGTCGCGCGCACCGCACGCTTATGAAGAAACTGCATCCCGACCAGGGGGGCTCGACGTATCTGGCGGCCCGTATCAACGAGGCCAAGGAAATCCTTCTTCGCCGTCATCGCTGAGGTACTCCACAAATGCGACCATCAGCGGCTCCTGGTTCGGCACGTCCCTATTACGTATTTTTTTGAATCTCAATTTTTCACCAGCATGCATGGAATGTCGCTGCGCTTGAGATGTTTGCAGGCAGCCTCCGCTTGGTTCTTCTCCAGCCCTGCGAACCGCGCACGGAACAGCACCTTCTCGCCTTTCTCGACACGTTCGGTGAACGGATCGGCTTTCCTGAGAAGGTCTTTGACCTTTGTTTGCGCGAGCTCCAGTCTCTGCCACGCATCTTTCTCGTCTGGGAGTGCGCCGATCTGAATAATCCACCCCGAACGCGGCTTAGCGGTGGGCTCCGGTGCCTGTGTTGAAACAGGCGCGCTCGGAACGGCGGAAGCTATCTTGGCTGTGGCTGCAGGAGGAGGTGGGTCAGATTTTGTGGCGGGCGGCTCGGGGACAGAGGGTGCAGGTGCAGACGGCGCGATTGCCGGGGACTGCTCGTTCTTTACCGTGATAACGGTGGTGATCGTCGCCTGCGCGGACTCGGGCGGCGTTGGCGCGAGCTGCCGGCTTTCAGATGGCAACGGAGTCAAGGCCGCAGTCCGCATGCCCCCGGGATGAACGGCGACCGTCTTTACGGCATTCGGCTTGATCGGATCCGTTGAGCCGGGAAGCGGCGCGTCAGAGGACGCACGCGTTACCGATGCAACGCGCACAGGCGCGGAGCCGGTACGATCGTCATCTTTCTCCTTGTCCTTTTTATCTTTGTCGATGTGATCCTTGCGGGCCAGTGCGGTTTCCCATCCCTCGACGACGGGAGGTGCAGTCCGCTTGACCGCAGCGATGTTGATATTGTTGTCGATGAGGCTTCTCACGCGCGCGTCGCGTGCCGGTGCGCTGCGTCCTCCAAAGACGACCGCGACGAGGTGATGGTTCGCGCGGCGCACCGACGTGACGATGTTAAACCCAGAATCGTGGATATAGCCCGTCTTAATTCCGTCAACGCCATCAACCGTGCCGAGCAGGTGGTTGTGATTACGAATTGCATGACCGCGATATTCGAAAGTGCGGGTTGCGAAATAGTGGTAGTGGTTCGGGAAACGGTCCTGGATCGCGCGGCCTAAGATGGCCTGATCACGCGCAGTTGTGATCTGCTGGTCATCCGGGAGTCCGGAGGCATTGCGATAGGTAGTCTGGCTCATGCCGAGGGCGCGCGCCTTGGCCGTCATCATCCTCGCGAAGGCAGGCTCGTCACCCCCAATCGCTTCCGCAACGATGACAGCCACGTCATTGGCCGATTTGGTCACAATGGCACGGATAGCGGTTTCGACCCGGATCGAGTCGCCTGGCTTGAGGCCAAGCTTGGACGGCGCCTGGATCGCGGCACGAGCGGATACCGGCATTTCGGTCGTGAGCTTGATCTTGCCTTGCTCCAGACGCTCAAACAGCAAATAAAGCGTCATGACCTTCGTGAGCGACGCCGGGTGGCGCGGAGCGTCGGCATTGGTCGCCTGCATCACGGCGCCTGAATTGGCATCCACGACGATCGACGAATAGGCAGGCTGATAGCTGTCGGCGGACCGGCTGCGGTGAGCGCGCTTGGCGTGAGCATCAGCGCTGAAGGCGTTAATTGTGAGGACGGTCGCCAGACCAATGGCGCTACAGCACAGACCGCGCCGAAATACGCCTCCCCCAAGCAACATCAACTCTCCCCAAACGCGGTTTTATGGCTATCCCCTAGGCAGCCATCGTGGCCGATTTATAACGTCACCGCGGCGCGTCAAATTAGGACGGTAGGAGAACGTAGTTTACAAATTACTAAGGCAATCCACTGAATTTTAAGATGTTTTTGCAGTGCAATAATATTGCTTGACTTTATTGTGCAGTGCAGTATATGAGCCTTCAGTCCTGGCAAGGCCAGGTTCGAAATTTGGCACATTGGCGCCGCCTAGCGGGCCGGAAGGGATGACATGGTCAAGAATTTCGAGGATCTCCAGCAGGTCAGCAAAGACAACGTGGACGTGACCCTGAAAGCCGTGGGTGCGCTTTCTAAAGGCACCCAGGCGATTGCAGTCGAGGTTGCGGACTATTCGAAGAAGGTGTTCGAGGACGGTAGCGCCGCGCTCGAGAAGCTTTTCGGCGTGAAGTCCTTCGACAAGGCGATCGAAGTTCAGACCGAGTACGCCAAGACCGCCTATGAGGGGTTTGTGGCCAAGGCTTCGAAGATCGGCGAGTTGTATGCCGATCTCGCCAAGGAAACCTACAAGCCATTCGAGTCGCTGATCGCTAAGGCGAAATAAGTTGCGTTGAGTTGAGTTCCGCGTCGGTAGCGTCGCGTAGAGTTCAGTTGGAATGCAAAGCCCGGCTCAATGAGCCGGGCTTTTTGTTTGGTTGCAACACAACCAACCAGCGATCGCGACCTTTTTTATTGCGCCACCCGCAGCTTGGTGAGGTTGGTGCCGATGGTCTCGAACGTCGCCGTGATCTGGTCGGCCGTCGTCAACAGATAGAACTTGGCCGAATCGCTTGCGCAGTTCTGAAGCAGGGTCGACGTTGGATCGCCGCCGGTGTTCACCTGAATTGTATAAACATCGACTTTTGCAGTCCTGAGCTTGTCGCAGGTGAGCTGCTGGCGTGCGTCAATGTCCGTGTCGGTGTTGTACCAGCGGTCCTGTGTGTTCAAACCGTCAGTCAGCAGAATGATGACCTGCTGATATTTGTAGGCAGAATCCATGGCAGGCACGGTGAACGGGCCGCCGCCGACAAGCGACAGCCAGCCGACCTGCAAACCAATCGCCTGATTGGTATTGCCATTCGGCGTCATGCTGTCGACCAGCGTCTTCATGTTATCCCATTCATCAGTCAGGCCCTTCACCGCCTTCGGGCAGCTGCTGTACTGTTCAGCCGGGTAGAGCGATGACCACCTTGGCGTGACCGCATCCGGGGGGTCTGCAGTTGCGTCGAAATTGTACTCCGTATCCGGATCGTCCGGGTTGCCGCGGTCCATAACGCAGCCATTCCAGTTGGTTGTGTTGTGGGTCCTGGGCTTCCAGGTTCCAGTGACCGTCCAAACGCCGTTGTAAGACGTCCAAGTGTTCACGCTCCATGTGCCGCCGTGGCTCTGACAGCTGCTCTTCTTTGTATATGACGGATTTGAACAGTGGCTGTGGGTTGTGCAGGTGCTTTCCGAGCTGTAGCCCCCGTTGCTGCATATTCCCGAACTCGTGCAGGAATCCTGGTCCGTGTAGCCCGAAACACTGCAAGTGCCGACGTTGGCGCGACAGTCGTTCCGCGTGCTCCAGCCTCCGCTGCTGCAGGTTCCTCTTGTCGCATTCCAGGACGTGTTATCGGAGGTGGTCGCATCCTGGGTCGGAGCCCCAGGATTGTTGGTATTATCGTCTCCCGGTGCGGTCCCCCAGTAGATCCAATCCGCGGCGAAGTTCGACTTGCCGAGGTTGACGTCCTTTGCAAACGGAATGATCGACACATAGACGTCGCCGGTTGTGGTGACAGCGCCGTGCAGCTGGTCGATCAGGCTCTTGGTGGCAGTCTTGAGGGCGGTCATCTTGCCCGCGCTGTCCATTGAACCCGTGTTGTCGAGTACGAGCGCGACGCGCAGGCGGGTGATGCCCCATTTGGCGGTGGACGAAGCTCCCACGTGGAACGTGTCGTATCCGAGCACCCTCACAAATTGGGCATCAAGAGCAGCTGTGGCCTCGACCTTGATGTTGGAACCGCCGGTCGTGCCGTAGGTGACCTTGACATCGACGTCCTTGGCTTCTGGGCGTGTGAAGAGCGCCTTGAAATATTTATTTGCATTTGTCTTGAGCTGCTCTTCGGTGTCGCTCGCGGCTTCCTTCGAGAGCATCAGCGCAGTGGAATCGAGCGCAGTCTGCATGGCCGCCTTGACCGAATTGGCGCGGCTGTAATCGACGGCAGCGCCGACAAAGCCAATGATCGGCAGCGCAGCGAAGGCGAAAGTGATTGCGACGTTGCCTGCCTGCGCGGCGCGGAAGGCTGACAGCGTTCTGCGAAACTTTTTCCAAGCATTCATCATGACGCACCGAGGAAATGTTTGAGCCCTGCTGCCGTGTTAAAGGACGGTGCTAAAGGGCCGGTATATCGGGGTGGGCCGAATTCGAAGACGGCAGTAAGGATTAGGGGTCGCTTATGGACATTGTCTGCACCTTTTCAAAGGCTTCGATGGTAAATAGCCTTTGCCTGCATTCAGACAAATGCGCGTAATTCTTGTGAGGCGTCCTTAACGCGCCGTTGGCCGGATAGAAGAATCGCCCCGAACAATCGAGAAAAGAGCGGCGTAGCGGCGCGTGTCGATGTCGCCGCTACGCCGTTTGCTTTACATCGCCAGGCGGAGCCTGGAGAGCGACGTGCCGATTTGACCGAACGTGGCCACGATCTGTCCGGCAGTCGTCAGCAGGAAGAATTTTCCCGGGTCGCTCGCACAGTTCTTCAGCATCGTCGACGTGGCGTCGCCGCCCGTGTTGACCTGCACCGTGTACAGCGTGATGCCGGCGGCCTTCACGTTGTCGCAGGTTTTCTTTTGACGGTTGTCGATCGAAGTCTGAGAATCGTACCAGCGGTCCTCGGTATTCAAACCGTCCGTCAGCAAGATGATGACGGTCTGGTACTTATAGTCTGGGTCGATTGGCGGGACCGTGAACGGTGTCGCCGTCAAGGTCTGCCAGCCCACCTGCAGGCCGATGGCCTGGTTGGTGTTGCCGACCGGCGTCATCGTATCGATCTTTGCATTCAGGGCGGTCCAGTCGTTCGTCAATTGCATCAATGGGACGGAGCATGAGCTGTATTGCTCGGCCGGATACAGCGTTGCGCCGGCGACTGGGGCAGCGTTGGTTGTATCATAATTCTGATCACGGTCGGTTACACAACCATTCCAGGTGCTGTGCGGGGCCGGCGTCCAGACCTTTCCGTGAGACACGCAGCTGCTCTGCTTGTGGTAGCTCGAGTCGCTGCAGGTGCCGTTCAGTGAATCCCACAGATCCCAGCGCAGCCAGGTCTGACTGTAGTTATCAGGCCCGAAATTCACGTCCTTGCTGAAGGGAACGATGGAAACATAGACGTCTTCAGGCTTGTATGCGGCGTCTTTGAGCTGGTTCAGCAGATTGTGAGATGCGGTTTTGAGAGCGGCCATCTTGCCGGAGCTCGACATCGAACCGGTATTGTCGAGCACAAGCGCAACGCGCAGGCGTGTGTTGCCCCAGGTCGAAACCGACGTCGCGCCGATGCCGATCTGGCTGACGCCGATGACACCGAGAAAATTGGTATTGATGGCAGCGGTGCCTTGAAGCGTGAGCTTCGATCCGGCGTCGGCCGTATATGTCGGCGTGACAGTGATGTTGTTCACTTCAGGGTGCTTGTAAAGCGCGTTGAACGTGTTGGTAGCCTGCGTTTGCAGCGCAGTGCTATCTTCGTTCGCTGCATTTTTGGAGAGCATCAATGCGGTTGCGTCCAGTGAAACCTGGAACGCAGCACGGGCGGCGTTCGCCCGCGTGTAGTCGACGGCCATTCCGACCCCCACGAGCAGGGGGACGGCAACGACGGCCATGAGGGGGGCGACACCGCCCCGGGTGTTTGAGAGAAAACGGGCCAACATGCGGATTCACCCAATGTTTGAGAGCACGACCTACCAATAGAGTTCCTCCTTATGGGGCTACCCCCTTGAGAAAACGTGAGAACAACGCGCCGAATTTGGGGGAAAGTCGCCTCAATTTGCCGCCAAACGGGTTGCGATCGCTTAAGCAATAATTATCTGCTTTTGGCCGTGGAAAATCGCGCGGATTCCAGCCCCTGTCCCGGAACGGGGCAGGCCTTGTGCGAATTGGCGGCTTGGAAGGGCTGTGCCGAGGTCTCTATTATGTTGGGTGGTCACGTGGTGGCGTGGCCAAGGCGCAACCTGAATGCAATGCTTCGACCATGACATTCCCCTTTGCAGCGACTGACCTTGCGATCCGTAGTTCGCGAGCCACCAGTATGGCTGACGATGACCGCAAGCGCCGAAGCGAGCAGGGCGGGCCGGGCACTGCGGTCATCACCAAGACAAAGCCGCAGACCAAGCGGCCGAACATGTACCGGGTCCTCATTCTCAACGACGACTACACCCCTATGGAATTCGTCGTGCATGTTCTGGAACGCTTCTTCGGCAAGGACCACGAAGCCGCCACAAGAATAATGTTGCATGTTCACCATCACGGGATCGGCGAGTGCGGCGTCTATACTTACGAAGTCGCAGAAACCAAGGTTACGCAGGTCATGGACTTTGCGCGCAAACATCAGCATCCTTTGCAATGCGTGATGGAAAAAAAGTGAGTCGCGGGAAGAAACGGTCAATACAAGCAGGAATGAGAAGCTAATGCCGACTTTCTCGCGCAGCCTTGAACAATCCCTTCATCGGGCCTTGGCCCTCGCCAATGAGCGTCACCATGAATACGCAACGCTAGAGCATCTGTTGCTGGCGCTGATCGATGATCAGGATGCGTCCGCGGTGATGCGCGCATGCAACGTCGACCTCGACAAACTGCGCCGCAGCCTGACGACCTATCTGGAATCAGAATTGGAAAACCTGATCACCGATGGCGCGGAGGATTCCAAACCGACGGCGGGGTTCCAGCGGGTCATTCAACGCGCGGTTATCCACGTGCAGTCCTCGGGTCGCGAGGAGGTAACGGGCGCAAACGTGCTTGTCGCGATTTTTGCAGAACGCGAAAGTCATGCTGCCTATTTCCTGCAAGAGCAGGACATGACCCGCTACGATGCCGTCAATTATATCAGCCATGGAATCGCCAAGCGGCCCGGCCTCTCAGAATCGCGTCCGGTGCGCGGCGTTGAAGAGGAAGCAGATACGAAAGGCGGCGACGAGCCAAAGAAGAAAGGCGATGCGCTCGAAGCGTACTGCATCAATCTCAACAAGAAAGCCAAGGATGGAAAAATCGATCCGTTGATCGGCCGCGATGCCGAGATCAATCGCACCATTCAAGTGCTCTGCCGCCGGCAGAAGAACAATCCGCTGTTTGTTGGCGATGCCGGCGTCGGCAAGACTGCGATCGCCGAAGGGCTTGCGCGGCGGATCGTGCACGGCGAGGTGCCGGATGTGCTCAAAGGCGCGACGGTGTTTGCGCTCGATATGGGCACGCTGCTGGCCGGTACGCGCTATCGCGGTGATTTCGAGGAGCGACTCAAGCAGGTGATTAAAGAGATCGAAGCCTATCCTGGCGCGATCATGTTCATCGACGAAATTCACACCGTGATCGGCGCGGGCGCGACGTCGGGTGGCGCAATGGACGCCTCCAATCTCCTAAAGCCTGCGCTGGCGTCGGGAACGGTTCGATGCATAGGCTCGACGACGTACAAAGAGTATCGGCAGTATTTTGAGAAAGACCGCGCACTTGTGCGGCGATTCCAGAAAATCGACGTCAATGAACCATCGGTTCCTGACGCGATCGAGATTCTCAAGGGGCTTAAGCCGTATTTTGAGGACTATCACAAGCTCAAGTACACGAACGAGGCCATTAAGGCGGCCGTCGAGCTTTCATCGCGTTACATTCACGACCGGAAATTGCCGGACAAAGCAATCGACGTGATCGACGAGTCCGGCGCGGCGCAAATGTTGCTGCCGCAGAGCCGGCGCAAGAAGACGATTGGGATCAAGGAAATCGAGACGACGATCTCGACGATGGCCCGCATCCCGCCAAAGACGGTCTCCAAGAATGATGCCGAGGTGTTGCTGCATCTGGAGCAGACACTGAAGACGGTCGTCTACGGTCAGGACAGGGCAATCGAATCGCTTTCGGCGTCGATCAAGCTCGCCCGTGCGGGCCTGCGTGAGCCCGAAAAGCCCATCGGTTGCTATCTTTTTTCCGGCCCCACCGGGGTCGGCAAGACCGAGGTGGCGAAGCAGCTTGCCGCGTCGCTTGGCGTCGAGCTGATCCGTTTCGACATGTCGGAATATATGGAACGGCATACGGTGTCTCGCCTGATCGGTGCTCCTCCCGGTTACGTCGGCTTTGACCAAGGTGGATTGCTTACCGACGGCGTCGACCAACATCCGCATTGTGTGCTGTTGCTTGACGAGATCGAGAAAGCGCATCCCGATCTGTTCAATGTGCTGCTGCAGGTCATGGACCACGGCAAGCTCACCGACCACAACGGCAAACAGGTTGATTTCCGCAACGTCATTCTGATTATGACCACGAACGCAGGCGCTTCGGATCTTGCGAAGCAGGCTTACGGGTTTACTCGCAGCAAGCGTGAAGGCGACGACCAGGAAGCGATCAACAAGATGTTCGCACCCGAGTTCCGGAACCGGCTCGACGCGACCATCACTTTTGCGCACCTCTCGCAGGAGGTAATCGCCAAAGTGGTCGAGAAGTTCGTTCTGCAGCTCGAGGCGCAACTTGGCGACCGCAACGTCACCATCGAGCTTTCCGAAGAGGCCTCACGCTGGCTGATTGCCAATGGCTACGACGAGTTGATGGGCGCTCGGCCAATGGCGCGCGTCATCCAGGAGCACATCAAAAAGCCGTTGGCCGATGAAGTCTTGTTCGGCCATCTGAAGTCGGGCGGACACGTGCGCGTCATTGTCGACAAAGACGAGCAGGGCCGTGACAAACTCGGTTTCCAGTTCCTCGAAGGCCCGGTGACACCCAAGCCCGAGAAGCTACCGACGCCAAAGCCGAAGGCAAAGCGCCGCGCTGCGCCGCGGCCGAAGCCCAAACGCGGGTCAGTGCCGAAAGTGCCATTGGCCAAAGTTTGAGACCACGAAAGACAGCGCCGTTTGCAAGGCTGGGCCCGCGCCCGGCCTTCGCTTTTCGCACCTGCCGCATGCGGATGTGTCCCGTTGCGGAGACGCGGGCGCTGTGAGAGACGTGGATGCCCGCCATGTCTGCGCCGATTGCCTTTTCGTCGTCTTCAGCCGCTTTCTTTGCCGGTGCAAAGACAGCTCTGACATCCGTATTCATGTTGGTGTTGGCCGGGACGTATATCGGCATCGGTGCTTTGACCCATGATTTCGGCCTGAGCTCCTGGTGGCTGGCGATATCAACCGTCCTGGTGTGGGCGGCACCGGCGCAAGTTATTCTGATCACGACAGTAACCGCGGGTGCCGCCCTGTTCGAGATCGCCCTTGCGGTCACCCTGAGCGGGGTGCGGTTGTTTCCGATGGTCGTAGCGCTCATGCCAGTGCTGCGCGGACCGACCACGCGCCTGCGCGACCTGCTGCTGCCAACACACTTCACCGCGGTGAGCATGTGGGTTGAATCTTTGCGCCTTCTGCCTGCCATCGAGAATCAATGGCGCATTCCGTTCTGCAATGGCCTGTCGGCCGGCTACATGGCTACGGCGACCGCCTTCGGATTTGTCGGGTTCTATCTGGCGGCCGGACTTCCGCCGCTGCTCGCGGGCGGCCTTTTGTTCCTGACGCCGATGTCATTCCTGATGTCGACGGCGCGCAACGCCCGCATGATGGTCGACAAACTTGGACTGGTGTTCGGATTGGTGATTGGACCGTTGTTGACGCACCTGGATGTGAGTCTCGATCTGATGTGGACGGGCCTTATCGGCGGGACGCTCGCTTACCTCGTCCATCGTGTGCGCGAGGCCGCGACATGAGTGCGGTGCTCACGGAGCTGTGGCCTTATTTTTTGATGGTCATCGTCGGTTACTTGCCGAACGAGGCCTGGCGCGCGTTCGGACTGATTCTTGCGCGTGGCCTCAATGAGGATTCCGAAATCGTTGTCTGGTCGCGGGCAGTTGCGACCGCAATTTTGGCCGGTGTCATTGCCAAATTAGTTCTGTTTCCGACAGGGGCCCTTGCCGCAATACCGCTGCTGTTGCGCGTGGTCGCCTCGGTAATCGGCTTTGTCGTATTTCTTGCCGTCAGGCGCTCAGTCTCCGCCGGCGTTCTGGCTGCTGAGGCGGCGCTTTTGATCGGTGCGTTCCTGTTAGTTCCCTAGTGCAAACTAGCCGCCAGCAAGCGCGGCAGTGAGCATCTTCGCGTGTTCGGCCAAAACCTCCGGTTTTTCTTTCTCGCTTGCGGGCGGCTTCATGACGACACCGACCTTACGTGGTATGATGTGAACATGCAGGTGGAAAACCACCTGACCGCCAGCCCCTTCATTGAACTGCTGGATTGTGATGCCATCGGCTGAGAATGCCTTTATGGCGGCCTTGGCGATTTTCTGAGTGGTCATCATTACGTGCGCCAGATCATCGGCGCCGATATCGAGAATATTCCGAGCGGGCGCTTTTGGCAGAACGAGGGTGTGCCCCGGTGAACGAGGCATAATGTCAAGAAAAGCAATCGCCTTATCATCCTCGTAGACTTTGTAACTGGGCAGCTCGCCGCGCAGGATCTTGGCGAAAATGTTGTTAGGGTCATAATTGGGCATCGTATCCCCCGATCAGTCCTGTTCGACCAAATCTTTGCGGAACGGGGCCGCCGCTGCAAGCTCCTCGGCCGCAGCCTGCACATAAACGCGTTCACGCGCGAGATAGTCTGCAATAGCCCGGCGCAGGGCCGGATTGGCTATGAAATGCGCGGAATAAGTGGTGTAGGGAAGATAGCCGCGAGCCAGTTTGTGCTCGCCTTGCGCGCCTGCCTCGACTCGCTTCAGCCGACGCGTAATCGCGTAGTCAATCGCCTGATAGTAACACAACTCAAAGTGCAGAAAGGGGTGGTGCTCGATCGCGCCCCAATTTCGACCGTAGAGCGTATTGGTGCCAATGAAATTGATCGCGCCGGCAATCCATCGCCCGGCGCGGCGCGCCATTACCAACAGAATGCGATCGCGCATTTTCTCGCCTACGACGGAGAAGAACTCACGGGTTAGATAGGGACGACCCCATTTACGCGAGCCGGTTTCCATGTAGAAGGCGAAGAAAGCGTCCCAGATCGATTCCGTTAGATCAGACCCAGTGAGCCAGCAGACGTCGATGCCGGCGCTCAGAGCCTCCTTGCGCTCACGCCGAATCGTTTTTCGTTTGCGCGATGCGAGTGCGGCCAGGAAATCGTCGAAAGAGTTGTAGTCGGCATTCTCCCAGTGAAATTGTTGATCCGTCCGGCACAGGAAATTGCGCTCCCCAAGCGCCCGCCATTCGTCCTTGGTCAGAAACGTGACATGCGCGGACGACAGCTCGCTTGCCGTCGTGATTTCGACCAGTGCGTCGGCGAGAGCGCAGCGTATCGCGTCGGTTTCCAATCCGGCCCGAGCGAGCAAACGCGGGCCGGTCACCGGCGTGAACGGCACCGCCACCTGAAGTTTTGGATAGTAGGCGCCGCCGGCACGCTCAAACGCTTCTGCCCAGCTATGATCAAAAACGTATTCCCCGCGCGAGTGCATCTTGACGTAGCAGGGGGCAACCCCGAGGAGCTCGCCCGCAATGTCCTCGGCGAGCAGGTGCCTTGGCTGCCAGCCGGTTCGTCCACCCACCGATTGCGATGCCTCAAGCGAGGATAGAAATTCATGTGAAACAAATGGGTTAGGAGTACTTCCTCGTGTTGATAATGTCGGGCACAGATTGTCCCCAGCTGTGGATTTCAGTTCAGGTTTTGGTTGAGCGGCAACTTCCACCGCCTCACCGGCGCACATATTCCAGGCGCGGGCCGGGACCTCGGCAAGGGACTGCGTGATACGAATGCGAAGTTCGAAATCAGTCATCGGGTGATGTCATTGTATCCCGATTTTGCGCACGATTTCGTCTGGGATCCACATCTCTACCCGTGCCGGTCGCGCGGAACACGACACAAAACGATATCAAAGCCCGTGGGTATTCCGTCCCAGTTGGGCCGGCGCGCCGACAGGAAAACCGCTAGCGGAGATGTTTTGGCAAATTATGGCCGCCAACCCTCAAATATGACCTGGTCTGCCCAGCGAGCGGCCCGTTTTCGATCCTTGTCGCTACGCACTGTCCACGTCAGCAATGGTAATTTCCACAGAGCGTGCATTAGCAGCGGCGGCCCAGCCGGCAAATCTCGGACAGAATAGGCGATGAACTGGGGACGGCTTCGCGGGACGTGCAATAGAAGGCCCATATTCCGTCGCGCAGGAGCTGGCAGTTCTTTCCACTCGCGGTCTGAATAGTGGCGTTGCGCTACGACGCCTCGGACCAGGGCAGGGTATCTGCTGCGGGCAAGTTCGATCAGTTCGGGATCAAAGGACATAAGGGCGGCCGGCCCCCTATACGCGGAAAGGACGTCGGCTGCCCGCGCCAAGAGCCTGGCATCGCCGTTGAAGTGACTTTTGAGCTCCAAGAGCAAAGTGGCTCGGCCGGCTACCAGATCGAGCAATTCACCGAGTGTAAGAATACGATCGGCTGTCGCCTTGAATCGGATGCTCTGGAGTTGCACCGCGCTCATTTCCGCAAGGCGCCCCGCACCCTCGGTCAGCCGACCGAGTGCATCATCGTGATGCACTATGGCCTCGCCGTCGGCGCTGATCTGCAAATCTGTTTCGATGCCATAATTGCCCGAAATCGCTGCTGCGAAGGCGGTAGCTGTGTTCTCGATGATCCCGCGCTGCGCGTCATGCAGGCCGCGGTGAGCAATGGGGCGCGCAGTCAGCCAATCGAGGGACATTGGACAATCACGAGACCTCGAACTGGCCTTCCACCTCGACGGCAGCGTTGGCCGGCAAGGCTGCGACACCGACGGTGCTTCGCGCATGTCGCCCTTTTTCGCCAAACACCTCAACCATAAGGTCGGAGGCGCCATTCATGACCTTAGGTCCGTCGGTAAAGCCGGGTGTCGAATTGATGAAGCCGCCCAAACGAATGACGCGTGTCACCTTGTCCAAATCTCCGAGCGCAGCTTTTAGCTGCGCAAGCAAGTTGACGGCGCAGGCGCGCGCTGCCTTTTGCCCATCGTCCATCGAAACTTCGCCGCCCAACTGGCCCCTCGCCACGAGATTGCCGTCAGCACCAAAGCAAAGCTGGCCGGATACGACGAGCATGTTCCCGCTGCGAACGAACGGCACATAATTGGCAATTGGGGTCGCCGGTGTAGGCAGGCTGATACCCAGACTAGCGAGTTTCTTATCAACCGAACCGGACATGGTGTCCTCCACAACGCACGATTTTGTGCGATCCTTCGCCAATTGGACACTTCGGCGCAAGCCTAGGAGCGGTTGATTTGCACCGGCCTCTATCTTGCCCAGATCATGCCTCTTGCTCGCCTTCCGGCCAGCTTGGCCGAAGCAAAAGGTTCACGGTAATGAGGATTCCGGTCGGCACGAGACGTGCCCTCATTTTGGGGTTTTGTTTGACTGTCGTGGTGGCCAGCCTGCCCGTAGCGGCGGCGCCGCCTGCCGATCACGTCCTACTGGCTCCGCACAGGGCTATTTACGACCTCAAACTAGCCAAGTCGCGCGGGAGTCGCGGTATCGAGGGCGTGCGTGGCCGAATTCTGTATGATTTTTCGGGCAGTGCCTGCGAGGGTTATCAACTGCAGTTCCGGCAGGTGTCCGAACTCGATTCAGGTGAGGGAAAGGCGGCGTTGAGCGACCTGCGATCAACCACCTGGGAGGACGGCGACGGCAAGAAATTCCGCTTCAATTCAGAAAATCTGTTCAACGAGAGACGCACTGATATTGTTGATGGACACGCTGATCGGAATGAGCAGGCCGTAGCCGTCGTCCTGAGCAAGCCGAAAGAAAGAAATTTTACGGTGCCGAATACGGCAGTCTTTCCGACCGAACATATGCGACGCATTATTGCCGCAGCGCGTGAAGGTAAGTCGGTCCTCGAGTTTCCCGTCTACGACGGTTCGGAAAGCGGCGAGAAGCTCTACAACACGCTAACCGTTATTGGTCACCTGATCGAGCCGGGCAACAAAACGCCTGGCGACGCCAGTGCAAAGAGTCCGGTGCTTGCAAAGCTCGCGCGCTGGCCGGTGACCATTAGCTACTTTGATAAGTCGGAAAAGAAGTCCGAGCAAAACGGGGAGGAAACCCCGGTCTATTCGATTTCGTTCGAGCTCTACGAGAACGGGATTTCGCGATCTCTCATCCTCGACTACACCGACTTCACCATCAGTGGCGAGATGACGTCGCTCGAAATGAAAAATTCAAAACCCTGTCCGTGATCAGGCGACTAGGTGTCGTCGAGGGCCAAGCCCTTCACCACCGCGTTGCGTCCGAATTTAGAGCGCAGCCTGTCGACCGCGTGTTCAGCCTCGGCGGCGCGCCGGTCGATCAGATCGGCGAAATCGCCACCTATGGCGTCTTCCAGGTTGCTGACGCCGATGCCGATAAGGCGGAAACGCGTGGCACCCACTTCGTGCGTGAGCAGGTCGCGGCCGGCCGCAAATATGCGTGATGCAAGTTGCGTCGGCGCGCCGAGAGCGCGCGCTCGCGTGCGGATCTTGAAATCGGCACTTTTGAGCTTGAGCGTCACAGTCGAACCGGCAAGCGCGTTCGCCTTCAGGCGGGCCGACACGCGCTCCGTAAGTTCCCATAGATATTGCTCGAGCGGACGAAATTCGCCGATGGCGTGGTTAAAGGTCGTCTCGGCAGAAATGCTCTTGGTGTCGCGCTCGGGATTGACCGAGCGCCCGTCAATGCCGCGCGCAAGCCGCCAGAGTCGCAAACCCTCATCGCCATAACGCCGCATGAGATCGCGCTCGTCGGCGCGCTGCAGGTCTGCGATGGAACGGAAACCGTCGGCCGCAAGTTTTGCCGCGCTGACCGCGCCGACACCATAGATGAAACCGACTGGCTTGCTGGCCAGAAATGAAACCGCTTCTGTTGCGCCAAGCACGGCAAAGCCGCGCGGTTTATCGAGATCCGATGCAATCTTGGCAAGAAATTTATTGGCGGACAGGCCGATCGATATCGTAATTCCGAAGTCGTGTTCGACCTGCATCGCAAACCCCGCCAGGGCTTTGGCCGCGCTTTTGCCATGCAGGCGCTCGGTACCAGTCAGGTCGAGAAAGGCTTCGTCGATCGACAGCGGTTCAACGAGTGGCGTTAGAGCGAACATTGCCCTGCGAACTTCGCGTCCAACCTGAACATATTTCGCCATGTTCGGTTTAATGACGATGGCGTCGGGGCATCGTCGTTTGGCTTCGAACATCGGCATTGCCGATCGAATACCGTAAGTACGGGCTACGTAACACGCCGCAGCGACGACACCGCGGGTGCCGCCGCCGACCACGACGGGTTTGTCGGCAATGTCGGGATTGTCACGCTTCTCGATGGTCGCGTAGAACGCATCGCAGTCGATGTGCGCGATCGTCAGGCTGTGAAGCTCGGGATGGCGGGCCAGGCGCGGCGAACGGCATGCCGCGCATCGGGTCGCACCGTCCGGCGCATCGCTGAGACAATCGCGGCAGAAGCTCATGGCACGTCCCGTTCTTAAGGATTGTCCGCGAGCAAGGCGCGGCCGCGCTCGACGTCGGCGGGATCAAGGCCCGCCTCAGATGCAAAATCAGCGATCAATCTTTCATCGGATGCGACATAGTCAAGGACGCCGCTGAGGAACCCCGGCTCACGCGCGGCGGCGCGAATCTCGGACGGTCCAATGCCGGTTACAGCAAGGAACCGGCCAAGCCGCTCGCCGTCGCCGGCAATAAATGCAAGGGCCTGAATCGCAAGCGCTTCGGCCTCTTTACGTGCGAATCGGGAGCCTCGTTTCACCAGCCAATTTGCCTATTCGAAAGAAGCGCAGATAGCGAACCAATCAACTACATGCAGTGGTAATCCTCAATCAACTTCGCCACTGGCTGGCACGGCTTTTTGCCAGAAGTGGCCAACCCCTTCCGAGCGGGATGTCAAATCATACGGCGGGACTCGGACGCCTCGCCAGTTCCCACAACCATGAAAGCTGTTGTTTATGCACCGCGCCGCTACGAATTACGAACCGATACCCAAATACTTCCAGTTCCCGCCGCCAACCGGGCCGGATGTTCCGGAATCTGGTGGCGTTGGTTGTCTGCGTTAAGAGGATGTTGAGTTGGAACGTGGGCTGTCTGATGATTGTTACAATTGGCCGGTTAGCGCGTTATCGTTTCGATGGCCCGTTCGCTCGGCGAAGATGCGCCGTTTTCATACCCAACGTTCTTGGCTCCGCTAAAACGGAAGAAGCCGCCGGTAAACCGGCGGCTTCAATACCCGCTCTTAGCTAGATGAGTTGTGTCTAGGGAGCGTGGTTCCAGATCTTCTACTTAGTTAGCCGCGGAGAGGGCGGTGGAGATGCTGGTGAACGTTGCGTTCAGGTTGCTACCAACCGATTGAACCGCAGCGATAATGACGACCGAAATGCCCGCGGCGATGAGGCCGTACTCAATCGCGGTAGCGCCCGACTCGTCTTTCAAAAATGCAACAAACTTAGACATGAACGCGCTCCTTGCTGTTTGTCAGTGCGCGGACGGTACTGTCGTCCGCCTTAATAGGGGGTTGAATTGGAGCGTCGAATTTTTTGATGATTGTCAGAAATAGCGAGCATTTCAGCGATAGTCGTATCGGAAGCCGGTATTACTCTGGGGTTTCCAGCTCATTAGTTGGAGGTTAACCAAAGGTACAACCTGCATGAAACCAGTTGGACTGGTTTTGCGGGCGGGCGGTGGCATCCCGATAATCGCCGAAGCCCAAGGCGGTTGGAGAAGCATCTGGCGCGCTTAAGTCGTGAGAATTGGGCCAACACCCTTGCGCAATGGATTCTAACTAACTCGCTAAAGTAATTTCAACATTTGCTGCGTATTTTCATGTCGACCTTCACTCCAAATGCTTACCAACGATTATTTTTCGACAGACCCGGACAGCAAATTGGCTAACCGAAACTCGAACTAAAAGATTAAGGATCGGCCCCCATGCACGCGGTCTCACTAAAAACTTTTAAGAATGCGAAATTTATTTGGCTCGATTTGCTTGAGCGATCCGTAATTTTGATAATGTTCGTTTTCTTTGCAATACGAATGTATTTGAATTTTAAGCTCACTTATAGCGTGCCGGTGTTGTTGTTGCTGGTCGCTGAAATTCTACCTGTCATTTTAGTTATCTTTCGAAGATGGTCCAATTCGCCTGTGATGTCGACAAAACCGGTGGACTGGATTTTAGCACTTGTGGCCGCAAATGCTCCGTTGTTGGCCTCCCCTGGCGGAACCCCTGGCACCATCCTTCCTCACGCTGTGTGCTCGTTGATAATCATCAGCGGGTTTTTGATCCAGATATCGGCGAAGATTATCTTGTGGCGAAGCTTTGGAGTGGTGCCGGCCGCGCGAGAGATTAAGGTCCGCGGGCCATATCGGTTCGTTCGCCATCCGATGTATGCAGGTTACATCATCCAACATATCGGATTCCTTTTGGCCTATCCCATGCTTTGGAATTTCGCTGTCTACTCCGGTGCACTGGTGGTTCAGGTCGCGAGGATTTTACGCGAAGAGCGGATACTTAGCGGAAAACCACTTTACCGGGAATTCTCCTCGCTGGTCCGGTATAGACTTCTGCCGGGAGTATTTTGACGCCCTAAAGCCCGGAGAACGGCGGCCTCTTCTTTTTGCGTGCCGTAGTAGTGGCCCCATTCGTCACGCGAGGGGAGTGTCCGACAATGACCCAAAGCGGACATTGCCGGCAAAAGCGGCAATGCTACCTTGAGGCGATCAGCAAATAGGTGATCCAGAAAGCAGCCAAGCCGGCGACAAATATCGTTGGCGAAAACGCAACTGAATCGGGCTGCTTCGGGTCTTTCGCTTTGCGGTGTGCGTAAAGTGTGAGCTCCAACAGCATCCAGCCATTTCCGATAGCCACGGCGCCCATCAGCGACGGTGCAATACCGTAATAGGTCAGGTAGGCGATTACGCCGTTGATCTGCGCCACGATGGCGATGACCGCGAAGCGCGGGTTAAGGCAGGCCAGTACGACTGCCATAACTTCAAAAGCATAAAAATACCGGTCGTGCATTTTCGGGAGCACGAATGGCATCAACAGCAAAGAAACTGCTGCGGCCGCGACCAGATGGTCGACCTTGCGCAGGTCTTTCGCTCGCGCGGCGAAGATTGAGAATATAAATCCCGCCGCGGCTGAAATGGCCATTCCGGCTACTACGCCTTGTGCGTAGAACCGGTTTGGTACGAACAGCCACATATTTGCGGCGTTCATCGACAGCTGTGCAAAGGTTTCAGCCTGGCCGAAATAGACCATCATAATGTCGGAGAGAGATTGGCCAAGTAGCCAGGCCGGCAAGGCAATGACCAGATAAACAATCGGAATTGCCGTGAGCCATAGCCAATGGATCGTTCTCCGTAGCACAAGCGCGAAGATCAGAGGCGAAAGGAAAACTGCCTGGGCCTTGACGGAAAATCCGACGGAGAATGTAACGATCCCGGCCCGCGGTCTGTCTCGGCAAATGAAATACACTGATAACAAAATGAAGAAAGTCCAGATCGCGTCGGCCTGACCCCAGACCGCGCCGTTGAACAAAACCGTCGGCGCAAGCCAAACGGCCGCGAAGGCGACGGAAGGGCTGTGTACACGACTTTCGTCGAGCGCGACCATGCGAGCTGCGATTACCGCGCACCCGAACTCGAAGATGAAGGAAATACTTTTGATCAGGTGCCACGGTTCGAGCAGCCCATGGAGTGTCGTCGCCGCAACCAAAAGATAGGTATAGAAGGGGGTGTAATTCGTGAATGTATGCCCGAGGCTGGCGAGACCGTGACTGCGCGCGAATTCATACCAAGGCAGCAGGAATTTGGTCGTATCGTCTGTTACCTGGTCGAGCGCTACATATCGGCAGGCAAGACCTGCAATAAAGCTTGCTGCGAGAATCGTCCGGCTGATCGTGGACCGAGGAAGCATGCAGTAATTTTCTGCCCGACTATTGAGGGCGCGTAGCAGAATATCTACTTAGCGAACGTCTTGAGCGCGGAAGGATGCGTCAGGCGGCACGAATTGAATCGCCCGCTGGGTTGGATGCGCAGACGAAATACTGACCGCCCATTGGGAGCCGCCGGAGGTATTTCTCGAACGGGCGAAGCGCGGCGAGCGGTTGCGGGAAAAACAGGCAATAGCTGGACTCATCGATCTTGAGATGCTCATTGCGCATACGGGTGACTGTCTCGCGCATGCTTAGCAGCACGGCATCGGCGTCAAACGGACAATTCTTGACCAGTCGCCGCGTCACCGGGTTGATCGGGTTATGTTCGAAGATGATGAATTGTCCACCTTCTTTGAGGCGGCTGCAACAATAGCGTATGGCCGTCTGCCGGTCTTGAGGCGGAATGTGATGGAATACGCAGGAAGCAAGGATCAGGTCGAATTTGCAATCAGTGCCGAGCTCTTCCATCGACATGAACCGGCATGTCGGGTTTTGCTCGCGAGCGAACGCAAGACTTCCAGCCGATGGATCACAGCCGACTATGTCGGCGTCAGGAAAGTTCTTGCGCAGGTGGGGCATGCTCCGGCCAATCCCGCAGCCGAAATCAAGAACCGCGCCTGCAGGGCCGGCGAGTTGCCGTGCCAATTCGATTTTGTAGCGAGCGAAATAGTTGCTGTCACCGTCGAAGAAGTTCGTCTGCGCGGCGAGGATCGCCTCATACCGTCCGGCATATTGATCGAAATCGACGCGTGCCACCAACTTTCCTCCTGCATCGGGCCGGGGGCACCGGCTTTGCCCGCATATCCATCATGACAAATACGCAAACAAAAAATAACAAACAGTTGCGCCGATGGACTTTAATGGAATAGCCACGCAAATGCGTGAGTTTACTATCCACTTTTTTGAAAGAGCGCTTGAAAAACAATGGCGGGGGCAATCTAGGCCCTCGCCACCGATCCGAACTCTGCGCGATGGGCGGCCACAGCGAGAGACCGCGGCAAGGCTATTTTACGCTCAAGGATCAACAGCAGGAAAATCGGCCGATGTCTGCTATTGGCATTTAGCGGATATTTCGGGGTCAGCGATCAATGTCCGCTTTCGGGGTTGGAGCGGACACGATAAAATGCGCGGGTGGGGCAGGAAATAAAAGGCAACTGTCAGCTATCGATCTTGAAGAAACGGAAGAGATTTTGAGCTGGGGCGTTTTGGACGAAGCGCTCGAGATTGCAGGCAAAGCTGGGCAAGAAATTGTTAATTAAGCCACCCGTAAGAGATCGGCACTAGCTTGCCGACGATGCCGACTATGGTGGGGCGCAAAAGGACGGAAAAAGAATGCCGAAGACCGTCCTGATCGTGGAAGACAACGAGCTCAACATGAAGCTCTTTCACGATCTCCTGGAGGCCCACGGTTACCAGACTGTAGGAACGCGCAACGGCATCGAGGCGCTCGATCTCGCCCGCAAGCACAAGCCCGACCTGATCTTGATGGACATCCAGTTGCCGGAGGTATCCGGGCTGGAGGTCACCAAGTGGCTCAAGGATGATCCCGAACTCAAACCAATTCCCGTCGTGGCCGTGACGGCGTTTGCCATGAAGGGCGACGAAGAGCGCATTCGCGAAGGCGGGTGCGAGGCCTATTTGTCAAAGCCGATCTCGGTCGGGAAATTCATCGAGACCATTCGTCATTTTCTGGGCGCCGCCTGACGAAGGCTTTCATCCCACTGACTGCCACGCGAGTTATCCACAGTCTTCGACGAGCGGTTATTCGTGGGATCCCGGCATCATACCGGCTTGGTTGGTAGGCGAGGGAGGCTGGTCTACCCTTGCGTCGCTGCACGTGAGTCTCGCGTCGGATTGCAAGCAAGTTTGGACACCCTGCGGAGTGCTCAGGTCCGCCGCATCTCCTGGGTCCGTGGGGTTCGGCCGGCTCGGGAGCGGGGCGAGTGGCCTCCTCATGCGCCGCTTCCGGCCGGCCACCACTGCGCGCTAAAAATTTCGTGGCGCTCAGGGGCGGATGATCGTCCAACCCTTTTCGCCGAGCTCGATCAGGGTGACGACGCCCGCCTTGACGCGCTCGGCATTTTCGACGAGCGGCGGCTCCTTGCCCTCGTTGCGTGTCATCGCCTCGAGCGTGTTCTCGCAGGCCATAAATGCCACGTTCGGCATGCCTTGCTTGAAAGACTTCAACCGCGGCTTCACCGGTGAGGTGTCGTCACGCAGCATGTGAAGCCCGGCATTGAAGGCGATGATCTGAATATCGACTTCCTCGCCTTTGTCCGAATAGTACTTCGACACGTTTGCGGCAACGTTGAGGACCGCATTCATTTTCGCCGCATCGTTGTCGCTGATCTGCAGCGCGAGTTTATGCTTTTGGGCGGCGTCGGCGGGCAGGCAGGCGAGCGGGATCAGCAGCAGAGCGGCAAAAACCGTGCGGAGCATTTGAATGCTCTTACTTGATCTTGGATTCAGAGTATTCGACGTGCTTTTTGGCAATCGGGTCGTACTTCTTCTTTTTCATCTTGTCGGTCTGCGTGCGCGAATTCTTGCGCGTCACGTAGTAGTGGCCCGTGCCGGCGCTTGAAACGAGTTTGATCTTGAGACTGATGGCCTTAGCCATGGAATTTACCTTTTAACTTGAGCTGCGATGGCGGCGTTGGCGCGGAAACTAGCGCCGAAGCGCAAAAAGTCAAGAAAAGCGCCGCTTTTGCGGCGTTTACAGCAGTTCCCGGAAGAACTGCTGATCGATCATATAGTAGTAGGGGACCGGCAAGCCATGTCCCATACCGGCCTCCACGCGGGCCAGCAGTTCTTCGAGAATGATGCCGGTGATCGTCGGCATGTCGAGGTGGGTGGCTTCCTCAATCGGGACCCAGACGAGTTCAACCAGTTCGGAGTCGGGGCCAACCACGCCCTCGATCGTGTGCGCGATAGCGGAGGCGTCCGCCGTCAAAAAGCGCGTGTCGAAGCGACGAGGTCGGCGCGGCGGCGTGACCGCGCGCGCGATGAAATGAATTTGACCCAAGTCGGGGTGAACGTTCGCCTTCGCGAATTCCGTCCAGATCTCGCCTGGGACTTCCGGCGCACGGTCACGTTTGACGCCCAGCAGGAGGCCAGTCTCCTCGGCTGTCTCACGCACAGCGGCCAGCGCGAAAGCGCGCGCAAAATCGGAATTCGGCTCCGCCACTCTCTCCAGAAGCTTTTTCGCAGCATCTGGATGCAACTCGCTGATCGCAGGCATTTTTCGATCAAAGGGCTCGATCCGACCGCCCGGAAAAACAAACTTCCCTGGCATGAATTTGTGACTGGCATGCCGGCGACCCAGGAGGACCTTCGGCTTTGCAGCGGACCGATCGATCAGCATCAGCGTTGCGGCGTCACGCGGCTCACTGTCGGGGAATGACTGGTCGCGCTCCGACTTTGTCATCCGTTCGGCCCAGAGTTTTCCGAGGTCCTTTGTCATCGTGCCTTCCGTTGCTTGCCGTGCGAGCGCCGAAAATGTCGCTCGTGTTTGGGCCGGGGGAGCGGCCGGCCCGACCGGCCTTCTGACAGAAGTTCGAAGCGTAGCGCGCCGGCAACAGGCGCTGCTTCGACCAGTTTTACTGTTACGGGGTCGCCCAGCCTGTAGGTTTCGCCGGAACGTGAGCCAACCATGGCGTGGCCTGTTTCATCGTATCGGAAATATTCATCACCGATGGTGCGGGCGGGGACGAATCCATCGGCGCCGGTGTCTCGCAGTTTCACGAAAAGGCCGGCGCGTGTAACGCCTGAGATGCGACCTTCGACGCTTGCACCGATGCGATCGGCGAGAAAATGCGCGATCAGCCGGTCGTTGGTCTCGCGTTCGGCCAGCATCGCGCGCCGTTCGGTGGCGGAAATCTGTGCCGCGACCTCCGCCAGGGCTTTCTGATCCACGCTGTCGGGCAAGCCATCCTGGCCGAGCTTGAGTGCGCGTATGAGCCCGCGATGGACAACCAGATCCGCGTAGCGGCGGATCGGGGACGTGAAATGGGCGTAGCGACGCAAGTTCAGCCCGAAGTGGCCGTAATTTTCAGCGGCATATTCAGCCTGAGCCTGTGTACGCAGGACAACTTCGTTGACAAGCTGCTCCGCGTCACGGCCTTTTATGCGAGCCAAAATTCGATTGAACGCTTCGGGTTTGAGCACGCCACCTTTGGCGAAAGCGATATCGAGCGTGACAAGGAATTCGCGTAACGCCTGGACCTTCTCCATCGCTGGCTCGTCGTGTACGCGGTAGATGAGTGGCACGCGTGCTCGCTCCAGAGTTTCGGCGGCAGCGACGTTCGCCAGGATCATGAACTCTTCGATCAGGCGGTGGGCTTCGAGGCGTTCCGGCGTAATCACGCGGTCAACGGTCCCATCGGCCTTGAGGAGGATCTTGCGTTCCGGGAGATTGAGGTCGAGTGGCTGCCGTTCTGCACGTGCACGCGTCATTGCTTCGTAGGCGGCGTAGAGGGGGCGGAGTACCGGCTCAACGAGCGGCTGCGTGGCCTCATCGGTGCGCCCGCTGATCGCAGCCTGTGCCTGCTGGTAGGAAAGACGCGCGGTCGAACGCATCATAATCCGATGGAATGTGTGCGATCGCTTGCGGCCGTCGGCGCCAATCACCATCCGGACTGCCAGTGCCGCGCGGTCTTCATGCGGGCGCAATGAGCAGAGGTCATTCGATATCCGCTCCGGCAGCATCGGCACGACGCAGTCGGGAAAGTAAATTGAATTGCCGCGCGTAAGCGCTTCGCGGTCGAGCGCCGAGCCCGGCCGCACATAGTAGGCGACATCGGCAATGGCCACGTTGACGACGAAGCCGCCACGATTATTCGGCGTCGTGTCTAACTCCGCCTGCACCGCATCGTCGTGGTCCTTGGCGTCGGGCGGGTCGATCGTGACGAGCGGAACGTGCCGCCAGTCCTCGCGACCAGAGAGGGCCGCCGGTTTGGCGGCATCGGCCTCTTGTTGCGTCTCGCGTCGGAAGACCGAGGGAATACCGTGCGCGTGAATGGCGATGATGCTGACGGCGCGCTCGCTCTTCAGCGATCCCAGTCGTTCAACCACGCGGCCGGTCGGCAGTCCGAGACGTGGCGCGCGGGAGGTTTCGACCGCGACCAGGTCTCCCTCCTGGGCATCGGCTGAGGCGCCAGCCGGGATCGCCAGTTCCTTGCCGAGCATTTTCTTGTCGACGGGCTCCAGGCGGCCGCCGCCATGCGCGATCTTACGGAAGATGCCCAATACGCGGTGCTTGGGATGGTCGATGATCTTGATGATCCGACCGCGATGACGAATGCCGTTGTCTTCGTCGGCTTCTTCAACGCGGAGCAGCACGCGATCCCCGAGCCCGGCAGCTTCGCCGGGGTGCGGTTTGCGTGGAGCGTAAACGCGGATCTTGGGTGCAGGTCCGTGTGCGTCTTCGTCCCATTCGTCAGGGGTGGCGATGAGATCGCCACCGCTATCGCGTGCGGTCACATCCGCGAGCACGGTGGAGGGTAGGGTCCCCGGGTGATGCAGCTTCTTCCGGCGTTTCTCGACGGAGCCTTCATCCGCCAATTCGCGAAGCATCCGTTTGAGGTCGGCGCGCAGCGCGTTTTTTAGTCCAAACGCGCGCGCGATTTCGCGGGTGCCGACTTTTCCGGGCTGATTGCGGATGAAGGCGAGTATGTCGGCTTTGGAAGGTAGAGAAGGTGTTCGTTTGGATTTCTTATTCAAAATAGACAGTCCTGCGCCGAAACGGCGCTGTTGAACCAAATGTAGTCAGGCAAGCGGGTATTCGCCAGCTATTCGGCGGCGGTGAATTTTGCGGCCTTCTTTGCCGGCTTCTTGCGCAGCTTGGCTGATTTCTCGGCCTTGTCCGCCGGTTCCGCCGTTTTTTTCTTGCGGCCCTTCGGGGCTTCCGATGGCGCGCCCGCTTTTTTGCGGCCGGCAGCACGCCGCGGCTGAGAACTCAGCTGATCGGCGCGAGCGTCGAGCAAAACGACGGCTTCGGTGAGGGTGATGGTCTCCGGGGTTTTGTCGCCCGTTATTGTCGCATTGATGCCATTGTGGCTTACGTACGGGCCATAGCGGCCATTCTTGACGACAACCGGGCCACCCTGGTCGGGATGTTCGCCCAGGACCTTGCCCGGATCGGGGCCGAACCGCCGGCCCTTCTTCGGATTGGCCTTTTTCTCCGCGATCAATGTGACCGCGCGGTTGAGACCGATGGTCAGAACATCGTCGCCGTCTTCCAGGTTGGCGTAAATCTTGCCGTGCTTGACGTATGAGCCGAAGCGTCCGATGCCGGCGATTATCGGCTCGCCGTCTTCCGGCGACAATCCAACTTCACGCGGCAACGACAACAGGCCGAGCGCCTTTTCCAGATCGATATCGTCGGGCGACACACCTTTTGGAATTCCGGCGCGCTTGGGCTTTTCGACTTCCGGTTTTTTCTCGCCCCTCTTTGGCTTGGGCGGCCTGATTTGCTCGCCAAGCTGCAGGTAGGGTCCGTAGCGGCCGCCGCGCAGAGTTACCTCGAGCCCGGTAGCAGGATCCTCACCCAGGACCTTCTTGCCTTGGATCCCGTCGGCGCTCGGGGTGATTTGCCGTGTGAAATTGCATTCCGGATAATTCGAGCAACCAACGAAAGCTCCGAAGCGTCCGGTCTTCAGCGACAGCTGGCCGGTCTCGCATTGCGGGCATTGGCGGCGCGGCTTGCCGTCAGTGCGCTCGGGAAAAATATGCGGCTCGAGGAGGTCGTTGAGCGCATCGAGCACGACGCGATTACGTACTTCCTTGATGTCGTTGACGGCGCCGACGAAGTCCGCCCAGAACTCGGCGAGCACGGCACGCCAGTTGATGTTGCCAGCCGAAATTTCGTCGAGCTTTTCCTCGAGGCTCGCGGTGAAATCGTATTCGACGTACCGGGCGAAGAAGCTTTCGAGAAAGGCGACGACGACGCGGCCCTTGTCTTCCGGAATAAGGCGTTTCTTGTCGATCCGCACATAGCCGCGATCCTGCAGAACCTGGAGGATGGAGGCGTAGGTGGAGGGCCGGCCGATGCCGAGCTCTTCCATGCGCTTCACCAGGGCCGCTTCCGAGAATCGCGGCGGCGGCTCGGTGAAGTGCTGCGAAGACTCGATCGCCTGCTTGCTGAGCGTTTCGCCTTCCGACATAGCAGGCAGGCGCCGCGACTCGTCGTCATCCGGCGTCTCGTCCTGGCCTTCCTGATAAAGTGTGAGGAAGCCGTCGAATTTCACCACCTGGCCTGAGGCGCGAAGCTCGATGTTGCGTGAGCCCGCCTTCGCAACAATGTCGACTGTGGTGCGCTCGAGCTCAGCGGATTCCATCTGGCTCGCGACCGCGCGATTCCAGATCAGCTCATAGAGCCGCGCCTGATCACGATCGACATATTTTGCGACTTCCGCAGGCGTGCGGCTCGCGCTGGTCGGACGCACCGCTTCGTGCGCCTCCTGCGCGTTCTTGGATTTGTTGTGGTACTCGCGCGGTGAAGCAGGGACGTATTCCTTGCCATAGTTGCGACCAAGCATCGCGCGGATGTCCGCAATGGCCTCCGGCGCCATGTCGATGCCGTCGGTACGCATATACGTGATCAGGCCGGTCGCTTCGCCGTCGATTTCCACGCCTTCGTAGAGCCGTTGCGCGAGACGCATGGCGACCGCCGGAGCAAAACCGAGCTTTCGGCTCGCTTCCTGTTGCATGGTCGAGGTAGTGAAGGGTGGCGGCGGATTGCGCCGTGCTGGCTTTGCCTCGACCGCCGTCACCTTGAAGGTAGCGGTCTCGAGGTCTCGGGTGAACGCTTCTGCTTCGGCGCCTGTTCCGATGTCAAGACGCTGAATCTTCTGTCCGTCCGCGCCGACCAGACGTGCTTCGAACACTTCGTTGCGTGGCGTCGCGAGCTTGGCAAGGATCGACCAATACTCTTTCGCAACAAACTTCTCTATTTCGAGCTCGCGATCGCACACAAGCCGAAGCGCGACCGATTGCACTCGTCCGGCTGAGCGCGCACCCGGCAGCTTTCTCCACAGCACCGGTGAGAGGGTGAAGCCAACGAGATAGTCGAGTGCACGGCGCGCGAGATAGGCATCGACCAAAGCGGCGTCGATGACGCGTGGATGCTTCATCGCATCAATCACCGCCTGCTTGGTGATTGCATTGAACACGACGCGTTCGATCTTCTGGTCTTTGAGTGCCTTCTTTTCCTTCAGCACCTCGAGCACGTGCCACGAGATCGCCTCGCCTTCTCGATCCGGGTCGGTGGCGAGGATCAGTTTGTCGGCACCCTTGAGCGCCCGCGCGATATCATTGAGCCGCTGGTTCGACCTGGCGTCGACCTCCCAAAGCATGTGGAAATCGTTGTCAGGATCGACGGAGCCGTCCTTCGGGGGCAGGTCCCGTATGTGACCAAATGAGGCCAAAACCTCGTAGTCGGAGCCGAGGTACTTATTGATCGTCTTCGCCTTGGACGGCGACTCGACTACGACAATATTCATGAAAATCCAATGGGTTAGCCGCCAGGCCCGTTGAGAATCAAGGCGGAATCGGCCGCATGTTTGGCCCGGAACATGGGGAAGGTGACCCCTACTGTCAAATACGCGGGTTAAGAACGCGTGTCAGACCAGCGAAATAGGGCGCGAAAGAGACGACAACCATGAATTGTATCAAGGTTGGTATACCAGCTTCAGGGGCGGTCCGCGTATTGCTGGAGACCTAGAACCGAGGGGAGACGCCGAGTTTTTCGAGCAACGCGGGCGTCGGATTGCCGTCGGGAACCATCCCCAGCTTCTTTTGCTCGACGCGAATGTTGTCGCGCAAATCGAAATCAATGTGGGCCTCAAATTCGTTCACTTTGTAGCCGAGCGCTGCCAGTTTTTTCTGCAGAGCAACGCGCGCATCGCGCGAGAGCTGCCGATCGTCCTTGGGCCACGGCGTTTTGATCACATCGCCGCCATGAATGCGGTCGGCGAGGTGGCCGACCGCGAGCGCGTAAGCGTCGGAGTTGTTGTATTCCTTGAGTACATTGAAATTTTCCGTGACGATAAAGCCCGGGCCGCTGGCGCCACTGGGAAAAAAAAGAATGCCCTGTCCGGAATTGGGAAACGCCTTGCCGTCGGCGCGGCGTACGCCGAGCGTTCGCCATTCCGCAAAACTTGCGCGGCTGCGCATGTAGTCGAATCCATCCGGCACGAGAACCTCGAAACCCCAGGGGAGCGTCGAATTCCATTTCCACTTGCGCAGGTAGTTGGCGGTTGACGCAAGCACGTCCGGGACGTTGCCCCAGATGTCTGCCCGTCCGTCGCCGGAAAAATCGATCGCATAGTCGACGAAGTTCGACGGCATGAACTGGGTCTGGCCCATGGCCCCTGCCCAGGAGCTGACCATCTTTTCGCGAGTGATGCGATTGTCCTGCATAATGCGCATCGCCACGATCAGTTCATTGCGAAAATAAGGATCGCGATATTTCACATAGGCGAGGGTGGCGAGCGACCGGAACACATCCCAACGATCTTTTTCTGACCCGAAGTCGGATTCCATGCCCCACAGGGCAAGCAGCACCCAGCGTTCGACTTGAAATTGCTTTTCGACGGCATCGAATGTTTTTGCCCATTCGCGGCCTTTGAGCTGGGCGTCCACGATGCGTCGTTTCGATACGATGGCATTCACGTAGTCGCCGACGGGTTTGCCGTATTCCGGCTGACGCCGGATCGCGGCGATTACCCGTTGATCGGGGGTGAATCCTTTCATGGCGGTATCGAAGGTCGTCCGGCTGATGCCCTTTGCCTGCGCATCCGGCCACAGCTCGGCGAGAAAAGCCGAAACGGGCTGTTCTTGGGCCCACGACGGCGCCACCAGCACTATCAGTGCCACCAGCACTATCAGTATAGCTGCGACGGCCAGGTAAAATCGGGTGAACATGATGATTGGGGTATCGCACGTTAGAGCAATGACACCAACCCCGCACCATGACGTTCAATCCGTCCAGCAATTTCGAGTTCCAGCAGGGCAGCGCGTGCAATCGCCGGTGTGGTTGGCGCCAGGCGCACCAAATCATCGATCGAAACAGGCGTTGGCCCGAGAAGTGAAACGATCCGGTTGCGGTCGTCGGCGCGAGGTTCGGTATTTTTCTGCAGCACGTCCTGCGCCGGCTCCCGTACTTCGGCGACTTGTATGCCGCGCCCGAGGATCGGCTCAATAGCGGCGAATACGTCAGAGGCCTCGGTCACCGGGATTGCTCCCTGCTTGAGCAATCCGTTTGTTCCTTCACAACGTGGATCAAGGGGAGAGCCGGGCACCGCAAAGACCTCGCGGCCCTGTTCTCCGGCTAGTCGGGCGGTGATCAGGGAGCCCGACCGCCGCGCGGCCTCCACGATGATGACGCCGATCGAAAGACCGGAAATCAACCGGTTGCGGCGCGGAAAGTCGTGGGCGCGCGGCCCCCACCCAAGGGGCATCTCCGAAATGGCGGCACCGTCAACCACGAGGGCCTCGACCAACTCAACGTGTTCGGCCGGATAGATACAGTCATGACCGCCAGCGAGAACGGCGATCGTGCCGGTCTGCAGGGTGGCGCGGTGTGCCGCCGCGTCGATGCCGCGTGCGAGACCGGAGACGACGGCGAATCCCGCAGCACCGAGATCCCTTGCCATTCGATGGGCGAATTTCACTCCGGCAGCCGAAGCGTTGCGGGATCCGACGATTGCAATTTGCGGTCGCGTGAAGACGTCGGGTTTTCCACGGACGCTGACCAACGGAGGCGCGTCATCGATCATCTGCAGGCGCAAAGGATAGGCAGGCTCGCCCAGCGCGACGTATTCAATGTTCCGGGCACGTGCGGCCTTTAGTTCTGCCGCGGCCTGTTCGCGAGTGAAAATGCGCGGCGAGGACGCTGATCCTCCACGCCGTGCCAGGTTGGGGAGTGCCGCCAGCGCAGCGTGAGCGCTTCCGAAGTGCTGAATCAGATCGTGAAATGTTCGCGGACCTACCCTGTCCGTTCGGATGAGACGGAGCCAGTCGAGCCGCTCGGTGTCACTTAGCCCTTGTTGCCCGGTCAACGCGCCGCCTGTCCATGTTCATGGCGCAGCACTACAACCGTTCGAGCAACAATACAACCTTTGGTTTAGTTGGTCATGGACGCTTTCGCGCCAATTTTTCCTTCGCTGCCATTCAGAAGGCGGGCGATGTTCGCGCGGTGCATGAACCACAACAAAACGGTGAGCAGCAAAAATAGCGCCGCGACACTCGGCAGGCCGATATACCAAATGGCGAGCGGAGTAAGCGCGCTCGCGATGAGGGCGGCGAGCGAAGAATATCGGGTGGCCGCAGCAACGGCGAGCCACACGACGCAGAAGAACAACGCCGCCGGCCAATGGAGTCCGATAAGCAGGCCAATATAAGTGGCGACCCCTTTGCCGCCTTTGAATTTGAGCCAGACCGGAAAGAGATGGCCGAGGAACGCACCAAGCGCGGCAGCCAGCGCTGGATCAGGACCGTAACGCGCCGCGGCGAGAACAGCGACGGCGCCTTTGAGCATGTCGCAGAGCAGCGTTGCGGCGGCGAGAGCCTTATTGCCCGTTCGCAAAACGTTGGTTGCACCGATATTGCCCGATCCGATCGCCCTGATATCGGGGCCGCCGGCTGCGCGCGTGAGCAGGAGGCCAAACGGGATCGAGCCGAGCAGGTACCCGAAAGCGAAGGCAAGAACGGCGATCATACGTACTCGTAGACAGTTCGCCCGGCGACGATCGTACGCACCACACGGCCGGTGAGCCGTGCTTCGTCGAAGGGCGTGTTCTTGCACTTTGATTTGAGCTCATTTGGGTCGAGGACCCAGGGGAGCTCAGTATCAACAACAATAACGTCGGCAGGCGCACCGCTTCTGAGCGTGCCGCCGGGAAGGCCCAGCAACTCCGCTGGACGCGTCGACATCGCGCGCAGCAGGGCCGTTAACTCAATCTCGCCGCTATGGACGAGGCGCAGTCCGACGCTCAGCATTGTTTCGAGACCGATCGCGCCCGGCGCAGCCTCTGCGAAGGGCAGACGTTTTGTCTCCACGTCCTGCGGATTGTGATCCGATACCACCACATCCACGAGACCGCCGGCGACGGCCTGGACCAGCAATTTTCGGTCGTCCTCCGCGCGGAGTGGGGGCGACAGTTTCAGGAACGTACGGTAGGGGCCAATGTCGATCTCGTTGAGTGTGACGTGGTTGATTGAGGCCGAAGCTGTAACATTGAGGCCG
>Ga0068868_100000289_pt1 | contig 33733 bp, 33 predicted proteins | sample KBSMisM42_FD_64660 | JGI IMG/M metagenome (GOLD analysis project Ga0068868, IMG submission 64660) | Miscanthus rhizosphere microbial communities from Kellogg Biological Station, Michigan, USA - KBS Miscanthus M4-2 | ecosystem: Host-associated > Plants > Roots > Rhizosphere > Soil ...
GCGAGCAGGGCGGACAGCCTTCTGCGGGCGTCTCCCGTCATTTCTTCCTCCGTATCTTCAAGGCTAGTGTGCAAATGAGGGCTAAGACCGCAAGAGGCGAATATTTCGTTTCACATCGTGCGCCCGAGCGCTACGGGTGGTAGAAGCGTTAGGCCGCTAATGGGGACACCGTAATGGACCGTCAGCTAAAGCAGACGGCTTTCTTCGGGACCGAGCATCGATCTCGTCCCCTGGAGCGCCACTACAAAGCTCCTGGCACGCAAGCCCCGTTGCCGGATATTGCGTGCCGCGTTGTGATCGGCGGGTGCAGAAACACCACATCCGATACACTGGAATTTATCTCGTGTTGGTCGGTTCCTCCCATCAACCAGGCCGCAGCACGAGCACCCACGGCTGGTGTTTCGAGGATCCACGAACACAACGGCAATTCCCTTCAACATCGCCTTATAGACGATCAGGCTGCGCAGTTCGTGGAATCCCCAGTTTGCCACCCTCGCCCTCTGGTGCCGTTTGGCCTGGACCCGGTCCCTGATGCCATGGAGATCTTCCAAGGCAATCAAGCACCGACCGCGTTCGGCATCGGCGACGATGGTTTTACTCAGAACGTGGTTGGTGTGGCGCTGGAAACGCGCCTGCCTGCCAGATACGCGCCTGAGCGCGCGCTTGGCGGACCTGGTTCCGACCTTCTGCAGGGCTCGGCGTCGGGAATGTTGGCGGCTGCGGACGGCATCAACCTGAGCACCGGAGTAGGACTTGCCGCTGTCATCAACGGCAAGATTGACGATGCCCATGTCTATGCCGATCGCATCGTCGGCGCCGATCAGCGGCGCTTCATCGGCATCACAGGTCACGGCAAGCATCCACTTGCCGCGAACGAGCATCAGATAGACCTGACCCTTGGCACGCTTCAGCATCTCTCGCTGACGTTCGCCGCAGGCAAACGGGATGCGTTGCCGGCCTTGCAGTGTCCAGATCGACACCGCGGCCTGCTCAGGCAGAAACCGAAAGATACGATCATCGTAGGGCTGGGCTGCATGTCGTCGGAAGACGCGGCGAGTTTTCTTATCGCCAGCCTTCAGACTATCGGCGACTTTGCTGATGCACCGAACCGCCGCCTGCGCAGTAAGCCCAAAGTCGCGCCGAAGGTCCGCGTAAGCCAGCCAGTGCAGATCGAACTGGCGCCGTTTTCCCGTGTCAAAAGCTCTTCCCGAAAGCCAGTTACAGGCCGCGTTACACCGCTCCAAGGTCGTGCGCAGCAACTCCGCCTGCTCTGGCGTCGGAAGCAATCTGACGGGAGCTACCAGCTTCACCGGTCAGGCACCCTTCTGGGTTTCTATGTAGAACCGAATTATACAACCGTAGGAAACCTAACTCAAGTGTGCCGCGCCACAACCAGGCCTAACATCCCTTCGATGCCTAAAGGCGCCGGTTTATCGAGGAGCTTTCTATGAACGAGGACGCTGTTCTCGACATTATCGAAGCCGAGCATAATCGGATGGCCATCAAGATGGAGCGCGACTTTCGCCGCTCGCTGCTGTGGCGACGAATAGCGGGCAGGGTGGTCGCTGAGTGCGCCGCTGAACGCCGAGCTGCGGCCCGAGTCGCAACCAACGTGCTGCCCACGCGACGCTCTGGGGCGTTCTCATGAACGTGGTGGTGGTGAAGGTCGAGCCGACCTGGGCGGATAATAGTATCTGGCAGGTGTGTGATCAGAAGCGCACCGTCAAGCAGTTCGTCCGACCGCAGAGCCTTCCCCAGCGGGTGCGAGAAGCCGTGCAGATTGCCGGCCGCGCCTATTTCCACGCTACGCCCACGGGCGGGTCCGTTGAGTTCGGCCCCCGCGTCGTGGGCGATCCCAACTGGAAGTAAATGCGATGACGCAGGATGACACACCGAACGCGGTCACGCGCGCAGCAATGAATGAGCCCCGCGCGGGCCGTGCGCGTTACGCAACGGCGGACGAGTTGATCGATAGCCTCGAAGGAGGCGAAGACCGCCGCTGCTTCACCTGCGATTACTGGTTCGTCGGCCGCCAGATTCTAACCACAGAGACCCGAGGTTGGTGTTTGAGCTTAGGCTCGCGCGTTGAGCGGTCAACCGCGGACGAGGGCTTCGACTGCGAAGAGTGGAAGCTGCATATCTAATGCGGCATTGGCTGTGCGCATCTTTCGATGAATTTATAGTCCACGACCGGCGCGGCGGTGTGCAATTCGCTTGCCAGGGCAATAAAGGCAAGCGTCATCGCAACCGGGTATGGCCAGCCTTGTCCCGCTACAAGCGGATACGGGAGAAGCGCGTTTGGCAGTCGGCGAAGAACGCGCGGGATACACGGCTTCTGGAATGGACATCATTGCTGACCGTTCTGCGCAAGTGGGCGCCCGAGAACCCTCTGTTCGTGCGCCACGGCACGATCTGCGATCTCGCCCAGCGGCCGCCCCGCTACGATGATTTCCGCTGGCAATGGTCGACGCGGCGTCGTTAGTCCTGTTCATCATTTCCGGCTTTATCATCGGTAGTGTGGCTGGCGACGCGCTGGCCGGACGACGGGTTTCCACCGCAGACCTAGTCACCCAAATCGTCATGTCGGTTGTAGGTCTAGTCGCGGCATACGTATTCTTATTCGGGCAATCGCTGACAAATATCTGATAAATCACACTTCTTCGGATTACCATTGACGCACCATGCGTCGCAGCCATAGCGTGTGCAACCCGATTCGCGTGGGAGGGACCGATTCACGCAAAAATACCGCCGATTTATTCGGCCGTCCGCAGCCCTGGTGACGGGCTTGTCACGATGGATGTGCAAGCCTGCCGCATGATCGAATTCCGCACCGCGGCCAATGGCCACAGCTACCGATTGATCACTTCTATATATGACCCGCTGCGCAATAGACGTTGGGTATTAGTGGAGCGTGTCGGCATTGAGCGCCCGGCGGTGCTGACCGTCGCGCAGTGGAACGCCATGCAACCCGAGGCCGCTCATGCCGCTGCTTAACGCGGCATTCTGGCTGCAGGTTGCTCTGGCCTGCGGCAACGGCGCAGACCATCGGTTGGTCGGCGCGCTCCTGGAGCATGAATCCGGCGGCAATCCAAACGCGGTGCATCTGAACAAGAACGGCACAATTGATGCTGGTGGGATGCAGGTAAACGAAATAAATTGGGAGCGCTTTCATCTCAACCGTCAGACCGCATTGGATCCGTGCCGCTCGGTGGATGCTGGCACGCAGCACCTGATCGCCGACGGCGGGCCCGATGCGGTCAAGCCAGCGACCGTCGATGCGCTGTTGCGCGCCATCGGCAAATACAATCCGGGCGATCCGACATACAAGGACAAGATCGTCGGCATCATGGCGCGGAATGCTGACGTCCAGCCAGCGCCACAGAAGGCCAAGCGGTCGCTTGCAAGCCAGTTTCCAAGGGTCGGAGATTAAATATGGCAGCAATTCAATATCTGATTTCATGGATCCAGGGATGGCAGGGACAATTCGCCGTGCTGGCATTTATCATAACGGTGATCGTCGCGATCGTCCGTCACAGCTTCGGTATCATAATTGTTGGCGTGATCCTCATTGCTATACTGTTCAGCGCGGTAAACCTCATCGGCGGCATGCCTCAGGGATGACATGGCGCTAAGCGATTACGCAGAGCCATTGTTCGTTGCGCTGACCCGGCCAGCGATGTATCTCGGCGTGCCTGCAGATGGGTTCGCGATAAACCTTACCATCTCGTATTTTGCCTTCTTCTTCTGGGGACATGCTTTCGCCTACGGCGTTGTGCGCGGGCTGGAGTCCATGGTTGTCTTCCCCTTTGTTCATATGCTTATGCGCTTCGCCGTCGCCTACGACCCGAATTGTTTTCGGTTGATTGCGCTCTGGGTCAATACGCGTGGGCTGCAGCCGCGCCGCACGTCAGTGCTGTGGGCTGCACGCTGGTGGAAAGCGCGTAGTGCCGACGAGATAGTATGGGGTGGCTTATGAGCCTGCTACCCATCATTACCACAGCGATCAGCCGGGTTGCGCCCATTCTCTTGAAGTTCATGGAACGCGAGGCCGCGAAATATGTGCCGCTGCAACGCCACTCCGACATTGATGACCGCGTAGTCATCCTGAACGACGGCTCACCATTCGTGATGTTCGAGGTTACAGGACAGCCATTCGAGACTAACGATGATGCAGAGGTCATCAGCCGCTTTCGCCGACTGAACGAAAGCTGGAAGCAGGTCGCCACCGACGGACTGATTATCTATGTGTGGAAAACCCGCACGCCATTGGTGTCTGCCGATGGTGTCTATCCGCAGCACATGTTTTCCCATCCCGTCTCGCAATGGATCGACGATGAATATGGCACCAACCTGGTCGACAACAGCCTTTATCTGAACCGTAAGTTCATTGGTCTGCAGTTGCGCGGATCACACATGGTGCTCGGCGAGACGATCGGTGGTTATGTCGCCTCAGTGCGGCGTAAAGTCGAGGACGAAGACCCGACGCGTGTAGCATCAATTGGACGCATCGTCGATCTGCTGATCGAGGAGTTCCGCGACTACCGGCCGCGCCGGCTTGGCATCCGCAATGAGAAGGTAGGAGTTGGCCATGTGGACTTCTCGGAGATCGCCGAAGCCTTGGTGCTTGCGGCGACGGGTATCTGGCGCAAGGTGCCGCTGACCACCGGCCCTCTGGGCGAGGCTATGTTCCGCGAACATGTCGTGTTCGACGGCGACACCATCAAGTTCATTGAGCCTGGGGCGCCATTGTATGGCGCGGTGCTTGGATGGCGACATTTCCCCAGGAGCACGTTCCCGGGCATGTTCAATAAGCTTCTGACGGCCTCGTCTGCGCTGACCGTCTGCCATTCCTTTCGGTGCATACCGACTGAAGTCGCCAAGGGCATCATGTCCCGTAAGCAATGGAAGCTACAGAATGCGGATGACCCAGCCATTGAACAGCAAGGGTCGCTCCGACAGGCAGCCGGGGCCATTGGCAACGCAGACTACGTGCTCGGCGACTATTCGTTCGCCTGCGCCGGGTTCCACCAGGATCAGGAGCAACTCGGCCGCTGTGCCAATCAGTTATGGGGGCATATCGCCGACGGCGGCGTGACCACGGTGCGCGAACATGTGCTCTCAGTTGAGGCCGCGTGGGCATCCATGTTTCCAGGTAATGCCGCCTTGCGTGCTCGTCCTGGATACGTGCATTCGCGCAATTTCACCGCCATGGCACCGTTGCATTCGTTCAACGTCGGCAAACGGGTGGGACATTGGGGCAAGCCGGCGTTCATCTTCCGCACCAATTCCGGTGAGCCATACTACTACCATATCCACGAGCGGGATCTCGGCAACACGTTCTTCTGCGGGATGGCCGGCAGTGGCAAAACTACGACCGCAGGGGCAATTATCGCGCTATCAGGCCGCTGCGGCGTGCGGACCAATATCCTCTATGACAAGGATCGTGGTCTTAAGGTTCTGATCAAGGCGTTAGGCGGATCGTATCTTGAGCTGGGCGGACCGTGCTTGGCGCCACTAAAGCGCCTCGACCGGACGCCAGATGACCTAGCTTTTCTTGCACAACTGATCCGTGGCGCGGCCAAGCGCGACGGTCGAGGAGAATTCTCATCCGAAGACGACCGACGATTGCCGATGATTTTAGACGCCGTGATGCAACTGCCGCCAGAGGAGAGGTGGTTGGAGGAAATATGCGCCATGCTCGGCACGGCCGATGGCCAGGCCGGCGCTCGATTGGAGCGCTGGTGCTGGGGCAAAGAGTTCGGCTGGGTTTTCGACGCGCCGGTCGACAAGGTCGACTTTTGTAATCGGTTCAACGCATTCGATCAGACGACCATTCTCGACCATGAATACGCGCGCGGCCCGACCATCGCTATCCTGCATCACTACTCCACGAAACTGTTGGATGGCCGCCGGTTGCTAGAGACATTCGAAGAACTGAACAAGTCGATGACGGAGGCAGAGTTCCGTCCGATCATCAATAACTCACTGCGCACCATTCGTAAGATGGGCGGCGCCACCTTCCTGCTCACTCAATCACCACACGATATCAAGACTAACGCTGAGCTTGGTCATGTAATCCGCGAGCAGATTGCAAATATGTTCTTCTTTGCCAACCCGCGCGGGCAGATGATCGACTACGGCTCTGATGGTGGCTTCGGCTGTTCCGAGCATGAATTCGACATCATCAAGAATTTGCCGATGGGCGAAGGAACCTTCTTACTCAAGGGCATGCGCACCAGTCAGGTGCTCCATATGCCGCTGCCAGAGCCGGTGGTGGCGCTGATCTCAGGACGGGAGGAACAGACGCGCCTGTTCGATCGCATTGAACAGGAGGAGCAGAACGATACCGCAGCGGCACTACAGCGCTGGCTAAAGGAGCGCAATCAACAGGAGATGGAGGCGGCATGAAGCGCGCCATATTGCTTCTGGCATTCCTTTGCGTCACCCGCCCCGCGCCAGCGGTCATTCCTGTGCTGTCAGAGGTGGAGGCTGCCATCGCGAGTAATCAACTCGTCCAAGCGGTAAAGGGCTACGTTCTAGAGACCAAGCAGTACATCACAGAACTTGAAGAACTGGCGCGCGTCGAAGCTATGCTGCAGGGGATGATCCAGCATCCGTCACTTGGTGCGGCGCAGGCGATGATGGGCATGCTCGGGGTCGGCAACCCGTTGGGGAGTTTATCGTCCGTCTACAGCGTGATGTCGCTGACCAGCGGCTATTATGGCGGCGTCAACAGCATTGCCGGTAAGCTGGGCCAGTTGGGCGGCATCATGTCAGGCATTGGCAATGCCAATTCCGTCTATCGCTGCACGGACGACACCGACGCCTGCCGCATCCAGAACCAGCGGGCGAACGCCAATGCCGGATATCAGGGCATCCTCGGGAAGCTCTATACCGACCTCAGCAATCACTACGATGTGCTGCGCGGTTTGCGGGATAGGCAATCGACCGCAACCGATCCCGCCGAGCGAGAAAATCTGATGATAGCGCTGAATAGCGAGCAGGCGTGGGCCACCAGTGCGCTCGGGCAGATGCAGGCAGCATCCGCGTTATACCAGGCCCAACGGGACGCAAACATAAACCGAGCGGACGAGCTTTTCTCTACATCGGTCAAGGCATTCGGAGACAGGGTGGGAGCGGTAAAATGATCCAGCAGAAGTTGTTTCTTGGTTCCGGCATAGCCGTGCTGGCCGTAGCGTTTGTCGGTGCGTTCTTGCTGACCACAACGCATACCGTCAGCTGGTATGTCGCACATCCGGCGGAAATGCAGGCCGCCGTAGCTTGGTGCAATGATAATCCTGGACGGCAACGCGCGAACTGCTCGGCCGCGGCAGAGGCGCTGTGGAAGGTATCCTTGGACGCTTTTAGCAAGAGACTTAATGGGAAGTAATAGCAGTGAAGGCGGCGATCCCAACGCTGATCTGGTTGCCGGTTTTCGTGCTAATCCCGGTCTTTGCCTTCGGCCAGCCGCTGGCCATAGAGGACGCATTCACCAATTTGATGGCCAACAGCAGGACGGTGACCAACACCACTGATCTGACCGGCTATCAGTTTGGCATGTTCGCGGCAATCTGGGCCGCAGTAAACGATCCATTGCAACAGGCGGTCGTGCAGGTCAATACCGCGCTGGCAACGCAAGTTATGCCTTGGCTCAAGCCGAGCGCGACGTTGTTTGCCATGGTTGCCTTGATCGCTGCGCAATCTGGGAAATTCGACTTCGGTCTTCCTGAAGTGATCAGGCTGTTGCTTCGGTTGGGCGTGATCATGTTTCTGATATCGCCTGGTGGGCCGCTGAACTCTTACATCGTGCCGCTGACCATGCACGACATTCCCGACCAATTGCTTGGGGCACTATCAGGTGCGGTTGGTGGTGCGCCTATAGCAGGCGGGGAGCCGTTCGATCTATTTGTGGCCAAGGCGTTTTTCGTCGGCGGTCAGGTGCTGGACAGACTGCCGAACGAGTGGTCATGGAAATGGATTGCCGCAGCGCTTTGTGTACCACTCTACTGGCTTACATGCTTTGGAGCGGCGCTTGGCGCCTTCGCCGTGGTGTTATTCGTCCACGTGGTGTCTGGGTTGCTGGCAGCAATCACGGCCCTCGCCATTGCCTGCGCGCTGATACCGGCAACACGTCATTGGTTTGGCGGATGGCTTAATACGACAGTCGGATTGATCGTTGCCAAACTAATGGTTGGCGTACTCCTGGCCCTGATGATGGCGATGGCCGGCCAATTCCTGGATAAAATAACCACGACCCCACAAGGCGGCAACGTGTTCGCCATGATCGGCGGATTGATCGGCATCGCCGTGGCGATGGCGGGCACGGCAGTCGTGAGCATGGTTCTTCCGGGCTATGGGCGCGCAGTCGCTGGCGGCGCGTATGTCAATACGACACAGATGGCGGGACAGGCATGGGGGGCTGCGCAATTGGGCTATGGGACGGTCCGCGGCTGGGTAAGCGGCGGATCATCTGGTGGCGGCGTATTGCCGGCCCCATCGCCGGGCGGTGGTTTTGGTAGCCGAGCCTGGACCGCGGCCAACCACAGCGCAGGACGAGTCCAAGGATATCAGCCGTGATCCGCGTCACATTCCTCGGCTTCCTTGCCTATGGCTTATCCACGTATGCCACGCAGGCATGGCATCAGAACATGATCATGCCTGCGATCATTACTTCCTTCATCAGCGCGTTCCTTGCCATGTGGGCGGCTTGGATTTTTGGCAGTCTGTTCAGGAGAAAACACTGATGCTCACCACATGCACATGATCTACATCAAAACGGAGTTGGTAAATGCGCACATTCGGCATCGTTATGTTGGTCCTGCAGCTCGCGCTCACTATTCCGCTGTTCTTCCTGCTGCTGTTTCCGCCGTTCCTTTTGCTCTGGCTGGTGTTCTTTATCATCTGGATCGTCTGCATCGTCAGCGGTGGGACCAAGCGAGTTAAGGTCGTGCAATGAAAAGCAGATATAGGAGACGGCAGTGAGCACGAATGTTTCTGACGAACTGTTCAACCGAGTCTGTCATGAAAGCGCTCTTACTGAGCGGTTTTTAGTCCGGCTTGGCATAGCTGGCGCCGCAATATCGTTCGTGGGCGGTGTCTTTGTCGGCTGGTTCGTGATCTCTCCCTTGTTCTAGGAGGTTTGATGCGCGCTATTCTGCTCTTGGCACTCGCGTTGGCGGCCTGCGGCAACGTCAGCCGCCCCTTGGCCTACACGTCGGTCAATGATCCAGTCTGGCAGTTATCGCCGATGCCCATCGGGGGCAACGCTTTCTCTACGCCGCCCGTGCCCGGCGCGGGCCGTATTAGGAATGGACTGTGATGGATCAGAACGTCGACAATTGGTCGGCAGAACCGATCCCACCGGGAGAGGCGCGTAAAGATGCATTGAAGGAGCAGCGCTCTTTCGCCGGTCAATTACGCAAGGTGCAGATCGAGGCGAAGCGCTGGCTGTGGTGGTTTGCCGGAACCTCGAACCTTAGCACAGTGATTACCTTGAGTGTGTTGGGCATCGTCATCTATCGCCAGCAAGATCATCCGCCGATGTTTATCGTGCTCAACAGGATGGAAAGCGGCGCAGCCTATACCGCCATCCCGGCTAAGGATGCGGTGAAGTGGTTCGACAGCAATGACCGTAAGGATGACGTCGAGAAATATATCAACGCGCGGCTTGGCTATATCGATGTGCTGGATCACGAGCAGTGGCTGACAGTGCGAGCGATGTCGTCGCCTGCGCAGTTTACGGAATACGACGGTTGGCGCGCTTCACGCTTATCGCCGGTCAAGCAGTTGGGCACCAACGGCCACATCATCCTCAGCGATTGGCAGGACGATCAACATCCGATCCAAGCCCCTGACGGCGCATGGTCCTATACCGTCAAGTTCCGGTCGCAGCAGGTGAAGGACCAGCGCGTGCAGATGGTCAAGGAGCTTTGGCAGGCGACAATCACCTTCCGCTACATCCCAGATATCAATCTGCCGTTCAGTGAGCGCCATAGAAATAGGCGCGGCTTCCAGTGCATCACCTTCGAGGCAAAACAGCTATGAGATCAGCCGCGGCTCTGTTGGTGCTGTTACCGTCATTCGCGTTGGCGCAGGGCGTAGCGAAGAAGCTTCCAGCTGATCCGAACTCGCTGGAGTTCGTCTATGATCCGGACAAAACCTACCCCTTGACCATGCAATATAGTATGCAATGCGTGGTGCAGATATCGCCCAACGAACAGATGCTGCAGATCGTGTTAAATCCTGGGGCGCCCGTTGAAACCTTGGATTTGAAGAAAGCGCAGTCTGACGAGCCGTTAATTAACTCTGTTCCGCTGGTTGGCGCCGTGCCGGGCGGACCAACGTCGGTAACGATCATATCGAAGGATATGACTGGACGGCAACGCACCTATCCGTTGCTGATCAACATCGTCAAGCCGCCGGGCGATGGCAAGATCGCCGACGGCGTCTGTCTCAAGGTGAAGTTCACCTATTCGACGGCGTTGGAGGCGCCCTCGGCGCCCGGCGCGGCCTCGACTAAACCGTCATGGAAGGAACAGCAGGCCAAGAAGCAGGCTGACATCGCCAAGGCGCGCCTGAATGCCGATCCATTCTATGGCCCGCAGAACGACAACTATTGGGTCTCCGGCCACGACCCAGACATTGCGCCCCGCTATGCGCCACACGATAACGGAACGGTCACCCTGTTCGATTTTGCCGGCCCGGCGCCTGCGATCATGCTGGTCGAAGCCCGCGGTGAACCGAATGTCTGCAAAGGACAGAAGCCTGCGTCGGAGGAATTACATGCCCCTGAGCAGACGCTAAACCAGGAACGCTACCTCGATAAGGTGCTGGTGCGTGCCACCGGGTGGCATTTCCGCCTGCGGGTCAATTCCACCGCCACCGACCCTACGCCCGGCAAGACAATGGACATCTGGAACTGCGGTTATCGCTTTGTACCTGATACCGGCACAGGCACCGGCTCTGACGACGTCGTGCGGCAGGTCATCACCCAGCGATGAGCGACCGGCTGCTCTCAGCGACGCGCGCTGGGCCGCTGCGGGCGCCGCTGATGCGGCGGATTACCCGATCGCGCTGGCTATGGATTGCTGGAGTCGGCGCCGTTGCGTTTATCCTGATCAAATTCGGCATTCCCGAGGAAGCGCCATCACCACTGCCGCAGGCGCAGCAAGCGACGATGCCGAACATCCCCTACGATCCTCCCGCCCAGCCAACGGTTCGTCCAGCGACTGTCGCGGACGCAGCGGTTCCGACGATGCGGCCGCCAAAGCCAGCCGTAGCAGAGGACTACCCTAGGATCACGCTGGAGGCGCGCTCTCTGGGCAAGCAGGGATTTGTTCCGGAATATCTTAAGCCAGCACAAGCGGCCGCCGAGGCCAATACCAAGCGGGAGGTAGATCGCATCGCCTACAAAGACGCGAAATTCCCCACCATTCGATCTTGGACCGACCCAGACCGCACTTACAAGCTATCAGCCTTCACCACCATCCCGTGCGTGCTCGACACCGCGGTGATCACTGGGGCGCAGGGGATCACGCCGTTCCGATGCCATGTGCATACTCCCAATGGTAAGGGCGTTCGCTCACCTGCTGATGTGGTGCTGTTCGAGGATAATACCGTCGTCGGCGGCTTCTACAAATCTCAGGTCTCTGAGGGTGATAGTCGCATCGTGATGGTGACTGCACGAGCGGAGACGCCGTTCGGGGTCAAGGTGGCGTTCGGCGACATGCCGGTTGCCGATGAGCTTGGCGCGGCTGGCGTTCCTGGCTCTGTGAACAATCACTGGGGCAAACGGATTGGTGGCGCGCTGGTGCTCGCCTTGGCCGATGCCGGGCTTTCTCTCGCGCAGGCCGAACTACAGAACACCGGACGGAACTCCAACAACGCGCAATTCAATTTTGGCGGCGGTACCGTCAACACGTCAGGCCTATCTCAGGTCGCGCAGGCCGTGCTCGCCAAATCGATCAATATTCCGCCCACGATATCTTTGAATCAAGGCGACATGATTATGCTGTGGGTCACCGAGGATATTGATTTTTCACCGTCATACTCGGTCACTCCACGGGAACGGCGATGAAGGCCTCGCGCGCGCTGCTTCACCTGTTAAAACCGTTCATCCACCATCTGGATGACCCCAATGTTACCGAGGTTGTGGTTAATCGTCCCGCAGAATTTGGTGTCGAACGCAATGGCCGATGGGAATGGCATGATGCGCCAGAACTGACATTTGAACGCATGGATCAGATCGGTTTGGCCGCAGCGGCGGAAACCGCCAAGGACTTCTCGCGGGCCAATCCAGTCTGCGGCACGATCCTGCCGGCTGGACAGCGAATGCAGATCAACCGACCGCCCGCCGTAACGCCCGATGGCATCATTACCATGTGCATTCGTCGTCCGTTTCATAGAAAACTTACGATGGACGATGATGATTTCGATGATATGACATCCGAGGTCAACACAGGCGCATCACAGAATGAAGCAGTGTCGGGTGACATGGTGCGTCTGTTTGAGGCGCGGGATTGGCGTGGCTTTCTCAAGCTTGGCATTGAACAAGGCTTTTCCATTGGCGTCTGCGCTGATCAGGCATCAGGCAAGACGGAAAGCCTGAAGCGCTTTCTGCGTCACATCCCGCAATGGCGCCGCATGATTACCATTGAGGACGACAGTCCTGAGTTCGGTGATGCTGGGCCACATAACCGCGCGGGATTTCTTTACGCCAGTACGGGGCTCGACCCGATCATGAAGGCGTCGCTGCGTATGCGCGCCAATGAGGTGATTTTCCAAGAGGCGCGTGGTGGCGAGGTTTATTATCTCGCGCTGGCGCGACTGCGTGGCGCACGCATCATGACGTCATGGCACGCTCAGTTCGGCCGCGAATTCGAAGCGTTGGCATCGATGTATCGCCAATCTGAATTCGGTCGCTCCGAAACGCCAGATGAGGTGGAGGCCAAACTGCGACGGTTGATCGATATCATCGTGTGGCAATACCGCGATAGCCGCGCACAGAAGTTCCGCATGGCGCGGATCTGGTTCAGGGGGATGGAAACCGATGCAGCGTAAGAAGCTCGGCTGGCTCTGGGTTCTGGTTATCGGCTCTGTCCTGCTCGGCCTGTCGTTTTTCTGGAGCGCCTTTGCCCAGCCGTGTCCGACGGGCAATCAAGGCTTCCGTGTCACGGCCAGCGGCTTCACCGATCCCGCGGGTCGGCCCTGGTCCATGCGCGGCGTCAATATCGATACGTGGACCGCGATGCCGTTGGTCGACGGCATGCTGCGCAATTATCCAACCCTGACGGCAGTGCGTGGCGTGGCGGTCGCCGATCGGCAAACGCCCGAGTCACTCGACGAGTTGGTATTCACTCTGACCGGACGCGGCATCTTCATCGTGCTGGAGGATCACGGCGACAGTCAGGGCGGCCGTAACATCGATTGGTACGTGGCGGTCGCCAAGCGCTACAAGGACAACCCGCTGGTTGGTCTGGAAACGCCGAACGAGCCGAAGCCGGAAATGACCGGCCAGCCGCAGGCCGACATCATCAACGCGGTCCGCGACGCCGGCTTCACCAATCCGATTGGTATTCAACCGATTGGCGGCTGGGATCAGGCCAACATCCCGGTGGTTCTGGCAGGGGTAAAATCGCGCGACAACCTCTACATCGATATGCACGTCTATTGTGACAGCGGACCGCAATGCGCCACTGGCTGGGCGAACGCGGTTTCCGGTCCGTCCAACGGCCTTTTTCAGGTGGTTGGCGAATTCGGCGACGCGCTGGATGGCTACACCCGCAATCCTTATGGCCTCAACGTCATTACCGCGATCGTCGACGTGGTGAGTCATGGCAAGGCGGGCGGCACATTCTGGCACATCTACCAGGGCCACCCTGACGGTGCGGACTCGGCCTGCGCCGACGGCTCCTGCAATGGCCTGACAATCACCGGCAACATGCTGAAGCCGATACTGGCATCGGGCGGGCAATCGGCCTGTCCCATGAACAAGGTCGCAGGCGCGATCACCACTCCGCAGGCGCAGGCAACACAGGATCAAGCTCAGAGCGAAATCGATAGCCTGACCAAGACGGCTGACGACCTGCTGAGCCAGGTGGGCCAGAGCGTCAGTGATGCGGTGGCTAAGATCCGCCAGCGTCTGACCGGCGCAACGCCAGCCGCCCCACTGCCGCAGGAGGCCCCAGCGGCGCAGGCGTCTGTCCCGGTGGCCAGAAGCCCGCAGGCCGCCGCTGAGGTCTCCCAGACCGCCCAGGCGTCCCCTCCTGTCGTTCAGTCAGCTCCGCTTGCCGCGCGTGTTGCTGCTCAACCTGCCATGCAGGCGTTGCCCGCCGCCCTGCAGGAACTCCAGGCTGCCACGCAAGCGCTGCAAGCGGCGCAGACCAAAGTCGGGAGCGTCGTGCCCACCGAAGGTCAGGCTCCTGCGGTCCAGCCGTCAGCCAATACGGCGCCAACCGAGGTTGGTATTGGCCAACAGCGTCCCGCATTCGGCCAGAAGAAGTGGCGCCATGACAACGATGGCGACGCCGATGACAAATGAGCAGAAACGCTGGGTTGGCATTGGCCTCGTCGGATTAGTGACATGGGAGATGCTGTCTTCGCTGGCCTTGGTCTATGCGCTGCCCGCCATCAAGCAATCGGGCAAGGCGCTGCATTACGGTTGGCTGAGCTGGTTCGGGCACTTTACCGTGCCGCCCCACCCGCTCTACGGCATTTTGCAATATCTCGCGCCCATTCTGCATGGCTCATTGCCGACAGCCACCACGTGGCGGGCGATCGAATTATCCGCCGCGCTGGGCGCATTGGGGATTTTCGTGCTTTATCTGCTCTGGCTCAGGCTGACCTGGGCAGGGAGGTTTCGACGGCGGGGTATCGGTTCTCGGTGAGGATCGCGATCCGCCGAAGATAGAGCGGGCCAACACCGACAATCACGGCCACGCCCAGTTCATGACCAACGCTCGCGCGCGGGAGCTATTCCCCTCCGATGCGGGCAAGATGATCGGCATCCCGCTCGGCGAGCGCCGTCCGTTGTTCGACGAGTGCTTCAATACCTCAGGCATTTCCCTGGAATTCGTCGGAACGCGGATGTTCAAGACCATGCGGGCCATTTCGTCCTTGGCCTTTTGGCATGATTCACGCATCGTGTTCGACCCCGCGCAGGAAATCGCCCCCATGATGTGGCGCTTCCTAACCGCGCAGGGCCAGCGCGTCCTGATCATGAACCCGGACGCTGATCCAAAGGACAGGGACGGCAACCCTTACCCGTGGGCACCATTCATCGCATGCACCAACGTCATAGGCTGGATCGACACAACGGATCCGCTCGCAGCAATGCACATTCACACCATCGCCAGCCTGTTTTTCGAAATGGACAGCATCCAGAAGACGGACAACGGTGAGTTCTTCAGCGGCACCGCAGAGAGCATGTTGGCGGCATTGATTGCTCATACTCTATGGGACGAAGGCAAGCCAGAAGTGATCGTAAAGACCAGCCATCGCTGGCTGTCGATGGATGGTGACGACCATGAGGAAACAGTGATTTACCCGGCTGAGCGGCCGTTCCCACGTAATTTGAGAACGGTGTGCGCGTACCTCTCCTTGCCTGATTATGAGCTTCGCATTGTCCTGAAGTACATTTACGACCACAGCCCATCATCGCTGGCGCGACATTACGCGGGTCCGCTGGTTGACGGGGACCCCAAGACGTTTTCCTCGATTCTGCACACTTGCCATCAGGCTACGCGATGGCTAGCAATTGATGCTCTTGCGGATATGGTCTGCGGCGATGACTTCTCCATCACCGACATCGCAACCGACCCGAACCTTGCCCTATTTATTCAGCCGCCAATGACGGTATGCAACAAGCACAAGGGAATTGTGAGACTGATCTTCGGTGCACTGATGAATGCCAAGATCGTCAACCCAGACGAAACGTTTCCTCTGGTGCTGACTGACGAGAGCTGGTTGATTCGGGTTGAGGCAATCAGGGAGATGATCCTCAATGGCGGCAAATACCACATTGCCTTGCATATGATATGGCAGTCCATCGGTAGCCTTGATCGCGTTTGGGGACGGGATACCAGGAAGGAGTTCTTCGACGGCGCCGCCTGGATTGCCGTGGGGCCGGTTGGAGACGTGGATTCTGCCCGCGAGATATCCGAAGCGTGCGGCACGTTCGGTGCATTGGAACATTCGGCGGGCGACAATACCAGCGTGCAGGCAGGCACTTCGCTCTGGGGCCGTTGGTCAAAGGGAGACAATCAGGGTAGCCACCCAGTCAAGCGCAACGTGCTTTTCCTGCACGAGACGATGCAGGATTTGCATCGCGGTATCCGCTTAATCCTGCGCCTGCCGCAGCCTTTAATCGTCGGCGCCGGTCCCTATTGGGAAATTCCTATTCTTCGGGATATGATTGATCCTAGCCCATACGCCCGCGTCAGGCCGGAGAAAAAGCCATGGTATTGGATCAGCCTATGGAGAGAGAATTCATGACACTCGAGGATCTGTCGAAACTGGTTAGCAGATATGGCGGCTCGCTCACCATCGAACATGCTCACATATCTGCCTCAGGCTTCCTCGCGATAATACAGGAGGTTATGGCACCAAAGGCTGTAGAGGCACCGAAGCGCCGCGGCAGGCCGCCCAAATTGCCATTGCAGCCGACAGCGAAGCGGCGCGGTCGGCCGCCTAAGGCCAAAAAGCCATGAGCGAGCAAAGCGAGAAGCGGGCAGCGGTGCGGCAATATCAACAGCAGCTGATAGAGCGCGGCATTCGGCGGGAAATCCAGATCGGCTACCAGGAGCGCGAGACCGGACGGCAGCAACGCCAGGAGCGCCAGCCAGAGCAGGCGCGCAGGAACGAGAGAGAGCGCTGATCACACGCCAAGAAACAAAAAAGGCCCCGGAGATCATCCGGGGCCGGGAGTATTGTAGGAGGAAACGTACGCTATATGACAGTTCTTCCCGATTCGCGGAACCTATTCAGGAGATGAAGACCGGCTGTCCCGGCAGGGACCCTGCCACGTCGGTGTCATACAGCCCGATGGCGGCGACATAATCGCGCATCGCTATGTAGATCTGCTTCACGTCGTCGACTTCCATCGACCGGACAGTGCCGCCCCGATCCGCGTAGTCGAACGTGGACGTGCCCATCGGCAGGCCGAAACCACAGACTGCATCGCGGGCCACATTGCCGACCTCCGTAAGAGCGACGACATCCACCCTCCAGATCGCGGAAAGCGCGGGATTGCGTTCGCATAGCGTCATCATCCCGGCATCCACCGCCGCCTGGGATTCTGTCTTGATGAACGCTGATGTGACCGGCTCAGGCGTTGGTTCAACGGCTGGCTGGATTGTCGAGAGCGCGTCCCTGAACGACGGGGCGCCGTCGGCCAATGTAATGTCCGCCACGACCGCCGCCACAGCGGTGTTGAACCACGTGACGAAGTTGTCGATCTGGGTTTCCTGCGCCAACCGCCAGCGTGACGTGGCGTCGTAGCGCATCATGTCCGCATTAAGGGCGGAGGCGACCATCGGCGGCTGGAATCTGGTATCGGCAATGGGCGTCAGCATATGCCGCGCGGCGGCGATCATTGCCGTAACCGGTGTCGCCAGATAGTCGGCCGAGGAAAGGGATGATCCGAGGATCGCCTGCACGTAGTCATACCGCAGGCCGGTGCAGCCCGCGTAGCAAAGCTCTGGAGTTGTCTCGAACGAGACGAAGCCGTCGAGATACTCGATATATGTCGCGGCTGATTCAACGCTGGTGCGCGTAGCGACCAACGCAATGGCCGCGACAAGCAACTCGATTGGCACTTGTTCGTCGGTTGCCGTGCTGCGCAGATCGGCGCCGTAGGTATCGAAGATGTCTGTGACGGTCTGTGCCGTCGCCGTGCGCGGGCTTGTCTCGCCGTCTTGCAGCAGTCCGCTGGCGCTGTAGGTCCAAGGCACGCCATCAGCATAACGCAACCCACCAGTGAAGGCGGTGCTGGGAAGCTCTGACCAAGCGCTCATGGCACGGGGCCCGCGAATAAAATTTTATGGCAAATCTTCCCCGGACTGACGTTCTGCCAATTGCCTGTTCCAGCAGTGCTGAGCGAGCCGGTTATGTTCGCGCTCGTGGCGCCCATAAATACGCCGGTCGCCTGCGGGATGCCGTTCGTGGTGGTTTTGACTGTATCAAACTGAGCGTAACCGGCGCCCGCTACAAAGTTGCCGCCAGCTTGAAAGTCAGTGTGGAGATAAGTGTGCGTATGGCCTGGGTCAAAGAGCGGGTGACTGTGTTGCCCGTCCGCCAGTGTCAACGTGTGGCTATGCAAATGGAGTTGCCAATCGCCGATTGCAGTGCCGACAGGTGATGTCTGCCATGGCCCTAGACGAGTGCTGACGGCGCCACTCCCAGAGGGGTTGTTGCTGCCGTACGTCGTCTGACCCTGGACGTCGGGCAGCGCAAAGAAGTTAGCGCCATCGGCTGAGCCGTAGGTCGTGCTGAGGACGGCAAACAGCATTGCATATTGTACGCGCCCCAGCCATCTGCCATCGCAGAACACCCAGCCGGTTGGCGCAGCAACCCCCCAGTAGTCCATGCTGGCACCAATTGGCACACCACCAGCATGCGGATCCAGTGCGGCGCTGGGCGCCCAAAGCACATTGCCGTTGATGTAAGCCAAACGCTCGCCGGGGATCTCGTTATATAGCTGAAGATCCTGGGCGAAGTTCAATCTGTTTGTATTGTTATTGCCTATGGTGTTGCCCACCACGGTATCGCGCGATATCGAATCAGGCGGCCCATAATGCAATGTTCCGACGCCCCACTCGGCCTGCGCGCCGTCATCGGCAAAGTAGAAAACCGCCGAGTTATCTGCATAGGCTTTGCGCCATGTGAGGCGATCTATGCTGGCGCCCGCCAACACGATATTCGGATTTATTCCAGGTGCCTTGCCCACCTCGAGCACATAGTTCTTTAACACTCGATGTGTCCTTACAGCCGCTCAGTGATTCGCGCGCGCCACGACCGTCGGTCAGCGGCAGCATATGGAAAACCAACATCGGCCGTCGCCGTTACGCGACCATAAATAGCATCGAAGCCGATGGTGTCCGCGGCGATATCGGGCACGAACAATGCGTTGTTGCCGCGGTGGCCGGTGGCATTTAACTCCGCCAACTGACCGAGCACTTCGCCTGAGCGGATGCCCATGAACGACAGTTCTGCCCGGCGTCGCCACCAGCGCAGTGTCGGATATTCCTGCCCGCCGCGAGACACCTGTTCGTCGATCTGCGAGTCATACCCAAAGGTCGTATCAAACGCCGGCCCGGTGGCGAGCTGCCAAGCTGGCCCAGCGTAAATCAATGGAATGTTCAGAAACTGATCCGGATTGCCTGGGTCGTCGATTTCGATGACGCAGAAGTCGGCCACCACATCGGCAGCGGCGATGAGGATGGTCTGCCCAAATCCAGGTTCTGGCCCATCGGTTCCGGCGCTGAAAATCGACACCGGTTGGCTTGGCGTGTTGAACAGTGACACGGTCATCGTGGCATTGGACGTCAGGTTGGTGCGAAACAAACCGAACACGCGCCAGGTCGATCGGAGGATCGCTGGTGTAATCGACACCGTGACGTTTTGCGTCACACCGGCGACTGTCTGCCACGCCACCGCGCGTGATCCGCGTTCGTCCTTGACGTTGCCGACCGACATATTCGTCGCCTCGGAATTCGCCGACAGCGCGCTGGTCAGCACATAGTTGTTCCAGGCGAGGATGGTGTTGCTCATACCAGCACTGTGTATGTTACGGTCGCGTCAGCTGCGCGCAACGAGTAGCCGACCACGCGTGCGTTCTGACCGCCGGTAAGTTGTTCGATCGGGTAGGTAATGTGCACCACATCGCCGATCTCCCGACCAAACATTCTACGCGGTAGCGTCACATCGTACAGTCGCCTCGGGGTGCCCCATAACGCGCCCAACTGGTTCGCCGCATCCTGGGCTGCGTTCAGTGTGAGCAGGGGGCCCGGCATTGGCTGGAAATCGTTTGGACGCCGGTATGCCTGTAAAACCGCCGGGTCATACCACGTCGCATAACGATCGGCGGAGCGGACAAACTGTTGCCGTGTGGCTGTGGCTAGCGGACTGATCGTTGAGTTTATGGTATAGTTATGATTGTAACCAACCTTAAATCGGTAGGGCGGCGGGTCAACGGTGGATGGCAACGGTCGACGTGCGAGAAAGATGATCTGTGACGCGTCATAGCTTGCCACCACGGGTTCGTTGGTGATTGCTCGCAGCAACACGACGCGCAGCCGACCATCTCGGGTCGGTATGAGATTCGCGCCAACGGATGCGAGTATGGAATCGATCGCCTGGACGCAGGTCCAGTTCTCGTCTGAGCTGAAATAGACCCCACTGAAGTAACCCGAAAGCGTCTGATCCGCGGCAACGAAACTCTCAGCGTCAATCATCGTATCCGGTAGCGCCATTTCCTCGGTCAGCAAGGCGCTGCACACGGCGAAAATGCTGGAGATCTGTCCCGCCCTGGTAAAGTTGCCAACCACGTCGCAGGTTATCTGACCGACAGGCACGGAGCCGAGTTGGAACAAGCCGCGTGAATTGTCGGTGCGATACATCCCGATCGGGGTGATGCCTGCATAGAGATTAGTGGTGTCGCCAGCCGACTGGAGTGCTCCATCGCCTGAAGCCGTGTGAGCGAATGCGTTCTCGTAGAGGAACTCAACCCGGCCAGGGTTGTCGTTATATTGATATATACGGTTAGTCGGATCTATCAGGACTGGCGTGACATTTTGAATGGGACGGCCAGCGCTCGCTCCGCCGCGTGCCATCGGCTTCGGCTTGCCTGCCAAATCTGGCGTGCCATCTAGGCCGCCTGTCCCGCCGTAGAGATCATTCTGCAGCGGCTTCTCCAGAAAGTATGTGGCGTCCCTGAGCGGTATGGAAAGTCCATCGTCGGTGAGCGACCACGGCGAGGCCAGCCCGGAGAACAGCACCGTCAGATCGCTGTAGCGCGGGTCGGTCAGATACTGTCGTGTTGAATCCCATGTCGTGCGGCCGGTTAGAATGTTGACCGGACGGCCGTCGGAATTCTGCACGCCGATTATTGGGTCGAATTGCCCATTTGGATTGGCCAGCAGGATCGAGCCCCACGCGGCGGCCGCCGAAGTGCGTGACGGATCCAACGTCATGCCCACATCGATCTGATACGCATCGGTGAGCAATGGCGGATAGGCGATCGGGCCGCCTTGGTCGGTCGGCGCCGTGCGATAGCCGATATCCGACGCAAGGATCTTCGTGGTGTTTGCCAACAGTGTTGGGGGGGTGCGCGATAGTGTGCCGTGCGGTCGAACGCCGTGGCCGAAGGTCGCGGTGATGGGCACGTTGCCGCCCTTGTAGGTCTCGACCTCAATCACGACGATATCCGGCTCAGACCCTGCGGCCATGCCGGGACGCGGGCGCGGTCGGCGACGAACCGACGCGCGGGCGAGCACCTTGCCGTGCCCCATCATGTAAGAGTGGTTGGCGGGGATTCTGACCGAGTTGGCCCTGAAGCTGCCGGCACCGCGCAACACCGCAAGCCGCCCCGAGGCGTGGGTTAGCAGCGCGTCCGCCCTGAGCGATCCAGCGCCTGAGAATAGCGCGTGGGCGCGGTTGAACGGCTCCAGCAATTGGCCGTCGGCCCTGAAGGATGCGGATCCCTGCATGGCTGCCCGGACCGACTGCCGCGTGGCGGGGTCCGTAATGATCGTGCCGAGGCCAAGCCGCTGGGAACTGGCGGCACGCGTTAACTGCGCGTTGGCCGACAAGGCACCGGCACCATCTGCCTCGGAGAAGACTCCAGTGCTTCCTGCAAGAGCTATCAGGCCACCGGAGCCGCCCAGCGTCGCTGTGGTCTGACCCACAGGCGCGATAACGGCGGAAAAATGCGGGAACCCCGCGCCGTCAATCTCGGCGCTCGCTGCTTTGACGATGCCAGCGGCCGCGCTGAAGCTGGCAGATGCCGCAAGCTGCACGAGAACGCCAAAGCCAATCGCCGGGCCAAATGTGTCGTCGAACGGATCGTCCCAGGTGTTGCCGGGCAGTGCCACCGCCGCCGATGGCAGGACTGCGGCAACCCAGCGCTCGGCCATTTTGCTCTTGAGCACGCTGGTATAGGGCCGCAGCGCATGCCCAGAGACCTGATCGGCGGTCAGCGCCTGCGTCCAGTAGAACAGGTCGGCGACCGGCCATTGCCATTCAAAGCCCGTCGAGACGTCGCTGCCGAGCACCGAGCGCAACGTAAAGGCAGCAAAGCCCTGCGCGGCGGTGCCGATGAACGTCGTGCCTCCGTCGACATACAACGTGGCTGTTGAGCCAGACACGGTGACCGTGAGCCGATGCCAGCCGGTCAAGGACGATGCCAACAGCGGCGAGCCTGCCGAGAGAAAAGCCAGTTCGGCGGGAACGTGCGTGCGAAATGTGCCCGCCACCGCCGAGACATAGATCGGCATTCTGCCGCTATCATCGGCGACCAGACCTACGCCTTGGACGTTGAAACTGCCAAAGCTCGGATTGGCACCATCGAACCGCACCAGCGCTGAGACAGTGAACGCGGCGGTTGAGGCATCCTTTGGATTAAGGACCAGGCCTGGCGTTGCTGCCGTGCCCGTGGTTCCGGTCACACCGCTGTGCGCCTGACCACCATGGGCGCCACGCTGAACCACCACCGATCCGCGTCTCGTCACTAGGCGCGACGGCAGCGCGATATCGGTTAGCCGAGACTCCTCGAACAGCAGAACGGTGCGCAATCCCGCGCTGAGCGCTGATGTATGATCAACGACAAGCTGATGCGTTGGCCCAGGCTTGCCGACCTGCGGCGCGCGCGAGAACGGCGTATTGGCCACAACTAGGTTGCGGCCTCGGTGTAGACCGCCATCCGCACGTAACTTCCCGTGGGGATAGAAACCCCGGTGCGGTTGCGGACCATCGCCTTATAGGTTCCTGGCGGCAGCACGGTTTGCGGCATGCCACTGCGTGGAATGATCGATGAACCCTGGCGAACCGGAATACTCACGTCCGCATCACGTGATGGCAATGCGCTTGCTGAGCCGTCCTCATACGAGAGTCCGCCGTCGATGGACCGGAGGAACCATATGTCGATCGCCGCGTTGGTCGCGGGCGACATCGCCGCCCCAGCGGCGAACTCGATGTCGCAATACATCCGCCCTTGGTCGTTAAAGATGGCGGCGCTGGTGATACTCATACCACCCGAAGCCAAGCCGCTTATTTCTGTGCTGAGCAGCACAACGGGTAGGTCGTATGGTTTCCAACTGACGATCGCCATTTTACGACACCTGCCCGCTGAGAATGACGATGGTCTCGGATGCAACGCTGATCGTTGCCAGACTTGGCTGCGTTGATATCGTCGGGGTGTTGGGCGACGATTTGCCGATCTCCCAGCGGGTGATCGTGCCGCTTGGGGTTCCGCCAAGCAGGCTGAGACTGACCGTCTTGTTCGATGAAGTGTCGTAGTTGATCAGTTGAATGGCGAACGTGGTGGTGGTTGGTTTCACCGCCAGGATTTTCATATTGGCGATCGTCGTCGACGTCCGATATTCGGTGCCGAATAACGTCTGTCCGGCTTTGCCCAGATAATACCCCTGAGGGTCGATGGTCGATGGGTTACCGCCCGGCGAGACATCGCGATTTGCGACGGCGCCATAGTTCTGATCGTAGATAATATCCCACAGTCCCGCGCCTTCGAACCTTGATCCTAATATGGCGAATGAATTATGCAGTTCTAATGCGATGTAGATCGCGCCGACGTAGGTTCCTTGCAGGGTTTCGCGTCCCGGCGTGCCGTCCATATTATATTCGTTCATATAGATCGGGCATCCCGCCAAGCCGTTGGCGTCCAGCAAGTCCCTGACCGTGGTGTCTATCCCGTTGGCTTTGGCATATTTATCGGCAAGCGTCGGTTCACTTTGATCAACGTTGTAGCTATGCGCCACATAGAACCCGAGCCGCTTTGCGCCATTGACCACCTGGTTAGCGCCACCATTGATCCATTGTAGGTCATTGTATTGGCTAAAGTATGAAGTGTTGGGACCACCTACCTTGTACGCGGGATTGACCAGGTGGAGTTGGTCCGCGATGGCGTTAAAATACGACGAGTAGGTACTCACGCTCTGTCCGCCAGCCGGTTCGTTGCCGACCTCCCAGTAGAATATCTCGTGCCCCGCCTGCTTTTGACCGTTGGCAAAGGTGAAAGCCCAGGATGCGGCTTGGCTGGCCGATGCGCCCGGCCATGGCCACCCGATGCCAACCACGAACCGGTAGGCCGGGTCCATGAACTTGGTGTGATTATTCCACCAGTTGTTCATGTTGCTGGTTTGGCCATTCGCAGAGTATTCTTGATACAGGCCTTGATCGGCATTCACGCGCAGAAGCGTTGGTCTGATCTGAGCCATTGTGTTCTGTTCTGTCGTGCGCGCTGCGACATCGAAGTGCGTGCTCGGCGGCCCGCCAGGCTGCGGGAATACGTCGCCCAACGCGCCCGTTGAGAATCCCCAGATATACTTGCTCATCACCTGTCCGGTCGGGTCCGACAGATTGACGGTGGTATTGCCCGATGCTGCGGCGGCAATGGTGAACGGCCGCACAAATGGCGAACCAGTCGCGCCAGACATCGTGGCGGTCAGGTTGATGGGGTATGATCCCTGCGACAGCGGTATCTTATTCTGTAGAGCAGACAGCGCGCCGATCTGAAAGCGCGCTACGTCGTCAACCGCGAGTGAGCCACTGAAGCTGCCGCCGGTCGCCTGCACCGCGATGGTGCCGATAGGAGTGCCGGCCGAAGCGCCAGCAAGAATGCTGGTGCCGGATAGTGTCATGCCAGTCAACGTCACCGATCCCGCGGCAACGACTGCGAAAGTATTCGATGTCACAGTGATCGCCGTGGCACCCGCATCGCGCACGCCAACGGTGAATGAAGCAGACGCTGATCCTATCGACGGATGAACAAACGAGAACGCGGTAGCGGTTACCAGCGCTCCACCAGGGAAGGCTACATATGCTCCTGCATTGTCGCGATATTGCAGGGATGGCGCGGTGACATAGGCACCCAGCGTGCCGGTTACGGTGAACGATTGCCCGACCGTTTGCTGGGGAATGGTGCTGATAGATATCGTCTTCGTCGCTGGTTGTGGCGGCGCGCAGTCAACCCACGTCGTGCCATTCCACTGCCACCAGCCTGGCGTGTAGCCGAGTGAATTCTGCGTCGGTGAAGACTGGTAAACGAAGTGCCCCGCGTAATACATGCGGTTCACGCCGGACGAAAAACCCGCGCCAGATGTAGAGCCGTTCTTGGTGACTTGGCCACCAGTGAAGGTCCATTGGTCGAGCGTCGCTCCCGCGGGTTGGCCAGGCGTTTGGCTGGCGTAGATAATGGTGCCAGCGACCGTGATATCTGTGCCGTCCGTCGACTCTGTCGGCGTCAGCGGTGACGGCGTGTCGACCCACCCAGTGCCGCTCCACGACCACCAACCAGGGGCACCGTATATACTTGGATTACTGGCCTCCTGATAAACAATATGGTTGTGATATAGCAACTCAAGCAACGCAGAGGTGCCTGTATCGGCAATATCGTTGCGAACAACCTGCGCGCTCACGTTGATTTCGAACTTGTCCAGCGTTCCGAACGCCGGTTGCCCAGGACTAGTCGATGCATAGATGACGGGACCAACGGTGTTGACTATTGTGCCTTCCGCTGACTCCGTCGCACCGAATGGCGCGGTGGTGGCATTCCAAACCGTGGTCCAATAATACCACTGGTCCGAGAAGTTGACGTGGTAGACATAATGATTGTGATAGACCACCTGCCGAACATTGGCCGTAAAATCAACCGCTGCAGTTGACCCGTTCCTGGCAACTTTAGCGTCGATTGTCAGCGTCCACTGATCCAGCGTCGCACCTGCCGTTTGCCCCGGAATCTGCGACGCATAGATAATCGGGCCAGGACTGCTGATGGTCAGTCCATCGGCCGACTCACCGGCGACAATGCGCGGGTCATTGCCCGTTATCCAGGACATGCCGTTCCAATACTGGAAGACGCCGCTGGCGTTCTGGGCCCACACCAGATGATCGTGGTAGAATAATGTGATGACGTTCGAAAGATCGGTTTGGCCCGCGTGGTTGACCTGCAAGCCGAACGGCGGATTTGACACCAATGTGTAGGATACCCCCGCTGCATCGTAGATCGCGCCTGCGGGCGACGATAGCGTGGTGTCCTGGGCGCTCTCTGTCGGAACGATTGATCCAAGCGGGGAAATGACAAACAGATGCACCGAGGCGGTGAGCGAGAATGTGAGCGATGTGATGTTGGTCTGCGTGGTAACCGGCGTTTCCGCCGTGGTCGGATCAGTCGTTAGATCGTAGTGCACCACACGCGCCATCGACCGCGCGAAGGCGATAGTAACCGTCGTGGCGGAACCAAGAATTGGTCGTTGTTCGTTCCAGACAAATAAATAAAACGTGCCGCCGGAATTCTGGAACAGCCTGTGATGGCCGCCCGTCCATGGCGTGGCGTTTGAGCCTGCCGCAGGAAGCCCGCTGATGGAGTAGTCAAGCCGCGACGTGGTGAAACTGCGCTTCGACGCCCCGGTATCACCCGTCAGCGCATACATCGCACGTATGGTTCGCGCAGGTAAACGCGGCGTGTCAGAGCCGGCGTTAGGGAACAATCCAACCCGCGTCCAGGGACTTTCACCCGAGCGACCGATATCGAACAGCGATTTCCAGAACCACGCGACAAAACCCAACCGGTGCGCGTGCAGCATCATCAGCGCGGCGTAGAACGCACCGAATGAATCATCGATTGCGTGGCTCGGTGAGTCGGTGTTGCCAGATGTCGGATGCCACTCGCCGACAATCAGTGGCTTGCCATAGTAATTGCTCAGTCCCACCGCGACGTCGTCGGAATTTCCGCCTCGCCCAGCACTGTCGTCATAGCCGGGATTGAGCGCGGGGAAATAACGGATCGATGCAAGCGTGGTCGACGCCAGCAGCGCGGTTTTCTGCCCCGCGGTAAGATAGCCGGTAATCGCCGACGCGCCTTCCGGTGGTAGCGTGGCATAGGTGAACGATGGGCCGACCGCAGTAACTGGATACGTCAACGACTGTGTTGCCGTGCAGCCGGTGTAGATGGCCTGCTGAACGGTGATGCAATTCGCCGCAGTAACCGAACCGTCGTTCGGCGTGTTCAAGCCCTCGGCCCAGCTCAACCACCCCGTGCCATTGGCCGACGACGTCGCCATGCCAACCAGCGTTGCCGCATCAGAGGTCCCTGCCCCGCGTAACAGCGATACGGAAAACTTTGCCCCAAGCGCGGCCGCGACGGTTGGGCACCACGTTAACTGACCGGACCCGAGGTCCGTGTCGGCGCCCGCGACATGATACTCCCGGATGTTGCAGATCATTCCAGAGTTCGCGGTTAGCCACGTCAGAGCCTGAATAACCGAGGCGGTGGTATAGTCCGACGTGCCGGCGCCCCACGGATTGACGGTTATGCTGGACTGCGAGTACGTCACAACGCCGAAGCGTTCGAGCATGTCCGCGATGCGATAGGCCTGCGTGCCATTGGCATCGCCGTTCATCACCGGCCCGCTGGTATCGTCGACCGAGCCCTCGCCGTAGATCGCAATGCGCAGCGTCGACCCAGTCGGGACCGTAATCCCCATCTGGTTGCGCAACGCTACCTTGAACGTACCAGGCGGCAGCATCAGCCCAGGCATGCCAGCGTGCGGCGTGATACTGGTGCCAGACGGTATGGGGATGGTGATGTCCGCAGCCCTGGCCGGCGCTGCGGTGGACGATCCGTCCTCAAATGTCAGCCCACCATCCAGCGAGCGCAGCACCCAGACTTCGACGAACGAATCAGCAGGCGGCGAGCATGAGGCCCCGGCAATAAACTCGACGTCCGCCCAGACGGCACCGCGTGAATTGGCGAACGCGGCACTGACCGCCAATACGTCGCCAGCTGACGGGGGCAAACCCGCCATTTCGGTCGTCAAAACAACAATGGGCGCGGTTAAATATGTCCCGCTTCCGGACCAGCCGTATTCCATTGCGGACTTTCCTTATGCGGCCAGTCGGGCGGGCATCGCCGAACCGGACGCGAGTTGGGCGCGAATGCCCGCCAGTTCGGCCTTGAGTTCCGCAAGCGCGGTCGTCAGAGCGGTAGTCTGGGTCCGGGTCTCCAGTGCAAAAACTGAGGCAGTTAAAGTATCCGGGTTAACCTCACCAATCCTGGCAAGCGTATCCGTAACCTGCTTGAATACATTCGCGTATCCCTGGCCCGAACCGTAGAGACTCCTCGCCGCCTGGAGGTACGTATCGGAACGCGATGTAACTTGCGCCAGCGAGTTCGCGTCCCCCGCTACGGCGGCGCCGGAAACAGCCTGGAAGTCGCGCTGCGCCTGGGCGAACATAGCCTGCGGCGAAAGCGGTGACTGCTGGGAGTATTGCAGTCCGTGCGCATAATCTCGGATCGACGTGATAAGCTGTGCGCCGGTTCCGCGCGCCTGCTCCATTTGCGCTTCTCGCTGCTCCTTGGCCTGCTGCTCCTGCTGTAGGATCGCCGCGTTCGCTTGCTTGATTATTGCCAAACGCTCCAGCCCTAGCGTCCTTTCTAGACTGGCGATCTGGTCGGCGTTACGCTGCTGATCCTCTAAGGTCGTTGGCTCGCCAAACGTATCAAGAAGCTGCTTCAGTTTCGTTGCCCGTTCATCGGCCTGGGATGCATCGAGCGCCTGGATCGTGTAGTTGAACTGGTCCTGAGCGTTGCCTGACAGCGACGCCTGAGCTTGCGCGGCGCGGAGCGCGTAATTTACGTTATCTTTGCGAATAGCGGCATATGCCTGCTCTGTTGCATCTGCGAGCGCTTTGTCGCGTGCCTTGTTCAGGATATCTTCAGCATACCCCAGCTCTTGGGCGGTTTTGATAGCGGGATCGAATTGGTCGTGGATATTCTGGATGGCGGCGCCTAGGTTCCCAGTCGAGTTGGCCATCTTCTCTAGGGCCGGAACGGTCTGCTCGACAAATGTGCGAACCTTGTTGACCGACTGTCCAAGGTCGTTGAAGGACTCAAACACCTTCGTGTTGATATAGCGGTTCAGAACATCAGTAGTTTTCTCTGGGACGACATTCGTATCAGCGCCGAACCGCAGCCGGGTGAATGCATCGGTGACGTTCTGTCCGGCAAATCCCTGGGGGTTCTTCGCTGTGCCGAAGAAACCAAGGCCGCTCGCGTCGCCAGCTGGTGGCGCGCTGCCGACACCAATGATCTTAACGCCAAGCGCTGCTTGCTGCTGGTTGAATTGCTTCGTCTGATTCTGGATGTCCGCATAGTTGGATGCGGTGATCTGGTTGCCTTGCAGGGTCGGGCTGACATTCAACTTGCCACTAGCGTCAACGCCGACAAACGTGGCCGCGTATGGACTGGCCGGCTTCGGACCAATAAGCCCGCCAGCAGCACCTCCGATAAGGCCCCCCACAAGCGCCCCGACTGGACCGAAGATGGCGCCGATGCCAGCACCGATCGCCGCGCCGATCATCGGCGCCGGGCCTGTCTTGCCTACGGCGCTCTGGACAATGTTGCCTGCTCCCGCGCCGAGCCCAAAGCCGCCGATAAAACTTCCAGCTGTGGCCCCGAGGCCTGCGCCGCCAAACAACCCTGTAGCCGCTGGCGTATTGCTGGGGAGGATGCCGGATCCCGGGCCGAAGTTGCCCGCGTTAATGTCGGAAGATGATGCCCCAAGAGGATTAGCGAATTCGGCGTTGTAGGCGTTCAGCCTGGCTTCTTGCTGCGAGGTGCCGAATATTCCCTGCCCGAAGAACCCTATCTGACCGCTGCTGATTGAAGATTGCCCTATGGAGTTAAATACGGAGGTTATGGTCGGCAGCGTTTGCCCGCCCTCCCCTCCGAACAGTATGTTCCGCAGCGGATTGATCGCTGCGAGCTTAATGAACTCCTGAATGATGCTGGCGGCAATGCTCTTCATCACGTTGAGGAAGTTGACGGCCGATCCTTCCCCCTGGATGAATGCCTGGGCAATGCTGTTGCCAATATTGTCGAACGCACTGCCGATAGCGCCAGATATTTCGTCGAAGTCTCTCGTGCGCGCCCTGAGGTTTGACTCCATCTTAGCGACTGCGTCGCGTTGGTTTAGAACGGACTGCGCCAGCGCGGTATCCCCAAGCGCCAGAGATGCTGCATAATCCCTACGGACCGCTTGTTCGTCCCTCAAATGCTGGATGGCCAGCGCACGAGTATCATTGTCCTTGCCGAGTGTTTCGTCTTCCAGTCGGATCAGCGATATCTGATCGCCTAACTGATTTAGTTCCTGGCCGGCCTTGAGTCTTTCCTGCGCTGCGGCAGATTCCAGTATCTTCTGGGTCCGCTCAGCCTCAGCCTTAGCGGTATCGTGCGTCGAGCTGGCCAGGGTGTCGAGCACCTGCTTGTGCGCAGTGGCATTGGCCGTCGCCAGCGCCGCAGCAGCAGCGCCGTCCGTCCAGGCGGCCGCCTGCTTATTGGTAGCCTCGATATTGATATTTAGCTCGTCGGTCTGCGCTGCGAAGGCTGCGGTTTGGCGTTCTGTCAGAGCTGCGACTTGGGCCTCTTCCTGCGCCGCGCTGGGGCCATTCCCCGTCTGTCGAGCACGAGCGGCTGCATTACGGATCGCGATAAGGTCCTGGTTTGCCTTCCCGACCTCGCGAGTGACCTTGGTCTCGTCCTGAAGTGCCTCGGTGTCCTTCAGGAGTGGGTTGAGGAGATGGTTATAATTATCCGTCGCGTGCTGCAGGGCTTGGTTTAGAATTTCGACGGATTTGCCGCTTGTTATGCCGTCTTCTCTTAGTTGCTTTAAGCCGGCGGAATAGCGCTGAACGGCGTCAGCGGCGTTTTCTATGCCTTCTCTGTTTATGCCGGATCCTCTGGCATCCTTGACTAGTGCGTCAATGTCTATGCGCTGATTAGCACCACCCGTCCTATCCGAACCGCCGCCTGATATATCGATGATTGAGCGCGGACTGACCTGGATGTCGCCAACGCTCTTGCCAGTGACGCCCCTGACATAATTCTTGGTCTCCTGCGGAACATCCCCCAGCGTTTTGGTGCCGGCCAAGAACGCCTTGGCATTGCCCGGCCCCCAATTGTAGGCCATAGCCACCAGCGCTGGATCACCACCGAACGCCGGATCCTTTATAAGCTGAGCAATGTAATCCAGACCGCCTTCGATATTCTGCTGGGCGTCCGCTGGATTTTTGTGAAGATCAGACGCCGTTCCAGGCATTAGCTGGAAAATGCCTTGAGCGCCGGCCGAGGAGGTCGTCACGCCTCCGAAGCGGTTGAATTGTTGGAACCCGCTTTCTTGCCTGGCTATCGACAATGCCAGGTCGGTGTTCTCAGCCGTAAAGTTGCGTTGATCCGCGGCGTCGCGGATCTGCCGCTGATAATCGCTCGCCGATGGCGTGAACAGGCTGGAGAGCGGATTGCTCGGCAGAAAGTTCGTCGTCGGCAGGCTGTTGCGCAAGGTCTCTCCGAGGCTCGGGAAACCCTTTGGGATCGGCAGTCTATTGTACAGATCTATGATCTGCTGGTAGATCTGCTTGATACTCTCGAAGAGCTGCTTGATGCTCTCGATGTACCCGGTCAGCGTCTTTATGCCGTCTGCCAGCTTATCGATCACGAATGTGCCGACTGTCTCGCTGAGGCCTTTTACGGAATCTCCCAGGTTGGTGAAGGATTTCCCCAGCGCCTCCAAGGCCTCCTGCAATGGTGTCTTGAACTTGCCAGCCGTCTTGTCGGCCTCGCCCTGGAGCAGGGCCAGCACGCGCCCGAAAGCGGTGCCCTTCTCTCCGCTGTTCTGCATCCTTTCAATGGTTCTGGCCAATTCCTGATTGAAGCCAGGGAAGTGTTTGGTGGCCAGATCCTCCGCGACTTTAGCTGGGTTCTCTAATGCGTCGGATAGGAGTTTCGCTCCCTCTCCGGCCTTTCCCAAACGCTGGTCCAGCTCAACTGCGACTGTGCCAACGCGCTGCAATTGCTGGGCTGTGCCAGCCCAATTGGCCGAAGCCGCTATCGCTGTCGTTGTTGCCCGGGCATCTGATACGCTGGCGCTGGTCGTCCGTGCGATGGCCTTTGCCGCCATCTCGGCATCTGCGCCAAGCTGCGCGTAGCTCTCATGCGTAAGAGAAATCGTGCGTTGGGATTCGAGGAGCGCTCGGTTGTGCTTTTCGGTCACCAGCGCAAATGCGCCAAGTGCTGCGACCAAAGAGCCGCCAATAATCGTCGTTAGGCCAGTTGCCGAGGCGGCCCACCCGGCGATTGCTATGCCGATCTTCTTGAAGCTAACGTCGGTCATAGCAGCGATCTGCAGGATCTGACCACCTTGCTGCAGGATAACCTGGATTGGGTTCTGCCCACTGGCGAGCTGTTGCACCACGTCGATCCACTGCGTGGACATAAACCTTATGCCCTGCGCGGCATTTTTCGTCAGTGGGTCGACTTTATTGATGCTGGTCAGGAACTGGTCATGCTGCCTGGTCAGCTGGGCTACGCGTTGTTCCGCCGCTGGCAGGAGTTCTGTGTATTTCTGCTGGCTCGGCCCGGCGGCGGCAATCTGCACATTCAGGTCTGCCAACTCTGCTTTCGCGCGTTCCAGCGCAGCGCCTAGCGGATCAAGCGAACTTTGGAGCGATCGGAATTTCTGTTGGCTCGCCTCCAGGGCTGACTCAATATTGCGCATTGGCTGATTGGCGTCTGAAAACGCCTTGGTAACGCGCTCCTGAGCGATAGCAGATTGCTCCGCTGTTATGGCGCCGGATCTTTCGTCTGCTTGAATGCCAGTAATGGTGTCGGAATATTCCTTCGAGACCTTGATCAGAGAATCATATTTGCCTCGTGTCTCTAGAATCGCGTCGCCCAATGCCTTCATGTCGGCGGCACGCGCTGTGGTGTTCTCGCTGCTCGGTAATTGGATGCCTATAGACTGATTGATCGACTGCTGGTATTGCGCCGCCCGCACTGCGGCCACCGCAGGTTGTTCTGCCGACGAGAGATACTTCGAATAGATGGTTTGTTGTTCTGGCGCAGCCTTGCCGATCGAGGCGTTCGCCTGGTCAAGAGAGACCCGAAAACCATCCAGCTTTCGTTGGGCCTGTTCGACGTTGCCTGCCGCAATGAGCAGCAGCCGTCCATACTGCTCGACGTCACCGCGCCCTTCCCCTATCAGCCTATTCAGCTGCTCTTGCCGGTTAAGCGCCCGCGTGAGTGCAACCTGATAGGGATCGAGCGAGGTCGCTATTCGGCGCCACTCGGCGTCGGAAACGCTGGCCTGTTTGTTGGTCTTGTCGACCGCGTCCGCCAAGGCAATCTGCGCTTGGCGCAGCTTGTCAGACGAACTAGCAGCCGCGTCCAACGTAGCGGTTATCTGACTGCTGCCACTCGATCGGCTGATTGACTCAGACGCTTGGGCGTTGGCTTGCGCGACGCCCGATAGCGAAGTCTTCGCCTTATCCGCCGCAACGACAATGTTGCCGAGTGAGGCTTCGGTTTCCTGGCCGGTGGACGCTCGTGCCAGCGATTCAAACGTCGACGCATTGGCCGCGTTGAGCGTAACCAGCGATTCCGCCGCCTTACCTGCGGCTATGGTGATGCCGCCAAGTGAGGCCTCGGCCTGCTGCTCCGAGCCTGAGC
>Ga0068868_100000291_pt1 | contig 33712 bp, 28 predicted proteins | sample KBSMisM42_FD_64660 | JGI IMG/M metagenome (GOLD analysis project Ga0068868, IMG submission 64660) | Miscanthus rhizosphere microbial communities from Kellogg Biological Station, Michigan, USA - KBS Miscanthus M4-2 | ecosystem: Host-associated > Plants > Roots > Rhizosphere > Soil ...
TCCGCGACGTCGAACCTCACCGTCTTCGGGTCGGCCGTCTGCGCCAGCGAGAGGATCTGCGCCGTGATCTGTTTGCCGCGCTGAATGCCGCGCATCAGATACGCGGCCGCCTTCACGCTTCGTTCGTCGGACGCGTGGCGGGCGATGATCTCGGCGAACGCGGTCATGCCCATCAGGACGTTGTTGAACTCGTGCGTGATCGTGGCCGCGACACGTCCGAGGTAGCTCACCCGTTCCGCGCTCTTGAGTTGCCGCTCCAGCCGGATACGCTCGGTCAGGTCCTGGAACGCGATGACGGCGCCTCCTCCTTCGAGTGGCGTACAGGTGCAGTGCAGGAAGCGCGGCGTGCCGTCACTGCGCCAGACGGTTTCGTCTCCGGAGGTCGCGCGGCCGGTCGTCATCGCGACGATGAGCGGGCATTCGTCGCGCGGATAGGTCGTCCCGTCGGGGCGCGTGTGATGCAGCCGCGCGTGCAGGTCGCCGGCCGCCATCAGCTCATCGACTTCCAGGCCGAGGATGCGCGCGGCGGCTGGGTTGACGCGCGTCGCACGGCAGCGCCGGTCGACCGCGATGATGCCGTCGCCGGCGTGCTCCAGGATGACCTCCGCCTCGCGACGCAACGCGCGGATCGTCTCCTGCGCGGAGACCATTTCGGTGATGTCCTGCAGCGTGGCGACGATGGTCTCCGGCCCGCAACGCACGCGCGCGTGAACGATGCGGACCGTCTGGTCGAGGCGGACGACGCGGAAGCGGAACTGGCTCGGTCCGTTGCAGAGCTCGCGCGCCAGCGGCATGACGATCTCGCGATCGAGAGGGTGGACTACCGAGAGGAATGCTTCGGCCGACGCGGCGCTGCCCGGCGGCAGACCGAGAATCCAGTACGTCTCCTCCGACCAGCGCAGGCGGTGTGTCGCACGATCGGCCGACCAGCGCCCGATCTTGGCCAGATGCTGCGCCTCGGCCAGCGCCTCTTCGGCCTCCTTCCGCGCGCTGACATCATGCATCGAGCCGAGGATCTGCACCGCCCTCCCGCTGTCGTCGCGCACGACGGTCAGCCGGTCGAGGACGTGACCGTACGTCCCGTCGGCATGCGCGAAGCGATACTCGATCGCGCAGCGCTCATCGCCTGACTCGATGCAGCTGTCGATCGTCCGGACGACATGTGCACGATCGCCGGGGTGCACGCGGTCGAGCCACCAGTCGCGGTCGAGGCGGGCTGCGAGGTCGTGACCCCACTCGCTCCGCATCCTGTCGTCGACCTGCAACCGGCCGCTCGCAAGATCGAGTTGCCAGACCACGTCGCAATGTTCGTGCACTGTCCGGCGGATCGCCGGCTGATGCTCCTCCGGGCTGCGAAGGCTCATGCCTCCATGATGCGAGCGCCGTCGAGCGGCCGCATCCGGGGCTCTACGCAATAACTAGTCGCGGAACCACGGAAAACGGAGCCTTAAATCGGCTTCTCCGGGGATAAGACACCGAGGCGGACGGCGCAGAGGACGAGGTCGGTATGCGTGCGTAGACCGAGCTTCTTCATCACGCTGCCGCGATGCGTTTCCACCGTGCGGGGGCTGAGGAAAAGGCGCGATGCGATCTCGTTGTTGGTCAGCCCGGAGGCGGCGAGATGGAAGATCTCGCGCTCGCGATCGCTGAGCGTATCGAACGGTTCCTCCGGCGCTTCTTCGAGCTTTTCGAGATACGCGTCGATCGCCTGCTGGGAGAAGACTTTGCCGATGTAGCGCCGCCCGTCGGCCGCCTCGCGAACGGCGGCGATGATCTCCCCGGTCGCCGATTGCTTCGGAACGTAGCCGACGGCTCCTTCGCGGAACGCCCGCGCGACGTGACTCTCGTCGACGTACATCGACAGGATGACGATGCGGGTGCGCGGCGAGACCCTGCGGATCCGGCGAATCGCTTCGAGGCCGTCGAGAAACGGCATCGAGATGTCGAGGAGCAGCACGTCGGGCCTGGCCGACTCGGCCATCCGCACCGCATCGAGCCCGTTACTCGCCTCGGCGACGAACTTCAGCCCCGTTTCGGTGGCCAGGAGCGCGCGCATCCCTTCACGAACGAGCTCGTGGTCATCAGCAATCGCAATCGTCGTCATTCAGGTGGTTGTGCACAGGCAGAGAAATCCGTACACACACACCTTTGGAAGACGAGGGGCCGAAACGGATATTGCCCCCCGCCAGCAGCGCCCGCTCACGCATGCCCGAAAGTCCACTGCTTTGAGTGAGATCCACACGATCGGGGTCGAAGCCGCGTCCGTCGTCGTCGATCGTGATCTCGAGCTGTCCGTCCGCCGCGGCGAGCTGCAGAACGACGCTCTGTGCGCCGGCACGCGCGGCATTCGTCAGCGCCTCCTGCGTGATCCGGAAGGCGGTGTGCTCGAGATAGGCGTCGAAGCGCGGAAGCTCGGCGGCCTTCATGTCGATCCGGAGTCCCGTCCGTGCCGAGAACCGCTCGACGTGCGCGTTCAGTGCAGGCACGAGGCCGTCGCGATCGAGCAGCGGCGGGCGAAGGTCGAGCGAAAGGTCGTGCACGTGACGGGCGAGCTCGCCGGCGATCGACTGGACCAGCTCCGCCTGGCGCGATCCGTCCGGCATTTCGCGGCGCCACGTCTCGACCGCCAGCTGCAGGCCGGTGACGAGCTGCGCGCTGTGATCGTGGATCTCGCGGGCCAGCGCGCGCCGCTCCTCTTCCTCGACCATCACCAGCCGGTGCGACAGCTCCCGCAACGCCGCCCTAGCCTGCTCCAGCTCCGCGGTGCGGGCGGCGATGGCGGCGTCGAGCTCTTCGCGCTGCCGGAAATGGGCCGTGACGTCGCGGACCGTGGAGATCACCTCGTCCTGATCGATCGCGGCGATCCGGGCCTCGAAGACCCGCCGTTCGCCGGGATACTCGAGCTCGTACGTCACGGTCGTGACTTCGCGGGTGGTGATCGCGCGCTGCAGGGCCTCGTCGAGGTCCGCCGCCACGGCCGCGGGAAGCAGCTCGGACATCGTCTTGCCGATGAAGAGCTCCGGAGCGACCAGCGGGGCATCCGAGGGACCGATGAAATCGACGTACGTGCCGTCGCGGCGGATGCGGAACATCATGTCCGGAATCGCCTGGAGCATGGCGCGGGTGACGGCATCGGAAGCGACGTTCATGGCGGCCGGACCGGATTGTAGCCAGCGCGGCGGCCGAGGGTGGCCTTACAGCCGGAACGGTGGGAAAATGCCGCGGACATACAAAATAACCGGAGGACTCTGATGCAAAGAATGATTGCAGTCGTTATCTGTATGGGCCTCGCCCTCGCCGGATGCAAAGCCAGGGAGAAGGCGTCGATCGCGCAGGATCTGCAGAAGCGCGGCACCGTCGACCTGATGAAGGAAGTGGCCGACGACAAGTACACCCCGCCCGCCGACGGCAAGCTGACGGATGCGCAGGTGCAGATGTATCTGAAGGTCCGCGATCACGAGAAGGCGATCGCGCAGGTGGCCCGGGCCGAGGCGCAGAAGCACGCCGAGGCCGCGAAGAAAGAGGGAGAGCATTCGATCTCCGGGATGATGGAAGGCTTCAAGACGATGGGCGCGGCCGCCGAGATGCTGACCGCCGACATCCGCGCCGCGAAGGACCTCCACTACAACACGCAGGAGTACCTCTGGGTGAAGGGGCAGATCCTCGGCGCCAGCGTCTCCGCCATGACGTCGCAGACCACCAAGGCGATGAACGCCTCGATGGACGCCAGCTATCAGCAGATGAAGAAGTCGTACGACGAGGCGAAGGACGAACAGACGAAGAAGATGTACGCCGACATGCTGGCGAACATGGACAAGCAGCGCCAGGAGATGCAGTCGCAGCAGGAGAAAGAGGACCCGGCCCTCGCCTACAACCGCCAGCTGCTCTCGAAGTACGAGAACGCCCTCAACGCGCTGACCAACGAGATGGGCAAGTACGAAGACAAGCCCGGCGATGCGCAGAAGAGCATGGAGCAGTTGCAGAAGGATATGAACGCGAAGAAGTAGAGAGGTCACAGGGGGCAGGGCGCAGGGGGCAGCCCCCTGTCACCTGCCCCCTGTCAACTCGTTAATAAATGATCGCCACTTCAAACGTATCGTTCTGATCCGTCGCCACGCCGGCCGACGCCGCAAGGCCGATCGTGTGCGCCTTCGCGGTCAGTTTGATCGGGAGGAACAGCGGCGGGAACGTGAAATGGCTGTTGGCGATACCGGGCTTCATGTGCGTCTTCGCCACCGGCTGGCCGTCCAGCAACACCTCGATCGCGGCCATCTGCGTTTTCGGTGTGAAGGCTGAGGCGGCCACGAACAGCACGCCGTCGCCCGTGATCCGCGACTGGAACGTCTTCGACTGCGGCAGCGCGCCGCTGAAGCGCCAGATGAACGGATCGACCATGCCGAGGTAGAAGATGGTGGCGGCGCCGAAGTCCCAGGGGCCGGCGATGCCCTCGCTGTTCGCGCTCTCCAGCGTGAGGGTGTGCTCCTCGAAGTCGCTGGCGATCGGCTGCAGATCGGCCACCAGCGGGCGCGCCGATCCGATCTCATTCGAAAACGCCTTCGGGTTCGCCACCTGCTTGCCGTCGATCTTGACGATCAATCCGACCGGCCCGGCCTTCGACTGCGGGGTGAGCGACGCGGCGACATACAACACCGCGCCGGCGCTGCTCCGCATCGTGAACTTCGTGGAGAACGGCAGCGACGTCAGCTGCTGCGAGAAAATCTCTTGAATGTCCATCGTTTCTCCTCAGTACACGAGCGTCGCCGTGAAGAAGTTGTCGGAGCTGGAGTCGACCTCGGGAAACGCGGCGCGGACCTCGAAGTTGTAGGTCTCCCCCGCGTTGAGCTTCATCTGGCCCCACTGGGAGATCATCGAGCGCCACCCTCCGATCGCCGAACCTTCGACGCGGCCGGTCGCCTCGCCGATCGTGTTGCCGGTGCTGTCGGTGATCACGAGATTGACTCCCGCCGGACCGTTCGGCGTACCGGTCTTGCGGTACGAGACCCCGGTGACGATCGCGTCGATGATGTCACTGCTGCGGCATTGGAACGTCCCCTTCAGAGGCAGCGGACCCTTCACCTGGTTGAGCAGAACCTGAAGCATGGCCATGCAGACGACCTCCCTCTTTCTCAGATTGTTGGTGTGGACGGGAACCTGACTTATGGTACGCCTGATGAGACTGATCTGCTCGCGCTGCTCCGTTCCGTACGACACGAATGCGTTAATTAACGTTTGCCGCCAGTGCGGAGCTCCGATTCTCGTGCACTACGACCTCTCCCCACGTCCGGAACTGCGGCACGAGATCGCCGCGCGTCCCGCGAACATGTGGCGCTACCGCGAGGTGCTGCCGCCGGTCGATGATTCCGACATCGTGACTCTCGGCGAAGGGATCACGCCGCTCCTCCCCTCGCGCACGATGCCGAACGTCTGGATCAAGGACGAGTCGAAGAATCCGACCCGCTCGTTCAAGTCGCGCGGCATGGCCGCCGCCGTGACGATGGCCAAGAAACTCGGCGCGAAAAGCCTCGGCGCACCGACCGCCGGCAACGCGGGCGCCGCGCTCTCCGCGTACGGCGCGCGCGCCGGACTGCCGGTCTTCGTGGCGATGCCGCGCGACACGCCGCAGTCGATCATCGACGAATGCCGCGGCTACGGCGCGCAGGTGGAGTTGGTGACTGGCGTGATCACCGACGCGGCGAAACGCGTCGCACAGTACCTCTCGGAGAACGGCGGCTTCGACCTCTCGACACTGAAGGAACCGTACCGCGTCGAGGGGAAAAAGATCATGGGCTACGAGCTCCTCGAAGACCTCGGCCGCCTTCCCGACGTGATCCTCTACCCGACCGGCGGCGGCACCGGCCTGATCGGCATGTGGAAGGCCTTCGACGAGATGGAGCGTCTCGGCTGGATCGGGAAAGAACGTCCCCGGATGTTCAGCGTCCAGTCAGCCGGCTGCGCCCCGATCGTCCGCGCGTTTCAGCAGCAGCTCGAGACCGCGCCGGAGTGGGAGTCGCCCCAGACCAGCGCCTGGGGCCTCCGCGTCCCCCGCGCGATCGGCGACCGCCTCATGCTGACCGCCCTCCGCGACTCCCACGGCGGCGCCATCGCGGTCCCCGAGGAGACGATCGAGCCCGCGGCCCTCGAGATGCGGACGACCGAAGGGATCGACGCCGGTCCGGAAGCCGGCGCGGCGCTCGCCGCGCTGCACGAGTTGCTCGCGCGCGGCGACGTGACGCGGGACGAGACGGTGGTGCTCTTCAATACGGGGGGGAACAAGTACCGGTAGTTAGTTGGCAGTAGTTAGTTGGCCGTTGGCCGGCGCTACGGCTAACTACCAACGACTAACTGCCAACTACCCCCAACGTGACCCTCCTCACCGACACCTTGTCAACGAACCATTAACATTGTTCGTCAAAGGTCCGACGTACCAGGAGAGGGCATGCGCTTCAGCGTGATCCGCAACATCTGTTTTGTGCTGTTCGTGTGCGTCGTCGCGGGCGACGCGCTCTGTCAGACGTGCCTGCCGGCGCCGACGCCGCTGTCGCCATCCAACAATGCCACCGGCATCAGCACGACGCCGACCTTCACCTGGTCGGCCGTCTCCGGCGCCACCGACTACGACATCCAGTGGGGCACCGACCAGACCTGCTCGACCGGCACGCTCGCCACCTCCGGCTCGACCAGCTTCAATCCGCCCTCCCTCTCCGCCGGCACCACCTACGGCTGGAAGGTCCGGGCGAAGAACGTCAACTGCCAGAACGCGGCCTACTCGTCGTGCTTCAAGTTCACCACTGTCGCCTGTAACGCCCCCGGCTCGTTCGACTTACGCTCGCCGAACAACCTCACGACCGGCGCCACGCCGCAGCTCTCGTGGAACGGCGCGAGCGGCGCCGCGAAGTACCTCGTGCGCATCGGCACGAGCAACCCGCCACAGCCGAGCGCCAACGATCCGCTGATCAGCGGGACGTCGTACACGCCGACCCAGCCGCTCAGCCCCGGCACCTATTTCTGGTACGTCGACGCCTACCCCTCGTGCAGCAGCCAGCTGTCGACTCGCAGCGCGTCGACCTTCACCTTCACCGTCCGCACCTGCCCCACCGGCAGCGCGAGCCTCACCTCGCCGGCGAACGGCGCGTCGCTGACGTCGACCTCGATCACGTTCAACTGGACCACCGTCGTATCGGCGTTGTCCTACGACCTCATGCTCTCGAACGACGGCGGCGCGAACTTCACCAACGCCGGGAACTCGTCCACCAGCAGCCTGACGAAGACCCTCCCTCTCGGCAGCTACGTCTGGTACGTCCGGACGAACTTCGACGCCACCTGCGCCTCGACCAACTCGCAGGCCTCGCGCTTCACGATCACGCAGTCGAACTGCCCCACCGCCACCCCGACGCTCATCTCCCCCGCCAACGGCGCCACCAACGTGACGCTCCCGGTCACGCTGACCTGGAACGGCGTCGCCGGCGCGACCGGCTACAAGATCTTCGGCGCCGCGAACGGCACCATCGCGCTCGTCGGCTCGACCACCGACGCCACCCGCTTCGTCACCTCGTCCGTCCCCTCCGGCACCGTCGCCTGGTGGGTCGTCGCGACCTTCGACAACTGCCCGAGCATCGAATCGCCGAAGTTCACTTTCACCACCGCCTCGACGAACTGCCCGACCACGGCCCCGACGCTCGTCTCGCCCGCCGACGGCGCGGCGAGCGTGGAGAACCCGGTGAAGCTCGACTGGACCGCCGTCGCCGGCGCCACGAGCTACCGCGTCCTCGTCTCGATCGATGGCGCGACCTCGGCGCCGATCGGCACGACCAGCGCCAGCGAGCTGGAGGCGACCATCCCCGGCTCGTCGATCGAATGGTGGGTCGAGGCGAACTTCGACAACTGTCCCGCCGTCGCCTCGCAGCACTTCCGCTTCACCACGACCGCCTGCCCGCAGAACCCCGGCATCCCGGCCATCACCTCGCCGGCCGACGGCGCGACGAACCTCGCCTCGCCGGTCACGCTGCAGTGGAGCGCCGTTCCATCCGCAAAGACGTACATCGTGATTGCCTCCTGGAACGGAACGGCGGCAGTCGTGCTGGGCGTCACGACGTCCAACCAGCTTTCCGTCCCGCTCCCCGCCGGCACGTTCTCCTGGGTCGTCGAAGCGAAGTTCGGCGACGACTGCCCGCCGACCGTCTCGCCGCGCGCGACGTTCACGGTCACGCAGGGGAAGGCTTGCACCTCGAACACCGCGCCGACGCTGACCTCGCCCCCGAACGGCGCCTCGAACCTCGCCTCGCCCGTGGCCTTCGACTGGAGCGACGTCTCCGGCGCGATCGCCTACAACGTCTACGCCGGCACCGACGCCTCGCAATCGCTCCTCGGCACGACCACCGAGAGCACTCTGACCCGCTCCGTGCCGCCGGGCACGACCGCCTGGTACGTCGAGGCGCTCTTCCCTGGCTGCGATCCGGTCCGCTCGAACGTCTCGCACTTCACGCTCGCCGTCGACACGAGCTGCGACGGTCTGACCCTCTCGCGCGTTGCCCCGATCGATCGCGCCAACGTCGTCTCACCGGCGACGTTCCAGTGGACCGCCGTCCCGAACGCGACGATCTACCGCCTCTGGGTGGCGATGGACGACGGCGCCGCCGCGATCGTCGCCCGGACCACCGACACGAAGGCCACGGTCGCGCTGCCGAGCGGCATCGTCTCCTGGTACGTCGAGGCCGTCCTCCCCGCCTGCCCCGCCATCCTTTCGTCCACCGGCCGCTTCACCGTCCCGAAAGCAGCGACCTGCAACGGCGCGCCGGCGACACTCATCGCGCCGCTCGCCAACCTGACGGCGGACAAAGTCACCTTCCAGTGGAACGCCGTCAACGGCGCCGCCGGATACCGACTCTGGCTCGCGGCGAACAACCAACCGTTCGCCCAGGTCGCGGTCACGAAAGACACTTCGCTCACGCGCGAGCTGCCGGCGGCGAGCTACACGTGGTTCGTCGACGTGCTCTACGAAAACTGTCCCGCCGTGCCGTCGGCGCACGCCTCGTTCGTGCTCGAGAACAGCACGCCGCGCTGCGCGAACAGCGCGCCGTCGCTCGTCTCGCCGGCCGACAAGGCGGAGAACGTCGCCTCGCCCGTCACCTTCCTCTGGTCGAGCGTCAGCAACGCAGTCGAGTACCGGCTCTACGCCTCGCTGAACGGCGGCGCCGCGCATCTCGTCACCACGACACCCGACACCTCCTTCAGCTCGCCGATGCCTCCCGGCACGATCGCCTGGTACGTCGAGGCGGTCTTCCGGAGCTGCCCGGCGACGCAGTCCGCGACATCGACCTTCACCGTCGTCCGCGCGAACAACTGCCGCGACGACAAGCCGCAGCTGGTCTCGCCGCCCGATGGCGCGAAGGACCTCAGCTCCCCCGTCACGCTGTCGTGGGACCCGATCACTGGCGCCTCCGGCTACGTCGTCTTCGCCCGGCACGGTGATGGCGCGCCAACCGCGATCGGGACGACGGTCAGCGAGACGACGCTGACGTTCAACTTCCCCGACGGCAGGATCGAGTGGTGGGTGCTCGCCTTCATCACCGGCTGCGATCCGGCCGAATCGAAGCACAACACCTTCACCGTCACGACGGCCGCCAGCTGCGACCATCGCCGGCCGATCCTCCTCGCGCCGGAGCAGGGCGAGCGCGACGTCCTCTCGCCCGTGCACTTCGCCTGGACCGCCGTCGCCGGCGCCACCGGCTACAAGGTCTGGATCAGACAAGGCAACGATCAGCCGTCGGTGATCGCGTCGACCACCGAGACGCACGTCAAAGCGCAGGTCCCGAGCGGCGTCGTCATCTGGTTCGTCGAGGGCGATTTCGTGCAATGCCCGCCGGTCTTCTCCGCGCCATCCGGCTTCACCGTCCTGAAAGCGCCTCCCGCCTGCCGCACGCCGGACAAGCCGGTCGCGCGCGTGGTCGGGCAGGTGCAGTCGGGGGCGACGTTCACCGTCCGCTGGACGCCGCTGGTCAACACCGGCCACTACGAGCTGCAGCAGTCGAACACGCCCGACTTCGCAGCTCCCACGACCTTCACCGAAACGGAGTTCTTCAAGACGTTCAGCTACGACGTCAGCGTGCCGACGCAGTACCTCTACCGCGTCCGCGGCGTCAGCTCCTGCAGCGACGACTCCGGGCCGTGGTCCGACGTCGTCGGTATCTTCGTGATGCCGGTCAACGTCGACGTGAAGTCGGCGAAGTCGAGCACCGAGGCGGGAGCGCTGGGGACCGTGGTGCAGACGGTACTGCTGCCGGCGGTGCAGACGCCGACGACGTTCACCGCGAAGACCGACAAGCCGTGGCTAACCGTCACGCCGTCGTCCGGCACCATCGGCCCCGACGGCGTCATGCTCACCATCACCGCCGCCCCCGGCACGCTGAACCTCGGGACGAACACCGGCACGCTGCTCGTCACCTACGGCAGCTCCGGAAAGATGGGGAGCAACGGTTCCACCGTGACGTCCGTCCCGATCTCCGTCAGCGTCGTCACGCCGGTGTCGCCGGTGCCGCGCAACACGCCGCGGCCCGACTCGCTGATCATCCCCGGCGTCGCGCACACCAGCGGCGCGAACAATTCCAACTTCCAGTCCGACGTCCGCGTGGCCAACGTCTCGGCGCAGACGATGAAGTACACGCTCAACTTCACCCCGGTCGCTACCGACGGCACGCAGAGCGGCAGCTCGACGACGATCGAGATCGAGCCGGGCGCCACCACCGCGCTCGACGACATCCTCTCCAGCTTCTTCGGCTCGGGCGGCGCCAGCTCCGGCACGCTGGAGATCCGTCCGGTGACGACCAGCAGCTCGAGCAGCTTCGCCTCGAGCGTCTCGCCGTCGACCCTCGGCGTCAACACGGTCACCGTCGCCTCGTCGCGGACGTACAACGTGACCCCGACCGGCGGCACGCTCGGCCAGTTCATCCCGGCCATCCCGTACGCGAACTTCATCAGCAAGTCGACCAGCTCGCTCACCAGCATCCTCTCGCTGCAGCAGGTGGCATCGTCCGCCGCCTACCGCACGAACATCGGCCTCGTCGAGGCCTCGGGCCAGGCGGCCTCAGTGCTGATGCAGGTCTTCGACGACAAGAACAACCTCCTCGCCGAGATCCCGGTCAACCTCGTCGCCGGCAGCTACGTGCAGGACAACTACTTCGCGAAGAACAGCCTCTCGTTCGACGACGGCCGTGTCGAGATCAAGGTGACGTCAACCGGCGGCAAGGTGACGGCGTACGCGTCGACGATCGACAACACGACCAACGATCCGCTGCTCGTCTCGCCGGTCGTGAAGTCGTCGGTCTCGGCGACGCATTACGTGCTGCCGGGCATCGCCGCGCTGAACACCGGTATCGCGAATTGGCGGAGCGACGTCCGCGTCTACAACGCCGGCTCGACCGACACGACTGCCACCCTGACGTACGTCCCGATGCCCGGACAGCCGGCAGCGTCGTCGCCGCTGACGGTCACGCTGAAGGCGGGCGAAGTCGCCGCGTTCGACGACATCCTCAAGTCGCAGTTCGGACTCAACACCGACTCCGGCGGCGCGCTCTCGATCACGACGGCCCAGTCGTCATCGCTGATCACCTCCGCCCGCACCTACAACCTCACCTCCGCCGGCACCCTCGGCCAGTTCATCCCCGGCGTGACGCCCAACGAGGCCGCCGGCAACGGCGAAGGCTCGCTGCAACTGCTGCAACTCGAGCAGAGCGACCGCTACCGCACCAACATCGGCCTCGCCGAAACCACCGGCCAACCCGCGACTGCCGAGGTGACGCTGTTTCTCCCCGACTCCAAGGTGACCCCGGTTTACACGGTTCCCCTCGAAGCCAACCAGTTCGTGCAGTTCCCCCTGAGCGTGTTCAACGCGGGCACCGTGTACAACGGCCGCGTGTCGGTAAAGGTGATCTCCGGATCGGGACGCGTGACCGCCTACGGCTCGATCATCGATGCCGTGACGGGCGATCCGACGTACGTGCCCCAGTTGAAGTGAGGAAAATGCGCTACCGCGGGGTGCGGATCAGCGAACCCTGGCCATTCACGTAATACACCCCGCAATCGTCGATCGCGAACTCCTCGACGAGCAGGTCGGCGTTGCCGACGATCTGGTGGCGGGGGCCGCCGGCGAGGGGGATGGATTCGATCGACCAGACGTCGTCGCTGTTGAAGTAGTAGAGACGGTCGCCGAGGACGACGAGGTGGGTGACGACGTCGAGTCCTTTGGCCAGGGACGTCGCGGTGCCGCCGCTCTTCGGCATCCGGAGCAGCTCGCCGCCGGTGTTGAAGTCGAGGTTCGCGAAATAGACGTCGTTCCCTGACAGCGTCACGCCCACGACGCCGGGGCGGGTGGTCAGCGTCCTGATCGTGCCGCCGTTCGCCGGGACCGAGCGGAGGCCGGCGGAAGTGTTCGCGGGTGAGAGACCCGTCTCCGTGAAAAAGACCGTCGTGCCGTCGGTCGCGACCATCACCGGCACGTTGAGGTTCGACGCCAGCGTCGTCCGCCCCGTGCCGTCCTTCCGGATGCGCTCCACCTTGCCGTCGGCGAGGAACCCGTCGTCCGTCGGCGTGCCGATCGACACCCAGTAGACGTAATTCGCATCGACGGCGAGCTCGAACGGCGTGAGGATCGTCGCGGCCAGCTGCTTCGGCGTGCCGCCGGTTTTCGCGACCGACCAGCACGAGCCGAGCGTGAGGTTGTCGTCGCCGATCGTCAGCGCGTAGACCGTCGTGTCATCGATGGCCAGCACGGTGATGAAGTTGTCCGGCAGGATGGCGAGCGTCTGCGGGTCGCCGCCGTTCTTCGGCATCCGGAAGATGCCGTTCGCGCTGTCGGTGAAGTAGACGTATGTGTCGTCGACCTCCTGATCGGCGCTGTACGTGCCGATGAGCAGCGTCTTGAGCGCGCAGGCGGACTCCTGTTGCGGCGGCGGCGGCGCGGACGGCCGGCGGCGCTGAGCTTGCGCCATCGGCACTGCGAGCAGGACTGCGAAGAAGAGCAGGGCCAGTCGATTCTTCACATTGCACATGATGAGGCCCGAATCGCGATCCGCGGTCAGCTTCCTGGAACAAAGCTCTGTCCGAAAACGAACACAACTGCCCGAACCCGAACACCGCGATCCTCGTAACTCATTGATTCTTCGTAGCTTTTGCTGGCATCCCGTTCGCGATAGGGGACGGTCATGGATCGCATCATTCCTGAATCCGAACGGCAGCGCAGGCGCGTGAGGCGCGTGGCCGGGACGCTCGTCGCCGCGGGGGCCGTCGCCTTCTCCGTTGCCGCGACCGTGCAGTGGCTTCGCCCGTCGCTGCGCCGCGCCGATCTGCAGTTCGCGCGCGTCGAGCGCGGCTCGGTCGATCAGACACTGCAGGCCGCGGGGACGATCATGCCGGCGGTCGAGCAGGTCGTCTCCTCGCCGGTCGACGCCCGCGTGCTCCGGATCATCCGCCGCGCCGGCGATCACGTGCGCGCCGGCGACGAGCTCGTGGCGCTCGACACCTCCGCCTCGCGCCTCGACGTCGAACGGATCGAGGATCGCATCAAACAGAAACAATCGGAGCAGGAGCAGGCGCGTCTCAAAGCCGACGAGACGATCGCCAGCCTCGCGGCGCAGATCGCGCAGAAGAACCTCGACCTCGACATCGCGCGCTACAAGCACAAGCAGAACGAGACACTGCATCGCGAAGGCCTCGTCTCCGAAAGCGAGCTGCTCGCTGCGCAGACCGTCGTGAAGAAAAGCGAGATCGAGCTCGCGCAGCTCCGCGAGGCGGCGACACGCGCCGCGCGCAGCCGCGACGCCGAGGTCAAAGCCGACGCCGTCGAGCTGCGTACGCTGGCGAACGAGCGGGAGGAATCGCTCCGCCAGCTCGGCCTGGCGATGATGCACGCAGACCGCGACGGCGTCGTCACCTCGATCGTGCGCGACGCCGGCACGACGTTCCGCAAAGGCGACGTCGTGGCCCGCATCGCCGACCTCTCGTCGTTCCGCGTCACCGCCACGATCTCCGACATGCACGCCGCCGCGCTCCGCCCGGGCCAGCGCGTGCGCGTGAAGCTCGACGATCAGACCTCCCTCGGCGGCGCGATCTCCGGCATCGATCCGCAGATCGACAACGGCACGGCGCGCTTCGAGATCGCGCTCGACGAGCCGTCGCATCCGAAGCTGCGCAACAACGTCCGCGTCGACGTCTTCGTCGTCAGCGGCCGCCGCGACGGAGTCCCGCGCGTCAAACGCGGCACGCTCGGGCAGAGCGACGCCGAGGAGGTGTTCGTCGTGCGCGGCAAACAGCTGGTGCGCACGCAGGTGCGCTGGGGATTGGCCGGCGAGGATGCGCTCGAAGTGCGCGACGGCCTGCGTGAAGGCGACGTGATCGTGATCAGCAACATGAACGACTACGCCGGAGTGAAAACGCTCCGGCTGGAGTGAGGGACAGAGATGATTCGACTGGAAAGCATCGACAAGGTTTACCGCACGGAACGCGTCGAGACGCTGGCGCTGCAGAACATCAACCTCGACGTGACGGACGGCGAGTTCGTCTCCATCATGGGGCCGTCGGGCTGCGGCAAGAGCACGCTGCTGAATCTCATCGGTTTGCTCGACGCGCCGTCGTCGGGACGGCTCACGCTCGACGGCGCGCCGATCAATGGTGCGGGCGACAAATCGCTGGCCCGCCTGCGCAACGAGAAGCTCGGCTTCGTCTTTCAGAGCTTCCATCTCGTGCCCGACCTCACGGTCCTGGACAACGTCGAGATCCCGCTGCTCTACCGCAGCATCTCCGGCGCGGAGCGGAAGAAGCTCGCGCTCGCGGCGATCGAAGCGGTCGGCCTCTCGTCGCGCGTGCACCACTTCCCGACGCAGCTCTCCGGCGGCCAGCAGCAGCGCGTGGCCATCGCGCGCGCCATCGCGGGAAAACCGCGCATCCTCCTCGCCGACGAGCCGACCGGCAACCTCGACTCGCAGATGGGCGAAGAGATCATGACCATCCTGCACGATCTCAACCGCAACGCCGGCACGACGGTCGTGATGGTCACGCACGACGAGCGTTTCGCGCAGCGCACCGACCGCATCGTGCGGCTGTTCGACGGACGGCAGGTGGCGTGATGCAGAGCTACGTCAAACTCGCCCTGAAAGTCCTCGGCCGCCGCAAGGTCTTCACACTCATCTCGCTCTTCGGCATCGCCATGACGCTCGCCGTGCTCGTCGTGGCGACGGCGATCCTCGACGACGCGTTCGAGCCGCGCGCGCCGCAGTCGCGCTTCGACCGCGTGCTCGCCATCACCATGGTCTCGATGATCGGACCGCGCAGCACCGAGACGATGAATCCCGGCTATCGCCTGATCCACGACTACATCTACACGCTGCCGGGCATCGAAGCGGCGACCGCGTTTTCGGAGCCGGCGCAGATCGGCATCTACCGCAACGGCGGCCGCACCGACGCGCAGTTCAAGCGCACCGACGCCGCGTACTGGCGCGTCCTCGATTTCCGTTTCCTCGCCGGACGCCCGTTCACCGCAGATGAAGAAGAGCGCGGCGCGCTCGTCGCCGTCATCAGCGACGGCCTGCGCAAGCGGCTCTTCCGACGCGAAGCAGCGCTTGGCCGCTCGATGGAGATCGACGGCCGCGACTTTCGCGTCATCGGCGTCGTGCCCGACGTCCCGATCACCCGCTTCGCCGCCTACTCCGACGTCTGGGTGCCGCACACCACGGCGCGGTCGTCGGACTACCGGCACGAGCTGATGGGCAACTACAACGGCATCGTGCTGGCGCGCACGCGCAACGACCTGCCGCGGCTGAAGAGTGAATTCGCGGCGCGCGTGAAGCGGATCCCGATCGACGATCCGAAGCGCTTCAACCGCGTCGCGGCGAGCCTCGACACGCCGTTCGAATCGTTCTCGCGCGGCGCGTTTCCCGCCCGCTTCGGCTACGACGCGGCGGCGGTGATGCGGATCATTCTCACGATCCTGACGCTCCTCTTCATGACGCTGCCGGCCTTGAACCTCATCACGCTGAACCTCAGCCGCATCCTCGAGCGCGCCTCGGAGATCGGCGTGCGGAAGGCGTTCGGCGCTTCGCGCGGCGCGCTGGTGATGCAGTTCGTGTTCGAGAACGTCGTGCTGACGCTGATCGGCGGCGCGATGGCGCTCGTCACCGGCGCCGCGCTGATCGCCGCGCTCAACCGCGTCGACATCATCCCGAACGCCCAGTTCGCGCTGAACGTCCGCGTGCTGCTCTACGGCCTCGTCCTCGCCGCGTTCTTCGGCATCTTTTCGGGTGTCTATCCGGCCTGGCGGATGTCCCGCCTGCACGCAGTCGATGCGCTTCGCGGAGGTGCACAATGATTCGTCATCTGCTCAAGCTGGTCTGGCATCGCAAGCGCACCAACGCGCTGCTGATCGCCGAGATCTTCGCCTCGTTCATCATCGTCTTCGTCGTGGTGACGATGGCGCTCTCGCTGCTGCTGCGCTGGCACCAGCCGCTCGGCTTCGATTACCACGACGTCTGGACGGTCAGGCTTTCGGGCATCGAGCCGGACTTCGAGGCCGCCGATGATGCGCACCGTCCCGTCGTCGAACAGCTGCTGCGCGAGGTGCGCTCGTTTCCGCAGGTCGTCGACGCCGCGATGTCCGCGACTCCGCCGTACGGCAACGCCACGTGGGACAGCATCCGCGACTTCGAGGGGCGCACCGTGCGGCTGACGTGCGACAGCGTCACGGACGGTTTCGCCAACGTGATGCGCATGCGCGTGCTGCGTGGCCGCTGGTTCACGCCGGCCGACGACGCGCTCTCGTATCAGCCGATGGTGATCGACGCCGACGTGGCGCGCGAGCTCTTCGGCGATCGCGATCCGATCGGCCAGAAGTTCGACAAGGACGAGCGGATCATCGGCGTCGTCGCGCCGTATCGCAAGAACGGCGAGGTCAGCGCCACGGCCGAGCATTTCGCGTTCTACCGCAAGTCGCTGACGAAGCCGAACGGCCCGGTCCCGCGCATGATCATCCTTCGCGTCCGACCCGGCACCAGTCCCGACTTCGAACAGACCATCGCACAGCGCCTGCACGCCGTTTCGCCCGAAACGACGGTGCACGTCCACCGCCTGGAGCGGACGCGCGATGGCTTCCTCCGCGTGCGCACCTCGCCCATCCTTTTCCTCGGCATCGTCAGCCTCTTCCTGATCTCGATGGTCGCGCTCGGGCTCACCGGCGTGCTCTGGCAGACGGTCACGCGCCGCACGCGCGAGATCGGCTTGCGCCGCGCGGTCGGCGCCAGCGGCACGAACGTCCGCGCGCAGATCCTCGGCGAGGTCGCGCTGCTGACGACGCTCGCGCTGCTGCTCGGCACGATCATCGTCGCGCAGCTGCCGCTGCTCGGAGCGTTCCGCCTCGTGCAGCCGGCGGTGTTCGTTTCGGGCATGGCCGCCGCGCTTGCGACGATCTACGCGATCACGCTACTTTGCGGGGCATACCCGAGCTGGCTGGCTTCCACGGTCGAACCGGCCGAGGCACTGCGCTACGAATGATTCTGATCGTCGACGACGACCCATCGATCTCCGCCTCGCTCTCGCTTCTGTTGAAGCAGCACGGCTACGCCTCGGTCACGGCGCCCGCGCCGGCCGAGGCGCTCACCGCGCTGCGGCGCGAACGTCCGTCGCTCGTGATTCAGGACATGAACTTCACGCGCCGCACGACGGGTGAAGAAGGATTGCAGCTCCTTTCGGCGATCCGCTCCGAGGCGCCGGCGCTGCCGGTGATTCTGATGACGGCGTGGGGCTCGATCTCGCTCGCCGTCGAAGGGATGAAGCGCGGCGCGGCCGACTTCATCACGAAGCCGTGGTCGAACGCGCACGTCGTGCAATCGGTCGAAACGGCGCTCGGTCTCGCGGCGATGCGCACCAGCGCGAGTGATGTGAAATCGCGCGGCGAGCTCGATGAAGCGTTCGACTTCTCGAACATCATCGGCAGCGATCCGAAGATGCTGCGCATCCTCGATCTGGTCGGCCGCATCGCGCCGACCGAGGCCTCGGTGCTGATCATGGGCGAGAGCGGCACGGGGAAGGAACTGATCGCCGAGGCGGTGCATCGCAACAGCCGCCGCCGCGTGAAGCCGTTCGTGAAAGTGAACCTCGGCGGCATCTCGGCGACGCTGTTCGAGAGCGAGATGTTCGGCCACGTGCGCGGCGCCTTCACCGACGCGCGGCAGGATCGCAAGGGACGGTTCGAAGTCGCCGACGGCGGCTCGATCTTTCTCGATGAGATCGGCGAGCTCGATGCGACGTCGCAGGTCAAGCTGCTGCGCGTGCTGCAGGACCGCACGTACGAAGTGCTCGGCTCGAGCCGCACGCGCAGCGTCGACGTGCGCGTGATCGCGGCGACGAACCGGCCGCTTCCCGACCTCGTCGCGCGCGGCGAGTTCCGCGAGGACCTGCTCTATCGCCTGAACCTGATCACGATCCAGCTGCCGCCGTTGCGCGAGCGGCGCGGCGACATCCCGCCGCTCGCTTCGCACTTTCTGCGGCGCGCGGCCGAGGCGTACGGCTCGAGTGTCGAAGCGATCACGCCGCGCGGCATGGAGTGGCTGAAGGGACAGAACTGGCCGGGCAACATCCGCCAGCTGCGACAGCTGATCGAGCGCGCGGTGCTGATCCGCGGCGGGCGCGAGCTGGACGTCGACGACTTCGGCGCGGTGCGCGATGCCGTCTCGAAGGAAGGGCGGGAGGACGCACTGCCGGACGTCGGCGCGATGACGCTCGACGACATCGAGCGCGGCATGATCGTGAAGTGCATGCGGCACTACGACGGCAACGTCTCGCGTGTGGCGGAGGCGCTGGGACTGAGCCGCGCGGCGTTGTACCGGCGGCTCGAGAAGCACGGGATCGAGGCGTGACTCTTCGCGCCAAGCTCGTCGCCTGGCTGGTCGTGCTGCACCTGATGCTCGCCGTCGCGGGCGTCTTTTTTCTGTTGCAGCAGCGGATGCTCCTCTTCGCGGTGGAGCTGGTGCTCGTGCTCACGATCGTCGTCAGCGTGCGGCTGGTGCGCGCGCTGTTCGTGCCGCTCGACCTGGTGCGGTCCGGCGCGCAGTTCATCGCCGACCGCGACTTCACCACGCGCTTCGTCACGATCGGCCAGCCGGAGATGGACGCGCTCATCGAGGTCTACAACGGCATGATCGATCGCCTGCGCGAGGAACGGCTCGCCGCGGAGGAAGAGCGGCACCTGCTCGCGAGCATCGTCGAGGCGTCGCCGTCGGGGATCGTCATCTGCGATTTCGACGGGAACATCGAGCAGCTCAATCCTGCGGCGCGGAAACTCGTCACGCCGGAGTCGTTCGCGTCGATGCGGACCCTCGCGCCGGGAGAATCGCGGCTCGTTGCGCGCGACCTGCCGCGCCGCATGAAAGTCTGGCGCGCCGAGTTCCGCGATCATGGCTTCGCCAAGAGCTTCTTCATCATCGACGAAATGACCGAGGAGCTGCGGCTGTCGGAGAAGGCGGCGTACGAGAAGCTGATCCGGATGATGTCGCACGAGGTGAACAACTCCGTCGGCGCGGTGCGCTCGCTGCTCGAATCGTCGCTCCGCTACGCGCCGCAGGTCGGCGAGGCGGATCGAAACGATTTCGTCAACGCATTGACCATCGCGTCATCGCGCATCGATGCGCTCAATCGCTTCATGACCGGATTCGCCGACGTCGTGCGCATTCCGCCGCCGCGGCTCGCCCGCGTGCGGCTCGCGGACGTCATCGACAGCGTCGCCGCGTTCGTCCGTCCCGAGCTCGACGCGCGATCGATCGGCTTGACGATGACGCTCGATGAGACGCAGGCCGACATCGACCGCAGCCAGTTCGAGCAGGTGCTGATCAACATCATCCGCAACGCGGCGGAGAGCATCGGCGAGCACGGCACGATCGACGTCACGCTGCGCGATTCACGGCTCACGATCGCCGACAGCGGCGCCGGCATCGCGAGCGAAGACGCGGCCGAGCTCTTCACGCCGTTCTTCAGCACGAAGCGCGAAGGCCGCGGCCTCGGGTTGACCATCGTGCAGGAGATTCTCGCCAACCACGGCTTCGCCTATTCGCTTCACAACCGGGACGACCGAGGCGCCGAATTCGCGATCGATATAATGCGCGCCGCATCGACGAACCGGAGGTCATCATCCTGGAACAGCAATACGACTTGATCGTGATCGGCAGCGGGCCGGGCGGCTATGTCGCCGGCATCCGCGCCGGTCAGCTCGGCCTCAAAGTGGCCGTGGTCGAAAAAGACAACGTCCTCGGCGGCACCTGCCTCCACCGCGGCTGCATCCCGACGAAAGCGCTCCTCGAAAATGCCGACATCTGGCAGAAGATCCAGAAGGCGAAAGACTTCGGCATCACCGTCGGCGACGTGACGCTCGACTGGAGCGTCGTGCAGACGCGCAAGCAGGGCGTCGTCGATCAGAACGCGAAAGGGATCGAGTTCCTCTTCAAGAAGAACAAGGTGGAGCGCATCACCGGACTCGGTCGCGTGATCGATCGCAACACCGTCGACGTCGACGGCAAGCAGTACAAGACGAAGAACGTCATCCTGGCGATGGGCTCTGTCCCGCGCGACCTGCCGCACATCAAGGCCGACGGCAAGCGGATCATCAACTCCGATCACATCCTCAAATTGACGGAAGTGCCGAAGTCGATGCTGGTCATCGGCGCGGGCGCCGTCGGCTGCGAGTTCGCCTCGATCTTCTCGCGCTTCGGGACGAAGGTCACGGTCGTCGAAGTGATGCCGCAGCTCCTCCCGATCGAAGACGAAGAGGTGGCGAAGGAGTTCACCCGTATCTTCAAGAAGAAAGGGATCGACGTCTACGCCGACGCAAAAGTGCTGTCGTGCGAGGTGACGGATTCCGGCGTGAAGTCGGTCGTCGAGACGAAGGGGAAGCAGATCACGATCGAGACGGAGCTCGTCCTCTCCGCGACCGGACGCCGTCCCGTGACCGAGACCGCAGGCCTCGACAAGACGAACGTGAAGCTCGATCAACGCGGCTTCGTGCAGGTCGATGAATTCATGCGCACGACGGAGCCGGGCATCTACGCGATCGGCGACATCTGCCCCACCCCCGCCCTCGCCCACTGCGCCTCGGCCGAAGGCATCCTCGCCGTCGAGCAGATCAAAGGTCTGAATCCGCGTCCGATCAACTACGACCACGTGCCGAACTGCACGTACAGCGATCCCGAGGTGGCGTCGGTCGGACTGACCGAGCGCAAGGCGAAGGAGCGCGGCTACGACGTGAAGACCGGCAAGTTTGCCTTCACCGCGAACTCGAAGGCGAAGATCATCGGCGACGCGAACGGCTTCGTGAAGTACGTCGTCGACGCGAAGTACGACGAGATCCTCGGCGTACACATCGTCGGTCCGAAAGCGACGGAGCTGATCGTCGAGGCATGCGCCGCGCTGGAGCTCGAAGCGACAAGCGAGTCGATCGCGAAGACGATCCACGCACATCCGACGTTGTCCGAGGCGCTGATGGAAGCGGCCGAGGACGTGATGGGGCATTCGATACACCAATGAGCATTGAAACGCACGGCCTCACCCGCGACCAGCTGCTCGACATCGAGTACTACCTCCGCCTCACCCGCTCGCTCGAGGAGCGCGTCGTCGCGCTGTTTCGGCAGGCGAAAGTGATCGGCGGGCTTTACCGATCGCTTGGCCAGGAGGGCGAATCGGTCGCGGCGGCGTATGCGCTCGACTACATGCAGGGCGACGTCGTGCAGCCGCTGATCCGCAACATCGGCTCGATCCTCGTCGCCGGCGCAAAGCCGGTCGAGATCCTGCGGCAGTACATGGCCAAGGGCAACTCGCCGACGCGCGGGCGCGAGCTCAACATCCACTTCGGCAATCCGCAGACCGACGGCTTCATCGGGCAGATCTCGATGCTCGGCGACATGATCCCGGTCATGGCCGGCATCACGCTCGCGGGGCGCATGCAGAAAAAATCGCTCGTCGGCCTCGCCTTCATCGGCGACGGCGGCTCATCGACCGGCGCGTTCTGGGAAGGGATGAACTTCGCGTCGGTGCAGCGGCTGCCGCTCGTCGTCATCATCGAAGACAACGGCTACGCCTACTCCACGCCGACGTGGAAGCAGAGCGCCGCGCGGACGCTCGCCGACAAGGCGTACGCGTTCGGCTGCGCCGGCGACACGGTCGACGGCAACGACGTCCTCGCGGTCTACGCGGCGACGAAGCGCGCGGTCGAGCGGGCGCGCAGCGGCGGCGGCGTCACGCTGCTCGAGGTGAAGACGTTTCGCATGAAGGGCCACGCCGAGCACGACAACCAGGCGTACGTGCCGAAGGAACTGATCGAGGAGTGGAAGACGAAAGACCCGGTCGCCTGCTTCGAGCAGCTGCTGCTCGACAACGGCTTCGCCACGCGCGACGACCTCGACGCGATCGAGCAGCGGGTGAAGCGCGAGATCGATACCGCGACGGATGAAGCGGACGCCTCGCCGATGCCGAATCCATCGGACGCGGCGCTGGGACTCTTCGCCGGGGACGGATACTGGAATGCCTGAGACGACGTACCTCGAAGCAATCACGCAGGCCATGTCCGAGGAGATGGCGCGCGACGAGCGCGTGTTCCTCATCGGCGAAGACGTCGGCGTTTACGGCGGCGCGTTCAAGACGAGCGCGGGCCTGATCGACAAGTACGGCGCGGAGCGTGTGATCGACACGCCGATCTCGGAGATCGCCATCATCGGCGCAGCGTCCGGCGCGGCGATCATGGGCATGCGGCCGATCGCGGAGATGCAGTTCATCGACTTCATCACCTGCGGCTACGACATGCTGGTCAACTTCGCCGCGGTGAATCGCTACCTGTTCGGCCGCGCCTGCCCGATGGTCGTGCGCGGTCCGGCGGGCGGCGGCACGCACGGCGGTCCGTACCACTCGCTCAACCCCGAGGCGATGTTCATGAACCGGCCGGGGCTGAAGATCGTCGCGCCGGCGACGGCGTACGACGCGAAGGGGCTGCTGAAAGCGGCGATCCGCGACGACGATCCGGTGCTCTACATCGAGCACAAGTACCTCTATCGCCGCATCAAAGAGGATCTGCCCGAGGACGATTACATCGTGCCGCTCGGCAAGGCCGCGATCCGGCGCAAGGGGAAAGACCTGACCATCATCACGTGGGGGGCGATGTTGTACGTCGCGCTCGACGCGGCCGCCGATCTGGAAAAAGACGGCGTATCGGCCGAGGTCATCGATCTGCGGTCGATCATCCCGTTCGATGAAGAGGCGATCCTCGAGTCGGTATCGAAGACCAATCGCGTGATCATCCTGCACGAGGCGCCGCTGACCGGCGGGGCCGGCGCCGAGTTCGCCGCGCGCATCGCGGAGAAGGCGTTCGATTATCTCGATGCGCCGATCAAGCGCGTCGCGGCGCTCGACGTGCCGACGCCGTACTCGCCGCCGCTCGAAGCGTTCGCGCTGCCGAATAAAGAAAAGGTTTTGGCGGCAGCGCGGGAATTGCTTTCTTATTGATATAATTCGACCCACGACACGAGTAAATATGCACAGTTCATGGGCCGGTATCGCGTTCGTGATCGGTCTGGCGTGGTCGAGCAGCGCTTTCGCTTGCAGCGGCTGCGCCTGGCATTATGAATATCAGGCTGACGGCAACGGCGATTGGTGCTTGACCTGCGACTATGACCTCGACTGTGGCACTGAAGTGTGCAACATCGTACAGGTCGACGGCTGGGACAGCTGCGAGACACAGGGCAATGGCTGCTTCACTACACACCGTCATTGCCCGCTCGAACCGCAAGGTATGCTCACTCCGCCCACACGACGCGAAACAACGACACCCGTTCGCGCGGCAGCCCGGAAACCGGCGCAGCGACGCACCGCCTCGTGACGAAGCCAATCATCGCGGTCCTCTTCGCCATCACCGCGAACCTGATGGCGGGCGAGCCTGAAACGATCACGGGAAAACTGTGCATCGATGGTTCGCCATGTGTCGAGCGGAATTGCGGGCAGCCCATCGATGCGCCAACCACCGAACGACGAGCCTTTACGTTCACGTCCGCCAGCGTTGCGGTTCTCGGATTCGTCGAACCTGGCCGCACGACGATCGCCTGTACCGCCGGCAGCACGCTCGAGCTTCGCGTCAACGCACCGGCTCTCATTCGCCCCGTCAACGCCCGCGTGACGATCGGTGCGTGGGCGATCGATGTTCCGGTGCAGCGGAAAGCGCTCCTCGTCCGCCTTCCGCGCGGCGAGTACACGCTGACCATCGAAGCTCCGCATCACGTCACGCTGAGAGATCGGATCCGCGTTGCCTCCGAACACCTGGCGTATACCGCCGAGCTGAAAGCGGTTCCCCGGCTTTCGGGACGCATCGTCACCGCGAAAGACGGAGTGCCCGTCGCAGGAGCAGTGATCAGGACTGATACGACAGAACCGGTCACGACCGACTCCACAGGCCGCTTCGTGCTCGAGATCGATCCGGACAAATGGCCGACGCGCGTCGACGTCGATGCCATCGGGTTTGGCACGACGAGCGCCTACGTTCCCCGGCTGCGGGTGAACACGAATCTCGATGACATTCGCGTCGTGCCCGGCGCGTCGATCGCCGTGCAAATCAAAGGCCTCGATTCGGCGGTGGAGGTCGCGCTGGAGAAACGGCTGCCGGGACGCGTGGAAGGAACTCCGTACAAGCGTCTGAGTGGTGCGGGCGGAACGTTCACCGGCGTGGAGCCGGGAGCCTACGTCGTTCTGCTGAAGGGACCGGGCCCGTGTCAACGTCACGGAACGCTCGTCGACGTCACAGCGGCCGAGCGAAAGGACGTCACCATTGAAGTGGAGCGCTTTGTCGTAAACGTGCGCACGTCGATGGCGGGACAGCCGCTGCCATCGGCATCGGTGGTGCTGCGGAATCATGACTTCCACTGGCACGGAGAGTTCAAGACCGACTCGACGGCTGAAGCGACGCTCGAGCTCTGGCAGGGCGGGAAGTCGACTGCCTGGCTGGCGGAAAAAAGCGCGATGACCGTTGCCTATCGGGTCGATCGCGAGCTGGCGAACGGCAAAGACACGGACTGGGTGATCGACGTACCCGGACGCGAGATCAACGGCGTCGTCATCGATTCGCAGTCGGGCGATCCTGTTCCGCATGCGGCGGTCGCGTTGCAGGTTCAGGACGTGGACAATGGCGTGGGCGTGCACACGCGAGCGGACGACAATGGCCGTTTCCGTTTCATCCCCGCGCCTTACGGACGTCATACGCTGAGGGCTGCGTCCAACGACCACATGCCGGGGGAAATCAGCTACACGTTCGTCGAGCCGGAGCAGAGCCGGACCGTGACACTGCGACTCGACCCCACGGTCAAAGTGCGGCTCACGGTTCAGGACGCGCGCGGCGTACCGCTTGCGAATGCACGCGTCCTCCAGTTTCGCGGCGGCGCGATGGCCGGCGCCGGCGTGACCGACGCGGAAGGCATCCTCGACATCCCGGCTGCGAAAGACGAAGTGCGCGACGTCTACGTCCTTCCACGCGACGGTTCCCTCGCCTTCCTGCAGATTCGCGACGATCAGCCGCAGGTCGTCGCCGTCCCGGATGGCTCGAGCCGCATCATCATTCGCGCCGAATCGCCATCGCACGCGCCCGCCGTGAACGCGAGCATTGCGATGAGCATCAACGGCCGTCCTGTTCCGCGTGAAGTGCTGAGTGCGATCGGCGCGATTCGAGGCGTGGCGATGCGTTCCGGAACCGACGGCCGCATCGTTCTCGATCGCATGCCGCCCGGCATCTACGAATTGCGGGCCGAGGCAGCGGACGGTTCGCGCGTCGCGCGATTTACGATCGGGCCGGGCGACAACGAAGCGAGCGTCGACGTCCCCGAGTAGTTCGCGGGATGCGGCTCGTTCGCTCTTCTACTTTCGCGCCCTCGCTTGCTCAACTCCCTGCTTTGCATTAAAAAGCCGACGCGAAAGAAAGAAGAGGAATTCATGGCCACTGATGTCGTCATGCCCCAGATGGGAGAATCGATCGCCGAAGGGACCGTCGTGAAATGGCTGAAGAAGCCGGGCGACAAAGTCGAGCGCGACGAGCCGCTGCTGGAGATCTCCACCGACAAAGTCGACGCCGAGATCCCCGCCCCCGCCGCCGGCACCCTCACCGAGATCCTCGCCCAGGAAGGCCAGACCGTCTCGGTCAATTCAGTCATCGCCCGGATCGCCGCCGAAGGCGCCGAACCCGCGGCTGCGCAAGCTCCCGCTCCGAAACCGGAGCCTGAGCCCGAGCCCGCGCCGCAGCCCCCCGCGCCCCCGCGCACCCCCGAAACCGCGCAACCCGCCCCAACAACCCAACAACCCCCAACAACCCAACAACCGGAGATCGACGACCTCGACGAACGCCGCCGCACCAAATCCTCGCCGCTCGTCCGCAAGATCGCGAAAGAAAACGACGTCGACATCTCGCAGATCAAAGGCTCCGGCGTTTCCGGCCGCGTCACCAAGACCGACATCCTCGACTTTCTGCAGCAGCCGCGCACCGAAGCGCCGGCCGCCGCTCCGAGCGCGCCTGCGCCGAGCGCCCCAGCTCCCGCGCCGAAAGCGCCGGCGATCCAGTTCGCCGCCGGCGAGAGCACGCGCATCGAGCCGCTTCCGGTCATGCGCAAGAAGATCGCGCAGCACATGATCATGTCGAAGCAGACGTCGGCACACGTCACGACCGTCTTCGAAGTCGACTTCACCGCGATCGACAAGCTCCGCCGCCAGCACAAGGACAGCTACGCCGAGCGCGGCGTGAAGCTGACGTTCATGCCCTTCATCGTGCAGGCCGTCATCACCGGCCTCCGCGAGTTCCCCATCCTCAACGCGTCGATGGACGAGAACAACATCCTCTATCACCGCGACCTGAACATCGGCATCGCCGTCGCCCTCGACTGGGGCCTGATCGTCCCCGTCCTCAAGCAGGCCGACGAGAAGAACACCCTCGGCATCGCCCGCGCCATCAACGACCTTGGCGAGCGCGCGCGGACGAAGAAGCTCTCGCCCGATGACGTGCAGGGCGGCACGTTCACCATCACGAACCCCGGCATCTACGGAGGCCTCTTCGGCACGCCGATCATCAACCAGCCGCAGGTCGCGATCCTCGGCGTCGGCGGCGTTAAGAAACGGCCGATGGTCATCGAGACGAAGGACGGCGACTCCATCGCCATCCGCTCGATGTGCTACCTCGCCCTGACGTTCGACCATCGCCTGATCGACGGCGCCGTCGCCGACCAGTTCATGGCCCGCCTGCGGCAGGTGCTCGAGAGCGGGCAGTTCACGATGTAGTTGAGTGCTGCGCCGGGCTTCAGAAGAACACCATCCCGAACTGCAAGCACTCCGTACACCGCCGCCGCGCCGTACAGCATCGGCGCGGCGGGACGCCGCTTTCACCAGCGTGGTTGCGCCGCCCGCAAACTGCATCAGGTGTCCGATGCCGATCGCGCGGCCGGTAGATGCCGCGAATCATGCCATCCTTCGCGGTCCAATTCACCATCGAACGCGAGCAGGGCGCGCCGTGCAGCTACAGCAGCCCCGGCCGGACCGGCAGCAGAACGCAACACGGAGGCGGAAGGGGAAGCGTCCTTTCAACTCCCGATCGGCGTCCCAGGAAAAATCAGGGACGATCCGTCTAATAAGCAAAGGAGAAAACTATGACCAGACGAATCGCGCTGCTACTCGTGCTGCTGGCCGCCGGCTGTACACGCTCTTTTCAGGTGTATGACGCGAAACAGCTGAAGACCGGTCGTGATTATTTCTTCTACGCTCTGCCTCGCAATGTGGTGGTCGTGGATGTGCCGGTCAAGAGAATCGACCAGTCGTCGGCAGCCCCGTGCAAAGACGACTTGTCCAATCTAGCACTTCTCGGGCTCGACCCACCGCCGCAGCAGAACACCACGAAGTTCGTTGCGCTGGCGCCGACGGTCGCGACGCGAGCCGAGCCTGATCCTGATCAGGTCTATGCCGTCGACCTGCGTTTCAGACCGTTTGCCACCACTGCCGGCGCATTCGAGATGAGCGATACTGGCGTGCTGACGACGGAGACCGTCAGCCAGGAGGACAAGTCGATCGATACTGCACTGAGCGTGGTAAAGCTCGGCGTCGGGATCGCGACCGGGCAGCCCTTCACAAAGGCCAGTGCCGCACAACAGGGCGGCGGCAGCACCGGCACCCCACCTTCGTTTTGCGGCCAGATGGCCAGTGACATCCGCGAGATTCGCACTCAAAGAACGAAGGTACTGGCGAATTCGATCGCGCGCGAGGGCGCCACGAAGGAATACACGGACTATGTTCTCGGCCAGTTCGACACGATGGAAGCAGCGCTGATCGCGAACTTCTCCGGTGAAACAAAAGTTCGGGTCGCGACGGTGCACTGCGACATCCGTCCCGCCAAAAGCGATCGCTTCGACCTTTTCCGCTTCTCCGCCGCGGACGGCGTACTCGAACCGCAACATTGCTTCGTTCCGGCTCTACTTCGCGGAACAACCGGCACCGGTGGATCAAAGCCGTACGTCGTGCGTATTGCGACAGACGGCGAGCAACTAGCCGATACCGTCCGACCGTTGGTTCGTGTCTCGGGCGAACCCAGAGGCTTCTTTTACCGGATCCCTGCCTCCGTCGTGGTGACGGTCGAAGTCGACCAGACGCCGCAGACCCAGGAATTCACGCGAATCGCGCAACTCGGCACGACCGCCACGCTGCCGGTCGTCGGCGGCGCCTTCGTACGAAAAGCGTCCATGACACCTACGCTGAATGCTGCTGGCGGCTTGCAGAAGCTTACGCTGAACGGCGAGCCGGCCGGCCTTGATGCTGCCAATTCTCTAGTTGGCATCGTCGGCTCGCTCCACGACACGCAACTGCAGAAACAGGCGGACGCCGCCAAGGCGGCAGCAGCGGCAAGTGACGAGCTTGCACAGCTGACTCGCCAGCGCCAGATTCTCGAAGAAAAGAAGAAGATCCAGGACATCGAGTCGGCGCTCGCACAGGGGGCGCCATGAGCACGGCCATTGAATGGTTGAAGGAATCGATGATCGCGATTCTTGCAATCGTCACACTGGCGGCGCTGCTGGTAACGTACAACCGGCTGACACACATGCCGGCAACCGGTAGCGATGTCGAAGCCAAGCAGACGGCAAACGTGGAGAAGGTCGCCACCGCGCTGTTCGGGATATTTGCCGCGTTCGTCGGCTATTACGCCGGACGCGTACCGGCCGAGCATAGCGCCGCGATTGCGCAACAAAACGCCGACACACAAAAAACGCTCGCCGACCAGAAGAGCAACGACGTCCGCCACGCGAAGGCTTTGCTGGTCGAAGCGCGTCCAATCATCTCTCCGGCTACCGTGAAGAGCGCTGCGGCGGCTGACAATTCGGCGCTCGCGGAACGCATTGATGAATTTCTCGAAAACACAGGAGGCAAATCATGAACCTCGGAAGCGCGAGAGCCCTGAAACTGGAGTTGCATGCCGCCGCGGCTGCCACGCCGCACATTAAAGGGTTAGGCGCAATTCCGCACCTAGCCGTCGGCATTGCACCGACGCAAACGACAGGCGATTACCACATCGCCATCCGAATGCGCGAAGCAACGCCTGCCCTCATGGCGCGCGCCGAGCAGATCCGCGCGCACGCCTCCGGTGAAGTAGACGTGCGCGTCATTGGCCGAGTAGCGGTACAGCCGGCAACCGCGCTGGCAGCGCCGAAACGCTTGCGAATCGGCGTATCCATCGGACATTTCGCCATCACCGCCGGCACGCTCGGATGCTTCGCTCGTCGCGCCGATGGGGCGATGGGAATCATTTCCAACAACCACATTCTGGCGAACGAGGATCTCGGCGTCGGTGGCGACGACATCCTGCAACCGGGACGAATTGATGGCGGAGTAAAGCCTGCTGACACGATTGCCACTCTTTCCGTACCCTACCCGAAGCTGCGTCCCGGCCGACCCACGCTTGATTGTGCATTCGCCGTGATCGATCCGCAGCATGTCGAGTTTGATCCCTCCGACCTCGAGGGCGGCGGAGTTCTCGACAAATCTGTGGTCGAAGCAACGGAGCAACTGTTGGTTGAGAAAATCGGTCGCACGACGGGACGAACGAAGGGTCGCATTACCGCCTTCGATGTCGACGACCTCACGGTCGACTATGTAACCGGTTCGGTCACCTTCGATGATCAAATCGAGATCGAATCGATTGACGCCTCTCCATTCAGCAGCGACGGCGACAGCGGTTCGTTGATCTTCGACGAATCGTTCCAGCCGGTCGCACTACTGTTTGCGGGCTCGGACAGCGGCGGGACGTTCGGCAGCGGCCTGACGTTCGCAAACCCGTTCCAAGCCGTCCTCGACGCACTCGGCGTAGGATTGCTGACATGAGCGACGACCCCAAAAGCCGAGAGGCGGCGGCCGCAGCGAAGCAGAAACTCCGCAACCATCTCGCCGGCCAGCCTGGCCTCCGCGGCATCGGCCTGACTCGTCGCGGTGAGGGCTACGCGGTGAAGGTAAACCTCGACAACGCACCCGAAGATGACTCGCTCCCGACTGACATCGACGGTGTCCCAATCATCGTTGATGTCATCGGGGCCGTCAAACCTAGGTGACGCGTCGTCCTGCTCGCGCACGCGGCCGGCGGCGTGCTGCTGTTCGAGGTCGCGAAGCTGGTGCTCGCCGGCGGCTGGCAACGCCGCGCGGTGATCGCGCTCGCGCAGATCGCGCTGCCGATCGATTGCGTCCGCGCGTTCGCGCCCGACTGGTGGCACTACTTCACCGGCCTCTACAGCGGCGGCGCACGATGTCCGTGGATCGCCGCGCTCTTCACCCTCGCCGCGATCGTTGCCGTTCTGTTCCCCGCAAAGGAGTAGTATTCGCCCACATCCGTCGAATCGTCGTCGAATGGGCCGGTCATCTGGACTAAGACAGATTTCACGACCACTGCCTCTTAGCCCATACCCAAGGACGACAACACATGCTGCCATGGATGCTCGGCGGACTCGCCATCATCGGATTCTTCGCGTGGAAGGTGATTCACAACGCGGAAGAACACGACAGGCAGACCAAGCTCGCGAAGAAAAACCGATAGCTCGCGCGTATCGCCCGTGCCGGTGATATTGTCGCGCCGCCCGCGATCGGCCGAGGTCGAAACGCTGAAAGGCAAAGCCTGATGTCATCCAGCGTTATGTCCGCCGTGGATCCGGCGATCGAGTGTCCCCCGCTCCGGCGCACGGACACCCCGATCGTCTCGAGCCTCGGCACGGAACCATGGAAAGCGCCCTGGTGGAAACCCGCCAGAGGCGAGCACGCCACCTTTTATTACATCGTCACGATTCACGTCCTCGCCCTGATCGGCCTCGTGCTGTTCCCGGCCCCGGGATGGAAAGTGATCACCGCGACCGTCGCGATCGCCTGGCTCGGCAGCCTCGGCGTCACGGTCTGCTACCACCGCACGCTGGCGCACACGGCGCTTCGCCTCCACCCGGTCGTGAAGCACCTGCTGATCTTCTTCGCGATGTTCAACGGCTCGGGCTCGCCCGACTCATGGACGGCGAACCATCGCCAGCATCACTCGAAAGTCGAGACGCCCGACGACATCTCCAGTCCAGCGATCGGCGGCTTCTGGTGGGCGCACCTGCGCTGGCTGTGGCAGGCGGGCAAGATCCCGATCGACCGCTGGTGCCCCGACCTCGACCGCGCTGAATATCGCATCTGGAGCCGCATGCAGATCCCGATGCTCGCCGTCTCGCTGTTCGGCGGACTCGCGTTCGGCCTGCCGGCGTTTTTCTGGCTCGGCTCGATGCGCCTCGTGGCATCGCTGCACGCGCAATGCTTCGTCAACAGCATCGCGCACATGCGCGAAGGCCGCGCGCCGGGCGACGACTCATCGCAGAACATCACCTGGCTCGCCCCGATCCACTTTTTTCAGGGCGAGAACTGGCACGGCAATCACCACGCGAAGCCGTCATCCGCGCGGCTCGGATGGAAGCTGTGGCAGCTCGACGTCGGCTGGTATGCGATCGTGCTGTTCGAGATGGTCGGACTGGCGAAGTCGGTCAAGCGTCCGGCGCTCAATCAGAAGTAGTAGCGCACCAGGTGGAAAAACACCGGCCCCGCGAAGCAGAGTGAATCGATGCGATCGAGCACGCCGCCGTGTCCCGCGATGCTCGCGCCGTAGTCCTTCACTCCCCTGTCGCGCTTGATCGCCGACATCGTCAGTCCGCCGAGGAAGCCGAGGATCGTGATGATGAAGGCCATGACGGCGGCCTGCCACGGTTTGAACGGCGTGATCCACCAGAGCGAGGTGCCGAGCGCGGTCGCGGTGAGGATGCCGCCGATGAAGCCCGCCCACGTCTTGCTCGGACTGATCACCGGCGCGATCTTCGTCCTGCCGGCGAGCTTCCCCCACACGTACTGCAGCACGTCGCTCATCTGCACGACGACGACGAGGAAGAACAACAACCGCGCCTGTTTGCCGGCGAAGTTGTTCACCTCGACCATCAGCAGCGCGGGGACGTGGCTGAGGCAATAGACGCAGATCATCAGTCCCCACTGGATCTTCGCGCTGCGCTCCAGGAAGCGCTCCGGATCGCCCGACATCGCGATGCGCGACGGGATGAAGAGGAACGCGTAGACCGGGATCATGATGCTGAAGAGGCCGTACCAGTGCGTGGCCACGAGGTAGTACTGCCACGGCACGATGACGAAGAAGACCCAGAAGAGCGCCCGATGATCGCCGGGCCGCGTCGGCGTCAGCGTGATGAATTCGCGCAGCGCGGAGAACGAGAGGAACGCGAAGAGGATCACCGACCCGAGGCCGCCGGTCAGCAGCGACAGCGTGAAGACGAACGACATGACCCACCAGGCATTGATGCGTGCGTTGAGGTTGTCGATCGTCGCCCGCGACGAGTCGCTCTTCGCGCGCATCTTCATGATCCGGCCGATGATCGTGGCGACGACGAGCAGCGCGACCACGCCGCCGAACAGCTCGAGCATCTGCCGGTCCTTCAGAAAATTCACCATTGCCGCAACTCCAGTACTGCCTTGCGCGCCCGCTCCAGGAACTCCGCCTTCGGCTCGCCGTCGCCCACGCGCATCGGCTGGCCGAAGGCGATGTGGCTGAGCAGCGGGACGGGCGTGAACTCCCCTTTCGGCAGGATGCGATTGAGGTTGTCGATGAGCACCGGCACGAGGTCGACGTCGGGACGCCGCATCGCCACGCGATAGATGCCGCTCTTGAACGGCGCCGGATCGGTGCCGCTGCCGCGCGTCCCCTCGGGGAAGACGATGAGGGAGTGCTTGTCGCCGAGGCCTTCGACGAGGATGTCGATCGGATCAGCCTTGGCGACGTTGCGATCGCGCTCGATCAGCACCGCGTTGAACACTTCCGTCGCGAGATAGCCGCGCAGTCCGCGCTTGTCCCAGTAATCCTTCGCCGCGACGGGACGCGTGCAGGCGCGCACGTGCGGCGGCAGCGCGGCCCAGATCACGACGAAATCGAGATGGCTGGTGTGATTCGCGAAGTAGATCCGCTGGCGCGCGTCCGCGGGACGCTCGCCGTGAATCGTCGCCCCCGCAATGAACTTCGCGACGCGAGCGATCGCGCCGCCGACGACTTTTTTCACCGCGACTCCAGGATGCGTTTGATGTTCGCGGTGCGCCGCGCGATGGTGGCGATGCAGCCGAGGATGATCAGCGC
>Ga0068868_100000292_pt1 | contig 33672 bp, 32 predicted proteins | sample KBSMisM42_FD_64660 | JGI IMG/M metagenome (GOLD analysis project Ga0068868, IMG submission 64660) | Miscanthus rhizosphere microbial communities from Kellogg Biological Station, Michigan, USA - KBS Miscanthus M4-2 | ecosystem: Host-associated > Plants > Roots > Rhizosphere > Soil ...
AGACCACCGGAAAATGAGGGCGGATGTTTTCCTCGACCCCGGGCAGGGGTCGCGGATCAAATACCAGGCGGCGTGAATTCCCTCCGCGACCGCTACCGCGGTCGGAAAATCGGGGTGCGTTCGTCGATCCGGTGGTCTCGTGCTTCGCACGCGACCACCGGCTACCGTACGAGCCACCTCCGGTGGCTTTCGCGCCGCTTCGCGGCAGCCCTGCACGAATCCACGGATCGCGACGCTGGCTAATTTGGACACGTGTGGTCTGTGCCACACAATCCTGCTTTACCGACATGAATGATGCTACCGGCAGAGCCGGTGTGGCACAGACACTCTTGTCTGTGCTGGTGAGGCTCGGGGTGTCTGGTGCCAGTTCCACTCGGTTTTTCGCGATTTTCACGAGTTGAGCGACCTCATTCACGAGGTTGAGAACCTCATTCACGAGGTTATCGATGCCTTTCACGAGGTTGAGAACCTCATTCATGAGGTTTAGAACCTCATTCACGAGGTTTAGAACCTCATTCACGAGGTTGTCGATGCCTTTCACGAGGTTGTTGATGCCTTTCACCAGGTTGGGCAACCTCGTGATCGAGGTTGTCGCTGCCTTTGGACCAATCAGCAGCATCGTGTGTTACAAAAGGTAACAGCATTCGACATGTCGACAGCACTCGAAAATCCAAGCGATGCCGTAAGCTGTTGTCATTAAAGCGCTAACGGCAATTCCAACGCGTGGCAAGCGCCTCGCTTAAGGAGCGCTCATGGTCAATGAAGCATCGACAGCCTGCCGCCGGCAGATGCGCGGATTCAGCCTTGCCGAGGTGCTGGTCGCCGTCGCCATCATGGCGGTCATCATCCTCGCGCTCTTCGGACTGGTCACGGCCGGCGTCCGCCAGGTTTACGGCGGCAAGAAGATGACCGAAGCCGCGAGCATCACCGAGTCGGCGATGCAGCGCGCCAACATCAACAAGCCGCAGGACCTGCTCGACGGCGTGAACGCCGATACCACGAAGACCATCACCTGGAGCAAGACCGGGCCGGTGACGGTAACGCCCGATGTGGAAAGTGGAACGAGCGTTCCGATCACGACCCGCAACGCGTGGCGGACGCTGCTCCTCAACTCCGAGCTGCCCAATACAACCGTCCATCCGGCCACGCTGACGGTGACCATGACCGCGCAGCCCGCGGGTAAGAACTTCGGCAACGCGTCCATGATCCAGATCGTCGTCGAAACGGAATGGTGGGAGTGGGGCACCCGGCAACGCCGCGTTCGCCTGCAGACGCTTAACCTCAGAGTCGTTCCCTCGTGAGATCGGGGAACAGGAACGTGCACATGACCCCTTCGAAACGGCGCAATCAACGCGGTATGACCCTGATGGAAGTCTTGGTCGCGATGCTGATCTTCACGATCGTCTTCCTCGTCGCCCTCGGCCTCTACCAGGTCGCCAACCGCGCCTATCTCCGCACTGACGCGGCCACGATTCAGCAGCAGAACGTCCGTTTCGCCATGGACCGCATGGCGGAAACCATCCGCGACGCCGGCGCCAACTACAACACCCTCGGCGCGAACAACGTCACTGATGAACAGGTCGAAGGCGCATGGGAAGCCGCCGTCTTCGTGCGCGGCGATTTCGACAACTCGCGCGAGACTCCGCTCGAATCGACCACCTTCCCGATCGTCACCACCGGCAACGACGAGATCGTCGGCTATGTGCTGCGCAAGCCGGGCGGCGATGCCAACAATCCGATCAGCCTGACGATGAAGATGGATCTGACGCCGGCCACTGGCCGCGACGCAATCCTCACCGGCACCACTCCGGCCGGCGAGGAGACCGCGACCGTCAAAGTCGCGGCCGCGGCGCTGGCCGACGAAACGGATCCGCCGTACCAGCTCACGCGCGTCACCTTCGACGCCTCCGGCAATCCGCAATACGAAGTGGTTGCCGAGGATGTCTTCCGCCTCTCGTTCAACTACCTGAAGAGCGACGGTACGGCGGCGATCGCAACGTTCGGCGGTGCCGACGCGCAGCGCGCCGCCCGCGCCTCGGTTCGCCAGGTGGACGTCAACCTCATCGGCATGTCCAGCCGTCCTGATCCGGGCTATACCGATAACAACGTCTATTCACCGGTGGAGGGAGCGACGACCAAAGATCGCCGCAAGCTTTCGCTGACGCAGCACATCGTGCCGCCGAACCTCGGGCTCAAAGGGCATCGCCACTCGACGATGCCATCCTTCGCAGTCCAGCCTCCCCCCTCGGTCATGGTTTGCACCGGCCACTGCCAGTACTTCGGTATCTCGTGGCCGGCATCCCCAACCGCGGGCGTGACCACGTACAAAGTCCACGTCACCGCGGCGGCCGGAGCGAATCCGGTCACCGATCCGGCCATCGACGAGATTCACACAGTTACCGGATTGGCGTTCGACTACCACCAGCCGACGCCAGGATCGCGTGCCTATTCATTCTCCGTCGCCGCGACCACCGACGACGAAGACAGCGCGTACACGTCGGTGGTCTCCGCGACTTCGACCGAGGACGTCGCAAGCGTTCCGTCGGCTCCGACCGGCGTGATCGCGGCGCAGAACTCGCTCGGCGAGAACGCCACGCTCGTGAACTGGACCGCCGTGACGTCGAATACCGGTCCGATCACCGCGACCACCTGCGTCAGCTCGGCCGGAGGAAGCTCGGCTCCGGCGGCGCCGTGGAACATCACGCCGATCGATCTTTCGTACTACAAGATCTACCGCGTGCGATCGGACGGTGTGACGACGGGCGGATTCACGGCCGGACCGACGAACCGCGTCGACAACCAGGTGCAGGGCACGCTCGTCAACGTCACTCCGTCGGGCGCATACAGCGCCGGCGGCGACTCGCGCGGCGCCTTCATAGACCACACGGCCGCGCCGTGCAGTGCGTACTTCTACCGCGTCCAGGCTTTTGACTACTGCGATACCGCAAGTGCCAGCTCGCCCGCCATGAGCACCGCGTTCAGCTACGACATTCAGCCAACGTCGATCGTGCCGGACGTTCCTGGCGGCGTGGCAGGCGCATCGACCGCGGTCACCGGTTCCACGGTAACCTCGGGGGGCAATTACACCGTCACCATCAACTGGCCTGCGGTGACGCAGACGTCGACGGGTGTTCCGGCCGGAACGGCGCACTACAAGATCGACCGGTATCGCAAGATCGATCCCGCCACAACGTTCACGATCGATGGCTCTCCGCTCGACGCGTACGAGAAAACGACATACACCGACGTCGTTCCGGCGACCGTGTCAGGAAACACGGCCACGTATCAATACTACGTGCGCGCCGTGTACGACTGCGCCTCGCCGCGTAGCAGCACGCAGGCCGGCCCGTACACGTCTACGTGTACGCCATCGGGAACGATGACCATTGCCTCGCCGTCGGTCGGCGCCGACATTCCGCGGCCGGACGTCACCGCGCTGACGCCGTCGTTAGTCGTCACCGGGTCGGGCTGGACCGGCGCCACCGTCACGATTACTGGTCCGGCTCCGAGTCGGGCCACCGTGTACTCGCAGACGCTCAGCGGGGCACCGAGCGCGAGCACTTACACGTTCCCGACATGGGACGCGTCGAACACCGGCACGTATCCGAACGGCACGTATACGATCTCCGCCACGGCGTCGGCCGGCTCGTGCACGACTCCTGCGCAGGTCCGGACGTTCACTCTGTCGACGGTCGTCTGTGGCCTGCAGGTCGTGACCTCTCCCGCGCCGACGTTCCAGGGCAACGGCAGCAATACCGCCGGCCGCTTCGTCTTCAAGATTACGAACACCTGTAACGTGGCCACGATCACGTTCAACAGCCTCAAGTTCACCTGGACCGGAGTCGCCACCAAGGAGTACATCAGTTCGATCACGTATGGCGCCACGACGGTTAAGAGCGGTCTCAACGCGACCACGGGCGGCAATGGGGTGGTGATCGCGTTGAGTGCCGCGCAGTCGATCGGACCGGGTGCAACGTCGCCGAGTGTCACGCTCGACTTCGACGATGGCAACAGCAAGGCGAACTTCACCGACGACGGCACGTCAAGCGGCGTGAAGGGCAAGTTCACCTCGATCATCGCGCACGAAACGAACTTCTCACCGTCTGACGACGAGCTCGTACCGGGATCGCCGATACCCTGATGGAGAAACGATGAAAAAGATCGCTACGCGCCGGCGGCTCCGGCCCGCAAAGCAAAAGGGCGCCGCGCTCATACTGACGGTGGTCGTGGTCATGGTTCTGACCACGCTCGGTCTGGCCATGGTCGGCTTTACGACGACCGAGGAGCGGACCGCGACGTCGTACCGCGACGGCCTGCAGGCGCGCGCTACTGCTGAAGCGGGCGTCCGCCTGGCTGAGGAGATGTTCCGCGATCCGACCAACCGCGGGTTGGTACCGCTCTTCAGCGCGACTGCAGCCGACTGCGCCGGCGGCACGCCCGCTGCCGACTACTGCGGAGCCACTGAGGCCTTGACCGAAACCTCACTGCATACAAAGGGAATCTGGCGCGCAGCGCGGCCACTGCTGTCGCCCCCGCGCTACGTCGGCAATACGAATTTGTTTTTTCAAGGACCTTTCAACGGCAACTGGGGCCAGACGTTCGGAGGGACGTACAGCTCGACCGTGGCGAACGACAAGTACGACCTGAAGTTCAACTGCACCGATCCCTCCAACTCCGCCACGGTGGTCTCCAGCGCCAACTGCTGGCTCGACAGCAAGTTCAACGCGCTGCTGCAGGCGTCGACCGACTGGAACTTGAGCACAGGCAAAATCACGGACATTTCTTTTTACGGTCCACCCAACGTCAACGGAAAGGCATACGGCATTTGCACCGTTCGCGTGACCGCCGTCAAAACCGACTCGGCCGGCGCCGTCATCGCGCGTGAAGTCATGGAAGCGGTCATCGGCGACGCGCAGCCCAAGCCGGCCGTTCTCGGGAATGGAGACATCGTTTTCAAGACCACCGCGGGCGTCATGTGCGGTGACGGCTGCGAGAACATTCACGCGAACGGAAACGCCGACGTGGGCGACATCAGCGGCGGCCAGGATCCGATGATCACCGCCACCGGAACGGTCAGCGGAGGCAGCGGCAGCACAAAGCCGGGAGCGGGGACCATCCGATCGCCTGAGATCAATCCGTGGGACCTGGCTTACAAGCCGACCACGACCGCGGAATTGTCGAAGTACTACCTCGCGGCGTCACGTCCGCTCGATACGGCCTGGACCGATAACGATGTGACCAACAATCCTCAGTCTCGCCCCTGCGGAGTCAACAATCTGGCGCGTTGTCAGGACTACAACCTCGAATACGACACAGCGGGCAATCCGAAGCCAGCCCGGTCGGCGGGCAGTCTGCCGGTTCTGTACAAATGGGACAAGACCAAAGCAGGCTGGACGATGTGCAGCAGCGGGACCACGCTCACGGGTGTCGACGCTGGCGGCGTCACTACCTGCCCCGGTGCGCCGACGTTCTCCGTCGTTCCGGCTGACGATACGGTCGTCGACGGCAGCGCGGACACGTCGCACATCCCGTTCAACGTCAATCGCGTACCGCAGACCGTCTTCACCATCCAGAGCGATCAGAGCGGATCGACGGTGCTGATCGACGGGCAGTGGTACAAGAACGGGAACATGGACACCGCCATGACGGTCATCGCCGCCGGCTCGATTCGATTCCACGCGAATTCCACCTGGGCGCCGGCCATGGCGAACGGCGTCATGTGGATCACCGGCCGCGATCTCTACACGCACTCCGACTGCTGCGCGCCGAGCAACACCTGCGCGACAAACCTCAACAGTCCGCAATACGCGGCCATCATGGCCGCGCACGAGCAGGTCCTCACCGACTCGCAGAACGCGCTCCTCGGCGTGCTCGTTGCGGAAAACCGCGTCAACCTCGACCCCACGGTCGACAGCACGCTGGCCATCGACTCGAGGCAGGGCGATCACGCGTCGCTCTGCGATAGGCCCGACTGGCCGTGGGCGTTGCCGACCATCCCGACGTTGCTTTCGCTGAAGAGTGTTCCGGAATAGGGAGCGACTTTGAGATCCCACTGCAAGCATGCCCGCGGATACAGCCTGGCTGAGCTCCTGACCGTCGTCGGAATCGTCGGCGTGGTCACGCTGGTCAGCCTGCCGGCGCTGTTTCAACTCCTGCCGCAGTACCGGATCCGCAGCGCCTCGACCGAGCTCTCCGCCGCGCTGCGCATGACGCGGCAGGACGCCATCTCGTCGCGCAGGCCGTGGCGCATCACGATCGATGGTCCCGGTTCGCGCTACGCCATCTCGATGCTCAACTCTCCCACCGCCGACATGAAAGTCTCCACGAACTGGACGCGCATCGGTGAGAACAACCGTCCCGCTCCATCCGGCGCGGTGTGGTGGAAGCAGTTGTCGAGGGACATCCAGATTTCGACGACCGGCTTCAACGACATCGATTGCGCCAACGGCGCGGACATCATCTTCCTGCGCGACGGATCGATCGCCCCCGACTTCAACAGCAGTTGCGGAACGACTGCCGTCGATTTCACCGCGCCGCCGAAAATCCGCGTCTACTACCCGTCGCGCCTCGTGAAATACAACGCCTACTACATCTACGGCAGCGCCGGCGGCAACCTGACCACCGATCAGGCAAAAGAGTAGGGCGCGCAAGCGCAAGGCGCGACGGAACGCTGGCGTCCTCGCTGCCGAACCGGCAAAACCCTCAACTTTTGCTGGCAATCGCACACCCGCGCAAGCCTCCCATTCGGCAGCGAGGACGCAGCCGGTCCAGCCGGCGTGACGCCAGCGCTCCGGTTCGCTATCGAGCAAGAGAATCGTGCTTTCGCTCGATATTTTGACATCAAATCGCGCTTGTCAATCCTGCTAACTAGTATGTCCTCAATGACTTGATCGCTTTCGTGCGCTCGTCATCCCGCTCGCTCTGTGTCCTCGCCGGAGGAACACATGAGCAGACAGGAACGAGGACAAACTCTGGTCGAATTACTGATCGCGTTAGCAGTTGGCGGCGTCATCCTGACGACGGCGTGGCATGCCGTCGATTACGCGCGGCGAACCGTGGCGCTGGTGAGCGCGACGTCCGAATTGCGGGCGCTGTTTCAGAACACGCGCGCGCTGGCCATCGCCCGGCGGCGCAACGTCGCCATCCGCTTCCGGCAGGAGGGCGACTCGTGGACGTGGCGCGTTTACGAAGACCGCGACAACGACGGCGTCCGCAACGACGACATCAGCCGCGGAGTGGACGTGCCGTTGTCGCCGACGCGCACGTTCCAATACGTCCCCGCGCGAATCGGCATCCCGATCGAAACGATCATCGATCCGACCAATCACGAGCCGCTGGCATCGCGGCTGCCGGTGCGGTTCGGCACGTCGCAACTCTGCTCCTTTTCGCGCGAGGGCGAATCGTCGAACGGCTCGATCGTGCTGACGGACGGCCACAACGTCCGCATCATCCAGGTCGAAGGCCACTCCGCCCTGATCCACGTCCTGCGCTGGGACGGCTCGAAATGGACGACGACGTCGTGATGATGACGTAACCGCATCTCCGACCGTCGGCGTCAGCCGGCGTAAGAACCGTAGCCCACGCTTTCAAGCGTGGGAACGAGGGCAGTCGAATTTGTGAGCGCGCCTTGGCGCGCGAAAGAAAGCTTTCTTTCGCCCGTTAAAACGGGCTCACAAGAAAACCGCACCGAGGTTCCCCCAGTTAAAACTGGGGGCTACGGTTCTAACGCCGGCTTCGCCGACGCATGCGTAAGCGCGGCGATGGGACGAGGACGCGAAGATCACGTCACGATGCGGCGCGCGACGTTCGGCGGGATGGCTTGCGCGGCCGGCGCCGCGGGATCGGGATATTCGTATGCCTCGGGTGGCGTCGTGGCGGGATGCTTCTGCAGCCACTTGTTCGCGTACAGCTCGCGGTCGGCCGCTTCGAGCAGTTGATGGATCGTTGCGCCTGGGATCAGTGACGAGCAGCCCAGACCGATCGTCACGCTGGCCTGCAGCGTCGCGGCGCCTTCGTGCCATTGCAGCGACGACAGCTCCACGGCCAAACGCTCCGCCACTGCGCGCGTTTCATCGACCGTCAGGTTGAGCACGAGCAGCACGAACTCGTCGCCGCCGTAGCGCGCGATGACGTCGTCGCTGCGCGTGCGGCGGAGAAAGAGCGCGCCCATGTCCCGCAACACGCGGTCGCCCGCGAGGTGGCCGTAATCGTCGTTGATTTTCTTGAAGTCGTTGACGTCGAAGAGGACGACGGCGATGTTGTCGTTCGCCGCGATGTGCCGTTCCGCTTCTTCGAAGAAAAAGCGGCGCGTGGCCACGCGGGTCAGCTCGTCGCGGTTGGCGATGTCGCGCCACTCGCGCGCATCGGCATCCAGCGCGCGCTGGCGCGCCAGGATGCGGCGCGCGGCCGCCACCTTGGCCACGACCTCAACCTCGGTGCACCCCTTGGCGAGGAAGTCGTCGTATCCGAGGGTGAGGGCAGTGACTTTGACGGAGAGCTCGTCGTGCGCCGTCAGCATTACCGCATACAACCCGCTCCACTCCGGATTCGCGCGAACCTCGGCGATCAGCGCCAGGCCATCCTTGCGCGGCATCTCGAAATCGGAGATGAGGAGATCGAAGTGCGCGGCGGCGAGCTTCTTCAACGCGTCGACGCCGTTGGTGGCGACGGTGACGGCGAGGCCGAGGCGGCGGGCGATTGAGGAGAGCCAGACGGCGAAGTTTTCGTCGTCCTCCACGATGAGGACGCGGCTCGGTTCCGCGGATGGGTCCGGTGGCAAATCGTTACGCCGGCGAAGGGGAGTCACCACGTGGCAGCGGAGACATTCACGTTTGGAGCCACACGGGGCCGGCGGGGTGATGCCGGTCACAACCACGAGGCAGCGCCAACATCAGCCGCGTCAACGAAATCGCGGAATCCGTTTCCGTCCGACCCCGTTGTAAGCACCCTGCCCGAGTCCGGAACGTTTCGCGGCGTCAGCCGTCGTAGAGGGCAGACTACGGAACAGCAATGCCCGAATTTATTGTCAGAGTCGGCACACCCGACGGAGCGATCACCGAACGCCACGTGCAGGCGGTGAGCGGCCGCGCCGCGGAAGACGAGCTGCGCCAGCAGGGCATGCACGTCTTCGACGCCCGGCGCGGCGACCGGCGGCTGCGCGATCTTCTTCCGCGCGGCAAAAAAATCATCTCCACCGAGCACTTCCTCCTCTTCAACCAGGAACTGCTCGCGCTCGTGAAAGCCGGATTGCCGATTCTGCAATCGTTCGACATCATGCTCGAGCGGCAGAAAAACCTGCGCTTCAAGGAAGTGCTCACCGACGTTCGCGAGAAACTGAAGTCGGGTATCGCGCTGTCCGACGCTTTCGCCGCGTACGGCGACGCCTTCCCGGCCATCTATTCGACGTCTCTTCGCGCCGGCGAGCGTTCCGGCGACCTCGAAGGCGTCCTGCGCCGCTTCCTGCGCTATCAGAAAATCATCGTCAATCTGCGCAAGCGCGTCATCGGCGCGCTGATCTATCCCAGCGTCCTGGTGATCCTCTCGATCGGCATGGTCTTCATCATGTTGATCAAGGTCATCCCCAAGTTCGCCGAGTTCTACCAGGGCTTCGGCGCCGAGCTGCCGTGGTTCACGACGTTCATGATCAACGTCTCGAACGGACTGAACACCAACCTCCCCATCCTCGTGATCGTTCTGACCGCCGGCTTCCTGCTTTTCCGGAGATGGATCAACGGCAGCGGACGGGTGGCGTGGGATTCATTCAAACTCAACATGCCGCTGGCCGGCGGCATCCTGCATCGCTTCGCCATCATGCAGTTCACGCAGTCGCTCGGCACGCTGCTCGCGGGCGGCACGCCGATGGTTCCGGCCATCGAAATCGCCTCGCAATCGGTGACCAACCAATCCGTCTCCCGGAAAATCTTCGGCATGGTGCAGAACGTGCGTGAGGGAGAGCCGCTGTGGCGCTCGCTCGAGAACACGGGAGCGATGAGCGACCTGGCCGTGGAGATGATCAAGGTCGGCGAATCGACCGGCGCGCTGACGGAAATGCTCGGAAATGTCAGCGAGTTCTACGACGAGGAAATCGAATCACGCCTGACGCGCCTGGTATCGGCCATCGAGCCTCTCATCCTCGTCTTCATGGGCACCGTGATCGCGATCCTGCTCTACGCCTTCTATCTTCCGCTGTTCCAGCTCAGCAACGTATCGCAGCAATAAGAGACCACATGGCCGCCGATCCACGCACGCTCCTCTACAAGAACGCCGACCCGACCGGTGAAGCCGCGCGTGCCCAGCGGCTGGCCGAGCAGTACGGCTTCGAATTCGTCAACCTCGAACACTTCCAGGTCGATCACCAGCTCTTCAAAGACGTCCCGCTCGAGCTGATGATCCGCTACCAGTTCCTGCCGGAGAAGCGCGAGAACGGACACATCGCCGTCGTGGTCGGCGATCCCACCGACGTCCTCAAGCTCGACGAGCTGGAGCTCCTCCTCGGCGCGCCGCTGAAAGTGAAAGTGGCCTCGGCCGCCGCCATCCGCGACAAGCTGCAGAAGTCCGAGTCGACGCAGCGCGTCCTCGACGAAGCGACCGAAGGCTTCCGCATGACCCTCGTCGGCGAAGATGAGGAAGGCGAAGAGACGCTGACGATCGATTCGATCACGCAGCAGGAATCGTCGCCGATCATCAAGCTGGTCGACTCGATCGTCTTCAACGCCATCCAGCGCCGCGCCTCGGACATTCACATCGAAACGCGCGACAACGAAGTGGTGGTCAAGTACCGCATCGACGGCGTCCTCTACGAAGCGCTCGAACCGATCGACAAGCGCCACCACAGCACCATCATTTCGCGCATCAAGGTCATGTCCGAGCTCGACATCGCCGAGAAGCGCGTGCCGCAGGACGGCCGCTTCAAGCTGCGCATCACCGGCCGCACCATCGACTTCCGCGTTTCCATCGTTCCCACCGCGCACGGCGAGGATTCGGTCATCCGCATCCTGGACAAGGAGTCGATGAACTCCGACTTCAAGAGCCTGCGCCTTGACGTCCTCGGCTTCGACGAGGAGATGCTGCTCAAGTTCCGCAAGTTCATCAAAGAGCCGTACGGCATGGTGCTCGTCACCGGTCCGACCGGCTCCGGAAAAACGACCACGCTCTACGCCGCACTTTCCGAGATCCAGACCTCGGAAGACAAGATCATCACCATCGAGGACCCGGTCGAATACCAGCTCCGTGGAATCACCCAGATTCCGGTGAACGAGAAGAAGGGTTTGACCTTCGCCCGCGGACTGCGCGCCATTCTCCGCCACGATCCTGACAAGGTCATGGTCGGCGAGATTCGCGACGAAGAGACGGCCGCCATCGCCGTGCAGTCGGCGCTGACCGGCCACCTCGTCTTCACCACCGTCCATGCCAACAACGTCGTCGACGTTCTCGGCCGCTTCCTGAACATGAAGGTCGATCTCTACAACTTCGTCTCGGCGCTCAACTGCGTCCTGGCGCAGCGGCTGGTGCGGAAAATCTGCGACTCCTGCCGCCACGAGGTCACCTATCCGGACTCGTTCATCAGCGAGTCAGGACTCGATCCGAAGGAGTTTCAGGGGACGAAATTCTGGGAAGGCTCCGGTTGCATCGACTGCAACGGTACCGGCTTCCATGGCCGCGCCGCGATCTCGGAACTTCTCGACCTCTCCGACCGTATCCGAACCATGATTCTCGACCGCCGTCCAGCCTCGGAAATCAAGAAAGCTGCGAAAGAAGAAGGAATGCTGTTCCTCCGCGAATCGGCGCTCCGGAAAGTGATGACGGGTCAGACCACGTTGCGCGAGATCAACAAGGTCACCTTCGTGGAGTGATATGGCGCGTTCGTTCCCACCTGATGTCGTCGTCCTGGATACCGACTCTCTCGTCCACGCCCGCGTAGGCCGCGGACGGAAAGAGATGCAGATCCTGCAGGCGAAGAGCTACCCGCTGCGCGACGACGTCTTCGCGCCCGGCGTGGTCACGCCGGAGCTGCGCAACGAAGCGATGCTGGCGGAAACGATCCGGCGCCTGAAGCTGGAAACGGGACGCTGGGACAAGCTCTCGCTGCTCCTGCCCGACTCCTGGTTCCGGATGAACATCATCGAACTGCAGTCGCTGCCGGAGCGCGCCAACGAGGCCGACGAAGTCATCCGCTGGAGCCTGCGGCGAACGATGCCGATCGATCCGACGGCACTGCGGCTGTCGTACGAAGTGCTCAGCCGCACGCCGCCGCGCATCCTGGCGGTCAGCGCCGTCGACGCCACCATCAGCGCCATCGAACGGCTGTTCGAAGCCGCCGGGATCGAAGTCATCCTCATCGAGCCGGCAGGACTCAGCGTCTGGAACGCGATCACGGCGCGCGAAGCGAACACCACCCGCGACCGCATCTTCTTCTACATCCGCGATCACGACTTCACCACGGCCGTCTTTCGTGGCGCGCAGCCGCTCTTCATCCGCTCGCGCAATCTGAACGGCGAACGGACGCTTCAGCAGGAAATCCGGCTTTCCGCGACGTACCTGCGCGACACGTTTCAGACCACCTCGGTCGAAAAATGCTACGTGGTCGGCAACGGCGTCAACGGCGAAGTCACCGGGACGATCGGCAGCGAATTTTCCGCGCCGGTCGTGAAAATCGCGCTGCGCGACGTCGCCGAAGAAGCGTCCGGCGACACGAGCGCGTACGACGCGGAGCTGGCCGCCGCCACGGGAGTATTCACAGGGTGAAACCGATCCACCTCAATCTCGCGTCGCGGCCGTTCCGCGATTACCGCCCCGTCTATGCGGCGGTGGTGCTGATGGCGCTGCTGACGGCGTTTCTCGCGCTCAACAACGTCGACACGTTTCTGCGCTACCGCACCGAGACGAAGACCACGCGCGCGAACATCGCCAAACTCGAACAGCAGGTCGCCGAGGAACATAGCAAGTCGGAAGTGCTGGCGCAGAGGCTTCGCAGCGTCGATCTCAAACTCCTCGCATCGCAGACCGAATTCGCGAACGCTCAGCTCGCCGAGCGCGCCTTCTCCTGGAGCGAACTGCTGGACCGTCTCGAGAAAGTGCTGCCGAACGACGTGCGGATCCAGTCGGTCACGCCGGCGTTCGACAAAGACGGCATGGTGCACCTCTCAATGTCGTGCATCACCAAGACCGGCGACGGTCTGACCGCCACGATCAACCGGTTCAACGGCGATCCGCACTTCGCCAACGCCTTCCCAACCAGTGAAACCGCCATGGCCGGCGACTATCACTTCGGGCTCGGCGTCGACTATCGTCCGTCGATGATCCGGAGGGCCGAATGATCTGGCGAGAGAAACGCGTCCTGCTGATCATCCTCGGCCTGCTCCTGCTGGCGAATACGGTTTTCTTTTTCACATATCGGGTTCAGTACGTCAGCCGGCTGCAGGACTTCGACACGCGCCAGGAACAGGCGCAGGCGCAGCTCGACCAGGCCCACGCCGCACGCATCGCCGCCGAACAGCAGCTCGCCGCATACAAGAAAGTCCAGACCGATCTGCAGGTGCTCTACAACGACCGCTGGTCGACGCCGATGAAGCGCCTTACCGCGCTGATCGACGAGGTCAAACGGCTCGCCGCCGCCAGCCACCTCCAGCCGCCGTCGTACGCCTTCACCACGACCGAATCGAAGCCGCTCGCGGGTACGACTTCCGGTCCGGCTACGAAAGGATCGACCGGCATCACCACCGTCGGCATTGCATTCACCGTTCAGGGGACGTATGAACAGGTGCGGCGTCTGATCAATCTGCTCGAATTGTCCGACCAGTTCGTGATCGTCGACAGCATCAGCCTCGCGTCGGCCGGAACGGAAACCGATAAAGCTCTGACGCTCAACATTCGACTCAAGACCTTGTTCCTCGACGTGCGCACGAACGCGCCGGCCGCGAACAAACAGATGTGATGGACTGGATGAACTGGAAAACCTGGACGGCCGTTGGCGTGATCCTGATCGCCATCTTTGCGATCTATTCGTTCGCCTCGACGTCGAGCTCCGTCGAACCGTCGCCCGCCGCAAAGACGGCTCCCGCGGCGCCGCGTCCGCGCATTGCCAGGAGCGTCAGCACGCCCGGTCTTCCGGTGCTGCACAACGAATGGCTCGACGCGCAGAGCGGCAGCTACAAGAGCGAACGGAATCTCTTCGCGTACGTACTGCCGCCCCCTCCGCCACCAGCGCCGGTACCGAAAGCTGCGCCGCCACCGCCCGACAAAGACAACGATGGCATCCCCGATTTTCGGGATAACTGTCCGACCACGTACAACCCCGATCAGAAGGACAGCGACAACAACGGGATGGGCGATGCCTGCGACGAGGCGTGGAAGGCGTACATGCTTGCCCATCCGCCTCCGCCGCCCGCTCCGGTGCCGCCGCAATTCACGATGAAGTACATCGGCACCTTCGGACCGTCCAACAACCCGATCGCGACGTTCAACGGCAACGGCGAGATCGTCAACGTCCGCATCGGTGAAACGATCGACGGCAAATTCGTACTGCGCAGCATCGGCATCGAATCGGTCGAGATCGGTTATGTCGGCTTCCCTGCCGACGTCAAAACGCGAGTGCCGCTCGGCCAGTGACCTTTACGAAACGCTACCGTCAGAGTGATCAGCAGATAACTCATGCTGGCCACCCAGGATCGAAACGAATGAAACTTACGAAAGCCGGAATTACAGCCATCGCCTTGTCGCTGACGCTGCACTCGTGCACGAGCTACAACGCGTTTCAAAAAGCGAAAACCGCCGAGCAGACGAAGGACTGGGATGAAGCCGTCGTCGAATACCAGAAAGCGCTCGACGTCGATCCCTCGAACTCGCTCTACCAGATCAATCTCTCCCGCGCGAAACTGGAAGCGTCGCGCGTGCACTTCCAGAAGGGCAAATCGCTGCGCGCCTCGGCGCTCAACGCCCGCGGCGAGGATCAGATCCGGCTCACGCAGCTCGCCGCCACGGAGCTGGAGCTGGTCATCAAGCTCGATCCGACCAACCAGTACGCCGCCGTCGAATACGGCAAGGCCGTCAACACGCTGCGCGAAGCCGCGCTGGCCAATTCGCCGGCTTCGATCGACGAGTTGAAGAAACGCGCGAAGGCGAACATCACCAAGTCCGCGCCGCCGCAGCTCAGCCCCACTTCCGATCAGCCCATCACGCTCTCGTTTCCGCATGAGACGCCGGTCAAGGAAATCTACAAAGCACTCGGCGGCGCCTTCGGCATCAACATTCTTTTCGACCAGGCCGTGAAGGACGACCGCATCGCCATCGAGCTGAAGGACGTCACTGCCCAGCAGGCGCTCGAGCGCGTCATGCAGGCCGCCAATCACTTCTACAAAGCGCTCGACGAGAAGACCATCATCATCGTCCCCGACAATCCGCAGGCCCGGCGCGATTACGAAGACCTCGTCATCCGCACCTTCTACCTGTCGAACGGCGACGCCGAACAGGTCACGAACGTCGTCCGGACCATGATCGAAGCGCGCAACGTTTTCCCGCTGAAGGCGCTCAACGCCATCACCATCCGCGATACCGCCGACAAGGTGCGCATCGCCGAGAAGATCATCGAAGCGAACGACAAAGCGAAAGCGGAAGTCGTCGTCGACGTCGAGCTGCTGCAGATCGATCTCGACAAACAGCGCGACATCGGCGCCGTCGTGCAGGGCCTCGGCGGCACGCTGCAAGTCGGAAAGACAGTTGACGACAAGGGAAATCCGGTTCTGCAGAACCTCGACTTTCTTCGCGGCGTCAAGAGCGCCGATCTCGTCTTCACGATTCCGTCCATCGCCTACAACCTGATCAAAAGCGTCGGCAACACCGAAACCCTCGCCAATCCGGAGCTCCGCATTTCCGAGGGCGAGAAAGCCACGCTGCACATCGGTCAGCGCGTCCCCGTGCCGGTCACCACGTTCGTCACCGGCGTGCAGAGCGGGACGCAGGGAAGTCTCCCCGCCACGTCGTTCCAGTATCAGGACATCGGTATCAAAGTGTCGATGGAGCCGCGCGTCCATCACAACGGCGAAGTCACGCTCAAGCTGACGGTCGAAGTCTCCGACATCGCCGCCGCCGCCAGCGCCGACGCCCCGCCGTCATTCAACACGCGCACGATCGAGGCGACGATCCGCCTCAAAGACGGCGAGACGAATTTCCTGGCCGGCCTCATTCAGGACACGCAGCTCACCTCCAGCAACAAGACGCCGTTCCTCGGCGACATCCCCATCCTTGGCCGCCTCTTCACCAAGGACCACAACATGCACCACCGCACGGACCTCATGCTCACGATGACGCCGCATATCGTTCGCATGCCGGACATCACCGAAGACGACATGGCTCCGATGTGGGTCGGCACGCAGAGCAATCTCAGCTTCCGCGGTCTTTCGCCGCGGCTCGAGTCGCAGAGTACCGCCGATCCGTTCTCGCCGCGCAGCGCGCAGCAGTTCAACGCCGGCAACGTCGATCCGGATGGCAATCCGATTCCGGCTACCAACATGGTCGTCACGCCGCCCAGCGGGCCAACGGATCCGTTCCGCCGCGTTCCGAATTCGGCGCCGCTCAATCCCAACGCGGCACCGCCACCGCCAACGCCGCAGCCTCAGAGCCAGCTCAGCACGCCGGTCGGAGGCACCGCCATCGCGCAGTCGATGATCGCGGTTCCGGACGTGGACAATGCCGGCCTCGCGCCGCGCATGCAGCCGCAGCCGATGCACATGGCCTTCAAGCCAGGCGAGGAAAAGACGTGGGACGTCGTGGGGATGGATCTCGACGGCCTGACGACGAAGCAGATCCTTCTGCACTACAACCCGATGACGATCGACGTCAGCGAAGTCGCTTTCGGCCCGGCGCTGTCGATCGATCTGAAGACGCCGCCCGTCGCCACGATCGACCGCGAGCACGGCACGGTGCGCATCACTTCGTCGAACGGAAAGCCGCTGCAGTTCAACAACGGCGGCGGATCGATTGCCTCGCTGCGCGTGCGCGGCGGCGCGCCCGGCGATACCTATCTCGTGCTCGAGGATCCGCATCTCACGAACGGCGCCGGCACGGTCGTCAACGCCTCGGTATCCGGAGGCCGCGCCAAGGTCGACTGATGCATGCCCGTACGCACAGAGCGAGTTCCGGCTTCACCGTCGCCGAGCTGATTACCGTCGTCGCCATCGTCGGAATCCTCGCCTCGGTGGCCATGCCGCTGGCCAATTTCGGCATCCGCCGGCAGAAAGAGCTGGAGCTCCACGAGAAGCTTCGCAAGATCACCGAGGCCATCGATCGCTATCACGAGCTGCGGTCGGCGCCGGTCGGATCTCCGGGCGCGATCAAGGATCCCGGCGACGTCATGCAGAAGGGATGGCCGAAAAGTCTCGAAGAGCTCACCAAGCCGATCGAGCTCAATAGCGGCCAGTCCATCCGCCTGCTTCGTCCTCGCGACCTCATCGATCCCATGACCGGCAAGGCGGAGTGGAACACGCTCTCTTCCGACGACGATCCGGATACGCAGTCGGGCAACGGCAACAACGTCTACGAGATTCACTCGAAATCAACCGCGCCCGCCCTCGACGGCAAGACGCACTACAACGAATGGTGATGAACGAAGTGGTCACTCCCAGGCACGCCATGAAACGACGCAAACAGCAATCCGGCTTCACCCTGATCGAATTGATCGTCGTCGTCACGATCATCGGCATCCTCGCGGCCGTAGCCGTATCCAACGTCAAATGGGCGCAGCAGAAGGCCCGTGAGTCCGCGCTCCGTCACGACCTGTTCGAGATGCGCAAGTCGATCGACGACTACTACGCCGACAAGCAGAAGTATCCGGAGAGTCTGCAGGCGCTGGCGCAGGAGCACTACCTCCGCGGCATTCCCAAGGACCCGATCACCGGCAAAGCGGATTGGGAAGAAGTGCAGAACACGCCCGACCCGTCCGATCCCAACGCGGTGCCGACCGATCCCGCCACGGCGTCGGAAAACACGGCGCCGGGCATCTACGACGTACACAGCCAAGCCCCCGGCACTGGACTCGATGGGACTGCCTACAAGACCTGGTAAATCCGGCGAATCGGGTTTCACGCTCGCCGGCGTGATCGTCATCATGACCCTGATGATGATCATCGTCGCGTACACGGTGCCGCGGATGTGGTCGACCGTCATGAAGCGCGAGCGGGAGCGCCAGACGATCTACGTCATGCAGCAGTACGCCAAGGCGATCGCCGAATTCAGAGACAAGAACAACAAGACGTATCCGACCTCGATCCAACAGCTCAAGGATGCGCGCCAGCCGCGCATGATCCGCGGCGTGAAAGGGGAGTTCCCCGACCCGCTCACCGGCGAAATGGATTGGCTGGTCATCCCGCAGGCCGCCGCGGCGTCGCTCCCGGCCCATTACACGACGACGAACGGCAACCCGCCGGGACCGCCGCCGCCTCCTCCTCCGCCGCCTCCACCGGATACCAGTGGCCCGACCGGCGCAAGCGGCCCCACCGCCACACCCGCTCTTCCCGGCATCCCCATCAAAGATTACGCGGGCGGCCCGTTCATCGGAGTTCGCCCCCCGACCCACGGCAAATCGCTCATGTCGCTCTTCGCCGCGGATACCTACGAGACGTGGGTCTACACCACGCTCGACTACGACCAGGAGAAAGCGGCGCGGCTTCAGGCCGCGTCAACTGTCTATCACTAGACCGTTTGCGGGGTTGGCCCACTACAATCCCGATACGAATGTCATCCAGCCTGAAAAATGTCAGCCGGCACGTCCTCCCCTCGGGGCTGACGATCCTCATCGAGACGCTTCCGTACGTCCGCTCCGTAGCGCTCGGCTACTACCTGCGCAGCGGTTCGGCGGTCGAATCGGAAGAGCACAGCGGCGCGTCGCACTTCCTCGAGCACCTTGTCTTTAAAGGCACCGAGACTCGCTCGACCAGCGACATCGCCAAGGTCATCGACATCCTCGGCGGCGACGTCGATGCCTTCACGGGCAAGGAGTACACGTCGTTCTACTGTCACGTCCTCGACGAACAGGTGCAGACCGCCATCAGTCTGCTCACCGACATCGTGATCGCGCCGCGCTTCACCGACGACGATCTGGAAGTCGAGCGCGGCGTCATCCTCGAAGAGATCAAGATGGTCGAAGACACGCCGGACGATCTCGTCCACGAAATCTTCGTCACCGCCTTCTGGCCCGATCACCCTCTCGGCCGGCCGATTCTGGGCACCGAGGAGACCGTGAACCGCCTCGGTCGAAAGCAGATCCTCGCGCACTACGACGAGACCTTCCATCCTTCGAACATGATCTTCTGCGCGTCCGGAAACGTGCGCCCCGAGGAGATCCTGCCGTTTCTGGAAAAGACGTTCGCGAACGACACCAAGCCGCCAATCGTGCGCACCTGGAACGCGCCGACGCCGACGCAGCACGTGATCCTTCGCCCGAAAAGAGAGCTGGAGCAGGTTCACCTCTGCCTCGGCTCGCGCGGTTTTCCGCAGCAGGGCGACGAGCGCTATGCCGCGGCGCTCTTCAACGCCATCCTCGGCGGAGGCATGTCGTCGCGCCTCTTCCAGAAAATCCGCGAGAAGGAAGGCCTCGTCTACACCGTGATGTCGTACCACAACGGCTACGTCAACGGCGGCTACGAGGCCATCTACGCGGCCTGCGCACCTAAGAATTTGAAGCGCGTCCTCGACATGACTTTGGCCGAAATGCGCCTGATCAAGAGCGGCGGCGCGACTGACGAGGAGCTGAGCTCGGCCAAGCTGCACCTGAAGGGATCGATCCTGCTCTCGCTCGAATCGACGGTCAGCCGGATGTCCGGACTGGCCCGGCAGGAGTACTACTTCGGCCGCCAGTTTTCACCGGACGAAATCATCGCGGCCATCGACGCCGTTACGCTCGAAGATATTGCTCATGTGGCTGGTACGATCGTGGATCCGGAATCGCTTTCGCTCACACTCATTGGAAATCTGAAGTCGCCCGGCATCTCCACGGACATGCTGCGGCAGGCAGTCGCGTAATTCCGGACCCAGTCGAACGGCCTCTTGTGTACTCTTGCACCCCGAAGGAGGGTTAGCGCCCATGCCCGCTCCCGTCATCGTCCCACGGGATAAGTCTCTCGATCAGGTGCTCGCCACCGATCAGGTCCGAATGCTCATCGTCGGCTCCAGCCGCCGCGCCACGGAATTGGCCGAGCTCGCCGGCGAAATCAGCGGCCGCGAGACGTTCGGACCGATCCCGCGTTGCGCCGTCCAGGTCACCACCGATGCCGCCATCACCCCGTCGCTCCGCCAGGAAGTCGGCGAAACCCCCGACCCCACCATCATCACCCTCAAACGCGACGGCACCGTCGTCCGCGCCGTCGTCGACGACGGCGACATCGAGAAAATCGACCTGGAGGATATGTTCCTGGAGGCGGGAACGTAGCGGTCAGGGGAGGACGGTGAAGCCCTCGGCGCGGGCGGCCGAGGCGAGGGCGTTGTCGAGGGTTACAAAAATAAGACCGAGTGGGTCGTACTCGCAAGCGATGAGCGCAGCGGCGAGTTGAAGTGCATCCATGGCGCGAAGGCGGTGAGTCTTGGCGAGGTGCTTCGCGCGATCGACCACCGCAACGGACTCGTCAACCGCTATCCAGACGGATGCGAGTGAAGCGATGAGCGTCTCCGCATTGCGTAGAGCCACCAGATCGCTCGGCGGCGTTCGACGCACTAATGCGCTGGTGATTTCGACACCCGTACAGATCCAAACGGTGATTTCCGGATCCTCGGACAGCAACTCTGCCATCCGTGTGGTTGACGGCTCGTCGAGTATCAGAGGGACCAGCGCTGACGTGTCCCAGAACCGCAATCAGTCTTCCTCGCGGTCTCGCAGCAATTGTTCGAGTACGCTGCCGCCTTTGAACTTGGGTCGCGGCCGCGTGAAAAAGTCGTCGGGCAGTTTTCCGGTTCCGCGATGGGCTTTCCCTTCACGAATCATTTTTTCGAGATGTTGCCGAACGCGATCCTGATCGGCGTGCGAAGCCGAAGAGGCAACGTTAGTGTCCGGGACCATCCGAGCAACGCGAGCGGCGCCCTCCTGGATCTCCACCGTCTCGCCGTTCTTCACAGCTTCGATCACTTCGTCCAGCCGATCTTTCAATTCGCTGACCTGTGCGGTGCGCATAGTGGCGGAATTGTACCTCGAATCAGTTCTTGACATCATCCACCTTTAGACTTAGTCTAATCACCCAATGCGCGACAGCGTAGCCATTCTTCAGGAGCACGGCATCCAGCCCTCGGCGCAGCGCGTTGCGGTTGCAGACTATGTGCTCAAGACGGTCGAGCACCCCTCGGCCGACGTGGTCTGGAACCGCGTCAAGGCGCGCGTACCGTACATCTCGCGGGCCACGGTCTACAACACCCTCAACCTGTTCGTTGAAAAGGGGTTGCTGCGCGCCCTGACGCTGGCCGAGGACAGCGTCGTGTTCGATCCGAACGTCGAACGGCACCATCACCTCGTCGATGAGAGCGGCGCCATCCACGACATCCCGTGGGACAAGGTCCAGGTCTGCAACATCGAAGCGCTGAAGGGATTCGAGATCCACGATTACCAGGTGGTCATGCACGGGGTGCGGAAGAGCGCCCGGCGCAAGTCCTGATTTTTTTTCACACGCAGTTAGACGATGTCCAGAACGCGACATCGTCCAAATCGAAGAAGGAGAGTAACGCAACATGCCCATGCTTACCGTTGGAGACACGTTTCCGGAGTACAAATTCACAGCCTCCGTCAGCACCGAGAAGGGGAAGGAATTCGAGACCATCAGCACGAAGGACAACGCTGGGAAGTGGCTCGTGTTCTACGCCTACCCGAAGGATTTCACGTTCATCTGCCCGACCGAGATCGTGGAGTTCGGCAAGAAGGCCGGCGATTTCGCCGACCGCGATGCCGTCGTCCTCGGCGGCAGCACCGACAACGAGCACTCGCACCTGGCGTGGCGCGTTTCGCATCCCGATCTGAAGGATGTGAAGACGCCGCTGGTGTTCATCACGCCGGCCTTCGCCGCGCAGCTCGGAATCCTGCATCCCGAGGCGGGAGCGGCGTTGCGCGTGACGTACGTCGTCGATCCGAACGGCATCATCCGCTGGGTCAATGCGAACGATCTTTCGGTCGGCCGCAACGTCGACGAAGTGATCCGCGCGCTGGACGCGCTGCAGAGCGATGAGCTCTGCCCGTGCAACTGGCGCCCGGGCCAGCAGACGCTGGGAGCGGCGTAAGCATCATGAGCGCCGTCGAATCGCTGCGCGCGCTTCTACCCGAGAACGCGCGCGACACGAAGCTGAATCTGCAGAGCGTGATGCAGTCGGTCACGCTCACGGCGGCGCAGCGTTGGGGGGTGGCGGTCGCTTCGGCGGCCGCTGCCCGCAACCCGGAGCTGCTCGACGCCATGCTCGCCGACGCACGTGAAGAAGCCGGGGACGCCGTCATCGACGACGCGCTCGCGGCCGCGTCGCTGATGGCCATGAACAACGTCTACTACCGCTTCCGCCACATGATCGGGAAGCCGTCGTACGACGCCAAGCCCGCCCGCCTTCGCATGCAGCGCATCGCCAAGCCGGCCACGAACAAGGCGGATTTCGAGCTTTTCTGTCTCGCCGTCAGCGCCATCAACGGCTGCGAGATGTGCATCCGTTCGCACGAGGCGGCCGTGATCGAAGGCGGGCTGACCGAGGATCAGGTCGTCGATGCGGTACGCATCGCAGCGGTCGTGAATGCGGCGGCGGTCGCGCTGGAACTGCCGGTCGTAATCGGTACGACGGCGTAACGCTTTGCGTCACCCGCTCCGATTACGATACGCGGCATGAAACGCATCGCCATCGCTCTTCTTTTGGCCGTCGTTGCGATCGCTGCCGCGGCGCAGCAGTTCGATCTCTCCATCGACAACATCATGCGCGGGCCGGGCCTCTACGGCTGGACGCCCGAGGACGTGCGCTGGTCGCCCGATGGCCAGCACGTTTACTTTTCGTGGAAGCTGTACAGCGACACGCTGGAGCACGATCGCGACACGTACGTCGTCAATCGCGATGGCAGCGGTCTGCGCAAGTTATCGGATGAGGAAAAGAAGGATGCGCCGCCGGCGAACGCGCAGTGGACGCGCGACAAGCATCGCGCCGTCTATCTCGACGACGCCGACGTGTATCTCTGGGACGCGGCGACCGGCAAACGGCGCGCGCTGACGCAGACGAACGACGTCGAGTCGTCGCCGCAATTCACGTTCGATGAGAATCGCGTGACGTTCGTGCGCGCCAACAACGTCTTCGCCATCGACCTCGCAAACGGATCGGTTGCGCAGCTCACGAACATCGTCGCGCCGGACGATAAAGGGCCGAACGTCACGATGTGGGACGACGCCGCGAAGAAAGGCACCGCGAGCCAGGAGTACATCAAAGCCGAGGAGCGCAAGCTGCTCGACATCGTCGATCGCAAGGCGAAGAAGCGCGAGGAGGACGAGGCCAAGCGGAAGCGCGAGCATCCCATCAAGCCGTTCAAGCTCGACAAGAAGCAGACCGTGGTCAACGCGCGGCTCTCGCCGGATGGCAAGACGATCGTCCTGGTGATCAACAGCGAGTCGGACAAGGCAAAGAAGACGATCGTTCCGAACTACATCACCGAGAGCGTGTACACCGACACCATTCCGGGTCGCGAGAAAGTCGGCGACGCGCAGCCACCGTCGCGCATCGCCGTGGTCAGTACTTCCAATGGCGACGTCAAATGGTTCGAGCATGGCCTCAAGCCGTTGCCTGCGGATGCGACGCAGCAGAAGAACGACGAAGGGAAAGCGAGCGAGCAGAAGACGGAGAAGAGCGCCGACACGCAGCGCGAGAGCGCGCAGCCGAAGGAGCGCGAAGTCAACCTTCGTGCGCCGGTCTGGTCGGAGGACGGCAAGCACGCCTTCGTGGTGGTTCGCTCGGCGGATAACAAGGATGCCTGGGTCATGGACTTCGATCCGGCCACTGCAAAAGGCCGCACGATCGTGACGATGCACGACGATGCGTGGCTGCGTTTCGCCGACGCGCAGTCGTTCGGCTGGGCGAACAACGACACCATCTATTACCTCTCCGAGGCCTCCGGGTTCATGCACCTGTACGAGGTGCCGTTCAGCGGCGGCGCGCCGAAGCAGCTCACCAGCGGCAAGTGGGAAGTCGATTCCGCGGTGTTGTCGGACGATAAGAAATCGTTCTTTCTCACCACGAGCGAGGAGAGTCCGTTCGTTCGCCACCTCTATCGAATTCCGGTCGGCGGCGGCGCGTCGACGAAGTTGACGTCGATGGACGGCGACAACGAAGCCGTGGTTTCGCCGGACGGCAACGCGGTCGCCAACGTCTACTCATACACGAACAAGCCGCCGGAGTTGTACGTCAGCGGCAAGCGCGTCACGACGTCGCCCGCACCCGACTTTGCGAACTATCAGTGGCTCGACGTTCCGATCGTTCGCGTGCCCGCGCGCGACGGTGTCGAAGTTCCGGCGCGCATCTACAAGCCGGCCAACTGGAAGGGTGGACGCGCGGTCATCTTCGTCCACGGCGCCGGCTATCTGCAGAACGTAAATCGCTTCTGGTCCAGCTACGCGCACGAGTTCCTGTTTCACCATCTCTTGATGTCGAAGGGCTACCTCGTGCTCGACATCGATTACCGAGGATCGCGCGGCTACGGGCGTGACTGGCGCACGGCCATCTACCGGCACATGGGTGGAAAGGATCTCGAGGACAACGTCGATGCAGCGCGCTGGCTGGTGAAAGTGCACGGCGTCGATCCGAAGCGCATCGGCGTCTACGGCGGCAGCTATGGCGGTTTCATCACGCTGATGGCGATGTTCACAACGCCGGACGTTTTCGCGGCCGGCGCCGCGCTGCGTCCGGTGACGGATTGGGCGGCGTACAACAACGGCTACACGTCCAACATCCTCAACCTGCCGCAGAACGACGCCGAGGCGTATCGGAAATCGTCGCCGATCTACTTCGCGCAGGGGTTGAAGGGACACCTGCTGATCTGCCACGGCATGGTCGACACGAACGTGCATTTCCAGGACAGCGTTCGTCTCGCGCAGCGACTCATCGAGTTGCGCAAAACGAATTGGGAGATCGCGCCGTATCCGGTCGAGAATCACGGGTTCGTCGAGCCGACCAGTTGGGCCGATGAGTACAAGCGGATTTTGAAGTTGTTCGAAGGGATGTAATGCCGCCCCGTCGCCGAAGGCGGCGTAAGAAACGTAGCCCCCAGCTTTGAGCTGGGGGTTTTCATTTCGCCCAATCTTGTGAGCCCGTTTTAAGGGGCGAAAGAAAGCTTTCTATCGCCCGCCAAGGCGGGCTCACAAAATATCGGTGACCACGTTTCCCACGCTTGAAAGCGTGGGCTACGGTTCTTACGCCGCCTTCGGCGACGGGAGGGGAGCGACTGCGTTACAACCGCGATCTTGCCGCGACGGCGGCGTCGCGGATTTGCGGCTGGTGCGGTTCGATCGAGAGCGAGCGGTTCCAGTAGTCGAGCGCGCGGCCGTAGTCGTTTTGCTTCGCGTAGAAGAGGCCGAGGTTGTTGAGGGCGAGGGTTGATGACGGCTGCAGGCCGAGAGCCCGGACGAGCTCGGGGACGCCTTCGGTATAGCGCTCCGCGGCCAGGAGAGCGGAGCCGAGGTTCGCGCCGATCAGGTACGACTGCGGGAAGAGTTTGCGTCCCTGGTAGAGCAGCACGATGGCGCGCGCGTTCATGTTGCGCTGGCGGTAGAGCGCGGCGAAGTCGATGAAGTAGTTCTCCGCGTTCGGCAGGCCGAGGGCTACCGCTTTCAGGAACTGCTCGTCGGCGGCGGTGTATTGCTGGCGATCGAACATCGTCATCGCTTCATTGAGATGCGGAGTGGGGCGCGTCGGATTGATGTCGATGGCGCGGTCGAACGCATCGACGGCATCGCTCATCTTCCCTTTTGACCGAAGCTCGATGCCGAGGTTGTTGTAGTAGGCGTACTGACCCCAACGTTCCGGCGACAGCGGCGCGGACGCGCGTTGCGCGGCGTCCTGATCCTCATCCTCGAGCACCGGCGTGAGATTGCGCGTCGGATCGTTGAGATGACCGATCGCCTGCAGCTCCTGCGCGTATGGACCTGCGGCGGCGCGCGTGGACGTCGCGGCGGGCTTGCTGGTGACGAACTCGCCGTAGCTGACCACGCGCACCGAGGTGATCGGCGCGATGTCGCGGAAAGCCCAGTCGGCGGCGTGGCCGGGCATCTCCATCGACTGCGGCAGGCCGAGGAGCGAGAGAATCGTGGGCGTGACGTCGTAGACCGACATCGGATGCGTGCCGTGGTTCGGCGCAACGTGCGGACCGTAGGCGATGAAAATGCCGGGATTGCGATGATCGGAAAGCGCCGCGCCGCCGTTGGGGATGTTGTGCGGCCGGTTCTTCCCCCAGCGGAAGCCGTACGACGACACGATCATGACGGTGGTATCGCGCGGCAGCACTCCCATCCACTCGCCGATCAGCCGGTCGACCTCGGCGTAGTAATTCTCGACCGCCGGCCAATACTTGCGGTAGTTCGTTTCGCTGACGCCTTCGCGATACGGCGGATGAAACGGCGCGAAGAGGTGATTGACGGCGTCGGTGCCTTCGTACGAGATCATCATCAACTGCGGGTCCTGCCCGTGCTGCCGCTGATCGTTGTAGAGATTGATGGCCACGCGATGGTCGTTCCAGGTCTTCGCCAGGATGCGGCGGAAGATCACGACCGGATCGGTGGGATTGTTGGCGTTGATGGAGGCATCCCACTCGGCCGGCGCGATGTTCAGGAAGCGCCGCACCTGCGGATAGCCGACGGTCTCCACCGGAACGGCCAGCGAGTTCACGCGGTCGGTCAGTGACGCCGGGTAGACGGCATTCGTCGTCTCGTCGACCGGCATGTCGTAGAAGATGCTGTTCGGCGCGGTGGGAGGCCACGACGTCCACCAGCCGGTGACGAGAGCGGGGCGTCCGAAAGCGTCGGCGATGTCCCAGACCGCCGGCACGCGGCGCGTGAAGGCGTCGACCGGCGTGCGCGTGCGATCCATGAAGTCGATGACGCCGTGGCGGTCAGGCGTGAGGCCGGTGGCGACGGTGGTCCAGACCATCGGCGAAACGGTCGGCTGAATCGTCTGCGGCGACGCGACGACGCCGCCCGTCGACAGCGCCTTGATGTTGGGGATACGTCCGTCGTCGGCAAGCTCGTGGAGCAATTCCCAATCGGCGCCGTCGATGGCGAAGACGATGACGCGCGACGGCGAGCTGCGGGCGTCGCGACGCAGCTCGGCGCGCTTGGCGCGAAGGAGCGCGTCTTTGTCGACTTCGAACCGCGCCACTTCGAAGGCGGTGACTTTCAATCCGCTGCGCGCGAGATGGTTGGCGACCGTCTTCCGCAGCGGGTCGCGCTGGGAGTTGAACGAAGAGTTGGGGGATAGCAGATCCTCGATCGGAATCTGCTGCGTCACCGCCGACACGGCCTCGGCGACGCGCGCCCGGATCCAGCCGTTCCATCCCTCGTCGACCATCCTCCGCGCGTCGGGCAGGCGATCGCCGGAGATCCCGAAGCGAAGGCGGTAGTAGACGGTGACCGGAACGCCTTCCTTCGACGTGATGCGGATGATGCCGTCGCGCTGCGCCGAGCCTTCACGGCGCTCGAACCTCAACCGGAAGAACTGGTGCGGCGGCAGAAAGGTGACCGTGTTCTGCACGACGCGCACGACGCCGGTGTGTTTGTCGACGCCGAAGATGAGCCAGCGCGACGACGGCAGATAGAGGCTGATGAGCAGATACATCACCAGCACCAGTCCGGCGAAGAGGCTCAGTGCACGAGTAAAACGATGCCGACGCATTGCGGAATGAGGTGCTTTTGCAGGAAGGAGACCAGCTCTGGGCTGTCATCTGCGTCACATCTGCGTCATCTGCGGATAAACCGTTCATCCGCAGATGACGCAGATGGACGCAGAGCTACTTCTTTCTCTTCACCAACTGCTTCACCTCATCATTTCCGATCGGGCTCTGCGCGGAGATGATGATCGCGGCCGTCCCCTCGGCGAAGGGCGGAACCGTGCAGCGGATCACGGTCGTGCCGTCGCCGGCAGTCTTGCCGCGGAAGATCACGCGCGGCGGCTCGACGGTGGAGATGACTTTCACCTCGATGGCGGCGGCTGCGATCGGATTCTGCGACAGGCTCTTCTTCGCCGCCACGCGCAGCTCGACCGGCATCCCGGCGTAGAACTCGGTGCTGCTCATCAGCGACAGCTCCAGGTGCTCGCTCTCGGCCTCGGAGGCGAGATAGTCGATGATGACCTGGTCGAGCGTTCGCTCTTCGTCGACGGCCAGCGGTGGTGGCGGTTCCACGGGTGGCGGCGCTGGCATTGGCGTCGGCGTCGATAACGTCGGACGCGCGGTCACTTTCGTGATGTCCGCGGTGACGTCGAAGCGTCCGCGCTTGATGGCCGCGATCATCGTCCGATGCTGCTGCTCCATCAGACTGCCGATCCATTTCTCGTCCACGCCCGCGCCGGCCTGCTCGGCGTACGACGTTTTTTTCGACGCGAGAATCTCACCGCCGACGTAGACGAGCGACTCGATGTACGGGTTCTGGAGTCCCTTGTCCTCGGTCTGGATGTGGTAGACCTTCTCGTTGTGCTTGATGTCGGTATTGAACCCGGTGATCACGAGGAAGCTCCGCCGCGGCCGTGAGTCAAGCCGCGGAGTGTATCAAATGGATTTCGGCGTCTCCTGCTGCAACGCGCGCACCTTCTGCCGCAGCTCGTCGCTGATGGGCATCTTCGTCTGCGCCTTCCAGTCGAAGAGTACGACCACCACCTTGCCGGTCGCTGCCACGCTGCCGCCGCGCTTGCGGATTTCGTAGACGGTATCGAACGACGTCGTGCGCATCTCCGTGATGCGGATGCAGATGTCGATCGGCTCCATCCCGATCTGCAGTTTGAAGTCGATCTCGGCGCGCGCCACGATGAAGCCGATATCGGTCGGCAACCCCGCCGCGCCGGTCAGCGCGAACCAGAGCTGCGCGCGCGCCCACTCGAAGTAGGTGAGGTAGACGGCGTTGTTGACGTGCCCGAAGGCGTCGACGTCGCGAAAGATGACCTGCCAGGGAACGATGTACCAGCCGTCTTGCCATCGATTGTTGCCAGAACTCATGGCGAGCATCATCGCCGAGACGTGTGCCGCTGTCATCCGGCGACAATAGCCCTATGTCAGGACTAATGCGCATGGCCCGAAGGTGTCCAGTTATTGGGACACCCCTTCCTGACTTTTCGCGTCGACCCCTGACTTTCCAAGGTCAGACCCTAACTTTCCAGGGTCGAACCTTAACTTTTCAAGGTCGGACCTTAACTTTTCAAGGTCGGACCTTAACTTTCCAGGGTCGAACCTTAACTTTTCAAGGTCGAACCTTAACTTTTCAAGGTCGGACCTTAACTTTTCAAGGTCGGACCTTAACTTTTCAAGGTCGGACCTTAACTTTCCAGGGTCGAACCTTAACTTTTCAAGGTCGAACCTTTACTTTTCTGGGTCGACCCCGTCTTTCAGGGTCAGACCCCTCAGGACGACAGCTACTGTACTGTCGCCGTCGTCGACGCTACCGACGCGGTCGCGCGCGTGCACGACTGCAGGTAACGCCCCGGCAGAGGATGATCGAGATACGGCGCAATGATCTGCGAGGCGGCCACGAGCATCTTGAGATCGACGGCGGTGTCGATCCCCATTTTCTCGAGCATGTAGACGAGGTCCTCGGTGGCCATGTTGCCGCTGGCGCCGGGCGCGTACGGACATCCGCCCAGTCCGCCCGATGACGCGTCGAACGTGGCGATTCCCATCTCCAGCGCGGCTAGCGTATTCGCCAGCGCGGTGCCGCGCGTGTCGTGAAAGTGCATGGCCAGCTTCGACGCCGGAATGACCTGCAGCAGGATTCCGATCACGCCCTGCACCTGCACCGGAGTGCCGACGCCGATCGTGTCACCGACGGAAACTTCGTAGCATCCGAGGTCGAGGAGGCGTGCGGAGACTTCGAGGACTTTCTCGGGCGCGACGTCGCCTTCGTATGGACAGCCGAACGCGGTCGATACATACCCGCGCACCTTCATCCCCTCGGCACGCGCACGCCCGGCAACCGGCGCGTAGTTCTGGAACGACTCGTCGATGGACATGTTGATGTTGCGTTTGTTGAACGTGTCCGACGCCGCGGTGAAAATCGAGATCGACTTCACGCCCGTCTCGATGGCGCGATCGAGTCCCTTCATGTTCGGCACGAGCACGGGATAGTCGACACCCGGGTCCTTCGGAATGTTGCGATAGACCTCGGCCGTGTCGGCCATCTGCGGCACCCACTTCGGACTGACGAACGCGCCCGCCTCGATTGTGCGCAGTCCTGCGTCAGCCAGCGCGGTGATGTAGTCGATCTTGGCCTCGGTGGGGATGACTACTTTCTCGTTCTGCAGCCCGTCGCGTGGACCGACTTCGACGACATGGACGTGATCGATCGTGATTTTCATGCGAGTGTCACGAGGTCCAAACCGGGTTGCACCATCTCCCCTTCCTTGCAGTTGATCGCGGCCACGGTGCCGTCGCGCGGCGCGGTGATCTGGTGCTCCATCTTCATCGCTTCGAGGATGAGCAGCGGCGCGCCTTTCGTAACTTCATCGCCAGCCTTGACGAGAATCTTCAACACGACGCCAGGCATCGGCGCGCTCATGGAGTGATCGCGATGCCGCGCCCTTGCACGCGACTTCTCGCCCGTCTCGACGGTCCAGATCTCGCCGTCGTACGCGAAGTTGATTTCCGAGCCGTTGTTGATGAACGGGACGAAGTGCGTGCGGCCGTCGATGTTCAACTCGGCTTCGTTACCGCGGACTGCGATGAGCTCGATATTCATCGTGAAGACGTCACCTTGAGAATCGCGAGCCAGGGGAGTCAATCGCCACACCCGAGGCGCAGAGCGGACAATGCGCCTCATCGTACGTCGCGAGATCCAGCGCCAGCAGCGACGCGTACGGTGCGTCGAATGGATTCGCGATTCCGCTCCGGTTCAGGATCGACGCAAAGCCGGCCACCACACCTCCGAGGGCTTCGATTACCGCGGCCGTCTCGCGCGTCGATTTCCCCGTCGTCACGACATCCTCGACGATCACCACCCGCTCGCCCTCGGCGACCCGGAAGCCGCGGCGCAGTGTCATCGCTCCTTCCTTCCTCTCCGTGAAGATCGACGGCACATCGAGCGCCTCGGCCACCGTGTAGCCGATGATCACGCCGCCCAGCGCCGGCGCGACGATTTTCGCCGGCTGCATCGTTCGTACTTTTTCCGCGAGCGCGACGCCGATCGCCTTCGCGTTGCGCGGATGTTCGAGCAGCAATGCACATTGCACGTAGCCGGGACTATGCAGTCCGGACGAAAGGCGGAAATGGCCGCTGAGCAGCGCGCCCGTTTCGCGGAGGAGTTCGGCAACGTCGAGCGGCATGGCCGGCGAGAATAGAATGCGCCGAGGAGTAGCGCAACCATGGGTGAACTGACAGAGAAAATTCGCGCCGAGCTCACCGCGGCGATGAAAGCGCGCGACGCCGAGCGCCTTTCCACGCTGCGCATGCTGCAGTCGGCGTTCAAGTATCAGCAGATCGAAGTCGGCCACGAGCTGAGCGACGAAGAGGCGTTGACCGTGATCCGCAAGGCGGTCAAGCAGCGCCAGGATTCGATCGAGCAATACACGAAAGGCAACCGTCCCGAGCTCGCCGCGAAAGAGCAGAGCGAGATGGAGTTGCTCAAGACCTGGCTTCCCGCAGACCTGACCGACGACGAGATCGAAGCGGGTATCCGCGACATCGTGACATCGACCGGCGCCCAGTCGAAGAAGGACATGGGCAAAGTGATGAAGGAAGCGTCCGCCAGGTACAAAGGGCGCGTGGATGGGCGAAAGCTGCAGGAGATCGTAAGCCGGTTGCTGCCGTGATGAACATTCATTTTCGTGCGAAGCACTTTGGAGTGCGGTGGCAAGGCCACCGCTTTGGGAGGGCGGTGGAATCGTGACGAACCGCAGCCTGCGATGCTCGCTTGATCCCCCGCACTCCCAAAGCGGTGGCTCGGTCGCCACCGCACTCCAAAGCTTCGCGAAATGCGCCGCGAGCTGCGCGGCCCGGCGCCCATGCTGACTAAATCCGAACGCGCCCGTTACGCGCGCCACCTCATCCTCCCCGAGGTGGGGGAGGCCGGTCAGGAGAAACTGAAGGCGGGATCGGTCCTCATCGTCGGCGCGGGCGGATTGGGAAGTCCCGTCGGACTCTACCTCGCTGCCGCCGGCGTGGGCCTCATCGGCCTCGTCGACTTCGACGACGTTGACGCCAGCAATCTCCATCGCCAGGTGCTGTACGGAACATCCGACGTCGGCCGTCCGAAAGTCGAAGCGGCGAAGGCGCGGCTGCACGATTTGAATCCCGACATCGTCATCGACACGCACGACGCCGCGCTGACCTCGGACAACGCGCTCGGCATCATCGAGAAGTACGACGTCATCGTCGACGGCACGGACAACTTCGCCACCCGCTACCTCGTCAACGATGCCTGCGTTCTCCTCGGCAAGCCGAACGTCTACGGCTCGATCTTCCGCTTCGAGGGTCAGGCCTCCGTTTTTTCGGCCGAGGAGGGGCCTTGCTACCGCTGCCTCTATCCCGAACCGCCTCCGCCACACCTCGTGCCCTCATGCGCGGAAGGGGGCGTCCTCGGCGTTTTGCCCGGCGTGATCGGCACGATCCAGGCGACGGAGACGATCAAGCTGCTGACGGGGATCGGCGAAACGCTCGTCGGCCGGCTGTTGCTCTTCGACGCGCTGCGAATGTCCTTTCGTTCGCTGCGGCTCAAGCAACAACACGACTCCCACGCCGCGATCACGGGGTTGATCGACTACGACCAGTTCTGCAATCCCGCGAATCTGCACGAAGTCGCGGAGATCGGTGACGCGATCGCGATCGACGTCCGCGAAGAATACGAATGGGATGCCGGCCACATCGACGGCGCTCGCCACATCCCGCTCGGCGATTTGCCGAATCGCCTCGACGAGCTTCCGGGCGATGCCGACATCGTCTTCTACTGCCAGACCGGCGGCCGTTCCGCGCGCGCTCTCGACGTCGCGCGCGACGCGGGGTTCACGCGCGCCAAGCATTTGCGCGGCGGTTACGCGGGGCTGTCATCCAGAGTCGCCGCAGCCGAGTAGCGCGAAGCGCGGAGCGGCGCAGGACGACGAAGGATCCCCGGCTGATAACCCGGTTCGGGTGGGGGTTTACCGTTGCCGCCCGCCCGCGGTTATCAGCCGGGGATCCTTCGCCGTCCTGCGCTGCTGCGGCTTCGCCTGCGCAGCTCCGGCGGCTCTGGATGACAAGGACGCCAGTTACAATTCCGCGAATGGCAAACGGCTCGATCATCGGCGGCGTCCTCGCTCCCCATCCGCCGCACATCGTTTACGGCGAGAACCATTGGCGTAACGAGCCGAAGTCCGAGTGCGGATGGGAAGTCTTGCGCTGGGGTTATGAGCGCGCGCGGAAGCATTTTCTGGAGAAGAAGCCGGACGTGTTTCTCGTCCACTCGCCGCACTGGCAGACGGTGATCGGCCATCACTTCCTCGGCATGCCCGAGTTCCACGGGCTGTCGG
>Ga0068868_100000295_pt1 | contig 33551 bp, 28 predicted proteins | sample KBSMisM42_FD_64660 | JGI IMG/M metagenome (GOLD analysis project Ga0068868, IMG submission 64660) | Miscanthus rhizosphere microbial communities from Kellogg Biological Station, Michigan, USA - KBS Miscanthus M4-2 | ecosystem: Host-associated > Plants > Roots > Rhizosphere > Soil ...
AAAGGTCGAGAGGCAGGGCGCCGAAGGAATCGTCGTCGATCTCCGCCACAACCCCGGTGGCCTGCTCGAGGAGGCGGTCCTCAGCGCCAGCCTCTTCCTGCGGGAGGACGAAGTCGTCGTCTCGACCGAGTCGCGGACCCAGGGCGAGAGCGTCCATGAAACGACCGGTGGGCGGGTCACCTCGCTGCCGCTGGTCGTCCTGATCGACGGCGGCACCGCCTCGGCGGCGGAGATCCTCGCCGCGGCGCTGGCCGACGACGGTGGCGCCGAGGTCGTCGGCAGCCGCTCCTTCGGCAAGGGCGTCTTCCAGGAGGAGCAGTCGCTCTCCAACGGCGGCGCGCTGAAGCTGACCGTGGGCGAGTACTTCACCCCGGAGGGGGTGAACCTGGCCGAGAGCCACGGCATCCACCCCGACGTCGAGGCCGAGGACAATCCGAAGACCGCGGCCGACGAGGCCGAAGCACGCGCCTTCCAGGTGCTCGCCGACCAGGTCGGCTGATGCCCGGGCGTGGTCGCGGGCGCCGTCAAACCGCCCGGCGGAATCGTCGTTTCCAGAGTTCTCCTCGTTCCAGCAAGGAAAAGGGTGGAAACGATGCTCGCGGGCGGCGCTCGGCGCGGGAGACGGTCGGTGAGTTGATGCGGGAGGAGCTGGGGTTCCGCGGCTTCCGGCCGACGATCGAGGGGGAAGCCCGGGAAGCTGCGCAGTGGGCCGAGCGCGAAAGCGGTGCCCGCCGCGACCTCACCCCGCTCGCGACCTTCACCGTCGACCCGGCCGGCGCCCGCGACTTCGACGACGCCATCTCCGCTCAGATCGAGGGCGACGGCGCCCGCGTCTGGGTCCACATCGCCGACGTCGCCGCCCACGTCAAGCCCGGCTCACTGCTCGACGAAGAGGCGCGGCGTCGCGGCAACAGCACCTACGTCCCCGGCGCCGTCGAGCCGATGCTCCCGCACGCCCTCTCGAGCGAGGCCTGCAGCCTGGCGCCGGGCGTCGAGCGGCTGGCGGTGACGACCGAGATCGATCTGGGGCCGGGGATGGAGCCCCGCCGCGCCCGCTTCTACCGCAGCCGCATCCGCTCCGACGCCCGCCTCGACTACGACCAGCTGGACGAGATCTTCGCCGGGCGGGGCCGGCCGCCGGCGGAGGTGGCCGAACCCCTCGCGGCCGCCCGCGAGGTCGCCTCCGGTCTCGGCGAACACCGCCGCGGCACCACCCTCGACGTCGAATCCTTCGAGCCCGAGTTCCGCTTCGACTCCGACGGCAACGTCCTCGACGCCCACGGCGTCGCCCAGACCGAGGCCCACCGGCTGATCGAGCGTCTGATGATCCTCAACAACGAGCAGGTCGCCCAACTTCTGGAGCGCGAGCGGGCACCGGCGATCTACCGCGTACACCCGCCCCCCGACGCCGCCCGGATCGAGCGCCTGATCGAGCAGTTGACGGCGCTGGGCGTGCCGACGCCGCCGCTCAAACAGGGCCTTGCCCCGAGCGAGGCCGGCCGCGTCGCCGCCGAGGCGAGCCATCTGGCGCGGCGGGAGGCCGTCCGGCGCGGCCACGGCCGCGAGGCGTATACCTCAATCGTGCTCCGGTCCCTCAAACAGGCCTACTACAGCGAGCGGAACATCGGCCACGCCGGTCTCGGCAGCCCCGCCTACTGCCATTTCACCTCGCCGATCCGGCGCTACCCCGACCTCGTCTGCCACCGGGCGCTGCTCGCCCTGCTGGGCGAGGGGGAGGAGGCGCCGACGCTCTCGCAGTGCCGCGACGCCGCCGCCGACTCCTCCGCCCGGGAGCGGGAGTCGGCCCGGATCGAGCGCGCGGCCGACGACGTCTGCGCCGCCTTCCTGCTCGAACGGGAGCTGGGGGAGCGCGGCCTCGACGCCGTCTTCGAGGGGGAGGTCTCCGGCGTCATCCGCTCCGCCGCCTTCGTCTCCTTCGGCGGCGAGCGCGGCGACGTCTACGAGGGGATGCTGCCGGCGCGCCGCCTGCCGGGCGACCGCTACGAGCTCGACCGGGCCGAGGTGGCGTTGGTCGGCCGCGGCTCAGGTGGCAGGATCAACCTCGGCGATCCGATATCCGTCCGGGTCGCCGGCGTGGATGCGCCGCGAGGTCGGGCGGAGCTGGTGCCCGCAGGAGAGCCTGGATGAGCAAGCCAGAATGAGCAAGAAGAACAAGAAGCCAAAATCAGGGAAAAGACCAGCAGCGTCTGGTGACGTAGTGACGAACAGGCGCGCCCGTCACAAATTCGAGCTGGTCGAGAAAATGGAGGCCGGGATCGCCCTCCAGGGCTCCGAGGTGAAGGCCCTGCGCGGGGGCAAAGCGCAGATGACCGACGCTTACGCGGTCGTTGAGAAGGGCGAGGTTTGGCTCCGCAAGCTGCATATCCCGCCATACGAGTTTTCCCCGGTCGACGCCCACGCGGCCGAGCGGCCGCGCAAACTGCTGCTCCACAAGGAGGAGATCGAGCGCCTGGTCGGCAAAACCGCGCAGAAAGGCCTGACCCTGGTCCCGACCAGGATCTATTTCAAAGGGCCGCGCGCAAAGGTGGAGCTGGCTTTGGCGCGAAACAAGGAGGGTCGCGACCGACGGCGTGAGATCGCCGACCGCGACGTCCGTAGAGAGGTCGAGCGCGAGTTCAAGGGAAGGATGCGTTGAGGTTGAAAAGCACGAGGTTCATGCAAGGATGCAGGGCGATGCGGACCCGGAAGAGTTTCCCCGCCGCTGCCGCTGGGATCATCGCGGTGCTCATGGTGGCCCCTGCGCAGGCCGGCGCCGATTCCTTCCCGGAAAAGGCGAGCGACTACGTCAGCGACAACACCGGCTACTTCGTAGCGGCGCTGCTGGCGGCGATCCTGCTCCTCCTCCTGCTGGTGCGGATCAGCCAGAGGCGCAGCAAGGAGAAGCAGCAGAAGCAGCCGGCCCCGCCGCCGGGCGCACCTCCTGCTCCGACCGCCGAGATGGCGGCCGTGCCCGCCGCTGCTGCGGTGGCCCCCGGTCAGGCACCTCCGGCCGCGCAACCCGGCCCTCCGGCCGGGGTCTCGGCGCCGCCGCCCGGCGTGGGCATGCCGCCGCCCGCCCCCGGGCAGATGCCGGCTCCCGCGAACGAGAGCGCCAAGGACCGCAAGCGCCGCCAGCGGGATGAACAACGCCGGAACCGGGCGCAGATGCGTGAAGCGCGCAAGGCCGAGCTGCAGCGCCGCAAGGAAGAGCGGGCGAACCGCAAGGCCCAGAAGGGCGGCGGCGCTGTGCCTCCGCCCGGTGCCGTGCCGCCGCCTGGCGCCGCGCCCGGGGCGGTAGCCGCCCCGGAGCCGCCAAAGGAGCGGAAGTTCTTCGGGATCAAGATCGGCACCGGCAAGCAGAAGCGCGAAGCCGCGCTCGCAGAGCAGCGGCTCGCCGCCGCCCGCGCCGCCAACGAAAGGGCGGTCGCCGAAGCGCAGACCGGCGGGCAGGTTCCGCCCTCGGGCCAGTTGCCGCCCTGGGAGGAGGCGACGACTGCGCAACCGCAGGCCGGCGGCCTCTCCGCGGTTCCATCGGTTCCGCCGCCGCCCCCCGGCGGCACCCCGGCACCGGGCGAATACGACCCGGCCGTGGCCGAGCAGCGGGTGCGCGACAAAGTCGCCGAAGTCCGCGACGAGACGCAGCGGATCGGCGCCGAGGCCGACCAGAGGATGGGAAGCGCGGCGCAGCTGCAGCAGCCCGGCGCGATGCCGCCGGCCGCCGGAGCCCCACCGATCCAGGACACCCAGTCATTCCCGCCGGTTCAGGCGGCGCCGAGCCCGGCGGCCGACCTGCACACCGCCGAGCAGCGGATGGAGAACGATCGGCAGGAGCGCGAGCGGGCGATGAAAGAGGCCGAGGAGCGCCTGCGCCAGATCGAGGAACGGACCAAAGCGGCCGAAGAACGCGCCGCCGATGCGCAGCGCCTCGAGCAGCGCCGCGCCGAAGAGGCCGCTGAGGAGCAGCGCCTCGAGCAGATGCGCCGCAGCGTCGCCGAAGCCGAAGAGAAGGCACGCGAGGCCGAGAGACGCGCCGAAGAAGCCGAGCAGGCCGTGGTCCGGCAGGTCCAGGGCGGTGGAGCCCCCGCGCCACCGCCGGCCGAATCGTTCTCACCGCCGACGCCTCCACCGGCACCGGCAGCGCCGACGCCCGAGCCGCAGTCCTTCGCGCCGCCGACCCCGCCACCGCCGCCGGTCGAATCGTTCTCACCGCCGACGCCACCACCGCCACCGGCCGAGTCCTTCGCGCCACCGGCGTCCCCGCCACCGCCCGCGGAATCGTTCGCGCCGCCGACCCCGCCGCCTGCGGCCGAGCCCCCGGCTCCGGTTGCGGCGCCGAGCTTCGGCGCGCCCGCCGGAGGGGGCGACCAGATCAACCTCAACTCGGTCACCTTCGAGCAGCTGCGAGAGCAGAACCTCTCGGTTACGCAGGCGACCCGGCTGTTGGCTCATCGCGAGCGGCTTGGCGGCTTCAAAGAGGTCGACGACTTGGATCAGGTCGCCGGTTTCCCGCAGGATCTGCTGGACGATTTGAAGAGTCGCTCGACTGTTTGAGGGAACCGCCGGGAGGGGGTCCGGCGGACAACAGCGGGGAGGGTCCGGCGGACCCCCTCCCGGCGGTTCGGCCAGCCGTTGCGTTCTTCGGCGTTAGCCGTCGGGTTCTTCGGCCTTCTCCAGCAGCTTCAACCAGATCTCGCTGCGGGAGGGGTACGGGGCGATTGCGTGGCGGAGTTTTGGGATCGGGGTTTCGGCGACGATTGCGAAGGTTGCTGCCTGAAGGAAGTCGGCGGTCTCGAAGCCGGTGAAGGTGGCGCCTACGATCGTTTGGTTCTTCTGGTCGATTACCAGGCGGGAGGTGCCGCCGGTGTCCTTGCCCTGGAAGCTGGCGCCGGGGGTGCCGTCGGTGGGGACCTCGACGGCGCGGGCGTCGATGCCCGCTTCCCTCGCCTGCTCCAGGGTCTTCCCGGCGGCGGCGACCTGGGGGTCGGTGAAGGTGACGCGGGGGGAACCGAGGCCTTCGGCGCTGGCCGCGGTCTCGCGGCCGAGCAGGTTCTCCGCCGCGACCCAGGCCTGGTACTTGCCCATGTGGGTGAAGAGGGCGCGTCCGTTGACGTCGCCGATCGCGTAGAGCCAGTCCCGCCCGCCGACCCGCATCCGCTCGTCGGTCTCGAGGAAACCGTGCTCGTCCGCCTGAACGCCGGCGGCTTCGAGGTCGAGATCGGCGGTGTGGGGGACGCGGCCGACGGCGATCAGGATCTCGGCGGCCTCGACCTCCTCGCCGCCGCTCAGCTTCGCGACCACGCCGGGATTGCCGGTGCCGACGCGCTCGACTTTGGCGCCGGTGCGGACGTCGACCCCGAAGTTCTTCCGCAGCGACTCGGCGACTTCCTCGCCGGCAAAGGCCTCCTCGCGCGAGAGCAGGTGCTCGCCACCCTCGACCAGCGTCACCTCGGCGCCGAGGCTCGCCCAGGCCTGCGAGAGCTCGCTGCCGACCGGCCCGCCACCGAGGACGATCATGCTCTCCGGCACCTGCTTGGCGGTGGTCGCGTCGCGGTTGTTCCAGGCCTTGATGCCGTCGAGGCCGTCGATCGGCGGCATCGCCGCTTTGCTGCCGGTGGCGACGACGATCGCCTTTCCGGCGACGAGGGCATCGTCGCCGACGACGACCTGTCGCTCGCCGTCGAAGCGGGCGCTGCCGCGGAAGAGCTCGATCCCGCGTTCTTCCAGCCACGGCAGCTGCCCGGAGTCGTCGCGGTCGTGGATCACCTCGTCGCGGCGGCTCAGGGCCAGGTCAGCCTCCAGCTCTCCGTGCCCGGTCGGGACCCCCGGGATCCGCTTCGCCTCGGCGAGCACGTCGGCCGGGCGCAGCAGCGCCTTCGAGGGCATGCAGGCGTAGTAGGAGCATTCGCCGCCGATCAGGTCGCGCTCGACGATCGCCACCTTCCAGCCGGCGTCGGCCAGACGGCCGGCGCAGACCTCGCCCGAGGGGCCGGCGCCGAGGACTACCGCGTCGTAGCTGCGCTCGCTCAAGGGCATCATCATCACAGGGCAGTCAAGTCCTACCCCCTACAATCGGGGAGCATTCCCAAGCACGGGGGCGACAGGCTTCGACGTGGTCGACTCGTGCGAACGGTTGCAGGTCGAGGTTGCTGGAGGCCTCGTTAAACCCCAGCACAAACCAATACGTGCGGACCATGAGTTCGCCCTCGCCGCTTAGTCAATAGCTAAGCGCTGTGAGAGTCGGTCCTTCCTCGCCCGCGGGAAGGGGCACCGGCTTCAGAAGCGGGCTTACCCAGGCGGCTCGCCCTGACCGCAAGGGGACATCGAAGGGGCTTTATCTCCCGCAGTGCCCGCCGGCGCGGACCCCGGGAGACGAGAATCAAGCGCCGGCTAAACCTGTAGACACCCTCGCACCGCGTCCGCGGATCCGAGTTCGAATCTCGGCGCCTCCATCGGTCAAGCCCCCAGGCGGGGCTTGACCTGTGCCGGGAGAAGCGGGGTTAGGCGACGTCGTCGAGCGGCTGTGTCGCCCTCAGCAATGAGGCGACGGCGGCGTCTTTGGCGACCTCGGTGACGTAGGAGCGGGTCGGCGCCTCGACGTCGTTCCAGAGATCGCTGCCGCGGATCACACCCGCCTCCTCGAGGACGACGACGTGGTAGTGGAGGGCGGCGAGGTTTTCTACCGGGACGGCCTCTCGGAGCTCTCCGGCGGTCTGGGCGGAGCCGCCGTCGAGGGCGCGGACGATCTGCCGGCGCAGGGGATGGCTCAGCGCCTGGCGAACCTGAGGCTCCAGGAGGTCTGCCGGTGTCGGCTCTTCTCTTGCGGGACGCTCGGACAAGTTCGACCATCCTTATGTTCCTTGTTCCAAAGCGCTAGCCCAAAGTCGCTGAGTGGGCTGAGTGGAATGGGCGCCCGTCCATTCGGTCCTGAGAGGGGCCGGAGAGGACGGACGCCCGCGGGAGGTCAACCTCCCTTCTTGATGGTGGTAGCCGGATACGGCTGCTCGACACCCGAAAGCTTCATCTACATCACCCCCTTAGGCCGGTCTGTCTCGGCTCAGGAGGGCGGCTCGCGAGCGGAGAGTGCGCTCGTCCTGGACGGAAACGGCAACACGCTCGCCGACGCGAGCGGTTCCTGAGCCCTCGCGCCTACCGTTTACTGGAATTTTCTCCAGCATTCAACGCGTATGAACTTGCAAAAAGCGGAAAATGCAGCAATTCTGTGTCGTTAGTGATCTGTAGGAGACCTCAAGCCGTAAAAAGTTTGGAATATTCCTCACACCTAAACTGTTAAGAACTTCCAGGGAGGAAAACGGTGGCAACGCAGGCTCGCCCGCACCTGATCGACGAACGGGTCCTGAAGGCGCAGTCGCACCCGATCAGGGCGCACATCCTCAACATCCTCAGCGAGGGCCCCAGCAGCCCGGCGAAGATGCACCGGCGGATGGACAACGTCAGCCTCAACCTGGTCTGCCACCACGTGAAGGTGTTGAGGGACGTCGGCCTGATCGAGCTCGTCGACATCCGCCATCACGGAGGCCGCCGTGAACACGTCTACCGGTCCACTCAGCGGCAGTACTTCACGCTCGAGGAATGGCTTGCCGTCGAACCGAAGCTCCGCAACCCGATCATCACCACGATCCTCGCCCAGATTTCCGAAGACACCGCGCGGGCGATCGTCGAAGGCAAGTTCACCCAACTGGCCGACAGCCACCTGAGCCGGTCACCCGTCGAACTCGACAGTGAGGGCTGGCAGGAAGTCGTCGACGTGCTCGAGGTCGCCTTGGAGGGTGTGTTGGAGGCCCACGCTCGCAGCGTCGAACGCTGCCGCGAGAGCGGTGAGGAGCTGATGCCGACGCGGGTGATGATCATGCAGTTCCCGATCGGCCGGGAGGGCGCCGACGACTAGTCAGCCCTGGCGGTCCGAGCGCGGCAACGCCGCGACCTCGAACTCGCGGCTGACGGCGCCGATCTCCTCCGGCAGCTCTGAGAGCTGGACGTTGGCGACGAACTCCATCTCCGCCCCGAGCGGGCGGAAGAAGTTGTCGTAGTGGGTCGGGACGACCGCCTTGGGCTCCAGCAGCGGCAGGATCCGCTGCCAGTAGTTATCGGTGAAGCTGCGGCCGGCGACGCCGGCGAGGAAGACGTCGACACCGCGCTCGCGCACCGCCTCGTCAACGAGGTTGGCGCTGCCCTGGTGGTAGAACCGCAGGCCGGCGACCGCGATCGTGATCCCCCAGACCTGGCCGCAGCGGTAGGCGCCGGGCGCCAGCGCGTCGAGGTGCTCGCAGCTGAGTTCGCCGTCGTAGGGGACGGCGAGCCCGAGCAGTAGCTTCGAGTGGACGCTCGGCGTGAAGGAGACCTCGAACGGCCCGAGCTCGTAGGTGCGGTACGGCTCGACCTCGACGGCGCGGTCGGCGAGCCCGTGCAAGGCCATCAGTTTGACCAGCGAATCGGAGCCGTAGGCCCGGCAGCCGGTGCGGCGGGCGATCGCCGGCGCGTCGACGGCGTGGTCGAAGTGGGTGTGGCCGACCAGGACGCCGACGGTCTCTCCCGGGGCGTGAAGGAAGCGGTCGAGGGCGGCCCCGCTGGGGAGGGCCGGGCGCCGCGAGAGGAGGCTGCGGAAGGGGACCCGCGAGAGGTAGGGGTCGACGAAGAGCGTCCGCCCCTCGTAGCTCAGCCGGTAGCCGGAGACGCCGAGCCATTCGACCTCCAGGCCCGGCGGCAGCTGCAGGGTCCGCGCCTCCAGCTCGGCCAGTTGCTGCCGGTCGGCGGCTTCGGAGGAGCGGCGGTTCGCCCGCGCTCTGGCGAGCTCGCCGAGGTGTCGGATCGGTCCCGGCATCAAGGAGGAGGTTAAGGGCGTTCGCCGGCCATTACCTTGGTCTCTGCCATGGCAATCGCGACCGCAACCTCGCTCGACGTCTACGTCGGCGGCAAGCTCCTCTTCGAGGACGTCGGCTTCAAGCTCGAGCCGCGCGAACGGATGACGCTCTCCGGCCGCAACGGCGCCGGCAAGTCGACGCTGCTGCGGGTACTGGCGGGGGAGCTGGCGCCGGACGCGGGCTCGCTGACGGTGCAGCGGGGGGCACGGGTCGCCCTCCACGACCAGCGACCGCCGCGCGAATCGGCGACCACACTGAGGGACTACGTCTTCTCCGGCCGCACCGAGATGCTCGCGGCCGAGGTCGAGCTGGAGCGGCTGGAGGGAGAAATGGGGGGCGAGGTGAGCGAGGAGACGATGCGCCGCTACGCCGCCGCCCAGCAGCGGCTCGAAGCCGGCGGCGGCTACCGCTGGCGCGACGACGTCCTCGCGGTCCTGCGCGGCCTCGGCTTCGAAGCCGAGCAGACCGAGCGCCCGCTCTCGACCTTCTCCGGCGGCGAGCTGACCCGCGCCTCGCTCGCCCGCGCCCTCGCCGCCCGCCCCGACCTCCTGCTCCTCGACGAGCCGACGAACCACCTCGACATCCCCTCGCTGGAGTGGCTCGAGGGCTACCTGGTCGAGCTCGACGCGGCCGTCGTCCTCGTCGCCCACGACCGCTGGTTCCTGGAGGCGGTCGGGACCTCGGTCCTCGAGCTGGAGGCCGGCCGCGCCCGCTTCTTCGCCGGCCCCTGGCACGCCTGGCGCGAAGAACAGGCGAAACGGGAGATGGCGCTGGGTAAGGCGATCGAGCGCCAGCAGGCGGAGATCGCGCGGATGGAGCGGTTCGTCGAGCGCTTCCGCTACAAGGCGACGAAGGCGCGCCAGGCGCAGTCGCGGGTGAAGATGATCGAGAAAGCCAAGCGCGACGGCCCGATGGCCGAAAAGCGCGACAACCGGCACCTGCGCTTCCACTTCAAGCCGCCGGAGCGGCCGGGACGGGTGGTCCTGAAACTGGTCAACGGCCGGCTCGAGGTGCCGGGACGGGTCCTGCTCGACGAAGCGAACCTGGAAATCGAACGGGGCGAACACGTGGTCCTGGTCGGGCCGAACGGGGCCGGCAAGACGACGCTGATCTCGACCCTGGCGGGGGAGCGCGAGCCGGATGCGGGGAGCGTCCGCACCGGCCACAACGTCAGGATCGGCTACCTCTCCCAGCACGCCGAGACCGCCGCCGGCAGCGGCAGCGTCCTCGACGCCGCCAAGCGCGAGACGGGGCTGACCGAGAACAAGGCGCGCGCCCTGCTCGGCGGCTTCCTCTTCTCCGGCGCCGACGTCGAGAAACAGCTCTCGGACATCTCCGGCGGCGAGCAGCGGCGGCTCTCGCTGGCGATCCTCGTCGCCTCCGGCGCCAACGTCCTCGTCCTCGACGAGCCGACGAACCACCTCGACATCGAGAGCCGCGAGGCGCTGGAGGACGCGCTGACCGAGTTCGAGGGGACGGTGCTGCTGGTCTCCCACGACCGGGCGCTGCTGGAGGCGGTCGGCGGCCGCACCCTGGTCTGCGAGGACGGCAGGCTGGAGAGCCACCAGAGCGGCTGGGCCACCTACCAGCTGCGGCGCGACGAAAAGGCGGCGGAGGCGAGCGCGGCGGCGAAGCCGAGCTCGGGCGGCGGCAAGAAGTACAGCGCCACCAAGCCGGCGCAGAAAGCGGCGCGCAAGGCGGCGAAGCTGGAGCAGCGGATCGAGCGGGCCGAGGCGAAGCTGCAGGAGCTCGAGGACGAGCTCGCCGACCCCGCGGCCTGGTCGAGCCCGGGCCGGATCGAGCGGGCGACGAAGCGCCACGCGGAGGCGAAGGCGGCGGTGGAGGAGCTGTACGGAGAGTGGGAGAGCGCCCAGGCCGAGGCCGAGGGCGCCGCGACTCCCTGAAGCCGATCCAGGAAGCCTCCACTCTCAGGTATCTACCACCTACAGATTGCCGAGTTGATGGACGTGCACTCTGACTCTCTCGGTGGGAGGGAAGTTCGGATTCTAGGTATTGAAGACATCCTGATTACCAAATAGAACACCGGCCCAACCGGAAAGCAGAGGCGGGGCCATTGGTGCGCATCACCGCCCGATCCGAAACAGATGAGCGGGGGCTTTGGTGAATCGTTCGTGGCGTGGCTCGTTAGCGCAATCGCGTTTGCTTCTCGTAGCGCTTGTGGTGTTTTTCTGTTCAGCCGCTCCAGTCCTCGGCGACGACACGCCCGAACAGCTTCCGCCCTCGACTACGGCTCCCGAGGGGAGCGTGGACCCGGTCGTCGGCGGCCCTCCTAACGGCCCGGACAACGAAGCCGTTATGGAGGCCTTTCGGCTCGCGGAGCAGGAAGAGAAGAAACGCGAAGAAGCGCTGGCGAGCCCAGCCGCGGTGAAAGAGCGGGAAGACTCCCTTCGCGCCTACGCCGGCCTCGCTCCCGCTCAGGCCGAACAGCTACTCGTCGCCGAGTTCCCCGACTTCCTCGCCTCCCTGAACTCCGATCCGGCTCGCATGCTCAGCGACAGCCGGCTGGACGGCAATCTGGGCGAGGGTGACGCGGTCGTTACCGACGAAGGGAAGACCCGGTTGCTGGAAGGCACCTACCCGGTCGAGACGCGGAACGACGAAGGTGAGCTCGAAAAGGTCGACGTCTCCCTGGAAGAGACGCCCGAGGGCTACCAGGCGGAAAACCCGCTGGTCGAGGTGGCGATCGCCGACTCCGCCGAGGAAGGGGTCGTCGTGGGCGGGGAGGGGAGCGCCGGTGGTTTGCCGCCGGTCACCATCACGCAGGCCGGCGCCGAAGAGAGCCCCGCGCGGGTGCTGGGCGACAAGAACGTCTTCTTCGGTGAAGTGGAACCCGACAGCGACACCGATCTGCTCGTCTCCCCGTCCGCTTACGGAGTCGAGTTCGCCAATCTGCTCCGCACGGTCGACAGCCCGGAGGTCCTGCGCTTCCACATCGATCTTCCCGCCGGCGCCGAGCTGCGGGCCACTCAGGACGGCGGCGCCGAAGTGGTCGCCTCCGACGAAGCTCTTCTCTACACCGTGAACCGGCCCGTCTCGTTCGATGCCCAAGGCTCCCCGGTGGGCACGACGCTCGAGGTCGAAAGCGACAACCTCGTGATCCGGGTCACGCACCGGGAAGCGGATGTCGCCTATCCGATCCTCGTGGATCCTGAATTGGAAACGAACTGGAGCTACGGAAACATTCCCGGACTCGCTCCCTCGGGCCCCTGGTACCCGTATGAGTCATGGGCCGAAAACGGGATGTACGTCGGCACTTCGGACGGGTTCTGGAAAGAACAACCTGGCTTGTATTTCACCGCGCAGAAAGGAAGCCTCGGGGCGGGCGCTTGGGATCAGGTCGTCTACTTCGCCCCGAACGAACAAAGCTATATCGCGAGAGCGGTCATCAACGTCTTCCATCGAGGCGACGACTGCTCGCCTCTGGTGAAAGACCCATACGACTTCACCGGCATGTACGCCTGGAGCAACGGCGGCACGGCGGAAACCCCCCACTGGAACGGCCCTCGCAACAACGACGCCTACACCTATGGGAGCTCGATCATCAACGCTTGGGGGAACGAGTTCGTCATCGGCTACGCCAACGGGAGCGCAAAGGTCAACGCCTGCTGGCGCCGGGTCAGGGTCGGGGGCACCCAGATCTGGCTCGACGACTGGCAGTATCCGTACCTCAACTCGGTCGGAGCCACGCCGGAAGGATGGGTCAAAAAGGACGGTGCCTCGCGTACCTTCAGCGTCTCCGCCACCGATGCCGGCCTCGGCGTCAAGACGGTTCGCATGTTCGGGGTCGGCACGCAGACTTGGACCTGGAACAAAGGCTCGTGCGCGGGAACCTACGAACAGCCCTGTCCCACCTCGAATAGCGGTCAGATCACTTTCACGACGAACGGCTTCCCCTATGAAGGCCGATACAACTCCGAAAACAAAGAACGCAAGTTCACGGTCCAGGTGGTGGACCCGACGGACAAGACCTGGCAGCTTGAGAGGCCGCTGTGGCTCGACGGTGTCGCTCCTGCGGTCAGTCTGAAAGGTCAGCTCGCGACGGCAACCGACCAGGTCGGCTCCACTGAGAAAGCTCAGGAAACGACGGCTAAAGACGACGAACTTAGCCTGCCGACCTACAAGCTGGAGGTAGAAGCCAACGATGGAGCGGATCGCTCCGGCGTGAAGGAAATCAAGGTCTACCTCGACGGCAGCTCGACGCCGGCGGAAGTCCTGCCGGCGAGTTGCGGGACCAGCTGCCCGCAGACGCTGACGATGAACTACACGCTGAGGCTCCCGGGTCTAAGCCCCGGGAAACACTCACTGCGGATCGTCGCGCTCGACAAGGTCGAAAACGAATCCGATCCGACCCGGAACATCGAATTCGAATACATCCCCGCCACCGGGATGAAGGAAGAGTACGTCCTGCAGCACTTCCGCCTCCCGGACGGCAACGACTACTCCGGTGAAGCCGAATACCACGGGCCTGAGATCGCCGTGAACGTGATGAACGGCAACGTCGTGTTCCATGAACGCGACGTCAGCGTCGTGGCCGATCGCAGCGAAGTCGATCTCGAACGGGTTTACAACTCCCAGCAGCCCACCCAGAAAGACACCCAGTGGGGTCGCGGGTTCAGCATCGCCCAAACGCCGGAACTGGAACCCCAGCCCGGCCCGACGCCCCAGAAGGCGACGATGACGCAGACGGGGAAGATCACGAGCGCGGTGACGATTCCGCAGAACGTCTCCCAGTCGACCTTCAGCTCGAAGCTCCGCGCCCGGATCACCAAGACGACGGGCGGCTATGAAGTCGAGCCGGCGGGTGAAGACGAAGTCTCTGTCTTCAGCAACACCGGCCGGGTCGAGGAAGTGGTGCTAGGCGACCACTCACCTGTGGAATTCGAACCAGAAGAAGCACCGATCTATGCCTCGACCCTGGGCTCGTCGGGCAGCGGCAACGGCCAGCTCAACCACCCGGCTGACGCGGCCGTCGACGCCAAAGGCAACGTCTGGGTGGTCGACAGGATCAACAACCGCCTCGTCGAGTTCGACGAAGCCGGCAATTTCGTACGGACGGCGGGAGCCACCGGATCGGGCGCGGGGCAGCTGAAATCCCCCTCGGCGATTGCGATCGACTCGCTTGGCATCATCAATGTCACCGACACGGCCAACAACAGGATCGTTCGCTTCGACGAAAATGGGGTCTTCACCTCGACGCTCGGCTGGAACGTCAACAAAACGAAGGTCGAAGGCGGCGGCACCCAGCTAGAAAAAAATCGCTGCACGGCTTCTTCGGGGCATGTCTGTCAGGCGGGGTCGGCCGGAACCGCGGAAGGGCAGATTTCGGAACCGATCGGGATTACGACGACCGGGGGGCAGAACTTCTTCGTCGTCGAGCGGGTGAACAACCGGGTCGAGAAGTTTGGACCGCAAGGGGAAGTGCTCGCGAAATTCGGCTCGACGGGCAGCGAAGCCGGCCAGCTGAAAGAACCGACCGCGATCGCCTATACGCCGATCGGCGGTGGCTATCTCTGGGTCGCAGATACTGGCAACAACCGGATCGCGGCATGGACCACGTCCTATGCCTTCTCGCGGCAGTACGGCAAAGAAGGCAGTGGGCAGGCGGAATTCAAAAAACCCGTTGCCATCGAGGCCGACGCCGAAGGCAACGTCTACATCGGCGAGCTCGGCAACCAGCGGGTGCAGGAGCTCAGCCGTGGCGGCGACTTCATCACCCGCTTCGGGGGCTCCGGCGAGTTCGAATTCAGTAACCCGTCCGGGATCTTCCTCAATGCCGCCGGCGGCCTCTGGGTTACCGATTCGGGGGGAGACGAGGTGCAGGAGTGGCTGACCCGGTCATTCCTCTTCGCCGGCTCGCGCATCGGCTCCTTCGGGACCGGCACCGGCCAGTTCAACCATCCGGCTGATGTGGCCCTCGACAGCAAAGGCAACCTCTGGGCCATCGACAAGGGCAACAACCGCCTGCAGAAGTTCAACGAAAAAGGCGAATTCGTTCAGGCCGTCGGCTCCAAAGGCGGCGCGGCCGGGCAACTGAACGCTCCCGCGGCTTTGGCGATCGATCCCAGCGGGAACCTCTGGGTGGCCGATAGCACCAATAACCGGATCGAGGAGTTCAACGAAAAAGGCGAATTCGTCCTCACCTTCGGCCGCGACGTGAACAAAACCAAGGTCGAAGCGGGGGCGAGCGAAGCTGAAAAGAACGTCTGCACGGCGGCCTCCGGGAACGTCTGCCAGGCCGGCGTCATCGGCAGCACCAACGGGCAGTTGAAAGCCCCGCAGGGCATCGCGGCGACCTCGGGTGGCAACCTCTGGATCAGCGACACCGGCAACAACCGGCTGAAAAGTTCGGGCCGACGGGGAACTTGATCAACATCCTCTCCTCCGAAGGGAGCGAAGCCGGAAAGGTCAAAGAACCGACGGCGATCGCGATGGCTCCTGATGGGTCGATCTGGGTCGCGGACAGCGGCAACAACCGGGTCGAGGGATGGAACTCGAGCCTCGGCTTCATCCGCCAGTTCGGCTCAGAAGGAATCGCCGACGGGCAATTCAAACGCCCCGCCGCGCTCGATGTCGATTCCGCCGGGAACTTCTGGGTCGGGGACCAGAACAACTCGCGCATCCAGCAGTTCAATTCCACCGGAGAATTCGTCAGCAAGTTCGGGAATCCGGAAGCCTTCAGGTTCAGCGGCCCGATGGGGCTGATCACCGACGGCAAAGGGAGCCTCTGGGTCACCGACACCGACCACAACCGCCTGCAGCGGCGGGCCGTTCCAACCAGCCCGGGCATGCCGGGCGGCGCCGAAGTCGGCATTGCTCCCTACTTCGATCCACCTGTCGTCGACTACGGATACTCGGAAGGGAAGCTGACCGAGTTGCAGGTCGAAGACGAAGCGACGCAGGGAGAAGATCCGTCGCTCGACATGTCTCTCTCATCCGGGGTGGTGACCAAAGTGGAGAGCGAAGAGGCCGGCGATACCTCCTATGGATACGAAACCGGCAAGCTGAAGACGATCGGTGGCGTCGACGGCGAAACGAAATACGGCTACGACGCGTCCGGACGGATGACCTCGGTGACGCTGCCGAACGGCACCATCGCGACGATCACCTATGACTCGACCTCGAGGGCGACTTCGGTGAAAGTGGATCCGGCCGGGCCGGAAACGGCCAAAACCACCAACTTCGCCTACTCGGCGGAACCCCGGCGAACCACCGTCTGGGGCGGAGGCAACCCGGAAATCATCTACGACATCGGCGAAGACGGATCTGTCTTCAAATGGTCCTACGCCGAAGCGCCGCCGACGATCGCCTCGATCAGCGGAAGCCTATGGAGCAAAAAAGGGCAGGAAATCGAAAACAAAGATCAGACGCTGTTCGTAACGGGATCCTCGGCGCATCAGATTGCGTCGATCAAGGTTATTGCGAACGGCAACGCCGTGGTCGCCGAAGGCACCTGCACGGACCCAGCTTCACCACCGAGCCATGTCTGCGACCAGCCACCCCCACTGGAATGGATCACTCATCCCTCAGAACATGCGCCGGGGCGCATGGACCTAGAAGTCATCGTTACCGACTTCCTCGACCACCAGACGGCGGAACGGTTTTTCGTGATCGTTCCGCAGCAGCCTCCCCCCGGCCCGGAAACGGTCGAGAGGCCCAATTTCAACGCGATCAAGGTCTTCCGGGAAAACTACGGATTGGATCGAAATACTCCGCGCACCGAGCCGCAGATGAACGAATTGCTCCTCGAACTGCTTTACGAGTGGGAAAAGCGCGATGCGACGGCGATGACCGCCGTCGAAAACTGGGGGATCCCGATGCGGACCCCTGAACTCGACGAAATGGAATGGCGAAAGACCTATGCCGGTCAAGCGGCGGAAGCGATTCCGCAATGGGCCGAAGAACACGCTTGGTCCACCTATGGCGGGTTCTACGTCGATGATCGCGCGGGTGGAAAGATTTATGTCGGGTTCACGGGGTCAGCGCAGGAACAAGCGGCCACCGTAGATGCACTGAAGCAGAGTGGAGTCCTTCTGAATCCTGCCCAGGTGTATCCAAACCCGGTACCCCCCGAACGCTCGGTAGCCAACCTCGAAGCTCTGCAGAGCTCTATCTCTGCGGCGGTAATGGGAAATGCTTCCGCCAAGGAAGCGACCGTCTCTATGTCGCTGGCGCCCGAGGGGAGCAGTATCCAGGTCGGAGCGACGAACCCGGGCCTCGTCGAAGGGTTTATAAAACAGCAGTTCGGCCAGTCGGTTCCTATCGCTGTCAGCTATGAAGATCGACTCATCCGAAGTGCTTCTCGCTTTGAGAGCAGTGGACCCGTCTATGGTGGCTCGGCCATAGTGCAAAGCGGGGCGTCGAGGCAATGCACGGCTGGCTTTGGCTCGCGGACTCCGACCGACGAGCAGCAGGGACAGACGCCCTACTTGTACTTCCTCCTTACTGCGGGCCATTGCTTCGGCAAAGGCGTGACCGTGTCTCGTCAACCGATTAAGCAATTTCTCGAAGGACCTGCAATCGGAAAGGTGCGGCGGTGGGTTTTTGGACCGGAGTATTCGGGTGACCTGGTCCGAGTTGATGCCGAGGCTGTCCTGATCGACAAGCCGTTGAGTAGTCACTCAGTGCTTAACGGCAGCCCGTTGCGGGCTCAACCGATCCAGGGAGTGCAACGCCCACGCGTCAACAGGTTCGTCTGCTGGTCAGGAGTGACCGGAGGACAGCATTGCGGAAAGGTCCTCAAGATGGCCGAATCGTTCGAAGAAGGGATGCTTGATTTCAATTTTGTGGTTGATGGGCCGGCCGCGCAGGGTGACAGCGGGGGTCCAGTTTGGGATCCGCTTACCCATAAGGCTGTCGGCTTGATCTCATCTATCCCTCTCTCCGAGCATTGCTGGATCTTGCCAAAGCCAAATAACCCGATCATGTGCCCAAGGATGACTTTCACGCCCCTTCTTCCCCGTCCTAATCAGCCATTCCCCGAGGGGGCAATGCCTCAACTTGGCGTCGATATCCTCAAGGAGGATTAGTCTGAGCAGGCGCCATGAGACGTATTCAAACGCACAAAGGTCGATCACCAGCGTACGGGCTCCTTCCGCTCTGCCTGCTTTTTTTTCTTGTTCATGCCTTTGAAGCACCAGCAGAGAAGAGGCCATCTGCGGACCAAGCTCCATGTACCGCGGGTCAGGTATGGCTGACGAAAGGGTCGAGGGTGATCCAATTCTCCGTGGCCTGTCGGCTGACTAGTGCGACGAGGACGGCGAGGCTGTCCATCACCAGATACTCCAAGAGGGCACCGCATTCCCGTGCCGGCATACGTCAAGTGTCAAACAGCATGAAGATAAAAAGCGCGAATCCGCGACGCGACCGCGGAACCTGTGCCCTGGGGAAGGAAAGCGCCAATTGTGTAGTCCGCGCGAAAGGCCGGGTAAAGGCAACTGGCTGGATTCGCGTAGCCAGAGGCGATAGGTGTAAGAAGAATGTTGCCCTCAGCGTGACGCGGCCCCCGGAGTGCCACGCTGGTCACTGCGAGGCGGTTCTCGATGTCGACTACCTGTGGAAGAGGCTCCCCTCGGGTTGCTAGTCCAGCTGGGCCAGGTCCGGATCGTTGCTCTGCCTATGAGGGCGCTCAGCGAATCCAGGCTGGACGACCCTGTGCTGAGTCTGTGCGAGTGAAGCGCCCGCCGCCGTGATCGTCGAAAGTAACCCGCGTGGGTGTTGACCATCGGCTGGGGTCTCTGGGTTCAGGCCAGTCGGCGCTCGAGCACGACCCGCGTGCCCTTGGCCGGGGCCAGCGTGATGTTGCGGACGCGGACCCTTTCCGGCTTCGGTGAGGCCGGGCGCAGCTCGGCTCGTTCGACGAACTCGCGGAGGATCGTCCGCATCTCGTATTCGGCGAAGGCGGCGCCGATGCAGCGGCGGATGCCGCCGCCGAACGGGATCCAGGCGTAGTTGTCGGTTTTGCCCTCGAGGAAGCGCTCGGGGCGGAACTCGTATGGGTCGGGGAAGGCGTCCTCGCGGTAGTGGAGGGCGGCGATCGCCGCCAGCACGAAGGACCCCGCGGGCAACTCGTAGCCGCCGATCGTCGCCGGCTGGGTCAGCTTGCGGCCGACGTCGACGATCACCGGGCGGAAGCGCAGCACCTCTTTGACGGTGGCGCCGAGATAGTCCTCCTCCCCGGCGGCGAGCGAGGCGCGCAGCTTCGCCAGCACCGCGGGGTTGCGGTTCAGCACCTCGACCGCCCAGGCGAGCCCGGTCGCGGTCGTCTCGTGGCCGGCGCCGAGCACCGTCACCAGCTCGTCGCGCAGTTCCTGGTCGCTCATCGGGTTGCCGTCCTCGTCGCGGGCGCCGAGCAGCAGCGAGAGAACGTCGTCGCGCTCGGCGTAGCCGGGTTCGGCGCGGCGCAGCTTGATCTCTTCGTAGATGAACTCGTCGAGCGCTTCGCGGGAGCGGAGGAAGCGCGGCCAGGGGCTGCCGGGGCCGAGGTTGCGGCGCAGGAACGGGAAGGAGGTGATGACGCCGACCCGCCGCGCGAAGGCCTCGATCAGCCCCTCGAAGCGCGTCAGCCGCTCCTCGTCGTGGACGCCGAACACCGCGCGCATGATCACCGCCAGGGTGATCCGCTGGGTGTGGGGGCGCATCGCGAACGGCTCGCCCACCGGCCAGCTCTCCATCTCGCTGCGGGTCAACTCGGTGATCAGCTCGCCGTAGCGCTGGATCCGCTCGCCGTGGAAGGGCGGCAGCAGCAGCTTGCGCTGGCGCATGTGCGGCTGATCGTCGAGGGTGAGGACGGAGTTCGGCCCCAGCGCCGGCTCGAGCATGGTGGCGTTGGCCTCGCCGGCGTGGAAGGTCGAGGGCGAGGCGGTGAAGAGGGCTTTGACCAGGTCGGGGCCGGCGACGTAGACGATCTCGCCGAAGTACGGGAAGCGGATCGTGAAGATGTCCCCGTAGCGACGCTGATGGGCGGCGAGGAAGCCGAGCGGATCGCGCGAGTAGCGGACCGCCTGCCCGATCGCCGAGCTGCGCGGCCCCGGCGGGAACGCGGCACGGCCCGCGAGCTGGGGGCGGGGGAGGGTCGCCTGCTCCATCTCCCGGCAGGTTACGGGAAAACTGGCTGCTCAGCCAGTTGTTCCATTCTGGTGCGTGACAACGAAAAGGAACAGGCGAAGCTCAGAAGACGATCGTGCGGTCGCCGTCGAGGAGGACGCGGTCGTCCAAGTGGGCCATTACCGCGCGGGCGAGGACGAGGCGCTCGATGTCGCGGCCGATCCGGATCATGTCCGCGACCTCGTCGCGGTGGTCGACCGACTCGACGTCCTGGGCGATGATCGGGCCGGCGTCGAGCTCGGCGGTCACGTAGTGGGCGGTGGCGCCGATCAGCTTGACGCCGCGCTCGTAGGCGCGGTGGTAGGGGTCGGCGCCGACGAAGGCCGGGAGGAAGCTGTGGTGGATGTTGATCGCCGGCGCCCGCAGCTCCCGCAGGAAGTCGTCGCTGAGGATCTGCATGTAGCGGGCGAGGACGAGGAGGTCGACGCCGTCCAGCAGGTCGAGGATCTGGCGCTCGGCCTCGTGTTTGCTGTGCGGTTCGACCGCCACGTGGTGGAAGGGGAGCCCGACCGCCTCGACCTGGGAGGCGTGGTCGGGATGGTTGGAGATGACCGCGACCAGCTCGCCGCCGAGGTCGCCGTTGCGCCAGCGCCAGAGCAGGTCGGAGAGGCAGTGGTCCTCGCGCGAGACCATCACCGCCACCCGCCTCTCGCGGCCGCTCTCCCCGAGTTCGTAGTCCATCTCGAACGGCTCGCCGATCTCCCTCGCGAATTGCTGCTCCAGCGCCTCGCGCCCGGCGCCCGGCACCTGGTCGAAGACCATCCGCATGAAGAAGCGACCCTCGGCGCTCGAGTGCTGGTCGACGTCGACGATGTTCAGCCCCGCCTCGGCGAGGAAGCCGCTGACGCGGGCGATCAGCCCGGGCCGGTCGGGGCAGGCGAGCAGCAGGCGCGAGGTCGGCGCGTCTCCCATCCGTCGATGATCGCGGATAGGGTGCGGCCGATGCGGCTAGGAGCTATCCCAGACGGGCTGGTGGAGCGGATCGGATTGCGGCTCGGCAAGCTGCCGACGCCGATCGGCGAGGCGATGTACTCGATGCCGGTTGCGCGCTCGCTGCAGGTGGCTCAGCGGACCGGGATCCTCGGCGCCCTCGCGGAGGGGCCGCGCGATGCCACCGAGCTGGCCGAGCACCTCGGACTGCAGGCGCCCGGGACGATCCGCGTCCTCGACGTGATCGCCACCCTCGGCCACGTCAGGCAGAACCCCGACGGCCGCTACGAGATGACCACCGCCGGCCGTCGCTGGCTCGACCCGCGCTCGGACACCTACCTCGGCGACTTCCTCGCCGACACCTACACCTACTGGGACTGGTACGCGGGGCTCGAAGACCTGGTCCGCGACGGCAAGCACGTCGAGCTGCACGGGAAAGCGGCGGACGATCCCTACTGGCAGTCCTACATCCGCGGCCAGTACCAGCTGGCGCGCCTCTCCAGCGCCGAAGTCGCGAAGGCGATCCCGCTGGCTCGCGGCGCCCACTCTGTCCTCGACGTCGCCGGCGCCCACGGCGAGTTCTCGATGGCTCTCTGCCGCCGCCACGAGGGCCTGCGGGCGACGATCGTCGACCTGCCCGGCAGCGCCAGGGTGGGGGAGGAGATCGTCGCCGAAGCCGGGATGAGCGACCGCGTCCGCCACCTGGTCGGCGACATGTTCGAGGTCGACTACGACGGCCAGTACGACGGGGCTCTCTGCTTCAACATCATCCACCACCTCTCGCCCGAGCAGATCCGGGCGCTGTTCCAGCGGATCCGCGCGTCGCTGCGGCCGGGTGCGCCCCTCTGCGTCCTCGACCTCTATGACCGTGAGAGCGGCAAGCAGGCCAACCTTGCCTCGATCCTCGGCCTCTTCTTCCACCTCACCTCTGGGGCCGACACCTATAGGACCGGCGAGGTCTCGCGGTGGATGGAGGAGAGCGGTTTTGGCGGCGTCGAGATCAAGTCGCTGCGGACTTTGCCGGACTTGCGGTTGTTGGTTGCGAAGGCGGTCTAGTAGGGCGGGGGAGGGAGACCCTCCCCAGACACATCTCGCTTATGGCTCGCTGTTGAGTGTCTGGTGAGGGCCTCCCTCCCCCGCCTTCGAGCCGCAAGATTGCACTCATGTCACAGCGGGCCGGGGAGTGATCTGTGCGTGAGCTTGTGTGTTGTGTTGCGAGCGCTGGTGTTTCTGTGATGGGGGCCACACACGGGAGTGGCTTGAACCCTCACGGTTTTGCGCTTGCTCACAAAACGCAAACAATTCACTTCCATCTTGCTCATCCTTCTTGCCTTCCCCGCGGCCGCGCTCGCGGCCGGAGGAGAGGGGTCGGGTTCGGATGGGCCTGCTGTCGGTCAGGCGGAGGTCGCTCCGTTGGCGCCGTTGCAGCGGCCGGTCGACCGTTTCCACCACACCGTTGCGGTCTTTGCGGCTGAGATCCGCGCTGATGAACGGGCCGCGGCCCGGGAGCGCGAGCGCGAAGCCGAAGAACGGTTCACCGACCTCGGCGTCTCGATGGCGACCCTGGAATCGATCGCCTCCTGCGAGTCCGGCGGCGACCCCGCCGCGGTCTCCTCGGACGGGACCTACCGCGGCAAATACCAGTTCGACTACGGCACCTGGGAATCGATGGGCGGCAGTGGCGACCCGGCCGCGGCCCCCGAGTCCGAGCAGGACTACCGCGCGGCGCTCCTCTACGCCGCTTCCGGCTCCAGCCCCTGGCCGATCTGCGGCTGAACGCCGACGGGCGCATCTACGATGCGCGCATGCCTGAGGAACCGGTAGCGAGCGAGGAGCAGGTTCCGGCGCCTGACCCCGGCGGCCCGCAGCGCAAACCGCCGGCGGAGGCGATCGCCGAGGCGCGGGTGCGGGCGCCGAGCCGCGGCAACCGCAAGCTCGAGAGCTTCCTCGACGCCGTCAACGGCGACGAGCAGGTGCGGGGCTGGTGGTACATGGCCCAGGTCCATGCCGAGCGGCTGGGGATGTCGGACCACAGCTGGGTCCACATGCAGATCGTCCTCAACATCGCCCTGCGGGTGCTGCGGCTGCTGGTCCGGGCCGGGGTCGAGCCGGCGATGGTCAGCGACCACGGGATGCGCGACCGCGACGCCGAGGTGGTGGTGGCGGGCGGCGCCCTCCTCCACGACATCGGCATGTCGATCCACCGCGCCGACCACGAGGCCTACTCGCTCTTCCTCGCCAACGGCGCCCTGCAGCGGCTGCTCGCCGAGGTCTACAAAGAGCCGGAGCGCACCGTCGTCGCCTCCGAGATCCTCCACACGATCATCGGCCACCGCCGCCGCGGTGAGCCCTACACGCTCGAGGGCGGCGTCGTCCGCGTCGCCGACGCGCTCGACATGGCGCAGGGGCGGACCCGGCTGCCGCTCGACCTCGGCCACGAGGGAATCCACTCGATCTCCGCCGCCGCCGTCGACGAGGTCCGGATCAGCGCCGGCGAGGAGCGCCCGGTCCGGATCGAGATCCAGCTCAACAACTCGGCCGGGATCTTCCAGGTCGACGACCTGCTGGCGACGAAGATCCGCGGCACCCCGCTCGACGGCCGCGTCGAAGTGATCGCCAAAGTCGAGGGCGAGACCGAGAAACGGCTGCTCTCGGGCTTCCGGCTCTCCTAGGCCGCGGTCGGCCCGGCGCCGTCCAGCTCGGCGACCAGCGCCCGCACCCGGCGTTCGATCTCGTCGCGGGTCGCGCGCACCGCATCCAGCGACTGGCCCTTCGGGTCTTCCAGGTCCCAATCGAGGTAGCGCTTGCCGGGGATGTAGGGGCACTCGTCGCCGCAGCCCATCGTCACGACGACGTCCGCCCACTCGGCGTCCTCGCGGGAGAGTCGGTGCGGCTTCCGTTTGCCGAGGTCGAAGCCGAGCTCCGCCATCGCCTCGACCACCTCGGGGTGGACCCGCTCGGCCGGAGTCGTCCCGGCCGAGCGTGCCTCATGCCGGCCTTCGGCGGCGCGGTCAAAGAGCGCCTCGCTCATTTGCGAGCGGCCGGCGTTGTGGAGGCAGACGAAGAGGGCGCGGGCCATCAGGCCGCCTCGCTCGCCGCGGCCTCGGGCTGCCCGCCGCGGACCAGCTGGTAGGCGAGCGCCCCCAGCGCCGCCCCGAGTGGCGGCGCCAGCAGGTAGATCCAGAGGTCGGTGAGCTCCCCGGAGACGAGCGCCGGCCCGAGCGAGCGGGCCGGGTTCATCGAGGCGCCGGTGACCAGGCCGCCGAAGAGGGCGTCGAGGCCGACGGTGCCGCCGATCGCGATCGCCGCCGCCGCGCCGACGGCGCGGGTATCGGTGGCGACGGCCATGATCACGAACATCAGGAAGGCGGTGAGGACGACCTCGTAGACGAAGGCGCTGCCGGCGCCGACGCTGGGCAAGGTCGCCCCGAGCGCGGCGGGCTGGCCGGGCCAGACGGCGGCCAGGAGCGCGGCCGCCGCCAGGGCGCCGGCGACCTGCGCGACGAGGTAGGCGCCCGCCTCGGCGCGGGGGAAGTGGCGGGTGAGGGCGAAGGCGAGGGTGACGGCGGGGTTGAGGTGGGCGCCGGAGAGGTGGCCGGTCGCGTAGACCATCGCCATCACGATCAGCCCGAAGACGAGGGCGATGCCGACGACGCCGAGCGAGCCCGGGTGTTCGGCCTCGGCGACGATCGCGCCGCAGCCGGCGAAGACGAGGGCGAAGACGCCGATCCCCTCGGCGGCGGCGCGGTGGAGGAGGTCAGGGCGCGAAGACTTCACGGACCGAGTCCAGTGCTCCGGGGACGAGGGCGAAGTAGCTGCGGGTGCCGCGGCTCTCCCGCTCGACCAGTCCCGCCGCGACCAGCTTCTTCAGGTGGTGGCTGACGGTTGCCTGGGAGAGATCGAGGAACGGCTCGAACTCGCAGACGCAGACGGCCTCGCCGCCGGCGCGGAGCAGCATGTTGACGATCCGCAGCCGGTGCCGGTCGGCCAGCGCCTTCAGCACCGTCTCCAGCTCGGCCGCCTGCCGCCCGCCGAGTGAGCTGCCGGCCAGCGGGGTGCAGCAGTTGATCACCGGCAGGTCCGCCATCGGCGGCGAGCCTACCTCATTCATCGATGAACGTCGATGAAAGCAATCATCAACAGAATCAGGAATCAGCCGGCGCAGCGCTCGCAGAGCCCGCGCAGGACCACGTCGTGCTCGGCGATCTCGAAGGGGACCTGCTCGGAGACCTGGCCGATCGCCTGCTCGAGGTCGCGGTTCTCGAACGGCTCCATCCGCCCGCAGCGGCGGCAGATCGCGTGATGGTGATGGTGGCCGCTGGGGTCGATCCGCTCATAGCTGGCGGTGCCCCGCGCGACCTCGAAGCGCTGCACCAGTTGCAGCTCCTCCAGCAGCTCCAGGGCGCGGTAGACGCTGGCCCGGCCGACGCGGACGTCGCGCCGGTGCAGCTCGTCCTCCAGCTCTAGGGCGGTCACCGCGCAGGCGTGCTCGGCGAGGGTCTCGACCACGGCGGTGCGGGCGCCGCCGCGCCGGTAGCCCGCCTCGGCCAGCCGCGAGAGCGCGTGCTCGGACCACCTGCTGTCGACCGTGGCGCCCATCAGCCGATCGTAGCCCCCGCCGGAGCCCGGTCCGCCCCGCGGATGAGCGAGATCAACCGGGCGAGTGGCAGCGAGAGCAGGTAGGCAGCGAGGATCGCCAGCGCCACCGAGGCGCCACCGGCGGTGCCGGCGTAGTAGGAGAGGTAGAGGCCGGCGACCCCGGCGAGAACGGCCGTCGCCACGGCGATCGCGATCATCGGGCCGATCCGCTCCGTCAGCTGCCGCGCGACCGCCGCCGGACCGACGAAGACGGCGACGACGAGCAGGTTGCCGAGCCCCTGCACCGCGACGACGATCGCCAGGGCGAGGAGGACGAGCAGGGCCGCTTCGGTGCGCGCCGGGGAGGCCCCGAGGGAGCGGGCGGCCCCGCGGTCGAAGCCGGCGGCGAGGAGGCGACCGTGCAGGAGCAGGAGCGAGGCCACGACCGCAACTGCGAGCGCGGCCGCCGCCGCGAGGTCGGCGTCGGAGGGCCCGAGGATGTCGCCGAAGAGGACCTCCTGGATCCCCGGCGGCGAGTCGGGGGAGAGGGCGAGCAGCACCCCGAGCCCGAAGAGGGTGGTGACGACGACGCCGACCGCGACCTCGCGGCTGACCCCGGGCACCCGCGCGGCGAGCGCGATCGCCAGGGCGGCGACGACGATCGCCGGCGCCCCGCCGAGCAGCAGCGGCACCCCGGCGATCGCCGCGAGGACGAGGCCGGGGAAGATCGAGTGGGCCAGCGACTCGGCCGCGTAGGAGAGCCGGTAGAGGACGACCCAGCAGCCGAGGGCGCCGCCGGCGACCCCGATCAGCGTCATCTCGGCGATCGCCCGCCGCATGAACTCGTCTTGCAGGGGCTCGAGCATCGTCAGTGGTGGTGGTGATGGTGGGGCGGGAGGATCGCGCGTCCCTCGCCGCCGGGGAGCTCGACGATCGTGCCGCCGTAGGTGGCTTCGAGGACCTCCAGGCTGAGCGCCTCCTCCGGCGGGCCGACGGCGATCTGGGCACGGTTGAGGCAGAGGACGCTGTCGGAGCGGCGGGCCTGCTCGAGGTCGTGGGTGGCGATCATCAGCGCCCGCCCTTCCCCGGCCAGCGCCTCGATCAGCGCTTCCAGCCGCTCGGAGCTGGGACGGTCGAGGCCCGAGAAGGGCTCGTCGAGGAGCAGGACCTCGGCCTCCTGGACGAGGCTGCGGGCGATCAGGGCACGCTGCCGCTGGCCGCCGGAGAGCTTGCCGAAGGTCTCGCCGGCGAGGTCGGCGAGGCCGACCCGCCCCAGCGCCTCCAGCGCCCCCTCGCGCTCGCGGCGCCCCGGCCGCCGCCACCAGGGCAGTCGCGAGAGCGCCCCCATCGCGGCGACGTCGAGGGCGGAGACGGGGTAGTCGAGCTGCGAGCGCTCGGTCTGCGGGACGGTGGCGCAGCGGGCGCGGACCGCCAGCTCGCCGGCCAGCGGCGGCAGCTCCCCGAGTAGGGCGCGCAGCAGCGTCGTCTTGCCGCCGCCGTTGGGGCCGAGCAGCGCCATCCGCTCGCCGCGCCGCAGCGAGAAGGAGACGCCGGAGATCGCCGGCCGGCCCTCGTAGCCCGCGGCGAGCCCGCCTGCCTCGATCAGCGGCTCAGATTGCATCCCCGCTCCCCTCCGGTGAAGCCGCGGACCATCGCCTCGGCGTTCGCATCCTCCATCCCGACGTAGGTCTCGCCGCCGGAGCCCTCGGGGCCGAGCGTGTCGCCGTAGAGCGAGTACTCGGCGGAGGCGCCGGTCTGGCGGGCGATCGCATCCGCCACCTTCGAGCTCAGCGAGCTCTCCGGGAAGATCGCCTCCACTTCCTCGGCCTCGATCGTCTTCGCCAGCGCGCTCAGGTCCTTGGCCGAGGGCTGGGCCTGGGTCGTCTGCGAGGGGATGACGGCGCCGACGACCTCGATCCCGTAGCGGTTGGCGAAGTAGCCGAAGGCATCGTGGTCGGTGACGAGCTTGCGCCGGGCCGGCGGCACGGCGCCGATGCACCTGGCGATCCCGCGGTCGAGCGTCCGCAGCCGCGCCAGGTAGGCGCGGGCGTTGCGCTCGAAGGCGGCGCGGTGGGAGGGGTCGGCGGCGATGAGGGCGCGCTCGATCTCCCGCACCGCCGCCTCGGCGTTGCGCGGGTCGTGCCACCAGTGGGGGTCGTACTTCGAAGCCTCCTCACCCGAGGACTCGCCGGGGAGGCGGATCGGCACCCCGGCGCCGACGTCGATCACCTCGGCGTCGCTGCCGCTGTCGGAGACGATCTCCCCGATCCAGGCGTCGAGATCGTCGCCGCTGGCGAAGATCACCTCGGCGCTCGCCGCCCCCTCGACGTCGGAGGGACGGGGCTCGTAGTCGTGCGGGTCGCTGTTCGGCTGCAGGATCTGGTCGACCGCGACCGCTTCGCCGCCGACCTCGCGGGCGAAGTCGCCGAGCTGGGTCGTGGTGACGAGGACGTCGACCTTTTCGGAGTCACCGCCGGCCGAGCCGCAGCCGACCCCGACGAGGGCGAGCGCGGCGAGCGCGGCTGCTACCGCCGCCGGGCGCGGGCGGCGGCGGAGGCTTCGCGCCGCCGCGACGAGGACGAAGACGGCGCCGGCGACGCAGGCGATCGTCGCCCCCGGCGGGGCATCGGTCTTGACCGAGAGCCAGAGGCCGGCCGTGCCCTCGAGCGCGACCAGGGCGACGCTGAGCAGCTGCCAGCTCGGCAGGCGCTCGGTCAGCAGGCGCGCCGTCACCGCCGGGACGAGGAAGAGGGCGGAGACGAGCAGGGCGCCGACGACGGTGAGGGCGGCGGTGACGGCGAGGGCGACCAGGCCGAGCAGGACCGCGTCGAAGACCCGCGGGCTCGCCCCCGAGGAATCGGGAAGCGTCGGGTCGAAGCCGGTGCGGAGCCAGTGCTGCCCGACCAGGGCGCTGGCGAGCATGGTCGCGCCGGCGGCGAGGGCGGCGAGCCTGATGTCGCCGCCGTCGACGAGGAGGAGGCTGCCGAAGAGGAGGGTCTCGACATTGGCGCCCGAGCCGAAGACGTCGCTGGCGAGGATGACGCCGCCGGCGAGGCAGCCGACGAGGACGAGGGCGACGACGGCGTCGTCGTCGTTGCGGCGTCCGCGCAGCGCCGCCGCCGCGGCGGTGAAGGCGATCGCGGCGCCGAAGGCGCCGAGCGGGGCGGCAAAGCCGAGGCCGTCGGCGAGGACGAGGCCGGGGAAGGCGGCGGTCCCGACCGCGTGGGAGAAGAAGGCGAGGCCCCGCATCACGATCCAGGTCCCGAGCAGCCCCGCCGGGATCGCCAGCAGCAGGATCTCGATCAGGCCGCGCTGGACGAAGGGCAGCTGAAAGGGCTCGAACACCGAGCCGAGGGTACTAAATGAAAATGAATCTCGTTTTTAGTTGAAGCGCGCGAGGTCGCTGCGGCGCTGTTCTTTGCGCTTCTCGAGCCGGTTCTGGATCAGCGAGAGGACGATCACCAAGGCGGCGAAGAAGGCGATCACGCCGAAGCAGAAGAAGGTCACCGTCTTGTCGGTGGTCGGGCCGGCGAGGCCGACGCCCTCGTCGGCGGACGCCATCGGCGCGGCGACGAGCATCAGGGCCCAGATCGAGAGCAGGGCTGCGGCGGTGCGCTTCACGGGCGGGAATCTAGCGCACCGATAGCCTCCCGCGGCGATGAGCACTCTCGAAGCGATCGTCCTCGGCTTCGTCCAGGGGCTGACCGAGTTCCTGCCGATCTCCTCCTCCGGCCACCTGCGGATCGTCCCGGCCCTGCTCGGCTGGGAAGATCCCGGCGCCGGATTCACCGCGGTGATCCAGCTGGGGACGATGGCGGCGGTGCTGCTCTACTTCCGCGCCGACCTCTGGCGGATCGCCTCCGCCTGGCTGCACGAGCTGCGGACGCCGATCCCCCGCGCCTCCCAGGACGCGCGGCTCGGCTGGTTCATCATCCTCGGCACGATCCCGATCTGCGTCTTCGGCTTCATCTTCAGCGACCAGATCGAGTCCGGCGCCCGCAGCCTCTACCTGATCGGCTCGGCGCTGATCCTCTTCTCCTTCGTGATGCTCGCCGCCGAGCACTACGGGACCCGCCGCCGTCACCTCAATGAGATGAGCGGCCGCGACGGGCTCTCGATCGGCTTCGCCCAGGTGCTCGCCCTGATCCCCGGCGTCTCCCGCTCCGGGGCGACGATCTCCGCCGGGCTGCTGCGCGGCTTCGACCGGGTGGACGCCGCCCGCTACTCGTTCCTGCTCTCGATCCCGGCGGTCGTCCTCAGCGGTCTCTTCGAGCTGCGCAAGATCGGCGAACCCGGCGAACCGCCGGTCGGAGCGACGGTGATCGCCACGATCGTCGCCTTCGTCGCCGGCTACCTCTCGATCGCCTGGCTGCTGCGCTACCTGGGGACCCACTCGCTCCGCGTCTTCGTCGTCTACCGGGTGGCGTTGGGCGCGCTGGTCCTGATCCTCGCCGCCAGCGGCGCGATCCACTGACCTGGGAGTCCAGCTCCCCGCAAATTCGGCACCCGCTCGCGCCCACTCGTGAAAATCCTGTGAACGCAGGGCTTTACAACCCCTCAGACCCATACACTGCCGCTATCCGAATCGCCGTCCTCGACACCGACAGCGGTTTCGTCACCGTTCTCGCCCGCCGCGCTGAAGCGGCCGGTTGGCACCTCAGCCAGAAGACCGGCCCGGTGCCGCCGCGCGACCTGGTGGCGATGAAGCTGAACGCAGTCCTCATCGATCCAGCTGTGCTGGGCGACGAAGCCTGGGCCTACCTGGAACGGCTCTCCTCGATGCTGCCCGACCTCGGGATCGTCGTCTGCACCGGGCGCTCGACCGTGGCCCAGCGGGTCCGCGGGCTGCGCCTCGGGGTCGATGACTGGATGACCAAGCCGTGCCATCCCGAGGAGGCGATCGCCCGGCTCGAAGCGGTCTCGCGCCGCCGTCGCCGTGGCCGCCAGGAGCACGAGGCCGAACCGCTCGCCGCCGGCGAGATGGAGATCCGCCCCGACCGCTTCCAGGCCTTCGTCGGCGACGAGGCCCTCGACCTCACCCGCCGCGAGTTCGAGCTGCTCTACCTGCTCGCCGAGGAACGCGGCCAGGTGCTCGAGCGCGAGCAGATCTACCAGCGGGTCTGGGGCTACGCGATGGCTCACGGCGACCGCTCCGTCGACGTCTTCGTCCGCAAGCTGCGCAAGAAGCTGGAGAGCCTCTCGCCGAGCTGGACATACATCCACACCCACTTCGGGATCGGCTACCGCTTCGATCCCGAACCGGCGGGCATCATCCCCGAGGAGCTGCGCCCGGCGCCCGAGCAGGCGCCCGAGACCGAGTCGCAGCCCGCGGCGGATTCACAAGGCGTTCACAACACCTTCACGCCCGGATAACCGCCGCCAGCCGCCTCGGCGCCATGCTCGCACGCATGGGACGGCTGGAGATCAAGCCTGAGCAGCACGCGGCGCTCGTCGACGGCCGCCCCCTCAGCCTCACCGTGCGCGAGCTGCAGCTGCTGGTGACGTTGGCCGAGCACCCGCAGCGGATCATGACCCGGGAGGAGCTCTTCGCCCAGGTCTGGGGCGGCAAGCCGCGCAGCGACGACCGCTCGGTCGACGTCTACGTCAGCCGCCTGCGGGCGAAGCTCGGCGAAGCGCTGCCCGAAGCCCGCCTGATCCACACCCACAACGGGATCGGCTACCGCTTCGCCCCCGACGCCTGAGCGGTTTCCGGGCGCTTTTACATCTTTTTCACACGCTCGACACAGCCGCGTAACAAGGTGTCGGTAGGCCGCTGCGAGGGTGGCGCCAACTGTGAATCGACCCGAAGGAGAAAGAGTTGACCAGCTCTAAGTGGTTCGTGGTGTTGAGCGCCGCGATCGTCCTCGCGCTCGCCGTTGCCGCCTGTGGCAGCAGCGACGACGAAACGGCCAGCGGCAGTGGCGGAGGCAGCGTCTCCGGTGAAATCGCCGGCGCCGGCTCGAGCGCGCAGCAGGCTGCGCAGGAAGCCTGGATCGCCGAATTCGAGAACGAAAACTCTGACGTGACCATCTCCTACGACCCGGTCGGGTCCGGTGGCGGTCGCGAACAGTTCATCGCCGGCGGCACCGCCTACGCCGGCAGTGACGCCGCCCTCTCGACCGAAGAAGGCGAGCTCGAAAAGGCCGAAAAGCGCTGTGCCACGGGCCAACTGATCGAGGTCCCGAACTACATCTCGCCGATCGCGATCATCTACAACCTCCCCGGCGTCGAAGGCCTCCAGCTCGACCCCGAAACCCTGGCGAAGATCTTCAACCAGGAAATCACCAGCTGGGACGACAAGGCGATCGCCGCCGACAATCCCGGCGCCGAGCTGCCCGACACCCGCATCACCCCGGTCAACCGCTCTGACGAGTCGGGGACCACGGAGAACTTCACCGAATACCTCTCCGAGGTCGTGCCGAGCGTCTGGAGCTACGAAGTCAGCGGTGACTGGCCGGTCAAGGGCGGCGAAGCTGCCTCCGGCACCTCCGGCGTCGTCGAAGCCGTTGCCGCCGGCGAAGGCGCGATCGGCTACGCCGACGCCAGCCAGGCGGGCGAACTGGGCGCCGCCAAGATCAAGGTCGGCTCCGAATACGCCGAACCGACCCCGGAGGCCGCGGCCAAGGTTCTCGAGGAGTCCCCCCTCGACAAGGAACTGAGTCCCGGCAAGTACACGTTCGCGTACAAGCTCGACCGCAAGACCGAAGCGGAGGGCGTCTACCCGATCGTGCTCACCTCCTACCTGATCGCCTGCACCAAGTACGACTCGGCCGATGAAGCGGCTGCGGTGAAGGCGTATCTGGAATACGTCGTCAGCCCCGAAGGGCAGGAACTGGCCGCCGAACAGGCCGGCTCGGCTCCGCTCTCTCCGGCTCTGACGTCGAAAGTGACCCCGGCGATCGCGGCGATCGAAGCCGGTTAGGGAGAGCGTGTCCGAGGTCGACACCACGACCAACGCAGGTCAACTGCTGGCGGCGGCGTCCGGAGGGCGCCGCCGCCGCGGTGACCGCGTCTTCTCCCGCACCGCGGTCGTCGCCGCGGTGACGATCCTCGCCCTGCTGGCCGGGGTCGCGATCTTCCTCATCTCCGAGGGCTTCCCGGCCTTCACCGCCGCCGCCTCCGAACTGCCGGAGGGCAAGAGCTTCCTCGACTACGTCGCGCCGCTGGCCTTCGGCACCGTGCTGGCCTCGGCGATCGCCGCCCTCGTCGCCGTCCCGCTCGCCGTCGCCGCGGCCCTTTTCATCACCCACATCGCGCCGCCGCGGCTGGCGCAGACGCTCGGCTACCTGATCGACCTGCTGGCGGCGATCCCGAGCATCATCTACGGCCTCTGGGGGATCTTCGTCCTCGGCCCCGCCGCCGTCCCGGTGCTGAAGTGGCTGGAAGAGAAGCTCGGCTGGGTGCCGTTCTTCGAAGGCCCGGCCTCGGCGACCGGGCGGACGATGCTGGTCGCCGGGATCGTCCTCGCGGTGATGATCCTGCCGATCGTCTCCGCGATCGCCCGCGAGGCCTTTTCCCAGACGCCGCGCAAGCTGACCGAAGGCGCGCAGGCGCTCGGCGCGACCCGCTGGGAGATGATCCGGATGACGGTCCTGCCGTTCGGCAAATCGTCGGTGATCAGCGGCGCCATGCTCGGCCTCGGCCGCGCCCTCGGCGAGACGATGGCGGTGACGATCATCCTTTCGGTCTCCGGCGCCGTCACCTTCAACCTGATCAGCCAGGCGAACCCCTCGACGATCGCCGCCAACATCGCCCTCGACTTCCCCGAGTCCTCTGGCCTGGCGATCAACGCCCTGATCGCCACCGGGCTCGTCCTCTTCGCGATCACCCTCGTCACCAACATGGCCGCGCGGGCGGTCATCGCCCGCCAGAACCACGAATAGGGAAGAGAGATGGAGAGCGCAAGCGTCACCCACAGCCCCGAGCTCGCCTCACCTTCCTCGCTGCTCGCCGGCAGCACCGGCTGGCGCCGGCGGGCCAAGGACCGGCTGATGACGGTGCTGATCGCGGGGGCCTTCGCGCTGGCGATGATCCCGCTGA
>Ga0068868_100000296_pt1 | contig 33541 bp, 33 predicted proteins | sample KBSMisM42_FD_64660 | JGI IMG/M metagenome (GOLD analysis project Ga0068868, IMG submission 64660) | Miscanthus rhizosphere microbial communities from Kellogg Biological Station, Michigan, USA - KBS Miscanthus M4-2 | ecosystem: Host-associated > Plants > Roots > Rhizosphere > Soil ...
GCCCGCCATTTACTCCCCTGGTGGTTGGCCAACCTTTACTCGGTCAGTATGAAACCGCCCGGCATGTCCGGAGACTCTGATGTGCCCCGGGTTGTACGGAGTCTCTGGACTCACCGGGGCGGTTCAGAGAGAGTCGAGCTAATACCTGCTAATCGCATTCCTGTGCGTGCTTCTTGTCACTTGCGGAAGCCGTAATGGCGAGTGTTCTCTTGAATTTCTAATAGTGCGTTAGCGACAGCGCTTGCCGGTAAGTTGCGGCTGGGGAAGGGACCACGTGGCGAACTGGACTGCCAAAGTCGCGGCGGCGTTTCACGCAATCGCGGGTGGTCTGGGCCTACAGAAGAAGGTCAAGTCGACGTCGTTCGACGAGAGGAACGGAAAGGCGCCGTTCAACGCCTCGGGCGTTGCGAAAGTCGGGCCGGGCCGGTTCGTCTTCATCGACAACAACGACCCCTCAGCCCTGTTCGAACTGGCACTCAGCGCCGATGGCAAAGAGGTCGAACGGATTTCGCGGCGCCCAACGCCCGGGGTGGCAGAGGGTCAGTTGAGTGATCCCGAGGGGCTGACTCGCATCGACCACAACGGCGAAATCTTTCTCATCGTCGCGTCCTCGCTATGCGTCGTGGACGGCAAGAGATCGGACGGCTTGGTGCGCGTGCGCTACGGACCCCACGGTGACCTGCAATCGGAAGCAATGCACGGATTCCGCGACTGGTTACTGCGCCAGGTTCCTCCGCTCGTCGCAGCCGGCCACCGGCAACCGGACGCCGGCGGGCTCAACATCGAAGGCCTCGCCTGGGACCCGCACACCCGGACGCTCCTGTTCGGCCAGCGGGGGCCCGCGGACCCCGGAAGCATCACCGTGATTCGGGTCCCCATCGACGCGGACGTCGCCCCCTGGACCATAGGCGCGCTCGAGGCGCCGTCGATCGTGCGCGTCCGTGTACCCAAATCAACTGCGAAGCAGGGCATCCGCGACATCTCGTACGACCAGCAGACCGGAGACTTTCTCATTCTGATCGGCCGGTCGAAGAGCACGGGAGACGAACCGTTTCAGCTATGCGCGTGGAACGGCAGCAGCGACAACGTAGAGCTGCTCGATGTCACCTTCCATCGATCGATGAAGCCAGAGGGCGTCGTCGCATTCTCAAGCGGTGAGGAAAGGAAACTTCTGATCGTCGACGACCGTGGTGGCTACGCCGTGATCGACTACCCCGCGAGGGATCAGTAGAAGTAGAGGTTGGAACCAGGAAGTTCCTGGTGAACCCTGGCCCTGCCGCCCGGCGTGAGGTCGAGCCCGTATTTCGCCATCTCATTGGTCCGCAGGCTGACCAGGTTGAAATAGCCGGTATACGCGAACCGGCCCGGCGGATTGGCGGGGTCCGTGACCGGGACCGGCACCGGAGCAATCTTGAACTCTTCAGCATGTTCGCCGTTACTCGGCGCACATGTGTAGAGATATTTGTGCCCCTGCGGCGTGACTTGCGTGGCGCTGGCGTGCAGAACGCGGTCGAACGCCTGATTGGTGAGTGACTTTCCGGTCCCGAGGTCGTCCAAGACCCACAGGTCCGTTTTGTCGTTGTCGTCCTTCAGGGGTTGGTGGTAGACCTCGAAGTTCGCCGGAGCGGGTATGCCCGGCGGGATCGACTCGGTATTGCTGGCATGCAGACAGGCACTGGTGTCGTGCTTGAGGATGTAGACCGGGTTGGAGGGGCCGGGCAGACCTGTAGCGATGTATCCGGCCGATTCGGCCAGCCGCAGTTGCTGCCGCACGGAATCGATCTCCGCCGCAGCACTGGGCACGCCGAACCCGACGACTAGTGCCTGCATCTGATCGATCAGGGGTTTGAGGACCGTCTGCTGATGCTCGCGGCTGAACAGGGTCTCCCGATACACCCGAATCTGGTCGAACAATTGCTTGCGACGGATGTCGTCGTTACGCACGAGCTGGGCGATCACCCCATCGCGGCCCAACTTGAACGGCCTGTCGGGCTGCAATGTCTGGTCAATGCCCCACGGGATCATCTTGAACTTGATGTTGCCCACGCCTGGCGCGGCGACGGCGGTCACGTCGTTGTAGATGTAGGTGTTGTTGGTGTTGTCCGCGTAGCCGTCCCAATGCTTGAGGAAGAACTCCATCGCGTAGATCTTCAGGAACTGGTCCATGTCGAGCATCTGGTCCGCGCCGGCCAGCCCGTTCGCCTTGATGTGACCGATCGCGAATTTCAGGTCGGCCTTGTCCTCGAATTTGGACAGCGACTCCACCCCGATGAACTTCAGCCTCTCCTCGAGAAAATCGTCGTGATGCTCGAGCTCGTAGAGATTGCCCTTCACGTTGCCGTTGAAGTTCCGCTCGATGTAGCGCTTCATCACCGGCTCGGCATTGACGAAGATGCCGGGGCTGTTGACGCCGGGGATCCCTTGGCCTACCGGCGTTCCGTTGACGAACACCCGGGCGTAGTTGCATCGTGAATTGGGCAACCCGGCCATGTCCAGCAATCGGTAGCCCAGTGTCTGCTTGATGTAGGACCTGTCCTGAATGGAGTTGTTGAGCGTGACGTAACGGGACCCGATCAGGGCCTCGATCGCGGGGACGTTGGCGTCGCCGAACTTGCCGAAGTCGACATGCAGGCACGGCTTGTCGCTGTTTATGGAGCCGCAAAATGACTTCTTCTTGACGCCGACGTCGGTGAACTTGGTCTTGGCGGGGAACTTCGTTCCGGATATCTCGACCGAGGTCGCCTTGCGCCAGGTGAACCTGGCGCCTCCGCTCCATTCGAAGTTGCACCGGCCGCCCTTAGGCTCCTCGTTTCGCACCGCATCCCACTCGGCCTGCGGCATCGTGATCTTGACCGTGATCACATTGTCGAGCGCATAAAAAGAGTCGAGTGCTTGCTGCTGCAGATCAGTCATCGTCACATCTCCCGTACGTCGCGGCCTTCCAACAGCGTGCGGCAGGACATCGCGTTCGACGTGAGTACCGCGCTACTCGTTTTCAGGAATCGCCATGCCACGACTGCACAAGGAGCTTTGTCATCGCGCTGAAGTGACGCCACCGGGTCCGCCGGGCTGCGTCGAGCTCGGCCAGTGTGCCGGGCCCCGCCAAGCCGGATCTCGCACTCAGCGATTTCAAGGCGCCTCCGAGATGTCCGGGTATGGACTCAGGAAATTTTTGACGGATTGTCGTCGGGAGATGCTTGACGGCTTGGGTTGTTGGCTCCTGCGCCGGTGACGTGAAATCGGGTGATGGGTTTGAGGTTTCGTCGTGGACGTACGGCGATCTCTTCTTCGCCGTGCATGGCGCGCAGATGGGTGTCCTCGATGACGACGGTGACGATCTTGCCGCGGTGACGGGGGCCGAGCTTGATGTTCTGGCCGGCGACCATGATGCGGCCGCTGGCCCCATAACGTGACCGCTGCGGCCGACTCCATCTGTCGGTTGCCGCTTTCTCGAGCGACCGTGAGGGCTCTGCGTAGGACGTTATACGCGGCGACGGGATCGGCGTCGTGGTAGGCCATGCCGTGCGCCAACAGCGCGAAGCAGGCCGTAGCGGGATTGTCAGTGGTGTCAGGTGCGGCGAGGAGGCCTTACGAGGCCGCCCTCGCCTCGTCGCGGCCGTCGATCTCGCCACGTCGACGGTGATCAGCACGGAACATTCCCCGCGGCCAACAAACTGTCATGCGGTCGTCCGAGCACTCCATGCCTCGCCGTTCCACCATCGCTGACCGCCGGTGTCGTCCGGGCTGGGGTACCAGCCTGCCGGTGGGCCGGGACGACTTGCCTCTGGCGGCCCACTCGGCAGCCGTCGCCATGAGACGACACGTAGTCGTCGGTCCAACCGCCGTGGTTAAGCCTTGCTGACGTTGTCTATCTCGATCTTGTTTGATTGGTTCAGGTAGGCATAGGCGAGGTGAGCGCCGGGCAGATAGCCCTCGGTGTGGAATCCCGATTCCGTTTCGACGTCAGCGATGTTTTCGTGGGTGGCGAGGTCGACGACGCCCATGACTCCCGCTTTACTCTCGCCGAGGAAGAGCAGGCCGTCATCGGTGTCCGCCGCGAGTTGGTCCATCCCGGATGCCGTCTTCACGGTGTAGACAACCTTCCCGGTGTCCGGGTCGATAGCGAGCACCTTCGGGTCAGACGTCCCCACCCAGAGCAAGTGATGCGCCTGGTCGTAGTAGATATCTTTCGTTGTGGCATCGGCGCTCAGCGGAGTGAAGACTTTCTGGATCGTCCGGGTCTTCGCGTCGATGACTTCTACGTTGTTGTCGTCGGATTGATAGATTTTGTCGTCGGCGCTCGCATAGGTTCCCAGGTCAGGGCCGGTTTTAGCCTGTGCCGGATCAAGGTTCAGTGTCCCTTCGATGGCAAAGGGAGCGGTGGCGGAGAACTGTTCCAGGTTGTTCGAGTCGTCGTTGGTGACAAAGATGCTGTTCTCGTGCGGATCGTAGTAGACGGCGTCGGGTGTTTTTCCGCCCGAGGGCACGGTGGCGATGACCTTCCAGCTGGGTTTGGCGATGACTGCGACGGCTCCAGCGTCTGCTTCTGCAACGAAGACATATGAGTCGCTGAAGGCAATGCCATTCCCGCTCGCTATCTGGGGTACCACCGCTTCGACGCTGTTGGCGGTCGTGTTGATGACGACAAGGTTATTGTCCGGACTTTGGGCAACGTAAGCGGAGTGTGCTCCCGGGTCGACGACAACCTCGTCGCCGTGGCCTCCGACACCGGGGAGAGCGATCGTTTTCTGAGTGGTGATCTTCACCTTCGGTGCGGGCGTTTGGCTGGTGGGCGCGGCTGGGGTAGCGGTGGGCGTGGCGCAGCTGGCTGTGAGGAGAGCGGCGGTGGTGATTGCCACTACCCCTGCGACGGGTTTGAACACAGAACTGAGGCCTCTCGCGTTGTCGGGCACCACACGGCGCATTGGCGCGAAGTGGGGGTTCCCAACCCGCGCGGGCACCCGGACGCAAGTCACTGACGCAGGGAACCGGCCGCCGCGACACTGCATGCCAGATGACTGCATACCGTATATCACATACTGATGTGACGCAAGACACTGCTTGGCTGTACTACCTAGCATCATCAGTGCTGATCGCCAAGGGCGATGACATCAAGACGGTGCAGGCGCGGATGCGGCACATGAACAATCCGCAGAACGCCAACGAAGGCGCTGGCCACCGCCTTCTACCACACCGTCACCGCGGGGGTGCCCTTCCGTTTATCTCGTCGGTGGTGGCGGGCCAGTAGCCGAACTCGTCGGCCAGCTCACGCAGCTTGGCCATATGCAAGCTCATTTCAACTCGCCCAGAACGGGGACTTGCGCGCGCCGGGCCGCCGAAATGGGCGACCATGACTGGCATGCGTTGCTCGATGCGCACGACGCTGTCGTCCGGTCGCAGCTCACCCCCTTTCTGGGCCGCGAGGTGAACACATCGGGAGACGGCTTCCTCGCGATGTTCGACGGCCCACAACGAGCCATCCGCTGCGCGATGGCGATCCGCGACGCGGTGCAGGCGCTCGGCATCGAGGTGCGGGCCGGGTTGCACACCGGTGAGTGCGAGGTCCGCGGCGAAGACATCGGCGGCATCGCCGTGCACATCGGCGCGCGCGTGAGCGCCCTGGCAGGGCCGAACGACGTGCTCGTGTCCAGCACGCTGCGCGACCTCGTGATCGGGGATGCCCAATGGCGCGCACTATGTGGTGCCCGGCCGTGACGAGACTCCGCTGACCGACAAGCTGGATCCCACCGCCACCGGGGTGATGCGGCTGCAATTTAGGCAGATCCGATGAGCTACAGGGCCTATCACGACTACGACGACGACCGCGACATCATCACCTGCGTCACGCTGTCCGACACCCGGCCGGTGGCCCGCAAGCCGTGCCACCCACTCCTCAAGGAGATCCGCGCCTTGGATGCGCGCATGCGACAGATCGGGCGTCGACAATCCAGTACGTGAACCCAATTGCGACTCGGGGACGTCTAGCCGCGTGGCCGGGGTGAAGTTCACGCTCAGACCAAGTTTGGGGTTATGCCGTGGTGACCCGCCGGGCCGATGCCGAAATCGCGGGTGTCGCAGTCCACGGTCTTCGGTGCGCAACGCACTCTTCACGACCGCGCGTCCGCGGGATGATGGTGGAACCATCGGAGGTAACCGACATGGACCTGTACTTGATGCAGCACGGTCAGGCGACGACCGAAACAGAGGATCCCGAGCGACCCCTCACGGATGCCGGTCGAGCGGCGGTGCAGCGTGTCGCTCAGAGAGCCCGGGCTGCTGACGTGCGGATCAGCGGCTGCCTGCACAGCGGAAAGCTGCGCGCAGCGCAGACTGCGCAGCTGCTTGTGAGGGAGATCGGTGTGGAGCCGAGGGTTGAGGCTCGACCGGGTCTTGCGCCGAATGACCCGGTGGTACCGGTCGCACTGTGGCTTCGAACAGGGACCGAGCACCAGTCGCTTGCGCTCGTCGGCCACATGCCTTTCCTCGGCAGGCTTGCCTCGTTGCTGGTCGTAGGCGACGAGCAGGCCCAGGTGGTCGGCTTTCAGAAGGGTGGCCTGGTGAAGCTGGAACCGAAGGTGGATCGGGACGGGTTCGCCGTGGCATGGGCGCTTCCGCCCGACCTCGCCTGACCATGCACCAAAAACTGGACAAACTGGACGCCGCGATGCATCACCGAGAAATGTTGCCGCGTTGACGGCGACGAGTCCGAGTAGCAGTGCTGTCTCTGGGTCGAAGCCAGACGCACCATCAACGACGTCTCATGTCGATCGTCGTGACGACCTGTTCATCGTGAACCCATCGTCCCTCCGATACCGGCGAACCACCTGAAGGGGCGGGAAATCCGTCAGCGACGGCGTACTGGCCGCCAGGTGGTCGGCGCTGGTTGTGTTTACCACGAGCTTCGGGTACTTGTAGCGACCACACTGCTGCCACGTCCACTTCCATCCTTTACCGGCCATGACGGCCGCCTCCTAGTGTCGATGCGGGGTCCGACAACACCCGATGCAAGCATGACCCACGCAGACGCTGACAGCACCAGGGCCACATGAGGTTGTCCCTACTCGCTCATATGCACGCCGCAGGCTCCGTGGCCGCCCTATTCGACTTCAACCTGGACACCACGCCGGTTCAATTGCGCACCATACTGTTTCAAACTAGAGATCCCACAGGGCGAGGAATTTCTTCGTACTTAGTGGTACCTGTTTGTGGCTATTCGATAGGTCCTACACCCCGTTATCCCCCTAGGGCATTCATCAGCTCCTTGTGCATCCGGGCTCTCCAGTAGGCCGTTATCCCGGCAAGGTCGTAATGCCTCTTGGCGTGGACCCAGAGCCTGTCATAGGTTATTCGGTCCGTCTTGTCGCGGCCCTTTTTCATGGGCTCCAGGTCACGCAGGATATCTGCGTAGGTGACCACGTGAGTCTTGCCACGGCCCAGGATGATCGGGGCACCGTGCCGGTCCAGCAACTCGTTTTGACGAGAACACGCACAGTCTCATGACGACAGATCCGACAGCGTGGCTCCCTGCGCTCGAAGTCGGCCGTCAGGGGTTCAGCCGCCCTGGTCATCGTGCTCATTAGAAGGTCATCGATAAGGGCGACGGCAACCTCGGACACAGACATGGCTTTTCTTCCTCGATCCCGTGAACGCGCACTGTGGTTGGTGGTTTCATTCTCCCAGAAACGAGACCTGTTGCGCGACAAGGAAGAAACGTCAAGCGCAGGTCAACGCCAAGTGGTCACATCCACTCCAAAATGGGCCCCAATTCTTGTGTTTCTGCGGTACTTCCCTGTCCTTGGTAGCGCCGCACTGGCTCAGGATCGGAATGGACATTCGCCCTTGGTGCACCAACCTTCGCAGGACTGACGACGAGAGCAGGGTAGTCTTGTCCGGTGCTCGCGCTATCAGTAGAACGGGCGAGTTCTCGCCCGATAACCTCCAGCATGGCAGAGTAAAGTGACCTGCATAGTCGCACGTGAGCATGGCCAAGAAGGGGACGGCACTCCGAAGATGCCCGGCGAGCCCAAAAGGGTTCAGCCGAGCCGAGATACCGATCTCAAGCCGAGAGACCAATGACCGAAATTCGGTTAACGATTGAAATGTCCGCGTTTCGGCGTGGTCCAGAAGTCTGCCGCCGGTAGCAGCGAAATGTGATGTGTGACTATGAAAGTCTATCGCCCGTTTGAGCAAAGGGGAGGTTATGGAATCCCCACGAACGAAAGCTATCGAACACTTGGTCCTCGTGCTGTTCGAGAACCGCTCGTTCGACAACCTGCTCGGCCATCTGTATCAGCCTGGCGAGGTCGAGTCGTTCGAAGGGGTCCTCGGTAAGGACCTGAGTAACCCGATCCCTGCATGGGCTGAGCATGGTGCCGAACTCGGCACAGTGCCGTACGCGATTGCCACTGACATGGACTCGCCGAACCCCGACCCCGGAGAGGAGTATCCGCACACCAACACCCAGCTGTTCAACGTGCTCGACCGGTCCAACCGTTTCAAGGCCGCCACCGAGATGGCCCCGCCGTATAACGCACCATCTGATGCCCAGCAGCAGCCGAGCATGGATGGCTTCGTCACCGACTACATCAGCTTCCTTACCGTAGAGCTCGGGAGACAGCCCCTCTACGACGAGTACCGCCAGATCATGACGGGCTGCACGCCGGAACAAGTACCCGTGCTGAGCACGCTGGCGCGGAACTTCGGCGTGTTCGACCATTGGTTCAGCGAGGTGCCGTCCCAGACGCTGCCTAACCGGTCGTTTTGGACCGCAGCGACGTCGTCGGGCTTCGTCGTGAACCGCCCGATCATGAACTTCCTGCGCCACAATCACGCCGAGACCATCTTCAATCGACTTGAGCGGGTCGGCAGGACCTGGAAGGTGTATGTGCTTGAGTCCAATCCGATTTCGTTTACCGGATTCATCCACATGGAGCGGCTCAGAGACCGGTTCGCCACCAACTTCGTTCCCTTCAGCGAGTTCGAGCGCGACGCCGCCGAAGGCACCTTGCCGGACTTCTCGCTCATCGAGCCGAATCTGTTAGCGGGACATAGCGACTACCACCCGGCCTTCGCCAGGGCTCTGCTGACCGGGGTGGACGTGTCAGCGGACCCGCCCTCGTCGATCCTGGCTGGGGAGGCCTTTCTCGGCCGAATCTACGATGCCATCCGGACCGCCGCCTCACCAGTTGGATCGAACGTATTCAACACGGTGCTTCTGGTCGGCTTCGACGAACCAGGTGGCACCTATGACCACGTGCCTCCCGGGCCGGTACCGCCCCCAGAGCCCGGTGCTCCACCAGCACAGCTCGGGTTTGCCTTCGATCGCTCCGGCTATCGGGTTCCGGCTGTCATTGTCTCGCCCTGGGTTGAAGCAGGCACCGTGTGCACCGAGGAGTACCGGCACACCTCGATGCTCGCGACCCTGCGAGAGGTATGGAACCTCGGCGAGCCCTTCACGGCACGTGACGCTGCAGCACGCAGCTTCCACCACATCCTGCGCCTAGACACACCTCGACCACCGGACTCGTGGCCGGATGTCACTCCACTACCGGTGCCGTCATACCAAATGCAGCGAGCGGAAGCCTTCGAAACACTCAGCGTATTAGGCCGTCGCCTATGCCACGGGCTGTACGACCATGCAAGGAACTCGACGGAACTCCCTACCCCACCGGAACCGGACCCCGATGTCTCGCCCGCCCTGGCCATCGACTTCGCGATCCAAGTCGGTGCCAGGCTATTTCCCGGGCTCGCGCGTTCTCGCAGGGCTCGCTAGCCGCCGCGCGTCGTACCGGCGTAGCCGTCGAAGCGCGCCTGCTAAACCGGGCGAGTTTTCCCCCGATAACCCGTCGCATGGCAGGCCCACCCGACCTGCATAATCGCAGCTATGCATGGCCAACAGCAGGATGGCACTCCGAAGATGCCGGGCGAACCGCCGCGCGTGCAGCCGAGCAAGAAGGTGGCGGCCCGTTGGGACGACGAGGGCAATCCGGTGAGCCGCGACACCGATCGCAAGAAGTCGTGACCGCGCCCAAGACCGACGCCCGGCGCCGTCACGACCCGGACGTTCGCGGTTTTGCCAGTGACAATTACGCGGGCGTTCACCCTGAGGTGCTTGCCGCGCTGGCGCTGGCCAACGGCGGGCACCAGGTTTCCTACGGTGACGACGCATACACCGAAAACCTGCAGGGCATCATCCGAGGCCACCTCGGCGCGACCGCGGAGGCATTCCCGGTCTTCAACGGTACGGGTGCGAATGTGGTTGCGCTGCAGGCGGTCACCGATCGGTGGGGTGCCGTGGTGTGCGCCGAGAGCGCGCACATCAACGTCGACGAGTGCGGCGCACCCGAGCGGATGGGCGGGCTCAAGCTGCTCACCGTGCCCACGCCCGACGGCAAGCTCACCCCCGAGCTGATCGACACGCAGGCCTGGGGATGGGCCGACGAACACCGGGCGATGCCTCAGGTCGTCTCCATCACGCAAAGCACCGAATTGGGCACGCTGTACACGCCGGACGAGATCCGCACGATCTGCGAACACGCCCACGCCCGCAACATGCGGGTGCATGTGGACGGCTCCCGGCTCGCCAACGCGGCCGCGTCACTGGACATGCCGATGAGCGCGTTCACATCCGGCGTCGGTGTGGACATCCTGTCGTTGGGCGCCACCAAGAACGGTGCGCTGTTCGGGGAGGCGGTCGTCGTGCTCAATCAGGATGCCGTCAGCCACATGAAGCACCTGCGCAAGTTGTCGATGCAGCTCAACTCCAAGATGCGCTTCGTGTCGGTGCAGCTGGAAGCGTTGCTCGCCGACGACCTTTGGCTGCGCAGCGCCAGGCACGCGAACGCGATGGCGACGCGCCTCGCCGACGGGGTGCGTGCGGTGGACGGGGTGCGGGTGCTGTATCCGGTGCAGGCCAACGCGGTCTTCGCCCGCCTGCCGCACGACGTCAGCGAGCTGCTGCAGCAGCGCGTTCGGTTCTACTTCTGGGACGAGGCGGCAGGCGACGTGCGCTGGATGTGCTCATTCGACACCACCGAGGCCGACGTCGACGCGTTCGTCGCGGCCCTCAAGGAAGAGATGGCGCGGTAGCCAGACGAAGCAGCTCGTCGGCGTTGCGGTGCGCCACTCGCGCAAGGTCATCGGCATCCAACGGCGCTGTCCTGAGGAATTCGACTGCAGGCTTGTTGTTTTCGTACGGGTAGTCGACGGCGAACATCACATTCTCCACGCCGATCGCATCGATCGCCGCCGACAGTGCGGCGTGCGAGTACACCCCCGAGGTCGTGATCTTCACGTTGGTGCCGAAGTACTGCGAAGGCAGCCGGTCCAGCGTGCGTGTGTCGAGGGCGGGATGGCGGCTGTCGAAACGGGTCAGCTGAAATGGCAGGAATTCGCCCATGTGGCCAAGGATCACCGTGGCCCGCGGGTAGCGATCGAAGACTCCGCCGTAGATGAGTCGCATGACGTGGCCACCCGTTGTTGCGCCCCACCCGAACGCGGCGCCGTTGAGTTCGGGGTAGCCGTCGAGCACCGGCCACGGCTGCGGAGCGCCCGGATGGATGTACAGCGGTACGCCAAGCGATTCGAGTTCGGCCCACACGGGAGCGTATTGGTCCTCGTCGAGCCGATGGCCCAACGAATGGTCGTTGACGAGCGCGCCCGACAGCCCGAGGTCGCCGACCGCGCGCCGTAATTCCTCGGCGGCTTGTTCGGGATCCTGCAGAGGCAGCGCGGCAAGTCCGGCAAATCGGCCCGGATGTTGACCGATGATCTGTGCGAGGAAGTCGTTGGCCGCCTTCGCATCCTCGACGGCGGCGGAGCTGTCGGGCTGCATCTGGATGCCGGGCGCGGTGAGTGATAGCACCTGGACATCGATTCCGTTTCGATCCATGTCGGGAAGCCGGTATTCGGTGAAGTCTGTGAGCCGGCCGGTATATCTGTGTACGGCCTCTGGCTTGAGGGGCGGGTGTTGCGCCACAAAGGATCCCGTCGTCTGCAGGCCGTCAACCCAGAATGCTTCTTCCAATGCCACGATGCGCATGCCTACGTCCTCTCGTCGACCCCACTAGAATCAACGCCGGCGGCCGTCAGTCGCGTCTGTCGAATGACCAGAATTCGCCTGTGAATTGACTGCGACATAGACTGCGGTCAGTTCGCCTGAACGTGCGCCCCTTCGGAAAACACCGAGTCGCGCGAATCGATTGCTGTCCGCATCCGTGTCGGCCGCGTACGCGTGTTGGCTATGAATTCTTGCCGGGTTCCGCACGGTCATCGTCGCGATGATCCACTGATCTTTGGGCCGCGGCTCCGCGCCCCAGCGCCGTCGTGCCGGAGTGCCCGGCACGGCGACGGGGTCGGCCGTGGCTGCGCGTGGCCGGTCCAGGCGATGTCCGGCCCGACCGGCCACCGCCATGTGATCCCGCGTTCGGTTCATGCCCGGAGGCCCCGCGGTACCGGGGCTCGTAGCCTGATAAACCCGCCAATGCGACCCGTCCTCGGCCACGGCGCACCGCACTGCGCCTAACATTTGCCACTGTGACGATGTGTCCGGCAGGGGAGTAGATGCAGACCATCCGCAAATTGCTCGCGGCGCTTGCGGTCGTCGCGATGCTTATCGGCGGCATCAGCATCGCGGCGGCGCTGATCTTCGGGGGCCACTCGAAACCTCAGCAGCAGGCCATCACGCCCCGAACGACCCTCGCCCCGCCGCCGCCCTCGGTGCCAACGGCCAAGGAGTTCACCATCAACGTGGTCGTCACCGAGCAGAACTGTGACCCCGGTCCCGGTTGCGCCTACAAATACACGATCGAGCCGAAATACATTGGCTTCCATCCATTGCCGACCACCCCGTTCACCGTGAAGTACGAGGTGCAAGGCGGCGACCAGCCGCAACCCGGTGAGTTCACCGTCGAGGGCAATCAGGCGAGGATCCTCAAGGATGTGGTCGTCGAGGGCCCGCCTGCCGCCCGGCTACAGGCGGTGGTGCTCCAGGTGATCGGCTGAAAATTGCGATTCCGCATGCACGGTGGCCTGCTCGACGCATTGTTAGCCCCATGACAAAGGCGTCGGTGCTTCGCGCCGAAGAAGGCCTGCCGCGCGGTGTCCGGGGTGCGGCCGATTCGCGGTTTTCCAATGTCGTCCGCGTGTTCGCAGGTCTGTTCCCGGGCCGACGGTTCGGCGGCGGCGCGCTCGCGGTCTTCATCGACGGGCGGCCGGTCGTCGACGTCTGGACGGGTTGGTCCGACCGCGCGGGTGAACAGCTCTGGACCGCCGACACCGGCGCGATGGTGTTCTCCGCGACGAAAGGAATAGCGGCGACCGTCATTCACCGGCTTGTCGATCGCGGCGTGCTGGCCTACGACGAGCCCGTCGCGACGTACTGGCCCGAGTTCGCCGCCAACGGCAAGGACTCCATCACCGTCCGCGACGTGCTGCGCCACCGAGCGGGGCTGTCGCACCTGAAGGGCGTCAGGAAGGACGAACTGCTGAACCATCAGCTGATGGAGGAGCGGCTGGCCACGGCGTCGGTCGACCATCTTCGCGGGTGGCCCGCGTACCACGCGCTGACATACGGATGGCTCCTGTCGGGGCTGGCTCGCGCGGTGACGGGCAAGGGTATGCGGGAACTGATCCGCGAAGAGGTGGACCGTCCCCTCGACACCGACGGCCTGCACCTGGGCCGCCCGCCAGCCGGCTCACCGACAAAAGTCGCGCAGATTCTCGCGCCGCAAGGCACTCGCGCCAACCCGGTGTTCAACTTCGTCGCGCCGAAGGTGGCAGGCCTACCGCTCTCCGGCGCATTCGGGGCGATGTTCTTTCCCGGCATCAAATCGTTTGTGCAGGGCGATATTCCATTCCTCGACGGCGAGGTCCCTGCCGCCAACGGTGTCGTCACCGCCCGCGGTCTGGCGAAGATGTACGCCGCTATTGCCAACGGCGGGACCATCGACGGCACCGAGTTCCTGTCAAACGACCTGGTGCAGGGCTTGATCGGACATCCGAAACCGTGGCCGGACCTCAACATCGTCGTGCCGATGCCGTTTCATCTCGGTTACCACGAGTCACCGATCCCCGGACTGCTCAAGGGTTTTGGACACATCGGCCTCGGCGGGACGCTCGGCTGGGCCGACCCGGCGTCGGGCAGCGCGTTCGCGTTCGTCCACAACCGATTGCTCACCCCGATGGTGTTGGACATGGCCTCGTTCGCGGGGATGGCCCGGCCGCTGCGCAATTCCATCACCGCAGCGCGGCATGCCGGCGCTCTCGCGGTGCCGAGATACGGCGCGCACTTTCGCGAAGCAGGCCAGCAACCACCCAAGAAGCGGCTGGCCGGGCGCCGCTAGCCCTTCGGCACGATTCCGCGGGGGAGCGTCAGCTGCAAGTCGTTGTACGTGGCAATGCCTGGCGGAGCGGCGACGACGGCAGGGATCGCGTGGATCGGCGGCATCGCGGTGATGATGTGGCCCAGCCCCATGAAGTCCTCGATGGTCTTGGCGTTCTCGACGAAGTCGGGCGGCGGTAAGAAGCCCACTTGCATTGTCACCGTGGGCAGTCCGTCGATGGTGATCTTCCAGGGGTCGCCTTCGACTTTCCAATCTGGGTCAAGCGTCTGCCCCTTGCGCCACCGCACGTTGAGGTCGACGACGGTCTTGCCGCCGACTCGGCCCTGCCAGCTGGCGAAGACGCCCGCCACACAGCCGGCCTTGATGGTCCACGAGGCCATTTCGACGTCCGCGGTGGTCTGCGCGTACTCCGCCTCACAGACAATCTCGTCGAGCTCGACACCCAGGGCGTCGGCGACCAGCCGCACCGCCTCTGCGAACACTGCCGTGCCCTGCGCAGCCATCGGCTGCAAGTCGGGATCGTCGATGGGCTTGCCGAAGCCGCAGGGGGTCTCGGTGTCGGGTGAGTCGTAGAAGGTGGTGTCGGAAGCCTCGGCGATGGTGACCTTGTCCACCCGGGCGCAGCCGTTGGCCGCGACGATCGCGAGCAACTCTGCGAATCCAGGGCTGACGCCGGAGCCGAAGAGCGTCGATCCGCCCTTCTGACAAGCTTCTTCGAGTTTCGCTCTGCCCTCGCCGAGGTTGTGGCCGGTGATGAAGGAGGCAGAGGCGACGACGTTCACGCCCGCCGACAGGATTCGCGCGAGCTCGTCGACGTCGATCCACATCGGGTTGTAGACGACGCAGTCCGGCTTCAGCGCCAGCAGCGCATCGACGTCGTTGGTCGCGGCGATCCCCAGCGGCTCGATTCCCACGAGCTCACCGACATCGTGGCCGGCCTTGTCCTTCGACCAGGCGTAGCAGCCGATGAGCTCGTAGTTCGGGTTCTTAGCGAGCGCCTCTACGGAGCTTTTTCCGACATTTCCCGTCGTCCACTGGACGACCCGATAAGGAGCGGTGTTGTGCACTCGCTCAGCATAGGGTGGCGCGGCCAGGGGATCGAGAGCTTTGACTCAACTCACGGGCCGGAAACCAGCGTCGCCTTGCCGGTGCGCTGCTGGCCGTCGCGGTCGATCCACGTCAGGTCCACGACATCGCCGGGATAGTGCCGGTCCAGCACATAGGTCAGCGTGGTGGCCGAGTCCAGCGGTGTCCCGTCGAGCACCGTGATCACATCGCCGATGGCGAGTCCGGTCTGGGATGCCGGTCCGCCGATCATCACGTCGCGCACGATGATGCCCGGTCCCCTGCGCGCCTGGGTGCTGACGCCCACGCCGAGCAGCGACGGCTGGCCGATGTGCACGGAAGGTGACGGTGCGCCTGAGCGGATCTGACCGGCGACGGCCATCGCGTCATTGATCGGTATCGCGAAACCTTTTCCGCCTGGCCCCATTTGGAAGTTCACAGTCGCCGCGGTGACCAAGCCGATGACCTGGCCCGCGCCGTTCACCAACGGTCCACCGGAGTCGCCGGGCCGCACGTCGGCCGAGACCTCGATCAGCCCGTTGACTTCCTCGGAGCTGCCCGTCAGCGAATCTTCGGCGTTCACCGTCCGGTTGAGCGCGGCCACTGGGCCGGTTTCATGGGTGAGGGGGGCGCCGGTGCCACGGGCATTGCCGAGGCCCACGGTCGGCTCACCGACCACGACCTGAGCGGAGTCGCCGATGGGCGCCGCCGGCAGGCCGCCCGCACCGCGCAGCTGCAGCACCGCGACATCGTGCTTGCGGTCGTAGCCGACGAGATCGGCCGGGTAGTCGCGGCCGCCAACGCTTCCGGTGACGCCGTTGGCGCCCGCGACGACGTGGTAGTTCGTCAGCACTACGCCGCCCGGATCGATGACGATTCCCGTTCCGGTGCCGATCGCGTGCTGGTAGTCGATTTTCGTGGTGATCTGGACGACGGCCGGCTCGACGGCCGCAGCCGCTTCTGCGATGTCGGCCGGCGCGGCGACCGAAGTCGCCGGTGCGACCATGGCCAGAACCGCGGCGAACACCATCAGCAATGCCTGCAGCGACCGACGCAAGGAAGGTATGCCCATGTGCATATATTGCCCGAACTCGGGCCTGCTAAATCGTGGAGGGGACGTCATCATCGCTTTCGGACCACCAAGGTCGCGCGGTAGTCCTTGAACAAGACGGGATCCTCGGGGCTCTGCGGGTACGGGTCGAGTGACTTCAAGTCGACGCTGTACCGACCGACCGTCGCCTCGTTGACCGTCTGACCTGGCGCTGGGTTGGTGTTGAACTCCACCGTCGTCGAACCGTCGCCTTCGGGCTGGACGGCAATGGTGATGCGCGCCTGACCGGTCCAGAAGCATTCCACTTGCGTGGGACAGCGTGAGTCCTCCAGAACATCGGTAAACCGGAGGCGCAGATTCTCGCCCGGAATCAGCGCATCCTGGCCGCCGCCGAGGGTGAACGCCTCATTCAGGCCGAATTCGGGCACGTCGGCTCGCGCAGGTTCGTCGATGTGGCAGCTGATCAGTGCCAATCCCAGTAACGCCGCGAAAGGCCACGTCCACCGCGTCTTCATGGCAGTCGGCGGGGGTGGTGCTAGTCCTCGACGGCGACGCGGCCGAGGACGCGCCTGCGCCGGCGATTGCGCAGCCTGCCGTTGGTCGACTGCGCCGGGCGCTCGTCAGGCGGTGCGTCCTCGGTCTTGTCGTCCTCGGTGGCCGGCTCCTCGTCGGCTGTGGGCTCCGGTTCCTCGGCCGAGGATTCGGGCTCTGCGGCTTCAGCGGTGACCTCGGCGGCCTTCTCGTCGGACGCGGACTCCGAGTTGTCCTCGGCCTCGTCTTCGGCGGTCGCTTCGTCGTCCGCGGCTTCGTCAGTGGCCTCCTCGTCGGCGGCCTTGCGGCGACCGCGACGGCCCTGTTTGGCCTTCTTGGGCTTGAGCGGCTTGGGCGGAGGCGGCGGCAGTTCGGCCACGAAGGCCAGGTAGAACGCGAAGATGCCGAGCAGGGCGATCGCCGCGGCGGCCCCGTAGATGCCGAACAGCCACTGGCCGGCACTGTCGAGGCTGATCCAGATCTCGGCGATCGCGGCGCCGATGATCACCGCCCCTGCCAGCACATGCAGCGCGATCGACGAGGTGCGCAGTGTCAGGGCCAGCTGCGGTGTGCCGAACTCCGGACGGCGGGTGCGCAGCAGCGTGAACACCACCGGAAGCGCGGCGAGACCGATCAGGGCCCCGGTGACGATGCGTAGCACGGTGCCGAGGGTGTGCGAGGTGTCGCCGAGCAGCTCGGGCCAGCGCGGCAACACGAAGAAGAAGTAGAGGACACCGGCGGCGACAGAGAACGACGCGTGCCAAACCACCGCAACGGTGCGGCTCATAGTCCTCCTATTACTTATTTGGCCGGAGGCGACCGGGCCGTTCGGTCAGCCGGTCGCACCCCGGACCGAGTGCGGAGGATGCGGGATTTGAACCCGCGAGGGCTGTTAACCCAACCCGCGTTCCAGGCGAGCGCCATAGGCCACTAGGCGAATCCTCCGCGGGCTATGGTAGCCGACCGGATGGTAGCCGACCGGCCTGATGTGCCCGTCGAGTCGCACAGGGCGCGGGTATTACACTCGCTACGGACCCCGCGCGGCGTCTATCCTGTGAACTCCCCCAGGGCCGGAAGGCAGCAAGGGTCAATGGGCTCTGGCGGGTGCGCGGGGTCCCCTCATTCCCGGATCCTCACGTCGGCGGAAGGCGCACGGTGTCGTTTCAGTCCCTTGACCGTGACGAACTGCAGGCCCAGCACGAGCTGCAGACCCGCAACTACGCCGACCTGCAGGCCAAGAAGCTGAGCCTCGACCTGACCCGTGGCAAGCCGGCGCCGGCGCAGCTCGATCTGTCCAACGCGCTGCTGAGCCTTCCCGGTGACGATTTCCGCGACGGTGACGGCACCGACACCCGCAACTACGGCGGCCTGCACGGCCTGCCGGAGCTGCGCGCCATTTTCAGCGAGCTGCTGGGCATCCCCGTGCCCAACCTGATCGCAGGCAACAACGCGAGCCTCGAGCTGATGCACGACGTGGTGGTGTACTCGATGCTGCACGGCGGCGTCGACTCCACGCGGCCGTGGATCGCCGAACCCGTCGTCAAGTTCCTCTGCCCGGCGCCCGGCTACGACCGTCACTTCGCGATCACGGAGACCCTCGGCATCGAGATGATCGCCGTGCCGATGCGCGAGGACGGCCCAGATGTCGACCTGATCGAGGAACTCGTCGCATCTGATGCGGCCATCAAGGGCATGTGGTGTGTGCCGGTCTACTCGAACCCGACGGGCGTCACGTTCTCCTGGGAGACCACTCGCCGGCTGGTGCAAATGCGAACGGCCGCAAACGATTTCCGGCTGATGTGGGACAACGCCTATCCCGTGCACACCTTGACCCACGAGTTCGTGAAGCAGGTCGACGTGCTCGGCCTCGCCGAGGCGGCGGGCAACCCGAACCGGCCGTTGGTGTTCTCGTCCACGTCCAAGATCACATTCGCAGGCGCGGGCGTCAGCTTCTTCGGCGGCTCGCTGGGCAATATCGCGTGGTACCTGCAGTACGCAGGCAAGAGATCGATCGGACCGGACAAGGTGAACCACCTGCGGCACCTGCGGTTCTTCGGCGACGCCGACGGGGTGCGCCTGCAGATGCAGCGTCACCAGGCTCTGCTGGCGCCGAAGTTCGCATTGGTGCAGGAGATCCTCGCGGACCGGCTCGGCGAGTCGAAGATCGCGTCGTGGACTGACCCGAAGGGCGGCTACTTCGTCAACCTCGATGTGTGGCCCGGCACCGCCAAGCGCACCGTCGCCCTTGCGAAGGACGCAGGCATTGCCGTCACCGAGGCGGGCTCGGCGTTCCCGTATCGAAAAGACCCGGAAGACAAGAACATCCGGATCGCGCCGACATTCCCGGCGGAGTCGGATTTGCGCGAGGCCATCGACGGGCTGTCGACCTGCGCGCTGCTCGCGGCGACCGAGTCGCTGCTCAAGGGCTGACGTGTTCGGGCGTCGGTCGTTCTCGGTAGCCTGCTGAGCGTGGCGCTCTACCGCAAGTACCGGCCGGCAACGTTCGCTGAAGTAGTCGGGCAGGAGCATGTCACCGAACCGCTCTCGACGGCCCTGGCTGCAAGCCGCATCAACCACGCCTACCTGTTCTCCGGACCGCGGGGCTGCGGGAAGACGTCGTCGGCGCGCATCCTCGCCCGCTCGCTGAACTGCGAGCAGGGCCCAACGCCCACACCCTGTGGAGTCTGTGACTCGTGCGTCGCGCTGGCCCCGAACGGTCCCGGCAGTGTCGACGTCGTCGAACTCGACGCGGCCAGCCACGGCGGTGTGGATGACACCCGCGAGCTGAGGGACCGAGCGTTCTATGCGCCCGCACAGTCGCGCTACCGGATCTTCATCGTCGACGAGGCGCACATGGTCACCACGGCAGGCTTCAACGCGCTGCTGAAGATCGTCGAGGAGCCACCGGATCATCTGATCTTCGTATTCGCCACGACGGAGCCGGAGAAGGTGCTGCCGACCATCCGGTCGCGCACGCATCACTACCCGTTCCGGCTGTTGGCCCCGCGGACCATGCGATCGTTGCTGGAACGCATCTGCGCCTCCGAGGAGGTATCGGTCGACGACGCGGTGTACCCGTTGGTCATTCGGGCCGGAGGCGGCTCACCTCGCGACACGCTGTCGGTGTTGGACCAGCTGCTCGCAGGGGCCGAAGGAAGTCGGGTCGAGTACCAGCGGGCGCTGGCCTTGCTCGGCGCGACGGACGTGGCGCTGATCGACGATGCGGTTGACGCGCTGGCAGCAGGGGACGCCGCGGCGCTGTTCGGGGCGGTCGAGGCGGTGATCGACGCAGGGCACGACCCGCGACGGTTCGCCACCGATCTGCTCGAGCGCTTCCGAGATCTGATCGTGCTGCAGTCGGTGCCCGACGCAATCGCCCGCGGCGTGGTCGACGGGCCGGAGGACGTGCTGGAGCGGATGCGCGACCAGGCCACGCGGATCGGCGCCGCGACCCTGACCCGGTACGCCGAGGTGGTGCACGCCGGGCTCGGTGAGATGCGCGGCGCGACCGCGCCGCGGCTGCTGCTCGAGGTGGTGTGCGCGCGGCTGCTGTTGCCGTCGGCCAGCGACACGGAATCGGCGCTACTGCAACGCGTCGAACGCATCGAGACGCGGTTGGACATGTCCATTCCGGCCGGTGAGGCCGCAGCGTCCCAATCTGGGGCGCCGCCAAAGCAATTCACCCGCAGGAGCAAGCCAGCGGAACCTGCGCCTGCGCGCGTGCCCGAAGCCGAACCGGCGCCGCAGCCGCCGTTGGTGCCCAAGGCCGAAGCCGAACCGGCGCCGCCGCCGTCGCCCCCACCGTTGCGGCCGCCTTCCGACCCGGTGGTGGAGGCTCCGGCTGCGCCACCGGTGGGCGGCGAACTCAATGCGGCGGCTGTGCGCAGCATGTGGCCCACCGTGCGCGAGAAGGTTCGTCAGCGCAGCCGAACCATTGACGTGATGCTGGCGGGTGCGATCGTGCGCGCCGTCGAGGCCGACACCCTGGTGCTCAGCCACGATTCGGCGCCGTTGGCGAAACGTATTGTGGAGCAACGCAATTCCGATGTCATCCGGGAGGCGCTCAAGGACGCCCTAGGCGTGGACTGGAAGATTCGTTGTGAAGCGGGTGCCGCGGCACCTGCGGCCCGACCCGAACCGGAGAGCGCCGCACCGTCACCGCCGCAGCGCAACGACGACGAGGAGGACATGCTGGCCGAGGCAGGCAATGACACCTCGGAGGTCACGCGGCGCGACCCCGAAGAGGCTGCGCTCGAGTTACTTCAGAACGAACTCGGCGCCCGTCGCATCGACGGAAGTTAGTCGCTAGGGCGTCCACCACGGCCGCAGCGGCAGTCCGCCGTCATGGCCGTGCGAGTCCAGCTTGACGGCCAGAACCTGGTGCAGCTGAACGACATTGGTCTCGAAGCCCAGTCGCGACCCCGCCATGTAGAGGCCCCATACCTTTGCGGTCGGCAGTCCGACCTCCTCGACCGCCTCGTCCCAATGGTCGACGAGATTGCGGCACCAGTCGCGCAGCGTCAACGCGTAATGGTGGCGGAGGTTCTCCTCGTGAATCACCTCGAGGCCGACGTCCTGCGCCTCAGTGATGATCCGGCCGGAGCCGGTGAGCTCCCCATCGGGGAAGACGTAGCGGTCGATAAATCCGCCCGCACTCGGCCCGGTCCGGTTTTCGGGACGGGTGATGCAGTGGTTGAGGAGCAGCCCACCGTTACGGATCTTCGACTTCAGGAAGCGGAAGTACGACGGATAGTTCTGCACGCCGATGTGTTCCGTCAGACCGATCGATGACACCGCGTCGAAACCGGCTTCGCGCACATCGCGGTAGTCGGCGTGACGGACCTCGGCCAGGCCGGACAACCCCTGCTCGGCGATCGCCTGCTGCGCCCAGGCCGCCTGCTCCTTCGAAAGCGTGACGCCGATGGTCTTCACGCCCTGGCGGGCGGCGTAGCGCACCATGCCACCCCAGCCGCAGCCGACGTCGAGCAGCCGGTCTCCCGGCTTCAGCCGCAGCTTCTCGAACACCAGCCGGTACTTGTTCTCCTGCGCTTCTTCCAGCGTGGCGTCCGGGTCCGGATAGCAGGCACACGTGTAGGTCATCGAAGGGCCAAGCACCCACTCGTAGAAGGTGTTTGACACGTCATAGTGGTGATGGATCGCGTCGGCGTCACGGGTTCGGCTGTGCCGCAAGCCTTCTACCACGCGACGCCAGCGGGGCAGCACTTCCTGTGGCGGCGGCGCGATCGGCCTGAGGTGCTCGATACCGATCGAGCGAACGATGTTGGCCAGCACCCGGGCTGGCGGACGCTTGAAGTCCATCTTGTAGGCCAGCGCCTTGAGCAACTCGTACGGGTCGCCGGGGTGCACGCCGTGCGGTTCGACGTCGCCCGACACGTAGGCGCGAGCCAACCCCAGTTCGCCGGGTGCGGTGGCCAGGTAGGTGGTACCGCGGGGGGTCCTCAGGTTCAGGCCCAGTTCGGCGTCTTCGGGTCCGGCAGTACTGCCGTCGTAGGCGGTGAACTTCAGCGGAAGTTGCCCCGCCGCGAAGATTTCCAGGATTTCGGCAAGCGTCAGCTTCCTCGCCGGCGCGTTGATCTGATCCTTGAATGTCGTCATCGTCTTTGCACCGCCTTCGCATACAGGTCTAGCAGTCGTGAGTCCGGGTCATAGGTCTTCTTGACGGTCTTGTAGGCCTCCCCGCCATACAGCTCGTCAAACTCATCGTGGGAGTAAAAAGCGTCGGAGTACAGCGATTTATGCCCGTCGAGTTCGCTGACCTTCTGCTCGATCATCTTGTTGGTGTACCCATCCGTTGGCCCGACAGGCACCGACGACCAAAAGCCGACGTTGACGTAGGTGTGGTGCGGGCGGATCGGGTAGAGGGGCCAGTTGCCGTCGTCCCGTAGCCGCAGCGGACACAGCCAGATCGGTTCGATCGGCACGTTGTCCAGGAACCAGCCGAGGAATTCGGCGCAGCGCTCGATCGGCACCTCGATGTCCTGCACGACGCGCTCCAGCGGCGGCCGACCGTTGCGCTTCTCGATGCGGTCGGCGATGTTGAACCGCTGGTCGTAGCCGATCAGCTTCCAGTAGAAGCTGCTGCGTCGGTAGCGCCGCGGCCAGAACCGGCGGATCCGCGGGTCTTGCGCGCCGAACGCCCTTGAGCACCAGAACCAGTCCGTGTCCCACCGCCACAGGTAGTCGTGAATGGTGAGGCGATCGTGCTTCTCACCGTCGGGGTGCCGAATGGAGCGGTAATAGATCTGCTGGCCGGTGTAATCGCTGACGGGCCCGGGAGTGCTTGTTTGAATGCCGACCGTCAAGTAGCACTCGTCGGCGCTGAACACCACACCGTCGAGGTAGTCGACGGGCGCGCCGTCGTGGCCGCCCGTCTCGATGATGCGGTCCATGCCCGCGACGAGGTCGTCCAACGAGTGAAACCTCAAGTGCCGCAGTGCGACGAACGGCTTGACGGACTCCAGCTCGATCTTCAGCCTCACGGAATATCCCAATGTGCCATAGGAATTCGGGAAGGCGTGGAATAGATCCGAGCACAGGTCGCGTCTTGCGGTGACCACGTCGCCGGTGCCGGTCAGGATGTCCATCTCGAGCACCGACTCGTGCGGCAGGCCGTTGCGGAACGACGCCGACTCGATGCCAAGGCCCGTGACCGCCCCACCTAGCGTGATGGTCTTCAGCTGAGGCACCACCAGCGGCGACAGGCCGTAGGGCAGGGTGGCCGCCACGAGGTCCTCATAGGTGCACATGCCTGCCACGTCGGCGGTGCGCGCATCGGGGTCGACGGCGATGACGCCCGTCAGCCCCGACGTGTCCAGGCCCTTCGTCTTGTTCTTGGTACGGGCCCGGAACAGGTTCGACGTGGGTTTAGCGAGTCGCACTGTGGCGTCCGGCGGAATGGCCCGATAGCTCGTCAGAAGCCGCCGCACGCCCGCAGCGTGTGCAGCCTGTGCATCGCTCCCCTCAACTGACACAGATATACGCTAGTCCGCGGCCGCAGCCGATGCGACCGCACAACACGACAGGAGAGCTATCTCATGGGACAGGTCAGCGCGTCCAGCACCGTCTTGATCGACGCGTCACCGGAGGTCGTGTTGGCGGCGGTGGCGGATTATGCGAACGTGCGCCCGAAGATCCTGTCCTCGCACTACAGCGATTATCGGGTGCTCGCGGGCGGTCAGGGAGCAGGCACCGTCGCCAGCTGGAAGCTACAGGCGACGAAGTCGCGGGTGCGCGACATCAAGGCCAACGTCGACGTCGCAGGGCATACGGTCATCGAGAAGGACGCCAACTCGTCGATGATCACGAACTGGACCGTCGCACCGGCCGGGCCAGGATCGTCTGTCACCGTCAAGACCTCGTGGCAGGGTGCAGGCGGCGTCGGCGGCTTCTTCGAGAAGACGTTCGCGCCGCTGGGGTTGCGCAAGATCCAGGGCGAGGTACTGGAGAACCTCAAGAAGCAGGTGGAGACGGTCTAGCTGGTCCGCGGCTGCTGGGTACCCAGGAAGCCCGCGATACCGCGGACGACGGCGTCGGCGTATTTCTGCCTGCCCTCGGGCGTCTTCATCAGCTCCGAGTCGACGGGGTTCTTCATGTTGCCGCATTCCACGAGGATCGACGGGAACTGCGCCAGGTTCAGGCCGGTCAGGTCGGAGCGCGGGTACAGGCCGTTCGAGCCGATGTAGGTGGCGGGCACGAAACCAGCGGCCGTCAGTTGATCGCGCATGGTCTGGGCGAACTGGACCGACGGGCCCGCCTGCGCCTGGTTGAGCGGCGGCGACGAGTAGTTGACGTGGAAGCCGCGCCCGGTGGGCGGACCGCCGTCGGCGTGGATGGACACGATGGCGTTCGGGCGCAGCGCGTTGGCCATGTTCGCGCGTTCGTCGACGCACGGGCCGAGGCCGGTGTCGTTGCCGCGGGACATCGCGGTGCGCACGCCGAGGGCGGTCAGCTCCTGGCGGATCCGCAACACGGTGTCCCACGTGAAGGTGTGCTCCGGATAGCCGTCGTCGGTCGACGTGCCGCTGGCCTGGCAGTCCTTGGTGCCGCCGCGGCCGGTGGGCACTTGCCTGCTGATGGAGGCGTCGTTGGCCCCGTTGTGGCCGGGGTCGAGGAACACGACCATGCCGGCAATATTGGCCGGCGCAGCGGAAGCAGGGCTGGCGAGTGTCGACGCGGCGACAAGCAGACCGGTGGCTATCGCGGCGCCGACACGCAGGCAGGCAGGCACGGGCGCCACCGTAGCCCGTCTGCCGACTAGGCTGAAAGACCAAACCGCCGCTTGTGGATGAGCGCAACCAAGTCGAGACCAATACGCAAGGGGACTGTCATGCAACCCGGAGGCACGCCCGACATGTCGGCTCTCCTCGCGCAGGCGCAGCAGGTGCAGCAGCAGCTGATGGAGGCGCAGGAAGCGCTGGCCAATTCCGAGGTGCACGGTCAGGCCGGCGGCGGGCTGGTGCAGGTCACCATGAAGGGCAGCGGTGAAGTGGTGGCGGTTTCGATCGACCCGAAGGTCGTCGACCCCTCCGATGTCGAGACGCTGCAGGACCTCATCGTCGGCGCCATCGCCGACGCGTCCAAGCAGGTCACCATCCTGGCGCACGACAGGCTCGGTCCGCTCGCGGGTGGGATGGGCGGCCTGGGTCTGCCGGGGATGTGAGTCGTACTTAGGTGTTCGAAGGCCCCGTCCAGGATCTGATCGACGAGCTCGGCAAGCTGCCCGGCATCGGGCCGAAGAGCGCGCAGCGGATCGCGTTTCATTTGTTGTCGGTGGAGCCGCCACAGATTGATCGGCTCACCGCAGTTTTGGGCAAGGTGCGCGACGGCGTGAAATTTTGTGCGGTGTGCGGCAACGTCTCCGACGAGGACCGCTGTCGCATCTGCAGCGATCCGCGTCGCGATGCATCGCTGGTGTGCGTTGTCGAGGAACCGAAAGATGTGCAGGCCGTCGAGCGCACCCGTGAATTCCGCGGCCGTTACCACGTACTCGGTGGCGCATTGGATCCGCTGTCCGGGGTGGGACCCGAGCAGTTGCGGATTCGCGAGCTGCTCAACAGGATTGGCGAAAGGGTCGACGGTGTGGACGTCGCCGAGGTGATCATCGCGACGGATCCGAACACCGAGGGCGAGGCGACCGCGACGTATTTGGTGCGGATGCTGCGTGACATCCCCGGACTGACTGTGACGCGCATCGCGTCGGGCCTGCCGATGGGCGGCGATTTGGAGTTCGCCGACGAGCTGACGCTCGGCCGAGCGTTGGTGGGCCGCCGCGCAATGGCTTGATTTCGCCGAGACTGCACTTATTGCGTGGCTCACCCGAACTATCTCGCAACAACTGCAGTTTCGCGAGGTGTCGGACCCCGCTGCGAGTATCTCGGCATGCGGAGGGTGTTTCTCGGCAGCGAGGCGGTGGGACAGGGAGCTCTGACTATGCACGAGCTGCGTCGCTGGCATCAGCGAATCTTCCGTGATGTGTACATGCCGAAACGGCATGAGGTGTCACTCCGCGATCGGATTGAGGGCGCGTGGTTGCGATCTGGCCGCCAAGGTGTCATCGCGGGAGTGGCGGCCTCGGCGCTGCATGGTGCCCAATGGGTTGACGATGACATCCCGATCGAGCTGATCTGGAACTACGGCCGCTCTCCCAGCGGCTTGATCATCCGCAATGAGACGTTGGCCGATGATGAGATCACAAAGGTGGCTGGGATTCCCGTGACAACGCGGGTGCGCACGGCCTTCGGCCTTGGCCGCTACTTGCCGCGGAAAGAAGCCATCGCGCGACTCGACTCCCTCATGCATTCGCAGATCTTCTCGATTGAAGACGCATTGCTGCTCGCCAACCGATACCGGGGCGCACGTGGGCTGAAGACCCTACGAGCTGCCCTTCCGCTTGTCGACGGCGGTGCCGCGTCACCAAGGGAGACCGGGCTTCGGTTGCTGTATATCGACGCGGGATTACCAAGGCCCACAACCCAAATCCCGATCGTCAAGGGCCGTGGCCGACTCGTTCGGATGGCGGACATGGGGTGGGAGGAATTCATGGTTGTGTCCGAGTACGACGGGGATCTTCACCGCACCGACCGCAGGAAGTACACCAGCGACATCCGATCTCTGCGCAAGGCCAGAGAGCTCGGCTGGATCGTGGATCAGGTAATCAAAGACGACCGGCCAACGGATATCGTCGCGCGCGCCCGGACTGCGTTGGTGTTACGAGGCTGGCGACCATAGTCTCGCGAGACTTCACTTATTGAGCGGATCACCCGAACTTCCCCGCAATAACTGCAACTTCGACGTGGGCCTTAGACCCGCCGTGGGGCGGCCAGCCGTTCGCGGCGCAACTGTGCGACCTCGTCGAGTTCGAACGGTGGAAGTTCGCCAACCACGCGGCTCAATAAATAGTCCGCGAGCTCCGGATTGCGGGCCAGACACGGGCCATGCAGGTATGTGGCGACGACGCTGCCCTGCACCGCGCCGTCTATGCCGTCGCCGTCCCGGTTACCCGCGCCGCTGATCACCCTCGCGAGCGGTTGCGCCGCCGGGCCGAGAACCGTTCCGCCACGGTGGTTTTCGAAGCCGGTCAGCTTCTCGGTCAAGCCTGCGAGCATCGGCTGCGACACCACCTCGCCGATGGTCCGCTTCTCCTGCGGCGACGTCGTCACATCCAGCAGGCCGACCCCGTCGACCCGCTCACCGGACGATGTCTCATACCAATGCCCGAGCACCTGGATGGCTGCGCAGATCGCCAACACCGGCGCCCCCCGCGCGGCCGCCTCCTGCAAGCCGGGGTAACGCTTCAGGTGCTTGGTGGCCAGGCGTTGCGCGTAATCCTCCGCCCCGCCGAGCGTGTACAGGTCGAGCTCCGACGGCACCGGGTCCGACAGCGTGATCTCGACGATCTCGGCGTCAAATCCCCTCAACCGCAACCGTTGCCGCAGCACGACAGAGTTGCCGCCGTCGCCATATGTGCCCATCACGTCGGGCAGCACCAGCCCGATCCGCACCGCCGAATCACGCATGTCGCGCCAACGCTCGCTGTAGATGCAGGAACGCCGTGTAGTTGGCGACGACCTCGACGTGTCCGGGCGGGCAGGACGTGATCGCCTCAACTGCGTTGTGCACCAACGTGTGTTTCACCCCCGCGTACCCGAGGCGCACCGCCAGGTCCGTCCCGCGCTCACCCGCGGCCACCACGGGCTTCTCGACGAAATGCTCGAAGTTGACGTCCCACAGCCACGACAGGTCTTCGCCGTCGGGTACCTGCCCGTTGACGGAGATCACCACCGAGCCCGCGTCGGTGTCGACCATCGACAGCGCTTCCTGCCACCCGGCCGGATTCTTGGCCAGCAACATGCGAACGGTATGTGCTCCGAGTTGCATGGTGCTGTACCGGCCCGCGACCTCGTCGACACCCGACACCGCAGCTACCGCCGCGGCCGGGTCGGCGCCCAACGTGACGGCGGCGGCCACCGCCTGTGTGGCATTCCCGCGGTTCACCGTCCCGGGCAGCGCCAACCTCATCGGCAGCGAAAGGCCGCTGGGGCCATAGATATTCGCATCGTCGTACCACCACTGGGGGGTGGGCCTTTTGAAGTCGGTGCCGGTCGAATACCAGTGGCTGCCGTCGCGCACGATGATCTCGCCGGACCGCGGACAACTCACCGAGTCGTTGGCCCAGCCGCCGCCCGCCGCCACCCACACCACGTGCGGGCTGTCGTAGGCCGCCGACGTCATCAGCACGTCATCGCAGTTGGCGACCACCACTGTCGACGGATGACGGGCCAACCCGCCGCGCAACGTCCGCTCGATGTGGTTGATCTCACCGACGCGGTCGAGCTGATCGCGTGAGAGATTCAGCAGCACGATCAGCGCTGGGTCGACGGCGTCGGCGACATGTGGCACGTGCATCTCGTCGACCTCGAGCGCGGCCAACGAAGCATCGCGGGACCCCGCCAGCGCGGCCACGAGGCCGGCGTCCATGTTCGCGCCCTCGGCGTTGGTGGCGACGCGTCCCAGTGTGCCCAGGGCCGCAGCCGTCATCCGGGTGGTGGTCGACTTGCCGTTGGTGCCGGTGACGACGACGGTGCGACGGCCTTCGCCCAGCTGACGCAGCACGGACTTGTCGAGCGCCAGAGCCACCAGGCCGCCGATCATCGCGCCCGCGCCACGCCCGGTGACCCGCGACGCCCAACGCGCGCCTGCCCCGGCCGCGAGCGCGACACGTCCACGAGTGGTGACCATCTCCGGCATTTTAGGTAGCCGACACGCACGCCAGCGATCCGGCGATGTCGGGGCTCCGTGCCATCCTCGAAACGTGAGCCAAACCTGGGGCCGGCCGGCAAACGAAACCGGTGCGGGCTGGGTGGTGGTTGACGTCGAGACCTCGGGCTTCCGCCCCGGGCAGGCCCGCATCGTCAGCGTTGCCGCCCTGGCCCTCGGCGACGACGGCAACGTCGAGCAAAGCCTCTACACACTGCTCAACCCCGGCGTCGACCCCGGACCAACCCACGTGCACGGCCTGACCGCCGAAATGTTGGAGGGCCAGCCTTGCTTCGGTGACATCGTCGGCGAACTGATCGAGCTGCTGAAGGACCGCACGCTCGTCGCCCACAACGTCGGCTTCGACTACGCGTTCCTGGCCGCCGAGGCCGAACTGGTCGGGGCGGAGCTACCCGTCGACACCGTTATGTGCACGGTCGAACTGACCCGCCGCCTCGAGCTCGATGCCGAGAACCTGCGGCTGGAGACGCTGGCGTCGCACTGGGGCATCACCCAGATGAAGCCGCACGACGCACTCGACGACGCGATGGTGCTCGCCCAGATCCTCAAGCCCGTGCTGGTCCGCGCCCGGGAGCGCAAGGTGTGGCTGCCGGTGCGGTCGGTGACGCGCAGGCAATGGCCCAACGGCCAGGTCACGCACGAAGAGCTGCGGCCGCTGAAGATGCTGGCCTCGCGGCTGCCGTGCCCGTATATGAACCCTGGGCGGTTCGTCGCGGACAGGCCGCTGGTCCAGGGCATGCGGGTGGCGTTGTCGGCCGAGGTCACCCGAACCCACGAGGAGCTCATCGAGCGGATCGTGCACGCGGGACTGTCCTACACCGACAATGTCGACCTGGAGACCTCGCTGGTCATCTGCAATGAGCCCGAACCCGAGCACGGCAAGGGCTATCAGGCCAACGAGTTAGGCGTTCCACTGGTCAACGACGCCGATTTCATGCGGCTCCTCGATTGCGTCGTAGGCGGCACCGACATCGAGGAGTTCACCGACACCACAGTGGCCGGCGACCAGTTCGCGCTCTTCTAGGTCGGGCGTGCCGTCCCCAGCGACACCCCGGGCGTGAACGTGACAGGAAGCCTGCCAAGACCGGTCATGCTCGGATTGCCCGAGTAGCGATGGACGCCACCGAGGTCGACCTCGTAGTCCGGAATTCGGTCGAGCACCGCCTTCACCATCACCTCGAACATCACCCGCGCCAATGGGGCGCCGATGCAGCGATGCGGTCCGAGCCCGAACGCGACGTGCCGATTGGGCGCCCGGTCGAGCATCACATCGTCGGCCCGCTCGAATTCCCGCTCGTCGTGGTTGGCCGCCAACCAACTGATGAGCAGCTGGTCGTTTTGCCGAAGCTGTTGACCGCCAAGGACGGTGTCGCGACTCACCGTGCGGCTCAGGGTCTTGTTCACCGAGCAGTACCGGAGAAACTCGTCCGCCGCGGTGCGGTACAGCTCGGGTCTGGCGATGAGCTGCTGTCGCAGATCCGGGCGGGTGCCGAGGTGCAGCAGGCTCAGTGCCGTCAGTGACGTCGTGGTGTCGACGCCGCCGCCGATGAGGTTCCACAGGATGTCGATGAGCTGGTTGTCGTCCAGCCGCTTGCCGTCGAACTCGAACTGAACCAGGAAGCTCGTCAGATCGTCGGCGGGGTCGGCGCGTCGGGTCGCCGCGAACTTCAGCAGTCCGTCGATCATCGCGGGGACTTCGGCGATCACCTTGTTGTACTGCTCCGCCTCGGACGCGTCCATCACCCCGTGGAAGAGGTCGGCGTACAGCTGCCAGTTGTCGTACGGCAGACCCATCAACCTCATTGTGAGGATGGCGGGGACAGGACTGGCGTAGTCGAGCACGAGGTCCATCCGGCCGTCGGCGATCCGCTGGTCGAGGAACCACTGCACCGATTGCTCCATGAACGGCCGCATCTTCTCGATCGCCCCCGATGAGAAGAACGGGGTGAGCGCCCGCCGCAGCGCCAGGTGGTACGGGCCGTCGACCTCGCCGATCCCGAGTGGCGGCTGGCCCTCCGGACGCGGAACACCCATCTCGCCTTGATAATTCACGCCATCGGCGGCGTCCGGTTCGTACTTGTGCGCAAAGGTGTCACCGTCGCGCGCGACCTGCTCGACTGCGTCGTAGCTGGAGACGTACCAGAAACCGCCGTACTTCTCGTTCCACGCCACCGGGCAGCGGCTGCGCAGGTCCGCGTTGACCTCGCGCTCGTTCAGGTTGAACTCGTCGGAGTGGTGATCGAATCCGACGATCGCGTCGGCACTGACGTCGGGACGGCCCATTGGGCTATCTTTGCATTTTTAGGGAACTTAAGTCCCAGGGAGGTGGAACCCATCGAAGACTGGGCGGCAGGAGCGACCATCGGTGGACGGGCGATCCCGGACATGCCCGATCTCCCGCGAATGCGCACCGAACGTTTCGAGCGCTTGCAGTACCAGCTAGAAGAACAAGGCGTCGACGGTCTGGTCCTGCTCGGGTCCAGTTCGGTGGCCTATGCGACCGGGGCGGCGGCACCCGCGCAGGACGGTGACCGCGCGGCGCTGTTCCGCACGGTGGCGATTGTGGTCAAGGGAGATTCGGCACCCCACCTCTACACGCTCTACGCGGACGGGGCTCCCGCCGGCCTACCCGGCGATCATCTGCACGGGCCGCTGTTCCCGGATCTCGACGACGGCATCGAGGCCTTCGCCGCGGCGCTCGCCGACCACTTCCGTTCCGGCGCGAGTATCGGCGTCGACGACCAGACGCACGCGATGCTGCGCGCCCTACCGGGGTTCGACTGGGTCGATGGTTCCGATGTCGTCGGCGCCGCGAAGCTCATGAAGACACCCGATGAAATCGCGTGCATTCGCAACGCGCAGCGGCTCAACGAACTCGCGATGACCGACGCGCTCGCGATTCTGCGGCCAGGAGTTCGCCAGACAGACTTGAGCGCAGTGTTCCTGCGCCGAGTCTTCGAACTGGGCGCGTCGGCGAACGGGATCGATCCGATCTGGCAGGTGATGGCTCCAACTCGCGAGCTCGGCCCCTGGACGCTACACGGTGACTTGGCTTATCCGACGGTGACCACCGACCGGTTCCTCCGAGAAGGCGACGTCATCTGGGTCGACTCGGGGATCACCTGGCAGGGATATGCCTCTGACTACGGCCGAACCTGGACCACCGGAGCACGTCCGAATGGCAAGCAGCAGGCGCACTTCCGCCGGTGGCGAGCCGTCGTCGATGCCGCGCTCGACGTGCTCAAGCCGGGTGTGTCCGCGCTCACTCTCGGAAATGCGGCCATTGACGCCAACGACGGGGTCCGCCCCTGGATCGAGCACTTCTATCTGGCCCACGGAGTCGGCACCGAGAGTGCCGAAATGCCCCTGATCGGAACGGACCTGGGGGAGCGGTTCGACGAGCGACTCATCATCCAGCCGGGGATGGTGCTCGTTTTCGAGCCCGTCATCTGGGAGGACGGCTTCGCTGGCTACCGATCGGAAGACATTGTGGCCGTGACGGATACCGGGTGGGTCAAGCTCAGCGGGTCAACGTATGAACCGTACGGAGTCGAGGCATGAGTCCCGTGGCCCGCGACCGCGGGGTGTTCGTCGGCATGATGGGCCTCGAAGACGACGCGCGGGTCGACTTCGCCCGGCTGCGTGCCGAACGGCGCGCAAAAGTCCTCTCCGGCATGGAAAGCCACGATCTCGATGCGCTGATGCTCGGCGGCGTCGGCAACGTGCGGTATGTGTCGGGTGCCCGTCAGTTGGGTCGATCCGGTGTGCTGCCGTTCGCGCCGGTTGCGGTGGTGGTGCGGGACACCGGACGCGTGCACCTGCTTTCCACGTGGGACGAGGGTGTGCCGCCGGAGATCGGCCGCGACGATCTGTACCGAATGAGCTGGAATCCCGCCAATCTGGCGGCCGACCTGGCGAAGATCCCCGGCTTGCGCGACGCGCGGCGGGTGGGCACCGACGGCCTGACGCCGATGTTCGCCGCGTTGATCCCCGAGCTCGTCACCAAGGCGGACCTGGTCGATGCGGGCCTCGTGATGACGAAAACCCGACAGACCAAGACGGCCGACGAGATCACCTGCCTGGACGTCGCGTCCGCGATCGCGGAAGCTGCGTTGAGTGCGATGGAAGGTGCGTTGGCGCCGGGCATCACCGAGCGTGAACTGCTCGGCGTCTACGACGAGCGGATAGCCGGCCTGGGCGCGCCGATGCCGCCGTCGGAAAGCGTGTGCTTCGCAACGCCATCGATCGGCCCGGT
>Ga0068868_100000299_pt1 | contig 33344 bp, 37 predicted proteins | sample KBSMisM42_FD_64660 | JGI IMG/M metagenome (GOLD analysis project Ga0068868, IMG submission 64660) | Miscanthus rhizosphere microbial communities from Kellogg Biological Station, Michigan, USA - KBS Miscanthus M4-2 | ecosystem: Host-associated > Plants > Roots > Rhizosphere > Soil ...
CGCCCCCGAGGGGTTCGGCGTCGAGAGAACTTCCCACGCAGGCGTCGTAAAGGTCTGGTCTGGGCCTTCGGTGGTTCCTTTGGCATTGGTCGCCATCAAGCGGAAGTGATAGGTGGTTTCGGGTTTCAGGTTTTCTATTTTCTCGCTAACTTCAACCGGGCTGGTACCTGAGCCAATCGATTTCGGCGATGCCGGCACTTTCAACCCGTATTCGATCGTCGTGCCGTATTTGAAGTTGTATTCGGTGGGAAGGCCATTCGGCGTAACGTCGCCATTCAAGGTTGCAGTTGCTCCCCCCAAATTAGATGCCGGCTTGACCGCTACCGCAGGAGTAGATGCAGCGGTGGTAAACGTTTTTTCCGCGCCACTGTTCGATCCCCAATCGTTGTACGCCCATAGGAGGTAGTGATAAGTCGTAGCTGGTTTCAGACCGGTGACCGTGTAGCTATGGCTTTCAAAGTTGGGCCCCATATGTGCAGCTGGCCATGGAGCAGCTTGGCCATAATCTCCAATCAGTCCATACAAAAAAGTCCATCCTCCACCAAAACCACTACCAGCATCAGTGGTGCCATTCAACTGTGCGGTAGTACTAGTGGTGATAGCTGATCCGGTCGTCACATCCGGAGCCAAAGGAGATGGTGGTGAGGGTGGTGGGGGTGGTGGTGGGGGTGGTGGTGGATTATTGCTATCGAATAGTTCGAACTGAGATTTAGGGAAAGTGATTTTGGCTTCAAAGACGGCGGTTCCTGCGCTAAGACAGTTGTCGATGATCCCCGGTTCATTGAAGAATTCACTGACTTGAGCGGTTAGCTGGTTTCCCGAAGACCCAGTGGTGTAGGTGTAGTCGTTGGGGCTGCCCATTTCTACCTGCGCCGCACAATGTGAGCCGTTCCTTGAATATTCGATCCATACCTTGAATGGCTCGCTCGTCGGCGGCCTAACCTTTACTTTGGTGGTGCTGATGGCTTCGACAGGCGGAAGGTTCGTCAAATTGGGCATGCTCACGTAGGCCGTTCCGAAGGATTGGCTGCCGTGGTATGCCGTACAGCCGCTTGCCGTCCAGCTGGTTAGTTTGGCGTAGGCATCAGGAGTTGGATCCGAGTCCACGCCTTTGAGAACCGATCCAGTGCATTCGATGCGGTCGACCTGCCCTCCACCGAACTGTTCTTCTAGGTAGATCCGGAGGGTGCCATTTCCGGTGAAGTCATTCTTGATGATGAGGGCAGCGCCGGCAGTAGGCGCGATTAGTCCAGCCAAGCCAGCGCTGAGGGCAAGAGCCAACAGGCAACTGCACAACAACCGAGCAGGGATTATCTTCGGCAGGTTCGTCAAGCCTCTCCCCTCTACCTCGCGCGCAACCTTAGGTCAGATGAGACGGCTGCGGTAACCGCAATTGTGTGGTGTCTACTCTTAGCACATAGCTCCAGAGAAGGCAAAAATACTTGAGTATTTAAAGAGTAGGCTCTCTCAAGGCGGTTGCTGGTGCCTCAGGACAAATCCAATCGGAGTCGGAGGTGTAGGCGACCCTCGGGTTCTCACAAGGAGAAGCCCGCGAAACGGTCAAACGGCCTACGGCGGTACGGTCTCTCTCGCATCGAAGGCTTGCACTTCGGTGCCGGGCCCCGGGGCGTTCCACCGCCGCCGGGGCCGCTTTATGTCTGCGTTTCTCGCCGCCGAACGTAGGTGGACCGGAGCCGCCGCGCAAGGCCTGAATCGCCCTCACTTTGACCTCGTGTTGCCCCAGGCGTTGCCCCAGGGGCGATTTTGAGGTCTATTGTCTACGTTCCCAGAAACGCGAAAATCCCGCATTTGCGGGGCTTTCGTGAAATAGCGGGGGCGGGATTCGAACCCGCGACCTTCGGGTTATGAGCCCGATGACAAGTGTGCCCCTCCCTGTGGTCTCTCTTTAGCAATCGGCACGAATGACAGATCCCTCGGTTGCGGCGGCTAGCGGCCCATGCGCTCGCGGTGGCTGCACCCAGGCCAGCAGCACGGACGGCGCATGCCTTCCTCCAGCTCTTCCTGGGTGCGCCGAATGCGGCGCTCGCGGGTCGCCTCCTGCTTGGCGTCCTCGACCCAGCAGATGAACTCGTTCCGGGCCAGCGGCGTGATGTCCCTCCAGGCTGCCAGGGCCGTGGCGTTGTCGACCAACGACTCGCGCAGGTCAGCGGGCAGCTTGTGCACCACCCCACCGGGAACCCTCTGAGCCTTCGTCGATCCGCCCACACCTCGAGGGTAGCCCGACGACCTGCCTCGCGCAGATCCCTCGGCCCGCCAACCCCTACCCCAACCACCCCGCCCGCTTCCGCATGCTCGTGATGCGGCGGAACTCGGCGATGTCCTCGCGCAGGGCCGCGGGGGCTGGGGCCGGGAGGAACCGGGCGGGCAGGGGTGACTCGGCGACGCCGGTCGCGGAGCTGATGACGCGGTAGGCGCGGGCGCCGCGGCGGGCGGTGACGGCGGTCGGGGGGCCGGGGCCTTCCCAGAGCAGGCCGGCGTAGTCGTCGAGGCCGTAGCCGTCGGGCATGCCGTCGGCGACGGCGTCGAGGTAGGCGGCGCGGCGCTCGGGGTCGTTGTTGTAGTGGACGCAGAGGCTGCCGGAGAGGAGGCCGAGGCCGGCTTCGGCGGCGGGCTTGCCCGATGACTTGGTGATGCCGGCCTCGAACCAGCACATCGCGCCGGCGCTCTGGCCGGCGAGGACGATGCCCTGGCGCCAGGCGAGGCTGAGGATCGCGCCCAGCTCGTGCGCCTCCCAGACGGCGAGCAGGTTGACCATGCTGCCGCCGCCGACGTAGATCAGGTCCTGGGCGAGCAGGTGGTCGCGCAGCGCCATCGGACGGCGGCCGAGGCGGAAGAGGGAGAGGTCGGAGGGCTCGCAGGCCCGCTCGCCGAAGGAGGCGTAGAAGCGGGCGATCTGCTCGGAGGTGTCGCCGCTGGCGGTCGGCACGATGCAGATCCGCGGCCGGTCGCCGGCGTGCTCGCTCGCCAGCCGCAGCATCAGCTCGCAGACGGCGCGATCCGGCGGGCGCGAGCTGAAGTCGTGGCCGCCTAGGGTGAGGATGCGGCCGATCATCCGGCGCCCAGGTAGGTGGTCGCCAGCCGCGTCTCGGTCACCTTGTCGCCGCCGGCGTCGAGGCGGTAGCCGCGCGCCGCCGGCCGCGAGGCAACCACGCGCGAGAGCTCCTCGCCGACGAAGTGCAGGGCGGCGCCGTCCTCGGCGGCGTAGCCGGGGCGCAGCCCCTCGCGCAGCAGGCGCCGGTAGGCGTGCCCGCGCTCGGCGCCGGGCTCGTAGTGGACGCAGTTGCTGAACGGCAGCAAGCCCAGCCCCTCGACCGCGCGCGGCGTGCCGTGGAAGCCGCTCACCGCGTCGGCGAACCAGCAGAGCGAGCCGGCCGAGAGCCCGCAGAGGACGACGCCCTCCTCCCACGCCTCGCGCAGGATCGCGTCGATGCCGTGTGCGCGCCAGACCCCGAGCAGGCTGACGACGCTGCCGCCGCCGACGTAGATCAGGTCCTGGGACAGCAGGTGCGCGCGCAGGTCCTCCGGCCCCTGCTCACGGCGAAAGAGCGAGACGTGGCTCGGCTCGCAGCGCTCGGCCGGAAAAGCGCGGTAGAAGCGGACCACGTAGTGGTCGGCGTCGCCGCTCGCCGAGGGCAAGAAGCAGACCCGCGGCCGCTCGCTCGAGCAGAGCCCGAGCACGTAGTCGTCGAGCAGCGGGTTGCCCGACTCCATCGAGAAGCCGCCGCCGCCGAAGGCCACGATCTGACGAGGCAAGGTCTCCACCTCCAGATGGTCGCCTCACGCGGCCGGACCGCCCTTGTACACGGGTCCGAGATTCGCCGCCGTGCCATCGCCCGCGTGTACTAGCCGCGCCCCCGCCCTTTCTTCCGCCCGTGTCTAAACGAGATCGTCCACAAAGCCACGTTCGGGGTGTACACTGTCGTACCGAAGCACAGCCGGGGTGTGCGAACGATGCGGACCATGCCCACCACCACCTCCCCCCGCCGCGGCTCCCAGCGCGAGCGACTGCTGAGCGCGCTGGCCGAGAGCTGCGCGGCCCGCGGCTACGGAGCGACGACCATCGCCGCGATCTGCGAGCCGGCCGGCGTCTCCCGCGCCACCTTCTACGAGCTGTTCCGCGACAAGGAAGACTGCCTGCGCGCCGCGATGGAGCTCTCGCTGGCCGAGGCGACGAGCGCCGTCGCCGTCGCGCGGGAGCCCGGCAAGGACTGGGCGGAGCTGGTGCGCGACACCGCCGCGGCGTTGCTCGAGCTGCTCGCCGGCCGGCCGGCCTTCGCCCGCATGGCGCTGGTCGAGGCGCCGACGGCGGGCCCGGAGTCGCGCGCCCTCTACACCTCCGGCCTGCGGGTGCTCGAGGCCGTGCTCGACCGCGGCCGGGGAAGGCCCGAGGCCGCCCTGATCCCAGCCAGCACCGCCCGCGCGGCGCTGGCCGCGGCGGAGTCGCTGGTCGTCGGCCGGATCCTCACGGGCGAAACGGCTCGCCTGCCCGAGCTGCTGCCGGACGTCGTCTACATAGTCACCGTCCCCTACCTAGGCCAGGAGGCCGCGTTGCGTGCCGCGGAGCACCCGATCCCCGCCGGGCACTCCTAGCGGAGCCGAGCCGAGCCGAGTTTCAGGCGCTGGACGAGCGGGCCCGGGGCCGGCGACCGGGACGACGGCGAACCGGCCCCCCGTTCATCACCCGCTCCAGCTTCTGCCGCAACCGGTGAAGCCGCACCTTCACGGTGCCGTCGGGCAGCCCGAGCCGGCGAGCGATCGCCTGCTGAGTGAGGTCCTCGCCGTAGCGCAGGCGAAGCAGCATGCGGTCGCTCTCGTCGAGGACGGCCAGCGCCGCGTGCAGGTCGGCGCGTTCCACCGTCTCGGTGAGACGCTCGTCGTCGCTGCCACGGTAGACCTCGACCTCGGCGATCGGGTCCGGCCGCATCCGTTCGTGCTGGCGGTACGCCTCGTTGCGAACGATCGTCGTCAGCCACTCCTTGCGACGGCTCTCGTCGCGAAGAGTGGCGCGTCGACGCCAGGCGCGCACGAGGGCGTCCTGGGCGATGTCCTCGACCTCACTCGGGTTGCTCGCGTAGCGATAGGCGGTGCGCACGCAGAACTGGTACGCCTCCTCCCACTCCCAGTCGTCCGCAGCACCCTGTCTATGTTTGGCGGAAATGTTGATTGCTCAACCGTACTAAATCTAAAAGTAGACGGGGTAAATTTAGTACTGAAACTTTTTATACCCCAAGTCCGGTCTTAATTTCCATGGAATCGAGGAACGCGGTGAAAGCCATGGGGAGCCGGGCCGAGCGAACCTACGAGGCGATGGCGCCGGTCTACGACGACTTCACGGCGCACCACGAATACGACGCCTGGCTCGCCGACCTCGTCGTCCTGCTCGAGCGCAACGGCCTGCGGGGGAGGCGCCTGCTCGACGTCGGCTGCGGCACCGGGAAGAGCTTCCTGCCGATGCTGCCGAAGGGGTGGGAGGCGACCGGTACCGACCTCTCCCCTTCGATGCTCGAGCTGGCGCGTGAGAAGGCTGGCGAGGGAGTGCGCCTCGAGCTTGCCGACATGCGCGAGCTGCCGGTGTTCGGCGAGTTCGACGTCGTCTGGGCGCTCGACGACGCGATCAACTACCTGCTGAGCGAGGACGAACTGGTGCGGGCGCTGGTGGGCATGCGCGACAACCTCGCGCCGACCGGGCTGCTGCTCTTCGACGTCAACGCGCTAACCGCCTATCGCACATTCTTCGCCGAGACGTCGGTCGTCGAGCACGGCGGCCGCAAGCTGATCTGGCGCGGGCTCGCCACCCCCAACGTCGCGCCCGGATCGATCTGCGAATCGCGGCTCGAAGTCGCTCCCGGCGACGCCGACGTCGACGCGATCGCCCCGGGCGAAGTCCCCTCGCTCACCCATCGTCAGCGCCACTTTCCCGAAGCCGACGTGCTCGCCGCGTTCGAGCGGGCGGAGATGGAGTGCCTCGACGTCTACGGCCACGGCTTCGACGGGATCCCGCGCCAGCCGCTCGACGAATCGACGCACACCAAGGCGATCTACGTCGCACGCGCGCGTCGTTAGGCGCCGTCCTGGGCCGCGCTCAGCAGCTTCGAGGCGCGCGCCCACTCGGTCTGGAGCCTCGGTTCGATCGAGGCGGTCTCGCAGACGGCCGTGGCGAGGCATTTGCCCCAGGCGTTGGCGGCTTCGACGTAGCGGTCGAGCGCCCGCTCGGCCGGGGCGCCGGCCGCGACCAGGCAACCGAGCTGAATCCGCTCGGCCCGGATTCGCCGGTAAGCGCCGCGCACGCGCCGCAGCTCGCTCACGTACCGGTCGTAGCTCAGGCCCGTCGCCAGATCGGCGCGCAGCGTGTCCATCGCGGCGAGGAGCGGTCGCAGCTGACTCCGGCAAGTCATGCCTCCGGCGGCGCGGGCACCTCGAACCGCGCCTGTCGCCGGCGCCGCGTCGACCGTGTCTTCGCCTGGGGTGCCCTGGGCGCCGCAGGCAGCCAGAACCAGGGCGAGGCTCAGCGTCGCGCCGACGATCGTCGCTTGGCTGAGCCGCATCGGCGTAGTGTAGAAATTCGCTCGATGCCGAAAGCGCGCAGTCTCGCGGCCGCGGCGGGAGCGCTGACGCTCGCTCTCGGCCTCCTCGCGGCGCCGGCCAGCGCGACCGCCGGCGGCGTCCTCGTCGTCGGCGACAGCCTCGAGGTGCTGACCTCGCCGTACCTGCGGCGGCACCTGCCCGGCGTGGCCCTCACCGTCAACGCCGAGGGCGGCTACAACAGCATCCAGATCCGCGAACTCTTCGAAGAGAGCTATGACCCGTCGCAATCGGTGATCGTCTTCGACGCGGGGACCAACGACAACCCGGCCTATCCACAGATTTTGGCCGAAAACCTCGCCACCGTCGCCGGCGCCGTCGGCGACCGCTGCATGGTGGTGCCGACGATCCACGGCTTCACGGTCAACGGGGTCGACAACACCGGCAAGAACGAGGTCGTCCATTCCTTCGCCGCCTCGCGGCCGGGGACCCAGGTCCCGGACTGGGCCGGGGCGATCGCCGCCCGGCCCGAGCTGCTGCAGTCAGACGGCCTGCACCCGACCCCGGAAGGCGCCGACTTCCGGGCGGCGCTGATCGCCCGCGGGGTCGAGGCCTGCCTCTCCTACGAATCGGCGCCGGCCCGCGAAGTCACGCTGTCGTCCGCGCCCGAATTCGAGCCCGTGACCAAGCTGGCCCTGCGGGAGTCCTCCCTGGGCCGCGCGGTCGGCGCCGAGCTGGCGCGGGTGTTCGTCGCCGCAGTCGCGCCCCAGGGCGTGCCGCTGGCCGCGATCCTTACCATGGTTTCCTCCTATGCCTGAACCCGTAGGGCGCGGCGAGCGCTACATGCCGGGGCTCGACGGCCTGCGCGCGGTCGCGGTGCTCGGCGTCGTCTTCTACCACCTCGGCTTCGGCTGGGCCGAAGGCGGCCTGCTCGGCGTCGGCGTCTTCTTCACCCTCAGCGGTTACCTGATCACCGACATCCTGCTGACGCAGGTGAAGGGCGGCGGGATCAGGCTGAAGGTGTTCTGGCTCGCCCGTGCCCGGCGCCTGCTGCCGGCGCTGTTCCTGATGCTGACCGTGGTGATGGCGTGGGTGACGACGATCGGCCCGCACCAGCCCGCCGACTTCCGCGACGCCGCGCTATCCGCGGTCGGTTACTTCAACAACTGGTGGCTGATCTTCCACCACGTCTCCTACTTCGAACGCTTCGCGCCGCCCTCGCCGCTGAACCACCTGTGGTCGCTCTCGGTCGAGGAGCAGTTCTACATCTTCTGGCCGTTCCTGCTGATGGTGGGGCTGCGCTTCGTCCCCGAGGTGAAGAACACCACCGGAGTGCGGCCGCGCCTCGCCGGCGTCACCCTGATCGCCGCGCTCTGCTCGGGGATCGCGATGGCGGTCCTCTATCACCCTTCGCTCGACCCCTCCCGGGTCTACTACGGCACCGACACCCGCGCTCTCGAGCTGCTGCTCGGCGCGGCGCTCGCCATGGTCTGGCCGAGCCGCCGCCTGCGCCCCGGCGTGACGGCGCAGGCCCGGCGCACGATCGACGCGGTGGGCCTCGCCGGTCTCGTCGCGATCGGGCTGATGTTCTGGGGGTCGAACGAGTTCTCGCCCTTCCTCTACCGCGGCGGCTTCGGGCTGCTCGGCCTCGCCACCGCGCTCGCGGTCGCCGCGCTCGCCCACCCCGCGTCGCGCCTCGGCCCGCTCGTCGGCTGCGGGCCGATGCGCTGGATCGGACAGCGCTCCTACGGCATCTATCTCTGGACGCTGCCGATCATCGTCCTCACCACCCCCGACGACGCTCGCGGGCAGGTGGACCTGGCGCGCGCCGTCCTCCAGGTCGCGGCGATCCTCGCGATCGCCGAGCTCTCCTGGCGCTACGTCGAGGACCCGATCCGCCACGGTGCCCTGGGCCGGCTCTGGGCGCAGGCCCGCGCCGGGGGACTGCGTGCCGACAGGCTGACACGACGCGGTTGGGCCGTGGTCGGGACCGGCGCCCTCGTCGTCGCCTTCGCGATCGCCGGCCTGCTGGGCGTCGGCGTCTCCGACAACTCCAACGCGATCGGGGCCGCGACGGTGGCGAAGACGGTGAAGGCGAAAAGGGTGAGTCGGGCTCCGCTCGCGACCTCATGCGAAGGCGTGGTTCACATCGGCGACTCGACCTCGGAGGGCCTCGTCTCCGAAGAATACTTGCCGCCAAACGAACTGATCAGCGCACAGTACGCTCGCGTCGGCGCCACCACCCAACACCTCGAGGTTGCCGGGGCGCGCTCGATCTACGAGAACTTCGAGGGCGAACCGAACGCCCAGGAAGTCGCCGAAGCGTGGAAGAACGAAGGGTTCAAAGGGTGTTGGGTGATCGCGATGGGGACCAACGAGGCGGCCAACGTCGCCGCCGGCTCGACCTTCAACTACGACGACCGGATCGCCAGCATGATGTCGACGATCGGCGACGAACCGGTCCTCTGGGTGAACGTGAAGACGATCGTCGCCAGCGGTCCCTACGCCGAGGCGAACATGAAGAGCTGGGACGAGGCCCTGCTCGCCGCCTGTGACCGTTACCCCAACATGCGGGTCTACAACTGGGCCGCCGACGTGAAGGACCAGTGGTACATCCCCGACGGCATCCACTTCACCTCCGAAGGCTACGCCGCCCGCGGCCGGCTGATCGCCGACGCCCTCTTGGAAGCGTTCCCCAACACCGAACCGCTGAAGATGACCGACAGCAGGGACTGCGTCGTTGCGGGGTAAGAAAGGCCGGCGGTTAGAAGACCTGGGCGTCGAGGAAGCCCGCGATCAGTACCAGCCAGCCGCCGATCTCGCTGACGATCAGGGCCTGTAGAGCAGTGCCGCCCGGTGGGCGACGTCCACGTAGGGATGCGCGAGCCGCTCCTCGGACTGGAGCATCTGCCGGTACTTCATCACGCCGAGCAGCAGCGCCCAGAGGAACATCGCCGCCGCCAACAGCAGAACGACCTTGGTGTCGGCGCCGAGCTCCATTGGGTCGATTATCGACCACGGACCGGGAGGACGGCGCTAGGCTTCGGACCGATGGAGGCGGCAGCGGTTTCGCGCTTTTCGCGGTGGACCTTCGCCCAGTGGGCGATCGTCGTCATCGCCGCCTTCCAGATCGGCTGGGCAATCGCCGGGCTGCTCGCCGAGCCGAGCTTCCACTTCGGCGACGGCGCCCCGACCGAGCGCGTCCTCGGCGTCGACTTCAACGGCGTCCACGCCGTCTCCGGCTTCCTGCTCTTTGGCCCGGCCTTCTACTTCGCCCTTAAGCCGCGCTGGGCCGTCCTCTACGCGATTTACGTCGCCGCCGCCCTGATCGTCACCGGCCTCTGGGCGATCTGGTCGACCAGCCCCGCCGGCGTCTTCACCTTCCCCAACAACGACGCCGACGCGATCCTCCATCTCTCGATCGGAGCCCTCTTCGCCGTAGTAGCAGCGATCCAGCTCGGCCTCGACCGAGGGATCGGCTCGACACACACCGCTTCTTAATCCGATAATCTGATTTCATGCGTCAGCTCACGGCCACCGCGGCGGCCCGCAAATTCGCCGACCTGCTCGATAGCGTCGAGTCCAAAGGCGAGACGTTCGTCGTCGTTCGCCGCGGTCGGGCTGTCGCCACGATCGGGCCCGCGACCTCCGGGACCGGCCTCGCCCTCAAGGAGGCGCTGCGCGGGCACCCTCCGGATTCCGAGTGGGCAACCGAACTGCGTGAGCTGCGAGATGCCGTTGGCCCTGGGACCGACCGCTGGCACGACTGATCCTGGATACGTCGGTGCTAATCGAGACCGAGCGCAACGAAACAGCCTCGCTCGACACCCTGATCGGCGACGAGGACGACGTGGCGATCGCGGCCCTCACCGCGGCGGAGCTGATGATCGGCGTCGAGCTTGCGAGCGATGAGCATCGCGACCACCGAAGCGCTTTTGTGGACGCGGTACTGGGCGTGGTCTCGATTGAGCATTACGACCTTGCCGTCGCGCGGTCCCACGCTTCTCTGCTCGCCCACACTCGCCGTATCGGAGGGCCCCGCGGCGCCCACGACCTGATCATCGCCGCCACCGCTCGCGCCCGGAAACGAACCGTTGTTACCGCGGATCGAGACGGATTTGAGGATCTACCTGCCGTATCGGTGCGATCGCGCCGATGAGAGACGGCGTCGTCAAAACGCCCCGCTCGTCCCCGCCGCCCGCAGCGCCAGGAAGAGGATCACGCCGCAGCTGACGGCCATGATGCCCATCTCGCGGCGGACGATCGCCATCGCGATGCCCTCCTGGTCCTCGCCAGGGAGCGACTCGAAGTCCTCGATGTCGCGCAGCTCGCGTTCCGCGGCACCGCCCCGCGCGCCCTCCGCCAGCAACGAGACCAGCAGGGGAAGGATCCCGTACAGGTAGTGGAGGTCGTCGTCGGGCTTGTGGCCGGTGAAGACGAGCAGGCCGCCCAGCATCGCCTGCAGGATCACCGCGCCCTGGGCGGCGCGCAGCAGGTACCAGAAGGGGATCGACGGTCGCTTGCGCAGCCAGGCGACCCCGCCGGCCGCGAAGGCGGCGGAGTTGAGGACGATCAGCGCGCAGCCGACGACGAGGTGGACCTCCGGCACTTTCCATTTCCTCCTGAGATGGTCGGGATTCCGCTTGTTGATGCGGAAAATCACTATGTAGCAATGTGTTACAAGGTGGGTATATAACTCGCCCTGCAGGCGGTTCGGCGCCCGATGGGGCGGCGCCCTCAAATCGTCGGCCCAATCCCTATCCCAGTGCTGAAGAGCTACCTCCCGATTCTCGTCTTCGCGGTCCTCGGCCTCACGGTCGGGGGCCTCTTCGCGATGCTCAACCACCTGATCGGGCCGAAGCGGCCGGCGCGTCCGACGGCGGCGAGCCGGCGCCAGACCGAGCCGTATGAGTCCGGCATCCCGGTCGAGCCAGCGCACGGGCTGCGCTTGGGCATCAGCTTCTACCTGATCGCGATGCTCTTCATCCTCTTCGACATCGAGGTCGTCTTCCTCTACCCGATCGGGGTCATCGTCAAGGCGGCCGACAGCCTCTTCGTCCTCGGCGAGGTCGTCACCTTCATCGCCCTGCTGCTCGTCGCCTTCGTCTACGTCTGGCGAAAGGGGGCGCTGAATTGGAGGTGAAACGGGAGACGATGCGCGAGCGCCAGCTGCGTGCCCGCGACATGCTGCGCGGCGACCTCGAGGGCGAGGACCTGGAGCGCTACGTCGAGGAGAGGGTCGTGATGACCAGCTTCGAGAAGATGCTCGGCTGGGCGCGCTCGAACTCGATCTTCCCGCTCACCTTCGGCCTCGCCTGCTGCGCGATCGAGGGAATCCCGATGGCTGCCGTCACCGCCCGCTACGACATCGCCCGCTTCGGTGCCGAGGCCGGGCGCGCCTCGCCGCGGCAGGCGGACCTGATCGTCCTCTCGGGCCGGGTCTCGATCAAGATGGCGCCGATCATCCGCCGCCTCTACGACCAGATGCTGGAGCCGAAGTGGGCGATCTCGATGGGCGCCTGCTCCTCCTCGGGTGGGATGTTCGCCAACTACGCCGTCGTCCAGGGGGCGGACAAGTTCATGCCGATCGACGTCCACATCCCGGGCTGCCCGCCGCGGCCGGAGGCCGTGCTCTACGGCTTCAACAAGCTGCAGCGCAAGATCGAGGGCAACCCCGACCAGAGCTGGCGCGCCCGCTACGGCGCCGAGGGGACCGAGGAGTGGGCGCGGGGCGGCCCGCGCAGCGAACCGAGCGCCGCCTCGAGCGAGGCCTACGAGCTCGCCCGGGAGCTGCTCCGTGCCTGACGCCCCCGGACTCGAGCTGATCCGGGGCGAGATCGAGGCGGCGCATCCCGGCGCCGTGATCGACTCCGGCTTCGCCCAGGAGCGGGCGGTGCTCTCGATCGACCCCGCCCACGTCCTCGACGTGTTGCGCTGGCTGCGCGACACGTCCGGCCACGAATACGGCTTCCTCTCCAGCCTGCACGCCGCCGACTACCTGCCGGCTCAACCTCGCTTCGCGGTGCACTACGAGCTGTTGAATCGGGATCGAGTCGAGCGCATCCGCGTCAAGGCGCTCCTGCCCGACCCGGGCGACGGGGCGCTCCCCGAGCTCGACTCCTGCGTCGAGCTCTTCCCGACCGCCGAGTTCCAGGAGCGCGAGGTCTTCGACTTCTTCGGGATCGTGTTCAAGGGTCACCCCGACCCGCGGCGGATCTTGCTGCCCGAGGACTACGTCGGCTGGCCGCAGCGCCGCGACTTCCCGGTCGGCGGCGAGCCGGTCACCTTCACGTACAACGAGCGCAACTATGGCTGAGCTGGCGGAGCGCACCTCCGAGGTCATGACCGTCAACATCGGGCCGCACCACCCGGCCACGCACGGGGTGCTGCGCCTGGTCGTCGACCTCGAGGGCGAGGTCGTGCGCGAGGTGCGGCCGATCATCGGCTACGTCCACACCGGGATCGAAAAGTCCTGCGAGGACAAGAGCTACTGGAAGGTCATCCCCTTCGTCGAGCGCATGGACTACGTCTCCTACTTCTTCCAGATGGAGGCCTTCTGCGGCGCGGTCGAGCGACTGGTCGAGCTCGAGATCCCCGAGCGGGCCAAGTACCTGCGGGTGATCTTCCTCGAGCTCAACCGCATCCACTCCCACCTGGTCTGGCTGGGGACGACGGCGCTCGACCTCGGCGCGATCTCGATGCTCTGGTACTGCTTCCGCGAGCGCGACCGCATCCTCGACCTCTTCGAGATGGCGACCGGGCAGCGCATGCACACGCGCTACTTCCAGGTCGGCGGGGTGATCGAGGACATCCCGCTCGGCTTCGAGGCCAAGCTGCGCGAGTTCATCCGCGAGATGCCGGGCCGGGTCGAGCAGTACCAGGCGCTGCTCGACCGCAACGAGGTCTTCCTCTCGCGCACCAAGGGCACCGGGGTCGTCTCGCGCGAGCGGCTGCTGGAGCTGGGCGTGACCGGGCCGCTGCTGCGCGCCGCCGGCGAGCCCTGGGACCTGCGCAAGGCCTTCGACTACCTCGTCTACCCGCGGCTCGACTTCAAGGTGCCGGTCGGCACGGTCGGCGACAACTACGACCGCTACCGGGTGCGCGTGGCCGAGATGGTCGAGTCGGTACGAATCGTCGAGCAGGCGCTCGACGGGCTGCCCGAGGGACCGCACATCGCCGACGACCGCAAGTACGTGCTGCCACCGCGCTCGGAGCTCTCGACCTCGATGGAGGCGCTGATCCATCACTTCAAGCTGGTCACCGAGGGCTACCGGGTCGGCCCCGGCGAGATCTACTACGCGATCGAGTCGCCGCGCGGCGAGCTGGGCTGCTTCGTGGTCGCCGACGGTTCGGCGAAGCCGGCGCGCGTGCACTTCCGCGACCCGTCGTTCGTGAATCTGCAGGCGTTCCGCGACATGTCGGTCGACGGCTACATCGCCGACATGATCGCCAGCCTCGGCATGCTCGATCCGATCCTGGGCGGGGTGGATCGGTGAGCCCCGTCGACGGCATCGGCATCGACAACCGCGACCTGCCGGTCGACCGCGCCGTCAACGAGGGTCGCGTCCCCGACCGCTCGCCGCAAGAGATTCCCGAGCTGCATGAGGTCGATTGCCCGGAGGAGCTGCGGAGGCGGATCGAGGAGCTTATGAGCAAGTACCCCGACCGCAAGTCGGCCTCGATCCCGGCGCTCTGGGCGGTGCAGCGGCTCTACGGCTGGTGCACGCCGGAGGGGATCCGGCAGGCCGCGGCGGTGATGCGGGTGACGCCCGCCTACCTGGAGTCGGTGGCCAGCTTCTACGACCTGCTGCACACCGAGCCGGTCGGCGGCCACAAGGTCCACGTCTGCACCAACATCAGCTGCTGGATGCGCGGCGGCGACGAGCTGCTCGACGCCTTCCGCGCCGCCGCCGGCGAGGATGCCGACCTCTTCGTCACCGGCTTCGAGTGTCTCGGCGCCTGCGACATCGCGCCGATGGCCTCGATCGACGAGCGCTACTTCGGCCCGCTGGAGACCGGCGAGGCCGCGACCGCGATCGAGCAGCTGCGCGCCGGCGCCGAGGTCCTGCCCGAAAAGGCGCTGGAGAAGCGCCCGCTGCCGGGAGGGCCCGATGCCTGAGACACGGCTGCTGCTGAAGCACGCCGAAGACCCGGCGCTGCGCACGCTCGCCGGCTACAGGGGCTACGGCGGCTACGCGAGCCTGGAGAAGGCCTACAAGGAGATGGAGGCCGACGAGGTGCTCAAGGAGCTCGAAGACTCCGGCCTGCGCGGGCGCGGCGGCGCCGGCTTCGCGATGGGCAAGAAGGCCTCCTTCCTGCCCCGCGGCGAGATGGACAAGTACCTCTGCTGCAACGCCGACGAGTCCGAGCCGGGCGCCTTCAAGGACCGCGAGCTGATGCAGCGCAACCCGCATCAGCTGATCGAGGGGATCGCGATCGCGGCGCTCGCCGCCGGCGCCGGCCACGCCTTCATCTTCATCCGCGGCGAGTACGACTCGCAGGCCGACGTCCTCGATGCCGCGGTCGCCGAAGCGTATGAGGCCGGCTACCTCGGCGAGGGCATCCGCGGCACCCGCCGCGACCTCGAGCTCGTCGTCCACCGCGGCGCCGGCGCCTACATCTGCGGCGAGGAGACGGCGCTGCTCGACGCGCTCGAGGGCAAGCGCGGCAATCCACGCCTGAAGCCGCCGTTCCCGGCGGTGCAGGGCCTCTACGGCGGGCCGACGCTGATCAACAACGTCGAGACGCTCTCCAACGTCCCCCACATCGTCCGCAACGGCGCCGAGTGGTTCAAGGGCTTTGGCACCGAGCAGTCGCCGGGGACGAAGGTCGTCTCGGTCTCCGGCTGCGTGCGGCGTCCCGGCAACTACGAGGTCGAGCTCGGCATCCCGACGCGCGAGCTGATCATGGACCTCGCCGGCGGCCCGGCTGAGGGGCGCGAGGTCAAGGCCTTCTACCCCGGCGGCTCCTCCTCGCCGGTGCTGCGGGCCGAGGAGGGGCTCGACCTCCCCTACAGCTTCGAGGCGATGGCCGAGGCGGGCTCGATGCTCGGCTCCGGCTCGATCATCGTCGCCGACGACTCGGTCTCGATCCCGCACATGGCATTGCGCACGGCGCGCTTCTACCACCACGAGTCCTGCGGCAAGTGCACCCCCTGCCGCGAGGGCACCAACTGGACGGTGAAGATGCTCGAACGGGTGGTGCGCGGTGAGGCGACGCCGATGGACCTCGACATCGTCGCCTCGGTGCAGGAGAACATCATCGGCCACTGCCTCTGCGTGCTCGGCGACTCGATGGCGATGCCGGTCGGCGCGATGGTCCGCAAGTTCCGCGAGGAGTTCGAAGAGGCGATCGCCGCGGCCAGCGAAGGCGCGCCCGCCGTCGCCGAGCGGATCCCGGTCGTCCAGGGCGCGCCCGAGACCCTGGGGGCCTCCACATGAGCGGCAAGGAGATCACCCTCATCGTCGACGGACGCGAGGTGGTCGCGACCGAGGGCGAGATGCTGCACGACGCCGCCCGCAAGGGCGACGTCGAGATCCCGGTCTTCTGTTACGAGCCCAAGCTCGGCGACCCGGTCGGCGCCTGCCGCATGTGCCTGGTCGAGATCGAGGGCATCCCGAAGCTGCAGACCTCCTGCTCGACGCCGGTGCGCGACGGCATGGTCGTCCACACCCGCACCGACCAGGTCAAGCAGGCGCAGAGCGCCGTGGTCGAGTTCCTGCTCGTCAACCACCCGCTCGACTGCCCGGTCTGCGACAAGGGCGGCGAGTGCCCGCTGCAGGACATCTCCTACGGCTGGGGACCGGAGAAGAGTCGCTTCACCGACGACAAGCGTCACTTCCAGAAGCCGGTCGAGCTCTCGCCGCTGGTCGCGATCGACCGCGAGCGCTGCATCCTCTGCTACCGCTGCGTGCGCTTCAGCCAGGAGGTGGCTGAGGACGAGCAGCTGCAGCTGCTCGAGCGCGGCGACCGCACCTTCGTCGGCACCTTCGACGACCGCCCCTACGTGGCGCCTTTCCACGGCAACATCACCGACCTCTGCCCTGTCGGCGCGCTGACCAGCTACACCTACCGCTTCCGCGCCCGGCCCTGGGACATCGAGCAGGCCGGCTCGGTCTGCACGCTCTGCCCGAGCCAGTGCAACGTCAGCTTCACCGTCCGCGACGAGCGGGTGAAGCGGGTGATCGCCCGCGACAACGCCGAGGTCGACGACGGCTGGCTCTGCGACCGCGGCCGCTATGGCTTCGAGATGTTCGACGCTCCCGAGCGCGTGCGCGGCCCGCGCCTGCGCGGCGGGGCCGAGGCGACCTGGGAGGAAGCGGTCGCGAAGGCCGCCGCGGCGCTGAAGGCCGGGGGCGAGCAGGCCGCCGCGATCGTCGGCGACGCCTCCAACGAGGAGGGCTACCTCGTCCAGCACATCATGCGCGAGGCGCTGGGCTCGCCGCACGTCGACTCGCGCCGCTCACGCGGCCCCGGCCGCGAGGCGCTGGCGCGGCTCGCCCAGCCCGAGATCTCCGCCAAGGTCCGTGACATCGACGCCGCCGGCACGATCCTCGTCGTCGGCACCGACCCGCTGCACTCGAGCCCGATCCTCGACCTGCGCATCCGCAAGGCGATCCGCCGCAACGGCGCCAAGCTGGTCGTCGCCACCGAGGCCCCGACCGCCCTCGACGGCGGCGCCGAGGCGGTAACCCGCTTCGTCCCGGGCAACGCCACCGCCTTCCTCTCCGGACTGGCTGAGGCGCCACCCGACGTGCTCCGGAACGCCGAGAGCGTCGTCGTCATCTGGGGCGAGCGGATCGGCCGCGAGCAGGGCGCTGTCGAGGCCTTGCTCGACGTCGCCTCGGCTCTCAACCTTGCGAGCACAGAGGGCTCTGGCCTGCTCGAAGTCCCCGAGCTCGCCAACGCGCGCGGCCTGCGTGAGGCCGGCTGCCTGCCCGACGCCGGTCCCGGCCTGACCGGTTCCGTATTGAGCACCTCAGAGGTAACGAATACGGGAACGAGCGGCATGGGGACCGAGGAGATCCGCGCCGCGCTAGAAGCGCGCGAGCTGAAGACGCTCCTGCTCTTCGGCGTCGACCCGCTGCGCGACTTCCCGGACACCGAGGCCTGGAAGAACGCGATCGTCAAAGCCGAGCACGTGGTCTGCTTCTCGACCTTCGACAACGCAACGACCGCTCTCGCGGATGTGGTCTTCCCCCTGGAGACGCACGCCGAGAAAGACGGCACCGTCACGCATCCGGACGGACGCCTCCAACGCGTCCGCCCGGCTGCTGCTCGACCTGGCGATATACGACCGAATTGGGGCGTGCTAGCCGAGATCTCCCTGGCCCTTGGCCATGACATCGGCATCTCCTCCCAGCCCTCGGCCTTCAAAGCACTGACCGAAGCGGTCCCCTTCTACGCCGGCATCACCGATGCGGATATCGCAGGACGAGGGATCCGCTGGCAGGAGACCCCCGCTGGCGCGAACGTCCCCGAGGTCGATGAGGCGCCCGGGGTGGGGTCCTCAAAACACTCAAGCGGGGCTCCCGCCGAGCGTTTTGAGGACCCCACCCCGGGCGCCCTAACGCTCTCGACGTACCGCGACCTCTGGGCAGGACCCATCACCGAGCTGAATCCACCCCTGCGCTTCCTGCAGCCTCAGCAGCGGGTTGAGGTTTCCGTGTCCGACGCCGAGCAGCTTGGGCTGAAGAGTGGGGACTCGGTGCGTGTGGCTCGGGGCGGAAAGAGCTTGGGGGCTCTCGTGTCGGTCCGGGAGCGGGTTCCCGAGGGGGTCTGCCTCATGGTCGAGGGCGTGGCCGAGGGGAACGCGAACGCGATGCTGAACGGGGCGCCGGTTTCGGTGCGGATCGAGAAGGATGCCGCTCCCTGATGCCGCCGCTCGCCGACACCCAGTTCGTCGAAGCGACCTGGATCATGGTCGTCAAGAGCCTCGTCATCTTCGCCGTGATCTTCGGGATCCTGCCGCTGATGACGGTGCTCGAGCGCAAGCTGATCGGCCGCTTCCAGCACCGCTACGGGCCCAACCGGGTCGGCCCCTACGGCCTGCTGCAGCCGCTCGCCGACGTCGGCAAGCTGATCTCCAAGCAGGCGTTCAAGCCGGAGAACGCGATCGGCAGCCTCTTCGTCCTCGGCCCGCTGCTGCCGGTGCTCTCCGGGGTGCTGGCGCTGGCGATCATCCCCTGGGGCAACGTCCAGGACGGCGTCGGCTTCTACGGCATCGACGTGCCGATCGGCATCCTCTACTTCTTCGCCGTCGGCTCGATCGCCTTCTACGGGCTGCTGCTCGGCGGCTGGTCCTCCGGCTCCAAGTACAGCCTGCTCGGCGCGATGCGCGGCGCCGCCCAGCTGATCTCCTACGAGGTCGCGATGGGCCTCGCCCTGCTCGGGGTGATCATGATGGGCGGCTCGCTCTCGTTGGTCGACATCGTCGAGGCGCAGGGCGACCTCTGGTTCATCGTCCCCCAGTTCGTCGGCTTCCTGATCTTCATGCTCGCCGGCTTCGCCGAGACCAACCGCACCCCGTTCGACATGCCCGAGGCCGACGCCGAGCTGGTCCAGGGCTTCATGACCGAGTACGGCGGCATGCGCTTCGGCTCCTTCCTGCTGGTCGAATACATGGAGATCCTGGTCGTCTCCGGGATCGCCGCGGCGATGTTCCTCGGCGGCTGGATGGGTCCCGGCCCGAGCTTCCTCGACCCGATCTGGATGCTGACGAAGATGCTCGGCCTCGTCCTCCTCTTCATCTGGGTGCGGGCGACGCTGCCGCGTCTTCGATATGACCAGCTGATGAGCCTCGGCTGGAAAGTGCTGCTCCCGCTCGCCACCCTCAACGTCCTCGTCACCGCGGTCCTGGTGGTTGTCACGTGAGCGCAGCGAAGAACGGAAACGGGTTCGACCCGAAGACCGCTTCCTACCTCGACTCGATCGAGGTGGTCGAGGTCCAGCGCGGCCCCGAGCCGGGCGGGCTCGGCGGCGCCTACCGCGCCTTCGGCGAGACCCTGCGCGGGCTGAAGACGACGATGGCGCGGCTCGTCGAGGGACCGATGACGATCCAGTACCCGGAGGAGAAGACGCCGGTCTACCCGCGCTTCCGCGGCCGCCACAAACTCCACAAGTTCGAGGACACCGGGCTGGAGAAATGTGTCGGCTGCTCGCTCTGCGCCGCCGCCTGCCCGGCCGACTGCATCCGCGTCGTCGCCGCCGAGAACATCCCCGGCGACCGGGTCTCGGCCGGCGAGCGCTACGCCGCCGTCTACGAGATCAACCTCAGCCGCTGCATCTTCTGCGGCTACTGCGAGATCGCCTGCCCCTTCGACGCGATCACGATGGGCCACGACTACGAGATGGCCGACTACGACCGCCGCGACCTCATCTTCACCAAGGAGATGCTGCTCGCCGAGCCGATCGAGCGGACGCCGCTGAAAAGCGAGGGCGAGTAGTCGTGGAAGAGGTGCTGTTCTTCCTCTCGGCGATCGGCGCGCTCGGTGGCGCCATCGGCGTGATCGCGATGCGCAACCCCTTCTACTCGGTGCTTGCCCTGATCGTCCACCTCTTCTCGCTGGCGGCCCTCTTCCTCCTCCTCACCTCCGCCTTCGTCGCGGCGGCCCAGGTAGTCGTCTACGCCGGCGCCGTCATGGTCCTCTACGTCTTCGTAGTCGCCTACGTAGGGGGAGGCGGCGAGTCAGCCTGGGAGCCAATCCCCGGCCAACGCTTCCTAGCCCCCCTCCTAGGAATCGCCCTCTTCATCGAGCTAGCAGTAGCCGTCCTCTCCTCTTCCCTATTGGCCCTAGGCACTGACGGACCCGACGTAGAGGCTGGCTTCGGCGACCCAGCCGCCATCGGACGGCTCCTCCTCGAAAAGTTCCTACTCCCCTTCGAGGCCAGCTCGATCCTCCTCCTCCTAGCCGCCATCGGAGCAATCGTCCTGGCATCCAACCGTCGTCCGGGGGCGGGGGACACCCCCGACGAACCCTCCCCAAATCGTGAGGAGGGGGTGTCCCCCGCCCCCGGGGTCCACGCATGAACACGGAGTGGTTCATCGTCCTCTCCGCCCTCCTGTTCGCCACGGGAGCCATCGGAATCCTCCTCCGCCGGTCACCGATGGTGATCCTCCTCTGCCTGGAGCTGATGCTGAACGCCGGCAACCTCGCCCTGGTCGCCTTCAGCCGCATGGTCGGCAACGGCCAAGGCCAGGTCTTCGCGGTGATCGTGATGGTGATCGCCGCCTGCGAGGTCGTCGTCGGCCTGGGCCTGATCGTCGCGATCTTCCGCCGCCGCCTGCCACTCAACGTCGATGACCTGCGGGAGCTGCGCGGATGAGCGCCACCGCCTGGGCCTGGCTGGTCCTGCTCTTCCCGCTGCTCGGCTCGATCGTCATCGGCCTCGGCTTCCGGGCGCTACCGGCAAAGGTCGCGGGGGTCATCGGCACGGTCGCGATCGGCCTCGCCTTCGCCTGCGGCGTCGCCGCCCTGATCAGCCTGCTCGGCGAAGACCCCGAGGCGCGCCACCATGCCTCCTCGCTCTGGGACTACGCCAGCGTCGCCGGCCTCGACATCAAGCTCGGGATCTTCGTCGACCCGCTCTCGGTCTTCATGGTCCTCATCGTCAGCGGCGTCTCGACCCTGATCCACCTCTACTCCTACGGCTACATGCAGTCCGACGAGGGCTACCACCGCTTCTTCAGCTACCTCAACTTCTTCGTCTTCTCGATGCTGCTGCTGGTCCTCGCCGGCAACTTCGTCCTCCTCACCGTCGGCTGGGCCTTCGTCGGCTTCGCCTCCTACGCGCTGATCAGCTTCTGGTATCGGCGCGAGACGGCGACGCGGGCGGGGATGAAGGCCTTCGTGATCAACGTCGTCGGAGATATAGGACTCGTGCTCGCCGCCTTCCTGATCTTCCGCGAACTCGGCAGCTTCGACTACGGGACGGTCTTCGAGCGGGCGCCGGAGGTCTTTACGACGAACGAGTGGACGGTGACGGCGATCTGCCTGCTGCTGCTCGTCGGCGCCTTCGCCAAGTCCGCGCAGCTGCCGCTCCACACCTGGCTGCCCGACGCAATGGAGGGCCCGACCCCGGTCTCCTCGCTGATCCACGCGGCGACGATGGTCACCGCCGGCGTCTACCTGATCGCCCGCACCCACGTCCTCTTCGAACTCGCCCCGACCGCCGCCGACGTCGCGGCCTTCGTCGGCCTGGCGACGCTCCTGGTCGCGGCGACGATGGCGCTGGTGATGACCGACCTGAAGCGGGCGATCGCCTACTCGACGATGAGCCAGATCGGCTACATGATCATGGGCGTCTCGATCGGCGCCTACAGCGCCGGGATGTTCCACCTGATGACCCACGCCTTCTTCAAGGCGCTGCTGTTCATGGCCGCCGGCTCGATCATCGCCGCGATGGCGAACGACCAGAACATCGACAAGATGTCCGGCTTCGGTAGGGCGATGCGGTTCACGTCGATCACCTTCGTCTGCGGCGCCCTCGCCCTCGCCGCCTTCCCCGGCACCTCCGGCTTCTTCTCCAAGGACGAGATCCTCGCCTTCGCCGAGGCGCGCGGCGGGATGTACCTGATCTTCACCGTGCTCGGTTACGCCGGCGCCCTGCTGACCGCCGTCTACAGCTTCCGGCTCGTCTTCCGGGTCCTCCCGGGGACCCCCTGCGCCGAGGCCCAGGAGCTGATCGACACCGGCCACGTCGCCCACGAGGCGCCGAAAAACCCGGCAACCGGTGAGCCCGAGGACACCGACGTCGGCTTCCCGGGGGCCGAGCACCAAATCGCCGAGCAGTCGGCGCCGATGCGGGTGGCGATGGGGGTCCTCGCCTTCGGCGCGATCTTCGCCGGCCTCGTCCAGATCCCCGGCGTCGACGACGTCGTCACCAAGTTCCTCGACCCGGTCTGGGAGGGCTCGCCGCTGGCGGCGATCGAGCCCTCGCTGGGGCAGGACTACGTCGGGCTCGGGATCGGCGGCCTGATCGCCCTGCTCGGGATCGGCATCGCCTACGTCCTCTACGTCGCCCGGCCCGAGCTGCCGCGGAAGCTGGAAACGCGCCTGCGCCCGCTGCACACGCTCTTCGTCAACAAGTGGTACTTCGATGAGGCGATCGACTTCCTGGTCGTCCGCCCGGCGTTGGCGGTCGGCCGCTTCGCGAACCGGGTCTTCGAGCGCTTCGTCGTCGACGGCCTCGTCACCGGTACCGCCGAGACCGTGCGCGGCGCCGGCGGCGTCGTCCGCGCCGTCCAGAGCGGCTTCGTGCGCAGCTACGCGCTGCTCCTGGTCGCCGGCTTCGCCGGACTCGCCCTCTACTTCCTGCTGAGCAGCTCATGAGCAGCTCAATCCTCTGGACCCCGCTCGCCTTCGGCATCGTCGGCCTCTTCCTGCCGAAGAAGGCGGTCGGCTGGTGGGCGGTCTTCGGGACGCTCGTCACCCTCGGCCTCGCGATCGCCGTCGCGATCGGCTTCGACAACGGCACCTCGAGCCTCCAGTACGCGGTCGACGAGCCCTGGATCTCGGGCCTCGGCGTCGACTACAGCCTCGGCATCGACGGGCTCAACCTCTTCCTGATCCTGCTGACGGCGGTGCTCTGGGTCGGCGGCGTCACCTTCGCCGCCTTCCGCGAGCAGGAGCGGGCGAAGAGCTTCTACTTCCTGATGCTGGTCGCCGAGACGGCGACGCTGGGCTCGTTCCTCGCCCAGGACCTGCTGCTCTTCGTCCTCTTCTTCGACCTGATGCTGGTCCCTTTCTACTTCCTCTTCGGCGCCTGGGGCCACGACCGCAGCGCCGAAGGCGGGAAGACCGCGTCCGCGGCGACGCTGCAGATGATCGTCTACACCCTGATCGGCTCGCTGCTGATGTTGGTGGCGGCGATCGCGACGGCGGTGATCGCCGCCGACGGGGGGCACCTCACCTTCTCGATCGCCGCCCTGCAGGAACAGGGGCTCAGCCACGGCAGCCAGCAGTGGATCTTCTGGTTCTTCGCCGCGGCCTTCCTGGTCAAGATGCCGGCCTTCATGCTCCACGGCTGGATGCCGGACGCCTACCGGGCGGCGCCGCTGCCGGCGCTGGCGGTCTTCTCCGGCGTCCTCGCCAAGGTCGGCGCCTACGGGTTCCTGCGGGTGGTGCTGCCGCTCTTCCCCGACGCCACGGTGGAATTCCAAGAGGTGATCCTGCTGATCGCCCTGGCCTCGATCCTCTACGGCTCGGTGATGGCCTTCACCCAGACCAACGTGCGGCTGATCGCCGGCTACTCCTCGGTCGCCCAGCTCGGCTTCATCACCGCCGGGATCTTCGCCCTGCGCGCCGACGGCTCCGACGGGGCGATCCTGCAGATGGTCAACCACGGCCTCGTCGTCGCCCCGCTCTTCGTCATCGTCGCGATCCTGCTCGAGCGGACCGGGACCGAAGACATCCGCGAGATGGGCGGGCTGGCACTGCGGGCGCCGGTGCTGGCGGCGCTGTTTTTGATCGTCGCCCTGGCGACCCTGGCGATGCCGGGCTCGGCCAACTTCATCGGCGAGTTCTACATCCTCAACGGCCTCTTCCAGGCGAAGATCGTCTTCGCCTTCGTCGCGATCAGCGGCGTCGCGATGTCGGCCTACTACGCGCTGCGGCTGTACCAGCAGACGATGCACAACCGCGCGCCGGAGGGGCTGCTCTCGCGTGAGATCGGGCTCCGCGACGGCCTCGTCCTGGTGCCGCTGGTGCTCTGCATAATCGGCCTCGCCCTCTACCCGCAGCTGATCCTCAAGCGCACCGACCGCACCGTCGAGCAGACCGTCGCCAAGGTGACCGGCGGCGACGCGCCGGAGGCGCAACTGGCAAGCAAGAAGCCATGAACTTCAACGAGCCACACATCGACTACGCCGGCATCTCGCCGATCATCGCCCTGACGGTCGGCATCTGCGTCGTCCTCCTCAGCGCCGTCTTCAAGCCGACCAAGCGCTGGGCACCGGGGCTGACGACGATCGTCCTCGGCGCCACCGCCGGCCTCCTGATCTGGCAGTGGGACGATCCGAAGACGCTGATCACCGGGGCGCTGCGACTCGACGACCTGGCGATCTCGATCTCCCTGATCGCGATCCTGACCGCAGCCTTCTGCGTCGTCCTCTCGCTGCGCGAGCGGGCGACCGAGGAAGCCGGCTCGGGCGAGTACCACTCGCTCCTGCTCGGCTCGGTGCTGGGGATGGTGCTGCTGGCGCAGGCGACCAACCTCGTCACCTTCTTCGTCGCCCTGGAGACGCTCTCGATCCCGCTCTACATCCTCTGCGCCACCAACCTGCGACGCGAGGGCTCGCTCGAGTCGGGGCTGAAGTACCTGATCGTCGGCTCGATCGGCTCGGCGACCCTGCTCTACGGGATGGCCTTCCTCTACGGCGGCACCGGCGCGACCAACTTCGCCGGCATCGCTAACGGGATCGCCCGGAACGGCCTCGACGGCGACCCGCTGATCCTGATCGGGATCGCGATGGCGGCGGTCGGCCTCGCCTTCAAGACCTCGATCGCGCCCTTCCACCAGTGGACGCCCGACGTCTACCAGGGGGCGCCGACCCCGATCACCGCCTTCATGGCAGTGGCGACCAAGGCCGCCGCCTTCGCCGTCTTCCTCCGCTTCTTCGACGTCGCTCTCGGCTCGCAGAGCGACTCCTGGCAGCCGGCGCTGGCGGCCCTGGCGGCGATCTCGATCGTCGTCGGCAACGTCGGCGCCCTCGGCCAGGACTCGCTGAAACGACTGCTCGGCTACTCGGGCATCGCCCAGGCCGGCTACATGCTCGGCGGCGTCGTCGTCCTCTCCGCCTCGGGGACGAGCTCGCTGGTCTTCTACCTCGCCGCCTACGCCTTCATGAACCTCTCCGCCTTCGCCGTGATCGTCGCACGCGAGCGGGAAACGATCTTCGGCGACGACATCCGCGCCGTCCGCGGCCTCGGCGCCGAGCGGCCGCTGCTGGCCTGGCCGCTGACGATCTCGATGCTGGCCCTGGCCGGCCTGCCGGCGACCGCGGGCTTCATCGGCAAGCTCTACCTGATCGAGGCCCTGGTAGAGGGCGACTACACCTGGCTCGCGGTCTTCATCGCGATCGGGACGATGATCTCGCTCGCCTACTACCTGCGGGTGGTGGCGGCGATGTGGATGCAGCCGGAGCGGGAGACCGCGCCGGGCGCGACCCCGGTGATCGCGGGCGCCTCGCCGGAGGCCGATCCGGTCGACCCCGAAGCCGGGCAACGCTGGTACATCGTCGGCCCCGCCCTCCTCGCCAGCGCGGCGACGGTCTTCTTCGGCGTCATCCCGCAGCCGCTGGTCGAGTTCGCCAGCCACGCCGGCGCAGCCCTCTTCGGGTAGAAACGCCCGGTCTGACGGCACCGGACACGGCGCGGGGCGTCGTCCTCGGTCGCTCGCGTGCAAAGCACGCCACGCTCCCTGCGTCCTAGCCCCGCTTGGTCCGGACACCGTCAGACTGCCGCACTAATTCATGGGCGTCCTCCTCACCACCGGCGCGATCGTCGCGGCCGTCGCCATCGGCGTCTGGTCCGAGGGTCGCTGGCCGCAGGGCGCGGCGCGGGCGTCGCGGACGGCGCTGACGCTGCTGCTCTACGTGCTGCTGCCGCCGGTGATCTTCTTCAACATCGCCGCCAGCGAGATCGACGTCGGCCACGGCGTCGGCCTCGTCCTCGGGATCGTCGCATCCTCGCTGGGAGCGTTCTTCGCCTGGACGGTCGCCAGCCGCTTCCTCGACCTCACCCGCCCCCAGGTCGGGGCGGTCGTCTGCACGGTGCTCAGCGTCAACACCGGCTACCTCGGCTACCCCCTGGCGGTGGCGCTGCTGGGACGGGACGAACTCTCGACCGCGGTCCTCTACGACGTCCTCGTCACCGGGCCCTGCCTGCTGCTCGGCGCCTTCGCCGTCGGCGCCGCCTTCGGCACCAAGGCCGGGGAAACCCCGCGCCAGCGAGTCGTCGCCTTCTTCACCCGCAACCCGCCCCTCTACGCCGCGATCGCCGGCCTACTGGCGCCGGATGCGCTCGCCCCCGACGTCCTCGTCGACCTCTCCCAGGCCCTGATCGTGGCGATCCTGCCGATCGGCTTCTTCGCCGTCGGCGCCACCCTGGCCGAGAACGCCGAACACGGCGCCCTGCCGATGCCACCGCCCCTCACCCGCCCGGTGATGCTGGTGATCGCCACCCGCCTCGCGATCGTCCCCGCCCTCCTCATGCTCCTCGCCGCCCCCCTGATCGACCTTCCCCCCGCCTACCGCCTCCTCTCGGCGATGCCCTCCGGCCTCAACTCCCTCGTCATCGCCCACGCCTACGGCCTCGACATGGAGATAACCGCCGAGGCGGTGACGTGGTCGACCGCAATCGTCGTGCTGGCGGCGCTGGGGTCGCTGTTGCTCTGAACCCTAGAGCTGGGTGGCGATGACGCCGATCAGGGCTGCGATGATCACGCCGCTCACCCCCAGCAGCGTCCGCTGCATCCCATCGATACGACCATTGAGACCTAGCAGCCCTGCATCGAAGCGAGCGTTGAGCTCTCTAAACCCTGCATCCATGCGAGCGAAGCCGTCGTCCATCTTCCGCTCGATCTGATCGAACCTCTGGTCGATGGCTTTGAATTTCTCGTCGAGACGCCCGTCGTTCCACTCCACCATCTCTTCCTCCCTGTCCGCGACCGCTGCCTCCATGCCTGAAAAACTGTAGCAGACAAAAACATACGTAACTGGAACGTTTCTGTAAATCTTTGAGCGTGCTCCACCACGTCGGAATCGAGGTTGTGCCGGCTGACGTCGAGGCCGCGGTCGGCTTCTTCGAGCTGATCGGGTTCGTGCGGGTCGAGCCGCCGCCAACGCTCTCCGATTACACCTGGCTCGAGCGTGAGGGGACCCAAGTCCACCTGATGCCGGAGGAAACGCCGACGGTTCCCTCGCCCGGACACCTCGCCGTGGTCGTCGCCGACTTCGACTCGGCGGTCGCCCGCCTGCGTGAGCGCGGCTTCGAGGTCGAGCCGAAACGCGAACACTGGGGGCAGCCGCGGGCGCTGGCGATCGCCCCGGGCGGCCACCGGGTCGAGCTGATGAAGGCGCCGCCGGCGCCGCAGACGTAGAGGGCTCGGAACCCGCCGTCGCGGCCCGCCGGGTCGGCGACTACGATGCCCCGGTGCGCTACCCGGTCGAAGACTTCACCGCCGAGGAGCGGGCTCTGCTCGCCCCTCACTTCACCAACCTCGACCGGCCCGTGTTCGCCCTCGTCAACCTGCCGGAGACCGTCAAAGGGGCGCTTTTTGCCCGCTATTCGCGGTATTCCGGGACGGTCCGCCGCCTCTATCTGGAGGAGTTCGCCGCCGACGCTCCCGCGGGCGGGCGGCCCTTCGACGAGGAGGAGGGTGCGCGGGCCGCAGGGCTCTACGAGCGCGTCTTCGCCGGCTACGGAGACGACTCGATCGCCCAGCTCGGCGGCGTCCACGTCGCCTGCGAGTGGGTCTCCAACATCCTCACCAAGATGCTGCAGCGGGGAAGGCTCGCCGCCTACCTCGAGCAGTCGACCCGCTACATCCCCTACGACAAGCCTCTCCCCGAGGGCGGCTACCGCTTCTACCGCGACGAGGAGCTGGGGCCGGAGTTCGCCCGGGCGATGGATGAGATCTTCGCGATCTACTCCCGCTCGCTGGAGGAGGTCGAGGAGTGGGCGGCGACGCGCTGGCCCCGTGGCGAGGAGCCCGAGGCCGCCTGGCGGCGCTCGATCCGCGCCAAGGCGCTCGACCTTCTGCGCGGGCTGCTGCCGGCGGCGACCCTCAGCCACGTCGGCATCTACGCGACCGGCCAGGCCTACGAGCAGCTGATCCTGCGGCTGATGGCATCGCCGCTGCCGGAGGCGCGCGAGTTCGGCGGCATGATCCTCGGCGAGCTGAAGCAGGTGGTTCCGAGCTTCGTCTCCCGGGTCGAGCGCCCCGACCGCGGCGGCGAGTGGATCGCCTACCTCGAACAGCGGCGCGAGCAGACCGAGCGCTGGGTCGCCCGCCTCGGGCTCGACCGCCGCGACGAGAGCGAGGACGCCCCCGCGGTCGAGCTCCTCCACGTCGACGGCACCGAAGATGACCTCCTCGCCTCCTCCCTGTTCGAGGCGGCGAGCGCGCCGGAGCCGGAGATCCTCGCCCGCATCGACGTCCTCGACCGCGAGGAGCGGGCGCAGCTGCTGGCGGCGTTGGTCGGCGAGCGCGCCAACCGCCGCCACCGGCCCGGTCGCGGCTTCGAGGCGCTGCGCTACCGCTTCGAGATCGTCTCCGACTACGGCGCCTTCCGCGACCTCCAGCGCCACCGGATGCTGACCTGCCAATGGCAGCGGCTCTCGCCGGACCTCGGCGCCGGGATCCCGGAGGAGGTGCGGGAAGCGGGCGTCGGCGGCGAGTTCGAGCGGGCGCTCGAGATCTCCCGCGGCGAGTTCGAGCGGCTGGCCGACGCCGGTCACGCCGAGCTCGCCCCCTACGCCCTCAGCCTCGCCTACCGGATCCGCTACACGCTCGACCTCAACGCCCGCGAGGCGATGCACCTGATCGAGCTGCGCTCAGGTCGCGAGGGGCACCCGACCTATCGCGCCGTCGCCCAGGCGATGCACGAGCGGATCGCCGCCGTCCACCCCGCCGTCGCCGAGGCGATGTCCCACGTCGACACCTCGGTGGAGCCGCGGCTGGAGCGGATCATGAGCGAGATCCGCACCCACCGCAAGCGCGTCGGCGCCGGCCACTCCGAGTAGCAGCGGCTACTCGCGCTGCTTGCGCTTGCGGCGCTCCCCCGGCGGCTCCTCGTCCTCGAGGCCTTCCTCGATCTCCGGGGCGTTCTCGTCACTCCAGCCGCCCTCAGGCTCGAGTTCCTCCGCCGCTTTTTCACCCGGCGTCGGCCAGGGGACGGCTTCGCCCGCCTCCCAGGCCGGCGGTTTGCCGCCGGGGACGAGGCCGAGCGCCAGCAGCCCGAAGTAGACGAAGAAGACGAGGGTGACGAGGAAGAGCGGGCCGAGCAGGAAGGCGATCCCGGCGACCATCGCCAGCGAACCCCAGAAGCGCGCGAGGATGCCCGTGCGCATCGCCCAGAGGCCGCTGTAGAGGAGGGCGATCGCGAAGCCGAGGGCGCCGGCGATCCCGAGGCCGGTGGCGATCGGCGCCAGCGAGGCTTCGGTCACCGCGTTGGAGGCTTCGTCGTCTTCGACCTTGCGGTCTTCGCAGGCGCGCAGCGGGCTCTCGCCCTTGGCCGGGTCGTATTCGTCGACGAGGAAGTCGTTGCCTTCGTCCTCGCGCTCTTCGACGCAATCTTCCTTCGCTTCCTTCGCGGTCAGCGTCGAGTCCGCGTCGCCGGCGAGGAAGCGGTCGGCGCCTTCGTTGGTAACCCCGATCGAGAACCCCGAAGAGGCGGCGAGGAAGAGGGGCGCCACGACGACCAGCCCGATCAGCTGCGGGCGGACCCGCTCGCTGCGGGCCTGCGCGGCGCGGAAGAGGTAGACGAGCGGCAGCGCCAGCAGCAGGAAGGCGAACACCTGCAGCATCCCGGAGAGGAGCACGGAGCCGGCGTGGTCGTGCGCTTCGCGGAGGAAGTCCGCGTCGCCGTCGCCGCTGACGTTGAGCGGCCGGGCGGCGATCAGGAAGACGACCGCGACGATGCTGGCGATCCCCACCGGAACCGCCCAGCGCTTCTCCCTGGCCCGAACGTCGGCCTTGCTGATTCCCATCTATCCCCTCTCGTGGAAGTAGAACTGGGGCAGGGCCCCTTCGATTACGTCCTGGGTCATCTTCTGCGCCACCTCGAGGTTGCCGCTGCGGACGGCGATGTCGTCGAGGGTGACGATTCCGACCAGCTCCTCGCCGCGCACAACCGGCAGCCGCCGCACCCGGTGCTGGACCATCAGGGCAGCGGCCTCGTCCAGGTCCATCTCCGGATCGCCGCAGATGAGCGGCCGCGAGGCGTGCTGCAGGGCCGGCACCGCCGGCTCCACCCCCTCGGCGAAGACGCGCAGCGCCAGATCGCGGTCGGTCACCATCGCCACCGGCTTGGCGGCGGAGTCGACGATGACGACCGAGCCGACGCGGTGGTCGCGCATCAGCCTCGCCACCTCCAGAGCGCTTGCCTCCGCGCCCGCGGTGACAACGCCGGAGGTCATGATCTCGCTGAGGCGCACGACGCGTACGCTACCCGAGCATGGACCAGGTCGAGAGCCCCCACGCCGTCGTCCCCCTCGAGGCCGGTGCCGGCCCTGAAAACCCGCCCTGTCCCGCCTGCGGCGAGCCGCTCTTCGGCTGGATCGCCCAGAAGCGCGGGATGGCGGGACCGGTGCGGCGCTGCGAGAGCTGCGGCCTCGGCGTCGTCGACGATCCCGGCGACGCCGCCGAGGCGCTGAGGGAGCTGGAGGCGCTGCGCGATGGCGAGACGATCCGGATCGAAAACCGCGCCGGCTTCGCCTGCTCGCTCGGCGGCGCAGGCTGGGCGGGGCTGCAGCCGCAGGCCCACTACCTCTTCACGACCGAGGCGGTGCGGCGGCTCGTCGCCCGCCGCGACCAGGTCGTCAGGTCCTCCCGCTGGCAGCCGGCCGCGAGCCTCGCCGCGACCTGGCAGACCCTGCTCAACAGCGTCACCTTCGGCCGCAACGTCGCCCTCGGAGCGCTGCGAGGCGCTCCGGCGGTGCCGGCCGCCCAGCCCTGGCAGCGGCGGATCGACGCCCTCGCCAGCGTCGTCCTCGCGATCCCGGCGCTGCTGATCGCGATCCCGGTCGAGCTGGCCGGCGGCCTGTTTCGCCGAGGTTCGGTGCTCTCGTTGCGGCTGCAGCTGCTCTAGCGACTAACTCAAGCCTTCGCGCGCCTCGCGCACGAGGGTGACGGCCTCCGGGAAGAGCACCCGGATCGCGTCGCGGACCTGCATCGCCTGCTCGTCGGCGCTGCCGGTGAGGTCGAGCTGGTTGATCGAGGCGACGGTCATCTCGACCGCCAGCTTGATCGCGTTGTCGGCCCAGGCGACCCGCTGCGAGGACTGCATCTGCTCCTGCAGTTCCTCCATCCGGGAACGGAACTCCTCGGGGTCGCCGAACAGGTTGAAGCCCTCCATCGACCTGCATGTAAGCAGACCCGTCACATCGCCGACCCGGAGTCGGCACTTTCTGCGCGCCACCTGTGCGCCACGGCGCCCTAGCGTCGCGACGATGACAAGAAAGACGACTTCGGAGCGTGGCTCGGCGAGCGTAGAGCAGGTCGCGCTGGCGGCTCTGATCGCGCTGCTCATCGTGGCCGGAATCGCGGCGATCGCAGCGGGCGGCGAGGTCGACGCCGGGCGGCGTCTCGCCGGCGCGATCGGGAGAAAGATGAGCTGCGGGCCCCGCCTGCCCGACGCCTGCCGGCACCATCCCCTCGTCCCCGCCTACGGCTGGCCGCTGGCGCGGCTGACCCGGGCACTGGCGCCGGCCCCGGTCGCCCTGCCCGGCCGCTCCGGCCTGCCGCTGGCCCCGGTCGACTTCCGCCGCTGCCGCCGCGAGAGCTGCGCCGTCGCCGCCGGCCTCCACCTGACCGCCTCGGGACGCCGCACCACCGCCTTCACCGCGATCGTCGACCGCCGCGCCTCCGCCGGCTGGGTCGAGGTCGTCTACTGGCTCTACCGCCCGACCCGGGGATGGGAAGCCCTGGTGCGGCGCGCCACCCAGGCCGACGTCGAAGCCGCGGCGGGAGTCGAGGTGCGCGCCGAGGACGATCCCGCCCTGGTGCCGCTGGAGACCCTGCCGGGACGCAACCACTACCAGTTCCCCGCCGGCGAACGCCCGCCCTGGCAGTGGCGGGTGGCCGGTCGTTACCCCGGCTGGTCGAGCTAAGAGCTCGTCGCCTGCGCCGTCTTTTCGCTTTCGGCTTCCTCCTCGGCCTGGCGGATCAGGCCGCGCCAGTCGGTAGTGCGGAAGACCAGCAGCACCGAGAGGAAGCCGAGGACGACGGACCAGGCCGCCATCGCGATCTGAGTCCCGACCGAGAAGGAGAGGACCGCGGTCCTGGTGGGGCCGTGCAGCGTCGCCACCAGGAGCGCCTGCTGGGCGCCGGCGCCACCCGGGGTGAAGGGGACGATGTTGGCGATGGCCTGCACGCTCATCACCAGCATCACGTTGCCGATCGAGCCGCCGATCCCGAAGGCGTCGAGGAAGAACCAGAAGGCGGCGAAGCGGCAGAGCCAGCCCACTCCCTGCCAGGCGAAGACCTCGCGCATGTAGCGGCGCGGCTCGCTGAGGATGACCAGGCCCTGGCGGACGCGGGCCCAGAAGCGGCGCACCCGGTGGGCGAGCATGTAGATCGCGATCGCGATCGCCAGCAGGGTGAGGCCGACGGCGATGAAGAAGTAGTCCGGGTGTTCGGCCCAGAAGGAGATCTCGAAGGCGGGCAGGTCGGGGATCCGCGGCAGCGGCGGCAGCAGCCCCTGGCTGATCGCGTAGAAGAGGACGAGGATCCCGACCGAGGTATCGAAGACCGTCTGCACGAGGAAGGAGGAGGTCACCGCCGGGTAGGAGGAGTCGGGGATCTGGCGTTTGACGAGGAAGACCTTGGTCGCGTCGCCCGCGTGGGCGGGGAGGATCGCGTTGATCCCGGCCCCGGCCAGGTAGGCGGCGGCCAGCGGCAGGAAGGGGATCGGTTTGTCCGGGTAGGCCGCCCGCAGGACGTTGCGCCAGGCCCAGGCGCGGGCCAGCTGCATCGCCAGCAGGCAGAGCAGGGCGGCGCCGAACTGGGTCCAGTGGATTTCCGAGAGGTGGCGGAAGAATTCCGCGGCACTGTTGAAGAAGAAGTTGAAACTCGATCCG
>Ga0068868_100000303_pt1 | contig 33136 bp, 24 predicted proteins | sample KBSMisM42_FD_64660 | JGI IMG/M metagenome (GOLD analysis project Ga0068868, IMG submission 64660) | Miscanthus rhizosphere microbial communities from Kellogg Biological Station, Michigan, USA - KBS Miscanthus M4-2 | ecosystem: Host-associated > Plants > Roots > Rhizosphere > Soil ...
GAAGGCGGCGACGAAGAAGGCGGCGCGCTCCGCCGGCTGATCTCGACGCGTGAAGTGCCGCGCCCGCGCACGATCGGCGCGTGTCACTCCGAGGCGACGCCGCCGTCGAGCCGGACCGTCTGCCCGGTGACGCTGCGAGCCGCCGGCGAGCAGAGGAAGAGGGCGATGGCCGCGGCCTCGTCGACCATCGCGGCGCGCGACGACGCGACTGCGCCTGAATCGCGCTCCGCGGCAGTCCCGAGCAGGATCGCGTTGACGCGGATCCGATGCGGGCCGAGCTCGGCGGCGAGTGAGCGCATCAGGCCGACGACCGCCCACGTGCTCGACGCGTCGGCGGCGCGCAGGTCGTCGCCGGGCCGCTGCGCGACCGCGCCGGCGATGATCAGGCACGGCGCAGCGGTCGAGCGCTTGAGCAGCGGGACGGCGCGGCGCGCGAAGTAGAACTGGCTGTGGACGTTGACCGCGATCGCGCGCTCCCAGCCGGCGCCGTCGATCGTCTCGATCGGCCCGGTCGGGCCGGCGATGCCGGCGTTGCCGACGAGGACGTCGAGCCCGCCGATGGCGGCCTCGACGTCGTCGAACACCGCCTCGACGTCGGCGGCGAGCGAGACATCGGCCATGCTGCCGGTGATCGCGGGCGCGTCGGCGCGCAGCCGGTCGAGCGCGCTGCGGTCGATGTCGCAGACGTGGACGCGCGAGCCGGCGGCATGAAACGCCCGCGCGATCGCGGCGCCGACGCCGCCGGCCCCCGCGGTGACGAGCACCCGGAGGTCGCGCGCCGGTCGAAGTGCATCGAGGATGGACACTGAGCGATCGAGTCTCGGCGCTTTGCGGGCGAAACCCAATGTGATTCCCGCACACTCGTCAGCACGATTCGATGTGAGGAGAATCGGCCGCGATGAGGCGAGCGATCCACGTCGACGGCAGCGAGCAGACGGTGCGCGACCTGGTCGCGATGCTGCACCAGGGCGCGAGCGCGGACGACTTCGCCGCCCGCCTCGCCGACGTCGACGCGCTGCCGGCGAGCTATCCCGGGAAGTCGGCGCTCGTCGAGGCGGTGCGCATGGCGATGGCGGTGCGCAACCGCCTCGAGTTGCAGGAGCAGCGCGAGCGCGGCCTGCTCGCCGTGATCGCTTCGGCGCAGGACCTGTCGAGCCGGCTCGACCAGCGCGAGCTGCTCGGCGCGATCGTCGCGCGCGCGAGGAACCTGCTCGGCTCCGACGTCGCGTGGCTGTCGACCTACGACGCCGACGCCGGCGAGTTCCACGTCGTCGTCGTCGACGGCGCGCTCTCGCAGGGGCCGGCGGCAATGGTCGCGCGCCGCGACCGCGGCGCCGCCGGGCTCGTGATGTCGACGCTGCTGCCGTTCACGACGCCCGACTACCTGCACGACAAGCGCTTCGCGCACGACGCCAAGCTCGACAACACGTTCCGCGAGGAGGGCATCGCCGCGCTCGTCGGCGTGCCGCTGATCTGGGAAGGCGACGTCATCGGGCTGCTCTTCGTCGCCGATCGCTATCACCGCATGCACACCGCGCACAGCACGTCGATCCTGTGCACGCTGGCCACGCACGCTGCGGTCGCGCTGAAGAATGCGCGCGACTTCGAGCACCTCAACGCCGCTCTCGCCAAGGCCGACCAGGCGCGCGCCGAGCTCGAGCACCACCTTGCGAGCGTGCAGGCAGCGACCGACGCGCACGAGCAGATCACGTCGCTGCTCGCGCGCGGCGCGTCGCTCGCGACGTTGTGCCAGGCGGTCGCGCAGCTGCTCGGCGGCAGCGTCCTGGTGCTTGACGAGACCGGGGCCGTCGTCGGCGGCGGCGCCGCCGCGGGGTACGAAGGAACCATCCACGAGGCGTACGCGCCGAACGCCGGCCACGCCGCCGACCTCGCACGCGCCGCACGCGCGAGCCGCGCGACCGGCCGCTCGGTCGTCGCGTACCAGACGGGCGGCGAGACGTGCCGGGCGCTGCCGGTGATCGGCGGCGACGACGTCCTCGGCACCGCGCTGCTGTTCCACCGCGGCGCGCTCGATGAGGTCGCCGTGCGCACGTTCGAGCGCAGCTGCAGCGTCATCGGCGTCGTCCTGCTGTCGCAGCACCGCGCCGAGGCTTCGCGCAACCGCAGCGCCTCGGAGTTGCTGCGCGCGCTCGTGTCGCCCCGCCAGGACGACCTCGCCGTCCTCGCCGACCGCGCCGGCCAGCACGGCATCGACCTCGCGCGGCCGCTCGCGCTCGTCCTCGTCGAGATGGACCGGCCGCGCGCCGACTATGCGGCGCGCCGCTTCGGCGGCGTCGCGCTCGGCGCGAGCGCGGTCGCCGACGACATCGACGGCGCGCTCGTCGTCCTCTGCGGCGCGAGCGCGGCGCACGAGGTCCGCCAGGCGGTCTCGACGTGGGTCGGCCAGGAGCTGAAGGCGGTGCACCGCGGCGTCGTTTCGCGGCCGATCGCACAGCCCGCCGAGCTGCCGGCGCTGTACGCGTCGTTGCGGCGGGCGCTCGCGGTGCTCGGCAGGCTCGGCGTGCAGGGCAGGATCGTCGGCCAACACGAGCTCGCGATCTATTCGACGCTGTTCGAGACGCACGACCGCGCGAGCCTGGCCAGCTTCCTCGAGGCGACGATCGGCCCGCTGCTCTCGCACGACCAGAAGCGCGGCTCCGACCTCGCGGCGACGTTGCTCGCATGGTTCGACTGCAACCAGAACGCGCGAACGACCGCACAGCGGATGCGCATCCACGTCAACACCGTGCGGCAGCGGCTGGCGACGATCGAGGACCTGCTCGGCCATTGGGGCCACGCCTCGCGCGCGCTCGAGATCCACATCGCGCTGCGCCTCTGGAGCCTCGGCACGGCGGCGCACTGACGCCGCTCCGCCTCCGGGTTTTTGCGGTGGACTGCCACCACATCGGCCGCGCCGCGCCGATGTGCTCGTTCGACATTGAAGCCCCTCCGGCCGCGGCCGAGACTAGGCGGAGAGCTGGCCGAAGGTGTTGCTCTTCGACGCGACGCCGACGGCAAAGGCGATCTCGGTCCCGTAGCCCGCAAAGGAGGCTGACTGCCATGAACTCAGGGTATTTTCGATCTCGCCTGGTTGCATTCCTCTCCGTCGCATCGCTCCTGCTGACCCCTGCGCTGGCCTGGGCATGGAACAACGACGTGCGGGTCAACACTGCCTATGGCGCCATCCAAGGGTCTCTGAGCAGCGACGGAACAACCATGATCTGGCAGGGCGTGCCCTATGCCAAACCACCCGTCGACGACCCCGTCTATCAAAACTATCTTCGCTGGAAGGCGCCTCAGGAGCCGGCACCCTGGCAAGGGGTTCGCGACGCCACCAAGCCGGCCTTGAAGTGCACCCAGCTCAACACGACGGACGACTGGCTGCGGACCGGAGAGATCGACAAGGACAGCGGCGAGGATTGCCTGTACGTGAACGTCTTCCGGCCGAACAGCTCGAAGAAGCTTCCCGTCTACGTCTGGATCCACGGCGGCTCGAACAACTTCGGGTCGGCACGTGAATACGGCGGCGCGGAACTGGCGGTCCGGTCCGACGTCGTCGTGGTGGTGGTGCAGTACCGCCTCGGGCCGATCGGCTGGTTCTTCCATCCGGCCCTGCAGTCGGGAACCGACCCGCTCTCCGATTCGGGGAATTTCGGCACCTTGGACAGCGTCCAGGCGCTGAAGTGGATCCAGAAGAACATCGCGGCCTTCGGGGGCGACCCGAACAAGGTCACCGTCACCGGGGAATCCGCCGGTGCGCACAACACGATGAATCTGGTGATCTCGCCGCTCGGAAAAGGCCTCTTCAACGGCGCCATGTACGAGAGCGGCGGGATGGCACCGGTCACGGCCGACTCCGGGAGGGCTTCAGCCAACGACTACGTCGAGAAGCTTCTGATGTTCAAGGACGGCGTGAGCACGCCGGTCTCGTCAGCGACCAGGGCCATCTACAAGCAGAAGCGAATCGACATGGAAAACGCCGGCACGCTGGCGTCTTACCTCAGGGGCAGCAAGGCGGGCGACCTGTTTCTCGCCATCCTCAAGTACGGATCGGTCCCGACCTTTCCGATCATCATGGATGGCAACGTCATGCCGCTGGGCGGCTGGATCCCGGCCATCCAGTCAGGCAACTACAACAGGATGCCGATCATCCTGGGCAGCAACGAGTACGAGCTGAAATCGTTCGAGCCCCTCTTGGGATCGATCGTGAACCTGTTCGGGGCGCCATCGACTTTGCCCACCTACGGCTGGTTCGATCTGTTCAACTCGGTGAGAAACAACAACACTCCGAAGTACGAAGACATTCTGAAGACTCCATTCGATCAGGATCTGTATGACAAGGCGGGCTATTTCGGCAGCCTGCAGTGGAAGGCGAAGAACGTGGACTCGCTGGCCCATGAGCTTTCGCAAGTGCAGGACAAGGTCTACGCCTATTTCTTCAAGTGGGGCGGGATCGGATCAGGACCGTATCCGTTCGATCACATCTACGCGGCCGGCCACGCGGCAGAAATCGCCTTCTTCGGACTCGGGTTCGATCAAGGCCTCTTCAATCTCCCGTTCACCCCGGCGAACGCACAGGGAAGAGAAGAGCTCAAGGGCGCGATGATGGGCTACCTGTCGAACTTCGCCCGCACCGGGAATCCGAACTCCGGAGACCCACAGCACATGTTCCCTGCGAAGCGCACGAAATGGGAGCAATGGACGAACGTCTCGGGGGGTCCGAAGGCGATCGTCTTCGATGCAGATCTCGATCGCGCCAAGATCGAGATGATGTTGACGGACGAAGTGACGTTCGTCAGCGCGGAGGCAGCACGTCAGGCCTGGGTGGCCGCTCAGGCTCCGGCCAACCGAGCCGTGGCGGACGGTGTGACCAAGCTGTTCCTGTTCCAGCCGCCTTGGTAGGTTGACCGCAAGAGGGACTCGTCGGAAGGCAGGGGACTGACCCCTGCCTTTTGTTCGTGCTCACACGGCCCGGCCGTGCGCCCGGACCGCGCTCCCCGCGCCGTCGTATCCTCGGCTGCTGGGAGCGCAACCATGACCGACGCCGGCCGCCTCGAAACCTCGCTGCGCACGCTGCGCGCCGAGCTCGCCGCGCTCGAGCTCGGCGACGACGATGCGCGCCACCGTCTCGCCGCGCTCGTCGGCGAGATCGAGACCGCGGTGCAGGACCCGGCGCGCAGCGGCGAGCGTGCGTCGCTCGGCGAGCAGCTGAAGGCGTCGATCCTGCGGCTCGAGGCAGCGCATCCGCGGCTGGCGGGGATGGTCAACGAGGTGGTCGAGAGCCTGGCGAAGATGGGGATCTGACGCTTCACCGGTCGCCCGAATTTGGAGGCAGAAGCCATGGCAACTCAAAGCAATGTCGAAGTGGTCCGCGATGCCTATGCGGCCTTCGGGTCGGGCGATCTCCCGAAGCTGCTCGACCTGATGGCGTCGGACGTCGTCTGGGAGTTCCCGGCCTCGAGCGTCATCCCCTGGGCCGGCAAGTTCACCGGGCCCGGCGAGGTCGGGCGATTCTTTGCCGCCATCATGGAGCACAGCGAGCCGCAGGCGTTCGAGCCGCTGCATTTCGTCGCCGCGGAAGATCGCGTGCTCGTTCTCGGCCGCGAGAGCTTCCGCGTCAAGTCGACCGGGCGGACCTGGGCCTGCGAATGGGCGCACGCGATGACCGTGCGTGACGGAAAGATCGCGAGCTTTCGCGAATACACCGACACGGCAGCGATCGCGGGTGCCTTCGGCAAGGGTTAGCGACCGCTCAAGGGTCGGGCGCCTCGCGCTGATCTAATGCGTTCGATGAACGAATCGCCTGCCTACTCGCCCCCGCAGATCTGGACCTGGACCAAGGAAAGCGGCGGCCGCTTCGCCAACATCAACCGCCCCACCGCCGGTGCCACCCACGACCGCGACCTCCCGGTCGGCCGCCACCCGCTCCAGCTCTACTCCGTCGCGACGCCGAACGGCGTCAAGGTCACCGTGCTGCTCGAAGAGCTGCTCGCGCTCGGCCACGGCGGCGCCGAGTACGACGCGTGGCTCGTGCGCATCAACGACGGCGAGCAGTTCGGCAGCGGCTTCGTCGCGATCAATCCGAACTCGAAGATCCCGGCGCTCGTCGACCGCAGCGGCGCGGAGCCGGTGCGCGTGTTCGAGTCGGGAGCGATCCTGCTCTACCTGGCCGAGAAGTTCGGCGGCGCGTTCCTTCCGCAACACCGGGCCACGCGCGCCGAGTGCCTGTCGTGGCTGTTCTGGCAGATGGGTGCGGCGCCGTTCCTCGGCGGCGGGTTCGGCCACTTCTACGCGTACGCGCCGGAGAAGATCGAGTACGCGATCGACCGCTACGCGATGGAGACCAAGCGCCAGCTCGACGTCCTCGACCGTCGCCTCGCCGAGACGCCGTACCTCGCCGGCGACGACTACACGATCGCCGACATCGCGGTCTGGCCGTGGTACGGCACGCTCGCCAAGGGCCAGCTCTACGGCGCGGGCGAGTTCCTGCAGGTGCATGAATACCGCAACGTCGTGCGCTGGACCGACGAGATCGCCAAGCGCCCCGCCGTCAAACGCGGCCGCATGGTCAACCGCACGTGGGGCCAGCCGGCGAGCCAGCTCCACGAGCGCCACGACGCGAGCGACTTCGAGACGAGGACGCAGGACAAGCTGGAGGGAGCTGCGCCATGACGGCGACGCCGACGCTGACGCTCTACGACTGCAGCACCGCGCCGAGCCCGCGACGCGCGCGCATCACCCTCGCCGAAAAGGGCGCGCGCCACGCGACCGTGCAGATCGACCTGCGCGCGGGCGAGCAGCTCGGCGACGCGTACCGGCGCATCAATCCGCAGTGCACGGTGCCCGCGCTCGTCAGCGACGACGGCCTCGTCCTCACCGACAACGCTGCGATCGCCGCCTACCTCGAGGCGCGCTTTCCCGAGCCGCCGCTGTTCGGCAGCACGCCGGCCGAGAAGGCCGAGATCGCGAGCTGGCAGTGGCGCGTCGAGTTCGAAGGCCTGCTCGCGATCGCCGAGGCGATGCGCAACCGCTCGCCGGCGATGGCCGATCGCGCCTTGCCCGGACCGGTCAACTACGCGCAGATCCCGGCGCTCGCCGAGCGCGGCATCGCACGGCTGCAGCGCTTTCTCGTCGATCTGAACGAGCGGCTGGACGGCCGCGAGTTCGTCGCTGCCGATCGCTTCAGCATCGCCGACATCACTGCCGTCGTCGCGGTCGACTTCGCGCGCATCGTCAAGGTCAAGCCGGGCGACGAGCACCCGCACTTGCTGCGCTGGCGCGCGGCGATGGCGCTCCGGCCGGCGATGTCGCTCTAGGGAACGGCGATCCCGCGCGCGACGAACGCCGGGTTCTCGAAGCCAGGCTTGCCGTAGCGCAGCGGCGCTCCGCTCAGATCGGTGACCGAGCCGCCGGCAGCGGCGAGCACGGCGTGGCCGGCGGCGATGTCCCATTCCATCGTCCGGCCAAAGCGCGGATAGAGGTCCGCTGCGCCCGCGGCGACGAGGCACAGCTTCAACGACGATCCGATCGCCCGGCGTGCCGCGACGCGGCGGCCCTTGAGGAATTCGTCGAGCGCGCCGACGTCGCCGTGCGACGCGCTGGCCACCACCGTCAGGCCTTCCACCGGCACGGCGCGGCAGCGCAGCGACTGCGTTTTACCGTCGCTGCGCATGGTCGCGGGGCCGCCGGTCGCGCCGGCGTAGAGCGTCCCGAGAGCGGGCGCGCAGACGACGCCGAGCACGGGAAGCGTGTTCTCGATCAGCGCGACGTTGACGGTGAACTCGCCGTTGCGCTTGACGAACTCGCGGGTGCCGTCGAGCGGGTCGACAAGCCAGAAGCGCTCGCCGATGTCGGGGACGCAGCCGGCCGCCACCAGCTCCTCGGCGACGATCGGGATGTCGGGTGCGAGCGCATGCAGCGCGGCGACGATCAGCGCTTCGGCGCGCTGGTCGGCCAGGGTCACCGGCGACGCATCGTCCTTCGCGTCGACGGCGAACTCGGTCGCGTAGACCTCCATGACCAGGCGGCCGGCGTCGAGCGCGATCGTCTCGACGCGTTGCAGCAGTTCAGCGTTCGAAAGCGGCAAGCCCGGCTCCGTGCGGCGCCGCGGATTGTCGCCGCAGCGACGCGCGCTCAGGCGCTGACGTCGAGCAGGCTGCCGGGGCCGCTGCGAGAGAGGGTCGTCGCCTGCTCGGGCAGGAGCGGCGGCGGAGAGTCGCCGCCGCGGCTCGGCAGATGGCTGGTGAAGACGCTGGCGAACGCCGCCCGGGCGCTCGCGAGGTCACCCGCCGCGAGCGCTGTGCCGAGTCGAGCGAACGGCCCGTCGGGATTGCGCTCCGCACGCTGGGGCGCCTTCGCCGCCAGGGTGGCATAGGCATCCGAGGCGGCGCCGAGGTCCCCGGCCTTCAACGCCTGGGCAAGGTCCTTGACGGCGGCGCGGCGCTCGTGCGCCATCGTCGATGGGAAGCTGGGCGCGGACACGCCCGTCGCGCGGATCTGCATCGTCATCAGCGGGCTCCAACCATTGCGCGTCGGCAATGTCTCGGGCACTGTGCGCCGTTGCGGCGGGCGCCGCTCGGCGGAATCGCGGCAGGAAGACCCGCCACTTGCGCGGATCGGGGTCTCCGGGCTGGGAGGGCGATGCGCTGGACGAACGGCGCCGCCGGATGGCAGGGTCGGTACACCGATTCAAGGGGGGTCGCGCTGCAAGCCGGGCGGCCGCGCGGGATACTCGGCCGCGGGCCGGTGGCGCCTCGGAGGGTCGGATGAAGCGAGAGGACCGGTGCGAGATCGCCGGTGATCTGGAACGGGCGAACGCGACGGAGGCGCCGACGTCGCTCACCCACCTGCAGCGCCTGGAGGCCGAGAGCATCCACATCATGCGCGAGGTGGTGGCCGAGTGCGAGCGGCCGGTGATGCTCTATTCCATCGGCAAGGACAGCGGTGTGATGCTGCACATCGCCAAGAAGGCGTTCCACCCGTCGGTGCCGCCGTTTCCGCTGCTGCACGTCGACACCACCTGGAAATTCCGCGCGATGTACGAGATGCGCGACCGGATGGCCCGCGAGACGGGCATGCCGCTCCTCGTCCATCGCAATTCCGAGGCCGCCGCGCTCGGCATCAACCCCTTCACCCACGGCTCGCAGCTCCACACCGACATGTGGAAGACCCAGGGCCTCAAGCAGGCGCTCGAGCTGCACGGCTTCGACGCCGCCTTCGGCGGGGCGCGCCGCGACGAGGAGAAGTCGCGCGCCAAGGAGCGCATCTTTTCCTTCCGCAACAGCCAGCACCGCTGGGACCCGAAGAACCAGCGACCCGAGATGTGGAAGGTCTACAACGCCCGCAAGCATCCGGGCGAGTCGATCCGGGTCTTCCCGCTGTCGAACTGGACCGAGCTCGACATCTGGCAGTACATCTATCTCGAGAACGTGCCCGTCGTGCCGCTCTACTTCGCGGCGCCGCGGCCGGTGGTCGAGCGCAGCGGCACCCTGATCATGGTCGACGACGAGCGCATGCCGCTGCACCCCGGGGAGGTTCCGGCGCTGCGCAAGGTGCGCTTCCGCACGCTCGGCTGCTATCCGCTCACCGGCGCCATCGAGTCCGACGCCGACACGCTGCCGGCGCTCATCCAGGAAATGCTGCTGACGCGCACCTCGGAGCGCCAGGGCCGGATGATCGACCACGACACGTCGGCCTCGATGGAGAAGAAGAAGCAGGAGGGCTACTTCTGATGGCCCACGTCTCCGAGCTGATCGCGAGCGACATCGAGCGCTACCTCGCCCGGCACGAGCGCAAGAGCCTGCTGCGCTTCATCACCTGCGGCAGCGTCGACGACGGCAAGAGCACCCTGATCGGGCGGCTCCTCTACGAGGCGAACATGCTGTTTGAGGACCAGCTCGCGGCGGTCGAGGCCGACTCGCGCAAGTGGGGCACGCAGGGCGGCGAGCTCGATTTCGCCCTCCTCGTCGACGGCCTTGCCGCCGAGCGCGAGCAGGGCATCACCATCGACGTCGCCTACCGCTTCTTCTCGACCGACCGGCGCAAGTTCATCGTCGCCGACACGCCCGGCCACGAGCAGTACACCCGCAACATGATCACCGGGGCGTCGACCGCCGACCTCGCGATCATCCTCGTCGATGCGCGCAAGGGCGTGCTCACCCAGACGCGACGCCACACCTGCCTCGTCGGGCTGGTCGGCATCCGCCAGGTCGTGCTCGCGGTCAACAAGATGGACCTCGTCGGCTGGTCCGAGCCGGTCTTTCGAGAGATCGAAAAGGCGTATCGCTCGTTCGCCGCGCAGGCGGGCGTGCACGACATCACCGCGCTTCCACTTTCGGCGCTGAAGGGCGACAACATCCTGGAGCCGAGCGCGCGCATGCCGTGGTACCAGGGGCCGACGCTGCTAGGTCATCTCGAGGCGGTCGAGCTCGACGAGACGCGGCAGCAGCGCGGCGCCTTCCGGCTGCCTGTGCAGTGGGTCAACCGCCCGCACCTCGACTTCCGGGGCTTTTGCGGAATGGTCTCGAGCGGAGTCGTGAAGCCGGGCGATCGCGTCCGGATCGTGCCGTCGGGCCGCGAGAGTCGCGTCGCGCGCATCGTCGGCATGGCCGGCGACCTGCCGCTCGCGGTCGCGGGCCAGTCGATCACGCTGACCCTCGCCGACGAGGTCGACGTCTCGCGCGGCGACGTCATCTCGGCGGCCGACGCACCGGCCGAGGTCGCCGACCAGTTCGAGTGCACGCTGGTGTGGATGGCCGAGGAGCCGATGCTGCCGGGCCGCGGCTACCTGCTCAAGCTCGGGACGCGCACGACCAACGCGACGATCACCGAGCCCAAGTACAAGCTCAACGTCAACACGATGGAGCACCTCGCGGCGAAGACGCTCGACCTCAACGAGATCGGCGTCTGCAACATCGCGCTCGACCGCGTCGTTCCCTTCGACCCCTACGCCCGCAACCGCGACGGCGGCGGCTTCATCCTGATCGACCGGATGACGCACCACACGGTCGGCGCCGGGATGCTCCACTTCGCGCTGCGTCGCGCCCACAACATCCACCTGCAGCCGCTCGACGTCGACAAGGCTGCGCGGGCGGCCTGCCTCGGGCAACGCCCGGTCGTCGTGTGGTTCACGGGCCTGTCGGGAGCGGGCAAGTCCACCATCGCCAACCTCGTCGAGAAGAAGCTGCACGCGCTCGGCCGCCACTGCTACCTGCTCGACGGCGACAACGTCCGCCACGGGCTCAACCGCGACCTCGGCTTCACCGAGGCCGACCGCGTCGAGAACATCCGTCGCGTCGCCGAGGTCGCGGCGCTGATGGTCGATGCCGGCCTGATCGTGCTCACGGCGTTCATCTCGCCGTTCCGCGCCGAGCGCGCGATGGCCCGTGCGCTCGTCGCCGCGGGCGAGTTCGTCGAGATCCACGTCGACACGCCGCTCGAAGTCGCCGAGCAGCGCGACGTCAAGGGGCTCTACGCCAAGGCGCGCCGCGGCGAGCTCGTGAACTTCACCGGCATCGATTCGCCGTACGAGGCGCCGGAGCACGCCGAGCTCACAGTCAACACCGTCGAAAGCAGCGCCGACGAGGCCGCCGACCGAATCATCGCGAAGCTGCGCGAGCTCGGCCTGCTCGGCGGCCGAGGCACCTGATCCCGCGGAGCTTGCCAGTGACCCCGAACTCGATCGTCTTCATCGTCATGGACAGCTGCCGCTACGACACGATGATGGCGGCGCGGCGGCCGAACATCGACCGCCTCGGGGCGATCGAGAAGCGCTACTCGTACGCGTCGTGGACCGCGCCGTCGCACTACGCGTTCACGATGGGCATGCTGCCGCACACGAGCCCGCGAGATGTCTTCGCCTCCGAGGTCTACAAGGAGGAGTTCCAGCAGTGGAAGACCCGCACCGGCGCGGGCGACCTGTCGTTCAAGGACTTCCTGCCGGACATCTCGCTGCCCAAGGTGCTCAGCAAGCTCGGCTACCACACGGTCGCCAAGGTGTCGATGCCGGTCCTCAACAAGTACACCCTGATCAGCCGCGACTTCGACGAATACAAGCTGATGCCGCACCACAACGACTTCGCCGGCATGGTCGAGGAGATCGAGTTTTCCGAAGACGAGCTCTGCTACTACTTCCTCAATCTCGGCGAGACGCACTATCCGTACATGCTTTCAGGCGCCGACATGCCGCACATCTCGGGAGTCCACGGCGCCCTCAAGTCGATGGCCGACCCGCAGCGTGCGAAAGCCAGGGCCGACGAGCCGTTCAGCGCGGAGCAGCTGAAGGCGCTGCACGCGCAGCAGGTCCGGTGCGTCGAATACCTCGACGGACTGATCGGCAAGCTGATGGCCAAGGCTCCGGAGAACACCTACTTCATCGTCACTTCCGACCATGGTGAACTGTTCGGCGAGGACGGCTACTTCGGCCACGGACCGATCATGCACGAGAAGTGTTTCGAGATTCCGTTCGTGGAAGGTCGCGTGGCGGCGGCGCGCTAGGGTCGAGTCGAGGCGGCGCCGCCCTCCGCAAAGGAACTCGGCGGCGCCCACGCGGAAGATTGTCGGAAGGAAAGCCCTTTGAACTGTGCGCGCCTGGCGGCCCTCCTCGTCGCCGTGCTCCTCGCGTCGTGTGGCGGCTCGCGAAGCGCGACCGGCGTCGACGTGCCGCCGAACGACCTGAACGTCTCGCAGGTCGGCCCGCCGACTGTGGCGGCGGGCAGCAGCGCGAACTTCACCGTCGTCGTCGCCAACGGCGGCCGCAGCGCCGCCACGTCGGTGACGATCACGCAGGCGGTCAACCCCGCTTTCGCAACGTCGGTCACCTGCGTCCCGTCGTTCGGTGCGACCTGCCCGGCGAGCCTGGGCGCCTCGATGACGCTGCCCTCGCTCGACCCGGGCCGCTGGCTGACGCTGACGTACGCAGTGGCGGTGCCGCTCGGCACCCGCGGCAACGTCACCAACGACGTCCAGGTGACCGCGGTGTCGGAGTCGAACCTCGCCAACAACTCCGCCTCCACGACCACGGTCGCGGTCGACGAGCGCAACGGCGCCTACAAGGCCTACGCCGCCGACGGTCGCCTCTACGACCTGACGATCGACTTCGACGCCCAGCAGTACACCATGTCCGGAAACGGGCAGAGCGCGCAGAAGAGCTTCGTCGCCGGCAACGGCGAGTACATCGTCGCCGGCAACTCGCGCCTGCGCGTGGCCGCGGATCTCGTCGTCGGCAGCCACGACTTCGGAGCCGGTCCGATTCCCTATGTTGCGGCCCGCAGCTTCGTCACCACGATCGTCGACGGCGTCTTCAATCTCGCGACCCGCAACGTCGCCGCCGACGGCACCGCCTCGACGCACCCCGGCTCGGCGCGGATCGCCGGCAACGTGCTCTCGGTGTGCCAGCTCGACAGCGGCGTCGTGGCGCCGCAGAACTGCCCCGTGGTGCTGACGAGCTACCTACTCACGGTCAACGGCGACGTCTTCACGGGCGTCGACGCGAACAACGCCAACGCCACCTTCACGTTCCGGCTCGCGCGCTCCGGCAGCTCGGTCATCCTGCTGAGCGCCGCTCCAGCCGTCGACGGCACGAATCAGTTCCGCATCGGCCTGCAGGAGTCGGCCGGCCTCTCGTGGGGCACGGTGTTCGGGCCGACATCGACCGGCGACTGGGTGATGATGGTGCTCGACTCGACGAACATCTCGTACGCCGTGCTCGGTGCCTTCACCAACGACCAGGCGGGCCTGCAGAAGATCTCCAACGGCGGTCCGTTCGCGATGATGTCGGGCAAGCGCCTCTCCGACAGCGCCGACATCTTCGTGATGCAGGCCACCCCCCTGGCGGTCATGATCGGGGCCTTCGACGGCACGGCCAACGGCACGCTGCAGGTCGCGGTGCCATGAACGCCGCACACGTCGACCGGCGGAGGCGCTAGCGATGGTCGCGCCGCTCTTCCTGCTCGCGCCGCCGCGCTCGTACACGTCGCTGATCAACGCGATGCTGGGGCAGCATCCGCAGGCCTTCGGCCTTCCGGAGCTGTGCCTCTTCAACGTCGAGACGTTGGGCGAGCTCTGGATCCGGACGTCCGACGAGATGGGCAGCGAGGCGAAGACGCGGCACGGGCTGCTGCGCGCGGTCGCCGAGATCTACGCCGGCGAGCAGACCCTGCACAGCGTGCGCATGGCGGAGCATTGGTGCGCGGCGCGACAGCACCGCAGCGTCGCGTCGGTCTACCAGGAACTGGTCGCCAAGCTCGATCCGCTCATGGTCGTCGAGAAGAGCCCCGCCTACACGGTCGACCCGAAGCGGCTGCGTGCCATCCGCAAGGCGTTCCCCGACGCGCGCTTCCTGCACCTGACCCGCCATCCCGTGGGCCAGTGCAAGTCGGTGATGAGCCTGTACGACGGCACGTTCGCGCTGTTCGTGAACTCGATCGAGTTCACCAACGACCGTGCGTTCGTCGAGCCGCAGTACGCCTGGCACGACTTCAACGTCAACATTCTCAACTTCCTCGACTCGGTGCCGCCGGAGCAGCAGCTTCGCCTGCGCGGCGAGGACATGATGATGGATCCGCCGCGCTATCTGGTGGACATCTGCCGCTGGCTCGGGCTTCGCACCGACACCGACGCGATCGAGGAGATGATGCATCCCGAGCGGTCGCCGTTCGCGTGCTTCGGCCCGCTCGACGCGTTGTTCGGCAACGACCCCAATTTCCTTTCGGGCCCTTCGTTCCGGCCGCAGAAGGTCAAGATGCCGTCGTTGACCGACCCCGTGCCGTGGCGCGAGGACGGCCAGGGGCTGAAGCCGCAGGTCGTCGCCCTGGCCCGTGAACTCGGCTATTGAAGGCTGCGCATGGACGACGCTGCATCGGGCAAGACTGGCGGACGGACGGACCTGCGGGAGGGCCGACGGCCGAAGATCGGCCCGATTCAGGGCGACCCGGTCACGACGCATCCGGACCTCGACAGCCTGAGCCCGTACCAGCGCGGCCTGCGGGAGGCGTTGCTGCGCGAGTTCAAGGCGCGCAAGGTCAAGAAGTTCGTCGAGAAGCAGGTCAAGTACATCAACGCCAACCGGCAGGTCGCCGAAGAGATCAAGATCCTCTTCGACGAGCACGGCCAGGCGCCGGCCAACGCCCCGATGGAAGACATCATCGCCGAACGGCGCCAGCTCGAGTACCAGGTCAAGTGGTTCGAGGCGATGACGCTCGAGTTGCAGACCCGGCTCCTGCGCGTGCGCGAGATCGAAGCCCTCGCGCTCGATGTGCTCGAGCACACGCCGGAGAAGTGAGCGCGATGGCCAACACGCGGCGCGCTCGCTCGGTCCACGGCCTTGCGCTCGTCGCCGCCGGGGCGCTCGCGGCGTGCGCGCCCATGGGGCCCGACTACCAGCGTCCGAAGGTGACGATGCCCGATGCATGGCTCGCGCCGCCACCGACGGTCGCCGGCATGCCCGCTTCGGCCGCAGGCCTCGGCGGGTCGCGCGCCGGAGTCGCTGCGGCGGAGGGGCTGGCGCCGGTGGGCTCCGCGGAGCTCGTCAACACCGCCTGGTGGAAGGCCATCGGAGACCCCGCGCTCGATGCGCTGATCCAGACCGCGCTCGACGAGAACAAGGACCTGCGCATCGCGATCTACCGGATCGACCAGTTCGACGCGATGCTGCAGGTCAGCAAGTCCGCGAGCCTGCCTCAGGTCAGCGTCGCGGCGCAGCGCACGCGCGACACGCTCAGCCAGAATCGCTTCGAGAAGCTGAACCCGAACACCTTCCCGGTCGGGAACACCTACGAGATCTCCGGCGCCATCAACTGGGAGCTCGATTTCTGGGGGCGCCTGCGTCGGGCCGACGAGGCGGCGCTCGCCCAACTGCTCGCCAGCGAGGAAAGCCGACGCGCCCTCGTGCTGACTCTGGTGTCGGACGTCGCGTCGACCTACCTGCGGCTGCTCGGCGCGGACCGCGACCTCGCGATCCTGCAGCGTGCGCTCGCGAGCCGCGAGGAAACGGTCGAGCTTCTGGAAAAGAAGTACAAGGGCGGCGGCATCAACGAGCTGCCGGTCTTGAAGGCGCGCGCCGAAGTCGAAGAAGCGCGCGCCGAGATTCCGTCGAAGGAAGCCGAGATCAGCGTCCTCGAGCATGCGCTTGGCAGCCTGCTCGGCCGCAACCCGGGCCCGATCGCGCGCGGCAAGCCGATCGAGGCGCTGCAGCTGCCGGCCATCCCCGGCGGGCTGCCGGCCGAACTGCTCGCGCAGCGGCCCGACATCCGCCAGGCCGAGCAGCAACTCGTCGCCGCCAACGCGCAGATCGGCGTCGCGAAAGCGGAATACCTGCCGCGCATCGGCCTGACGGCGCAATCGGGTTTCGCGAGCGAAGACCTGAGCAACCTGCTCGCGCTGTCGTCCAACTTCGGGACATTCGGCGTCAAGCTGCTGGGCCCGATCTTCACGAGCGGCCGGATCGCCGGGCAAGTCCGCGCAGCCGAAGCGGTCCAGCACCAGAAGGCGGTGAGCTACCTCATCAGTGTCCAGACCGCGCTGCGCGAGGTCGAGGATGCGCTGGTCGCGCACCGCAAGACTTCGCAGCGCTTCGCCATCCAGACGCGCCAGCTCGAAGCGTTGCAGGAGCACAAGGCGAGCGCCCTCAGGCGCTACCAAGGCGGTCGGAGCAGCTATCTCGAAGTCCTCGAGGCCGACCGCAGCATCTATGGCGCCGAGCTGCAGGAAAACGAGACCCGGCGCATGCGCTACCTCGCGCTGATCGGCGTCTACAAGGCCATGGGGGGCGGCTGGAGCGTATCGGACTACCGGCCGGCAGAGCTTTCGCTCAATTCGGGGGCCGCTCATGAGTGAGCAATCCAAGCGGGTCGCGCTGCCGGCCTACCTGCCGCGCCGGCTGCAGGCGTTCCGCATCGTCCACGGCGACCAGACCTCCTACCTGCTGCGCGACAAGCTCGCCGACAAGACCCATGACCTCGAGCCGTGGCAGTTCTTCGTCCTCGAGGTGCTGCCGGGCTGCGAGGACGTCGCCAAGCTCCGCTCGGTGTTCGAGGACCGCTTCGGCCGCCAGATCAGCGAGCCCGAGATCCTGCGGTTCTTCGGCTGGCTTGCCGACAACAAGCTGCTCGACGAGGACAGCGCTGCCCATCCGCTGCTGAAGCCGTTCACGCGCCAGGGCTACGCACTCGAGCAAGGACTGGTGAAGCCGAAGTCGTTCCAGGAGCTGAGCGTGATGATGGCGCCGGTGGCTGCGACGCCGAAGCCGGTCGCGGCCGGGACACCGCCGCCTGCCGGCGCGCCGCCAGCTGCCGCTGCGGGCGCGGCGGACGAGCGCAAGTCCATCCCCGAGGAAGCGACGCTGCCGGCCGGGATCAACGAGGTCGAGAACCTCGACCCGCGGCGCGCGGGCCGGGCGTTCGCGCTGTTCGAGATCCGACCCTTCCTGGCAACGCTGCTGCCAGTCGTGAGACCGCTGCGCTGGGTCGTCTACCTGATGCCGTTCCTTTTCCTGTCGGCGCTGATCCTGAGCATCCGCTATGCGCCGCTCGGCTACGACGACCTGGCGACGCTGCACGATCTCACCGACCTCGCCATCCATGCGGTGGTGAGCCTCTTCACGATCAACATCGCCGCGGTCCTCACCCAGGCCTTCGTGGCGCAGAACTTTCGCGCCAGCGTCGGACCGCTCAGCATCGGCCTTCGCTTCGGCTTTTTCCCGCGCTTCACGGTCCGCATCCGACACACCGACCAGCTGTCGCGGCGCGAGCGCATGTGGCTGCACGCCGCTCCGCTGCTCATGCGGCTCTTCCTGTTCAGCGTCGGCATCCTGCTCTGGTACAACACCCGCGACACGTTCCTCTTCTTGTCGCGCGCAGGGCTGTCGGTCGCTTTCCTGTGCGCCGTCAACCTGGTGCTCGAAGGCGGCAACCCGTTGGTGAAGGGCAACGGCTACCACCTGCTGGCCGCCTTCATGAACGAGCCGTACCTGCGCGGCAAGTCGTACCGGGCCTTCATCGACAAGATCCGCGGCGGCGCGTCGTCCGAGTCGGACAGCAATGTCCTGGCGACCTACGCGCTGGCGAACTTCGTCTACGCCTTCTTCATCGTCGCGATCATCGTCATGATCGTGACGCGCTTCCTCGCGCAGACGCAGATCGGCGGCACGACGATCATCGTCGCGCTGGTGCTCGCGGGCTATCTCGTGAACCGCACGGTGGTGCGCTTCCAGGCGATCTCGGTCGCGTACGACCGCTCGGTGCAGTTCGATCGCTGGCGTCGTCGCGCGCTGCCGGCCGAAGGCGGCGAAACCAAGCAGGCCGAGCCGGCCAAGAGCCGCACCGCGGCGTACGCGCGCACCGCGGTCCTGCTGAGCCTGCTCCTCCTCCTCTTCCTGCCCTATCCCTACGAGGCAGGCGGCACGTTCGACATCTACCCGAGCGACCGGCAGGTCATCACGTCGGACGTCTCCGGCGTGATCGAGCAGGTCTACTTCTCGGGCAGCGAAGCGGTCAAGAAGGGAACGGTCATCGCGCGCATCGCCGCCACCGACCTGAAGTCCCAGATCGCCGTCCAGGACGCGCGCATCGCCGAGCAGAGGGCGGTGATCAAGGACCTCGAGACTCGCCCGAAGAAGGAGGAGATCGTCGTCGCGGAGCGCGCCCTCGATGTCGCCAAGAAGCGTGAGAAGTTCAGCGGCGAGAAAGTGCCCCGCATGGAACGACTCTATGCCGACCGCGCCATCTCGTTCGAGGAGCTCGACACTGCCCGGCGCGAGCACGAAGTCGACCTCGACGAGGTCGCCAAGCGCGCCGCCGACCTGGCCCTGGTGAAGACGGGCGTCCCGCCGGACCGGATCGCCGCCGAGCGCGCCAAGCTCGACGCGCTGGTACAGGAGAAGGCGACGCTGGTCGGTAAGGTCCAGCGCACCGAGATGCGGATGCCGTTCGACGGCAACATCCTGACGCTGCACCTGAACGAGCGCGTCAACAGCGTGCTCGAACGCGGCCAGCCTTTCGCCACCGTCGAGAACACGCGTTCGGTGACCGCGCAGATCGAGGTGCCGGAATCCGAAGCCGGCCGGGTCGTCGTCGGCGCGCCGATCAAGGCGAAGCCGAACGCCTTCTTCGACCGATCGTTTCCCGGCAAGGTGCAGACCATCGATCGCAACGTCACCGCCAAGCCGTTCGGCAACGTCGTCAAGGTGATCGCGGTGATCGACAACCCGAACGGCGAGCTGAAGACCGGAATGACCGGGTTCGCCAAGATCGAGACCGCCACGATGCCGGTCTGGAAGGCGTTCTCGCTCGCGCTTCAGCGGTTCCTGAACATCCAGGTCTGGTCCTGGATCCCCTGAGCCCGGCGACCGCTGCGGCGCAAGGGTTAGCGCGCCGCCCTCAGCGCGGCGGGCCGAGCTGCGTGTCGACGCGCCACACGCCGTCGTTGATCGCCGGATGCGACGCTGTTTCGGGAACGAGGCGGTTGTAATAGATGAAGGGGCCCTGGGCGGTGATGAAGTACTCGGGGTCCAGGCGTACGCGCGGAGTCGCCGAATCGTTGGTCAGCAGGCGGAAGTCCTGGCGCAGCGGGTCGACGCCGCTCATTCCGATCTGGTTCGGGATCGTCAGGTCGAAGAATCTCGAGCTCACGCTGACCTGGAAGAAGATGTACGAGCGCCCGTTGTGCACGAACACCTCCGGCGACCAGAAGAACGGCAGACCGGGCGGCGCGGCGATCGTCTTCACGATGGTCCAGCGCAGCACCCGATCCGCGCCCGGGAGCTTGCGATAGACGAGGATTTCCTGGCGGAACTTCGCCATCGTGAAGAACACGTATTCGTTCTTGAACTCCGGCGCGCGCCACATCATTCCGCCCACGACCCCCAGGGGGTTGAAGGTCAGCTGCTCGAGCTCGCCGCTGTCGGTGTCATAGATGTAGACCTGGTCGCGCAGCTGCGGGTCGCCTGGCGGATGTCCTTGGAAGAAGATCTTGCGCGAGTCGGGCACCCACCGCCGTGAATTGCCGTCGGTGAGCTGGCTGAGCGGCAGCACGTTCTCGACGTCGAGCTGCGAGAGCTTTCGCCAATACCACGCGGACTTGTCGCCGCTGACGTAGTTGAGCCGCGGGTCGGGATCGGTTCCGTCGAGGGTGCCTGCTGGAGATGCACGACCGGTTCCATTCGCAGGGACGGTGATCGTCCAGCCGCCTGCGCCCTGCGTCGCCACTGCGACGCTCGCCGTCTGGTCACTGTGCGGCTGGCCGGGCGTGTATCGGGTGTACGAGAAGGACGAGCCCGACTGTGAGTCGGTCCATTCGGGCCCGTTGCCATAGTCGGTCGCTGCAGCAGCATTGGTGTCGATCAGCTCGCCGCGTCCATCGGGGGGGATGAAGGCGCCGGTCTGGAAGTCGACGTAGCCCACCCAGAGCGTGTTGTCGGCGGCGGAGAACACCAGGCGCGAGTTGCCCTTGCCGAAGTTGCAGGCCTGGCAGAACACGCCCTTGCGGGCGGAATCGAATTCGTAGTCGGGAATGGGCGCGGTCGTGACCTGGATCTCGGGCAGCACCGCCTGCTGTGCCTCGGCCAGCATGAGCGTCATCGTCATCGCGACGAGCGCCAGGGTCGGCTTGCGAGCCGCCCGACCCCAGCTTCGCGCGAACCTCTTGATCTCTTCGTGCCTGTCCATCGTGCCACCTGTGGCAACGAGCGATCCGGCATCGTATCGGGACTTCGAGGCCGAGAAGGTCCGTTGGCGCGCCAACTCCCGGTTCGACGCGGCGTGGCGACCCCCTGAATCGGGTGATCCGGACCGGACGCGTTGCCTGCGTGCAGGTGTGCTGCTAGCTTCGTGTGGCTTGCAGCTTGCGCAAGCGGATCACTTGAGCGAGGGAGACGCGATGGGTAGGTCCTTGGGAGCTGCTGTGGCGGCCGTTTCCGTTGGGGCGCACCCATGGGGTTAAGACCTTGCTCACTGACCGCGAGCGTGCGCCGCCGCGCGCACCTCGCTCCGCTAGCCATGCTCGTCGCCGCCTGGGCTCTCGGCGCCTCGGCGGCCGGCTGGGTTCCCAACGAGACGCAGGTGTCGTCGACACCTGACCTGATCGACTTCGAGTTCAGCCAGTCGCGCGCCCAGTTCTGCTGGAACGACGAGATCGGCAACCTCTGGGTCGGCAACGTCGACCGTGCCACCGGCAACTTCGTGCCTGCCGACGGCAAGGGCATCCTGGTCGATCCCGACTCGATGCGCTACGCGGACGCGCAGAAGACCAAGAACGGCCCGGAGTGGATCTCGACGTCGCAGGGTGACTTCATCGTCTACACGAAGTACGTCGGCTATCACACCGACGGCAACTCGCGCATCGGTCTCGCGCGCACGGCGCCGAACGGCCAGTGGTACGGCGCCGTCCTCGGACCCGACGTGGCGCGCAAGGCGCCGTACGGCAGCGCGACGCCCGGCGACCCTGCGCCGCGGATCACCTACGTCGACAACCGCGAGAACCACTACTGGCGCGAGCTCTGGGACCAGAGCACCGAGCGGTTGATGGCCGACATCCCGGCGTCCAACATCCCGGTGCGCCACGCGATCGGCGAGCGGGCACTCGGCTACACGCTGACCGTGGATGGCGTCAGCCAGGCGTTCTACCGCGAGCTGGACAGCGGCGTCGTCGAGCAGCTCACCGCCGACCCCGGCAACAAGGACGAGGTCTGGATGTGGCGGGCGCCCGAGTACGGCAACGAGCTCGTCTTCATGACTCTCGTCGACCAGGTCGAGCTGCGGGTGTATCGCAAGATCGCCGCGGGTGACGGTCAGCTGCGCTGGACGGCGATCTACTCGCGCCAGGCACCCGACGGGAACAAGATGTTCTCGCCGGAGCCGTTCACGTACGCCGGCCGTTCCTACGTCTTCATGTCGCAGTCGGCGCGGCCGAACAAGTTCCGCTCCGAGATCTGGATCGCCAACATCGACCCGGCCGCGCCGCTGTACCGACGGATCAGCGACAACACGCTGCTGCGCACGCGCACCGACCCGGAGGTCTTCATCACCGATGCCGGGCCGATGATCTACTACAACCGGCTCATCCCCGATGACGGCGTCCTTCGTCCGAAGGCCTGTCGCTCGCTGTCGTGCTCGGAAGGAGTCTTCCGCGCCGATCCCGGCCTGACGGCGGCGGGTCCGACGTACTAGTCGACTTCGCTTAGCCGGCGCGAGTGTTCGCGGTCGCGGACACGGTCACTGGGCGGTGCCTGTCAGCCACGCCTTGCGGATGATGCGCCCGCAGTCGACAGAATCGAGGGCGCCGCCGTTGACGACACGGGCGACGATCCCGTAGTAGGTCTTGGACGAATCGATCCAGGGATAGAAGCCGAACAGCCCGGCACTGCTGAACGCTCCGTCGCCCACCTTCGGATCGTCCTCGACCCAGTGCCCGATCGAGTAGTGCCAGCTCTCATTGCCGGGGATCGGCGCGCTCACCGCAGTCGCGCACGTTCTCGGGTTCGTGCAGACCGGATGCGATCCCAGCGCCGCTCCCATCCGCAACTCGCCGTCGAGCATCTTGCGCAGCACGGCAGCGTAGACCGCGGAGCTCGTGAACACCCCGCCGGCGAGCTGGGGTTGGGTGTAGATCAGGGTGCCGGTCGAGCCGAGCTGCGACTTGATCTCGGTCGCAAGCGCCGCGTTGTTCATGGCCCCGAGTCCGAACAGCGTCGCATGCTTTTCCATGTGCCCGCCGTTGTAGAAGAACTTGCCGTCGTCGGCGGCCGTGTAGTCGCCGTTGGTTCCCATGGCGTCGCATTCGGCCACCGTCTGGCCTTGGTCGCAGGTGGCGAAGCTCGTGTAGCCGCTCTCGAAATTCAGGTATCGGTAGTCATCCGCGGTGAGAACACCGGCGCGCTTCTCCACGACATAGGTCGCGTAAAGCCATTTCGAGGCCGACGCGATGCTCATCAGCGACGCCTGGGTGTAGACCGTCGTGGAAGCTGCGGACGACACCGACCCCGAAGCCATGGCCGAGGAACGATCTCCGATCTCCCAGTAGAAAGGTCGAATCGAGGCGCAGGCATTGACGCTGCTTTGCGCAGCCGCCGTCGCGGCATCGATGCGCTGCTGGTTCGCCGTCGGCGAAGGCGGCGCCGCCGTGACATCGCTGCTCGCGTCCGATCCGCCGCCGCCGCACGCGGCAACGAGGGCACAGACCGCCGTCGTGGTGAGGCACGTAGACAGAGTCGATCGCGACATGCCCCAAATGATGGCACGACGAATCGTGCTCGCCGGCTCGGGGCGCGCACGCTCGTGACCCCGCGCGTGACGCAGTGGCTGTCGTGGCCAGCCCGCGCGCCCCGTCGGGCTCGAGACCTTGCGCCTTCTCACATATCGTTACCGCTTCGAACGCTTCCGCGGCGGCGACGTGGCGAGCGGTCTCCCCGCGGTTGAGGGGGACGAGCGCGCGTCCCCCTGGTCACGATGCGGCTCATGATGCCGCGCAGGTCCGGCACGCGTCGCCGGGCCGGCAGGCGGCGAGCGAACAAGAACCAGACGCGAGTCGGGAGCAACGATGAGTCTTCGTCTTTCAGCGCGCGGGCGCGCGACGGCAGGGAAGCGCCTCCTGCGGGTCGTGGGCCTGATGACGCTTGCTTGCTTCACCGCGATCGTGCGGGCCGAGCCCGTGCCGGTGTCGCCTCAGGTGACCGACCTCACCAGCGATTCCGAGCTGATGATCTCGTACCGTCACCAGGAGCACATGTGGCAAACGCCGGATGGCGCCCTCCATCTGCTCATCAACCACGGAACGCTGAGACCGAATCCGGGCCTGGTGCTGTTCAGCAGCTTCGATGGCGGCGGGACCTGGCTCGCGGAGATCGGGTTCGCACGCACCGATCGCAATTCGACCGCGGATGGCCTGCTCGACGGAACCACGCTCTCGGTCGTCTACGGTGACACCCGCGGGGGAGTTGTCTTTGCGCAGCTCTCGTACGACAGCACGCTGCGGAGCTGGACGCTCCACCGCACCGAGAGCGTCTTTAAGGCGAGCGGACTGCAGCCCTACAACCCGACGCTCGCCTTCGACGATGCCGGAGTGGCGTGGTGCTCGTTCGCGTTGCTCAACAACGCCAATGACGCCATCCATCTCCGGTGGATCTACCGGCCGACCGAGGGCACGTGGTTGGACACCGGAGTCATCGTCGGGCCGACCGACAACGTGTCGAGGGAGCGAAGCGCACGACCGGTGCGCATTCCCGGCGGGATGGGGCTGATCTACCGAGTCCAAAAGAGCACCTACTGGACGACGCGCGCCAACTCCGCGCCACCGGCCTTCCTCTCGGAGCCGGTCCTCATCGAGGTGGGCAGCGCACGGACATCGCGCGCCGATCCCTATGCAAGCCACTTCAGCGTCGTCGCCGATGACGGCGGCCATCTCCACCTCGCGATCCTCGACGACGCTTACGTCATGTACCTGCGCTACTCGATGCTCGACGGGACCTGGTCCCCTGCGCGAAGAATCGACTCCGACGGATCGTCGAGCTATCCGCAGATCGGCCTGGCCAACGGACAGGTCCAGCTGGCGATGAGCCTGTCCTGGCGCGGCGGTGCGCTCTACCTGAGCAACGACTACGGCGAGACGTTCGACGCGGCGTTCGCCTTGCGCCTGCCCGCGCCGCCCGACGGGGTCAGCTACAAGACGCCACGTCTGGAGAGCCCCTCCCGGTCCAGCGGGACCCTGGCCATCGTTCAACAATACGAGGACGACAAGCTGCAGCGCCTGATGGTCTTCAAGGTGCCCGTTCCTTGACTCGCGCAGCGTGCAGGTCGTGGCAGATCGACTCTTCGTGACCGCGCACGACGACGGATCCCTCGGATGAACGGCAACCGTCTCGGCATCCATCCCGGCCTGCGGCGCCGGGACTTCAAGCGCATCGCCCAGAACGGTTTCGGCGACGGCCTGAACGCGTACGCGCATTCGATGGCGTGGTTCGACGGCCACCTCTACGTGGGCACGACGCGGGGCAACTTCCCGTTCATGAAGGCGCGTCTGCCGATCGGCATGGACGTCTGGCCCGTCGAATGCCCGGAAAATCCGTTCGACCTCGACATGCGCGCGGAGATCTGGCGCTACGACCCGGTCGCCAGCACGTGGGAGAAAGTGTTCAAGGCGCCGATGATCATCGGCAGTCATGGCAAGCCGATCCCGCGCGAGCTCGGCCTGCGCGGCATGGTCGTGCACCAAGGGCCGGGCGAGGCGCGGGCGGCGCTGTACGTGACGACCTGGTCTCCGGCACGCGGACCGGGGCCGCTGATCCTTCGCTCGGAGGACGGCCGCCGCTTCGAGTCCACCTGCGAGCCCGGGCTCGGCGGCCTGCCGGTGACGACGATTCGCACCATCGCGCCGTTCAAGGGTCGCCTCTACACGACGCCCGCCGGCTCGCGCGGCGGCAACCCGAACGTGTCGTCGCACTCCGTGGTCTACGAAAGCAGCGATCCCGCGAACGGCGGCTGGGAGCCGGTGAGCGAGTTCGGCTTCGGCGACCACGAGAACAAGACCGTGTTCGAGATGATCGCGTTCGGCGATCACCTCTACGTCGGCACGTTCAACCTGAACGGCTACCAGGTCTGGCGCAGCACCTGCGACGGGGACAAGCCGTACGCGTTCGAGAAGATCATCGAGCGCGGCGCCTATCGCGGGCGGCTGAACCAGTGCGTGCTCTCGATGACCGTGTTCAAGGGGGCGCTCTACGTCGGCAGCGGAATCCAAGGCGGCGGCATCGACACCCAGAACCGGATCGGCCCGGCACCGCCCGAGCTGATCCGCATCCACGCCGACGGCAGCTGGGACCTGCTCGTCGGCGAGGGGCGCGACACGCCGCTGGGGCGCAAGGACCCGCTCTCGGGCTATCTCCCCGGCTTCGACAACTTCTTCAACGGCTATTTCTGGCGGCTGTGCGAGCACGACGGGTGGCTCTACCTGAGCACCTTCGAGTGGAGCTCGGTGCTCGGCTACGCCAACCGGCGCAACTGGCCCGAGCCCTTCACCAACATCGTCAACCGTCTCGACCCGCAGACGATCCTCGACAATCATTCAGGGTTCGACCTGTACCGCAGCTTCGATGGCGAGAACTGGGTGCCGGTGACGACCAACGGGATGGACAATCCCTACAACATGGGGCTGCGCACGATGGTCTCGTCGCCGCACGGGCTCTTCCTGGGAACGGCCAACCCCTACGGGCCCAAGATCATGCCGCTCGGGGGAGACCGCTACGTCCCCAATCCCCGCGGCGGCTGCGAGATCCATTGGGCGCGCCGCGTTTCCGAGACATGAGCGACCGGCGCGCCGGCATCGTTGCGCGGATCGCCGGGCGCGCGCGGGGCGGCGGCGAGTTGGCACCGGGAACGCGGATCGAACGCGATCTCGCTTACGGCAACGACCCGGCCCAGCGACTCGATCTCTACCTGCCGCCGCAACCTGCCGTCGCTCCCCTCATCGTGATCGTCGGTGGCGGGGCCTGGTCGTATGGCGACAAGGCGGCACCGGCCACGGTGACGAACAAGGTCGCGCACTGGCTGCCGATGGGGTTGGCCGTCGCATCCGTCGGCCATCGCCGCCTGCCGCAGGCCGATCCGCTCGAGCAGGCGCGCGACGTCGCACGCGCGTTCGCGCTGCTGCAGCGCCGCCTTGCGGAGCTCGGGCGTTCGCCGCGCGACGCCGTCCTCCTCGGTCACTCGAGCGGTGCTCATCTGGTCGCGCTGCTGACCGCCGACATCACCTGGGCCGCGAGCGAAGGCGTCCGACCCTGGCTCGCGAGCATCCTGATCGACACCGCCGCGCTCGACGTCGTCGCTCTCATGCGCGGGCCGCACCTGCCGCTGCACGACCGCGCCTTCGGTTCGTCGGAAGCAGAGTGGCGGCAGGCCTCGCCGCTGCACCGCCTGTGCGGTCGACCGGCGCCGATCCTGCTCGTGCATTCGAGTCGACGGCCGCTGGCCGGAGAGCAGGCGCGCGAGTTCGCTGCCGCCGTCGTGCGGGTCGGAGGACGCGCCGAGGTGCTGAGCGCCGACATCTCGCATGCCGAGCTCAACGCCGAGCTCGGGCGCGAGCCCGACTACACCGCCCGGGTCGATGCCTTCCTCCGCACGGTCGTCGCGGATCGCGACGCAGGCGATCCAGCGTCCGCATGACGGCGCGTTTCGACGAAGTTCAACCACCATGCATCCACGCCGGGCCGCCGTCATCGCCTCGCTTCTCTTCGTCGCTGCGCTGAACGGCGCCCGCGCTCAGACGCTGCGCGAGATGCTCAGGGCGCGTCGCGAGCGCCAGCAGCAAGGTCCGCCCGACGCCGGAACGGCTGCGTCCGACGGCCTCGATACGGGCGAGGGGACCGCCGGCAAGATCGCCTTGCCGCCGGGCGCCCGGCTCGAGCGCGACATCGCGTACGGCAACGACCCGGCGCAACGCCTCGATGTCTACATCCCAGAGAAGGCAGCGCGCGCACCGATCATTCTCATGGTCCACGGTGGCGCCTGGATGATGGGCGACAAAGGCAACACCGGCGTGGTCGCCGCCAAGGTGGCGTACTGGCTGCCCAAGGGCTACGTCGTCGCGTCGATGAACTACCGCATGGCGCGGCCGCCCGAGCCGCTCGACCAGGCCGACGACGTGGCGCGCGCGATTGCCTTCATCCAGAAGCAGGCAGCGGGGTGGGGAGGCGACGCCGATCGCCTGGTCCTCTTCGGGCACTCGTCGGGCGCCCACCTCGTCGCATTGCTCGCCGCCGATCCGGACATCGCGTCGCGACAGGGCGCCCGGCCCTGGCTCGGCACCGTCGCGCTCGACAGCGCCGCGCTGAACGTCGTCGCCATCATGGAAGCTCGACATGCACGCTTCTACGACCGCGTCTTCGGCGACGAGCGCGGACGCTGGACACGCAGCTCGCCGGTGCACCGACTCGCCGGGCGGCCACAGCCGATGCTGCTGGTCTGCTCGAGCCGACGCGAAGACTCGTGCAGCGCCGCGCGCGCTTTCGCCGACAAGGCGATCGCGTCCGGGGCGCGGGCGGAGGTATTGCCCGTGGATCTGAACCATGGCCAGGTGAACGCCGAGCTCGGGCGTTCGCCGAGCTACACCGCTGCCGTCGACAAGTTCATGCAGTCGCTCGGTCTGCCTTGAGGCAACTTGTCGACGTCGACAGGCGTCTCGGACGGATCTTGACTTCCGTGTGAAAAGGGCGAGGTCGGGGGATCTGACACCGCGGACTCTCGCATCGATGCGCTTCAGGCCGCGTCGACCCCCGTGTTTGAAGGTGGTCGGAAGGCTTCTAGGCGGGCAAGCGGGAATGTGCACCCAAACCCGGGCGTGCTAGTGTAAAGGTCAGCATAAGGTCAGTAGAGTTTTCCCGGTCCGAAGCGAAGAGCACCCAATGGGACCTGTCGTTTGCTGCGGCGTCATCGGCGTCGCCACGACGTCCGCCAGCAGCCATCGGTCTGAACGGTTTCGTGGTGCATCCGCGGGCCGACGGCACCCGCCACTCGCTCCCCACCCGGCCGGGTGAACCTGTGACAGGCGAGGCGTCGGCGTGGCGGATTTCATCACCTTTGTGTTCACGCCTTCGGGCCATCGGGAGGTATCGCTCGCGATCGCCGGCTCGCGTGCCGGCGGCATCGGCGTCCTCGACGCCGAGCTCGAGCCGCGACTCGACGCCGTGGTCGAGGATCTCGAGCGGGTCGCCAGCCACGCTCGCGGCCCCTTCGGCCTTCGCCTCGGCGCGATCACGGACGGTACCGCGGACGCGCTGCGTCCGTTCGTTCGCAGCGGGCTGGCCTGGCTGATCGTCGATCTCGACGCCGTCCAGGAGGCGGCCGCTTTCATCGGCGAGATGCGCGACGCGGGTGTGAGGGTGCTCGCCGAAGCGCGTGCCTATCGTCGGTTGGACGCCGGGCACGAAGATCGCCTGGACGGCCTTCTGCTCAAGGGCAACGAGTCGGGCGGCTACGTCGGCGAAGACAGCAGCTTCATCCTGTTGCAGCGCTGGCTCGGCCGGACGCGACTGCCCTTGTACGTGCGTGGTGGCCTGACGCCGCACATGGCGGCGGCTTGCAGCGCGGTCGGCGTCGCGGGAGGAGTGCTCGATGCGCAGCTCTTGTCGATGCCGGAGGCACGGCTTCACGAAGGCGTACGCACGCTCCTGCAAAACCTGGCCGGCAGCGAGACGGTCGCAGTCGGTGACGGGGAGCGCGGCGAGTACTTCCGCATCCTGGTGCGCCCCGGTCACGTCGGCGCGCGCGCCTTCGTCGCCGACGGCCAGGGGCTCGGCTTCGAGAGCCTCCGCCCGCTCGTCCAGGCGCGGCCGCGCGGCTGGGACGATCCGGTGCAGGGCTTGCTGCCGATCGGCCAGGACGTGTGCTTCGCGGCACCGTGGCGCACGCAGTTCGGCCACGTCGCGGGTGTGCTGCAGGCGATCGAGCGCGCGGTCACGGGGCATCTGCGCAAAGCCGTCGAGCTGAAGCCGATCTTCGAAGCGGCCCCGCTCGCCGAGGCACTGCGCCTGCGCTTTCCGATCGTGCAGGGACCGATGACGCGCGTCTCCGACGTGGCCGAGTTCGCCTCGGCGGTCGCGGACGGCGGCGCCTTGCCGATGGTCGCGTTTGCCCTCCTCAAGGGCCCTGCGCTCGAGAGCCTCCTCGCCGCCACCAAGCAGCTGCTCGGCGACCGCCCGTGGGGCATCGGACTGCTCGGCTTCGCACCGCAGGCGCTGCTCGACGAGCAGCTGGCCTGCGCCAGCGCGTACAAGCCCGACTACGCGATCATCGCCGGGGGCCGGCCCGACCAGGCGGTGCACCTCGAGGCCGGCGGCGTGCCGACCTTCCTGCACGTCCCGTCGGCCAACCTGATCCCGCTCTTCATCCGCGAAGGCGCGCGTCGCTTCATCTTCGAAGGTCGCGAGTGCGGCGGCCACATCGGGCCCCTCAGCAGCTTCGTGCTGTGGAGCACGATGGTCGATCGGCTGCTGGTCGAGATTCCGGCGAGCAAGGTGCCGGCCGACCGCTTCGAGCTGATCTTCGCAGGCGGCATCCACGACGCTGTCTCGTCGGCCATGCTGCAGGTGATGGTCGCGCCGCTGGCGGCGCAGGGCGTCAAGGTCGGCATCCTGATGGGCAGCGCCTACCTGTTCACGCGCGAGATCGTCGCCACCGGTGCGGTCGTGCCCCAGTTCCAGCAGGAAGCGATCGACTGCGAGCGGACGGTCAACCTCGAGTCGGGTCCGGGTCACGCGAGCCGCTGCGCGTTCACGCCGTTCGCGGCGGAGTTCTTCCGCACGCGCCTCGAGCATCGCAGCCGCAAGGTGCCCGCCGACGACAGCCGCCGCGCGCTCGACGACCTGATCCTCGGACGGCTGCGCATCGCGTCGAAGGGACGCAGCCGACGCGGCGCCGACGGACCGATCGAGTCGCTCGACGTCCAGGCGCAGCGCGACGCCGGCATGTACATGCTGGGGCAGGTCGCGACGCTGCGTGCCGGGCTCACCGACATCGCGTCGCTGCACCGCGAGGTCACGCTCGATGCCGCCGAGCTTCTCGAGCGCCGCCTGCACGAACCTGCGACCGCGGCGCCGCCGCTCGGAGCGCCGGTCGACATCGCGATCGTCGGCATGGGCGTTGCGCTGCCGAAGGCGAACAGCCCGGAGGAATACTGGGCCAACATTCTCGACAAGGTCGACGCGATCACCGAGATCCCGTCGCACCGCTGGGACTGGCGCCTCTACTACGACGCCGACCGCACCGCCAAGGACAAGATCTACTCGCGCTGGGGCGGCTTCCTCGACGACATGGCGTTCGATCCGACGCGCTACGGAATGCCGCCGAAATCGATCGAGTCGGTCGATCCGATGCAGCTGATGGCGCTCGAGGTCGCACGGCGCACGCTCGAGGACGCCGGCTACGGCGAGCGGACCTTCGATCGCGAGCGTGCCTCGGTGATCGTCGGCGCCAGCGGCGGCACCGGCGACTTCGGCTCGCAATACGGACTGCGGGCGGAGCTGCCGCGCTTCAGCGGCGCGCTGCCGGCAGAGGTCGCCGACCGGCTGCCGGAGTGGACCGAAGATTCCTTCGCCGGCATCCTGCTCAACGTCATCGCCGGGCGCATCGCCAACCGGCTCAACTTCGGCGGTGTCAACTTCACCACCGACGCCGCCTGCGCATCGTCGCTGGCGGCGGTCTACCAGGGCGTCACCGAGCTGACGGGCGGGCGCAGCGACCTCGTCATCGCCGGCGGCGTCGACACCGTGCAGGGGCCGTTCGGCTACCTCTGCTTCAGCAAGACGCAGGCGCTGTCGCCGCGCGGGCGCTGCTCGACGTTCGACGAGTCGGCCGACGGCATCGTCATCTCCGAAGGCATCGCGATGGTGGCGCTGAAGCGCCTCGCCGACGCGGAGCGCGACGGCGACCGCATCTATGCGGTGATCAAGGGCGTCGGCGGCAGCAGCGACGGCAAGGCCAAGGGCATGACCGCGCCGCTCCCCGCCGGTCAGCTGCGCGCCATGCGCCGTGCCTATCAGCAAGCCGGCTTCGGGCCCGCGAGCGTCGGCGTCTTCGAGGCCCACGGCACCGGCACGGTGGCCGGCGACACGGCCGAGCTGCAGAGCACGATGCAGCTGATTGCCGACGACGGCGGCGCTGCGCGCGAGGCGGTCATCGGGTCGGTGAAGACGATGGTCGGCCACACCAAGGCCACGGCCGGGCTGGCGGGTCTCGTCAAGGCGGCGCTGGCCTTGCACCGCCAGGTCCTGCCTCCGCATCGCGGCGTCGACCGGCCGCTCGCCATCCTGCGCGCGCCCGACAGCCGGGTCTACCTCGTCGATGAGGCGAGGCCCTGGGTCGCACCGGTGAGGTCGCCGCGCCGCGCCGCGGTGAGCTCGTTCGGCTTCGGCGGCACCAACTTCCATCTCGTGATGGAGGAGTACCGCGGCGAATACCGCGACTGGCAGCAACCCGCGACCACGGAGCGCTGGCCGGCCGAGCTGCTGCTGTGGAGCGACGTCGACCGCACGGCCCTCGCTCGCCGTCTCGCCGACCTGCGCAGCGGTCTGGCGGCACACGCCGACATCACGCTGCGCGATCTGGCCGCGAGTCTCGCGCAGCGCTGGACCGCCGGAGCCGAGACGGTCGCGATCGTCGCCAAGGACCACGCCGATCTGCTCGCCAAGCTCGGCCTGGCGCTGAAGTGGCTCGAGGCGCCCGGCAAGGCGCTCCCGCCCGGCGTGTACCACGGCGCGCGCACGGAAGGACCGGGCAAGGTCGCCTTCCTGTTCCCGGGCCAAGGCTCGCAGTATCCCGAGATGCTGCGCGCCGTGGCGGCGCATTTCGGCGTCTGCCGCGAGACGCTGTCGGATGCCGACGCAGTCCTGCGCGAGCGATTCGAGACTCGCTTCGGCGCCGGCGCGCGGCTCAGCCACTTCATCTTTCCGCGCGGCAGCTACGACGACGCCGATCGGGCGAGGGCGCGCGATGCGCTCACCTCGACCGACGTCGCCCAGCCCGCCCTCGGTGCGGTCGAAGTGGCGCTGCACCGCCTGGTCCGCAGCCTCGGCGTCCGGCCCGACATGCTCGCCGGGCACAGCTACGGCGAGTTCGTCGCGCTGTTCGCCGCGGGCGCGATCGACTTCAAGTCGCTGATGGCGCTCTCCGCCGCGCGCGGCGGCTTCATCGTCGATGCCGCCAAGGCTGCGGGATCGGAGCTCGGCACGATGGCCGCGGTGCCGGCGCCGCGCTCGGTGGTCGAGGAGACGATCGCAGGCATCGAAGGCGTCGTCGTCGCGAACCACAACGCTCCGCTCCAAAGCATCGTTTCAGGCCCGCACGCCGGCGTTGCCGAGGCCGCGGCACGATTCGCCAAGGCCGGCATCGACGTCGCTCCGCTGCCCGTCGCCGCAGCGTTCCATTCCTCGCTGGTGCAACCGGCCCAGCGCAGCCTGGCGGCGCTCATCGAGACGATCGACTGGCACCCGATCGAGGTACCGGTCTTCTCCAACAGCACTGGCGGGCCCCATGGCGCAGACATCGCGCAGCTGCGAAGCCAGATGGCCGACCACCTCGTCCGCCCGGTCGAATTCGCGGCCGAGATCGAAGCCATGCACGCCGACGGCGCACGCGTCTTTCTCGAGGTCGGTCCGAAG
>Ga0068868_100000305_pt1 | contig 33003 bp, 25 predicted proteins | sample KBSMisM42_FD_64660 | JGI IMG/M metagenome (GOLD analysis project Ga0068868, IMG submission 64660) | Miscanthus rhizosphere microbial communities from Kellogg Biological Station, Michigan, USA - KBS Miscanthus M4-2 | ecosystem: Host-associated > Plants > Roots > Rhizosphere > Soil ...
GCGCCTTCGTTGAAGAAGCCGATCGGTTTGCCGTCCGGCTCTTCGCCGAGGTCGGAGAACGAGCCGGCGCAGATGAAGAGGACGTTCGAGATGTCGATCTCGACGTAGTCGTACTTGTTCCAGTGCGCGGTGACGTTGATCGGGACGAAGATCTTCTCGCCCTCGAGGATCTTGAGCAGCGCCTGCTGCACCCCCTCGCCGCCGATGTCGCGCGTCCCCGTGCCGGTGCGCGCACCGCCGCCGCGCCGCGCGATCTTGTCGATCTCGTCGATGAAGACGATCCCGTTCTCCGCCGAGCTGACGTTCTGGTTCGTCGCGTACAGCAGCCGCCCGATCGCCACCTCGACGTCTTCGCCGTAATACCCGGCCTCGGTGAACGCGGTGGCGTCGTTGTACGCGAACGGGACGTCGAGGATCTTCGCCAGCGTGCGCGCGAGGTACGTCTTCCCCGCGCCGGTCGGTCCCATCATCAGGATGTTCGACTTGCGGATCGAGACTTCGCCGCCGAACTTCAGGTATTCGATCCGCTTGAGGTGGTTGTACGCGGCGATGGCCAGCACTTCCTTGGCGTGCTTCTGGCCGATGACGTACTGGTCGAGCTGCTCGAAGATGCGGCGCGGTGTGACATGGAGGAAGCGATAGATCTCACGCTTTTCCTTCATCGGGCGCCTGCAAAGGAGTATAGCAGGGCGACCCGGCTATACTCCCGGTGATGAAACGGCGGGAGACCTTCTCCGATCGCGTGGCCTCGTTCCTCATCGGCGCGGTCACAGGGCTCCTCATCGCGTGGGGCGCAATGACGTTCCTGAGCGTCGATTCGCGGCCGCTGCTGATCGCAATCATCATCGGCAGCGGCCTCTTTGCCATGCTGGGATGGAACCTGTTCTGGCAGTTGTTCGAGTCGCTCCCCTGGTGGTGGCGATAGCGCGCGCTACGCGCTTTCCACCTCCGCCCAGATCTGTGTCCGGTGGCTCTCGTTCAGCGCGAACGTGCCGACGACGAACGTCATCAGCGCGATGCCGATCGACCAGTAGAGTCCCGAATAGATGTTGCCGGTTTTCTCGACGAGCAGTCCCGCGATCAGCGGCAGCGTGCCGCCGAACCAGCCGTTGCCGAGGTGGTAGGGCAGCGAGAACGACGTGTAGCGGATGCGCGCGGGGAAGGCTTCGATGAGGAACGCGGCGATCGGACCGTAGACCATCGTCACGTAGAGCACCTGGATGAACACGAGCAGCGTGAGCATCGGCACGGTCGGATGCGCTTTCATCGCGTGGTAGATCGGGAGGTAGGTCAGGGCGGCGATGAGATTGCCGGCCATCATGATCTTCAGCCGGCCGATGCGATCGGAGAGCGCGCCGAAGACGACGAAGAACGGCATCGCGAGCAGCAGCGCCATCGCGACGATGATGCTCGCCGTCGCCAGGTCGATCTTCATCACCGTCTGCAGGAACGACAGCGCGTAGAACTGGCCCGTGTACCAGACGACGCCCTGCCCCGCGGTCGCGCCGAAGAGCACGAGCAGCACGATTTTGAAGTTCGCCCAGTTGCCGAAGCTCTCGCGCAGCGGCGCGATCGACGCTTTGCCCTGCGCCTTGATCGACGAGAAGAGCGGCGACTCCTGCAGTTTCGATCGGATGTAGAACGAGATCGCCACGAGCACGAGCGAGACGAGGAACGGGATGCGCCAGCCCCACGTCTTGAAATCGGCGTCGGGCATCGCCTTCTTCACCGCCAGCACGACGCCGAGCGAGACGAAGAGCCCGAGGCTTGCGGTGATCTGGATGAAGCTCGTGTAGTAGCCGCGCTTGTTATCGGGGACGTGCTCCGCGACGTACACCGCGGCGCCGCCGTACTCGCCGCCGAGCGCGAGGCCCTGCAGCAGCCGCAGCACGAGGAGGATCGTCGGCGCGAGGATGCCGATCGACGCGTACGTCGGCAGCACGCCGATGAGGAACGTCGAGAGGCCCATGATCGTGAGCGTGACGAGGAACGCGTACTTGCGGCCGACGAGGTCGCCGATCCGGCCGAAGACGATCGCGCCGAATGGACGGACGACGAAGCCGGTGGCGAAGAGCGCCCACGTCTTGATCAGCGCCCACTGCGGATCGCCTTTGGGGAACATCAGCTCCGACATCACGACGGCGAGGCTGCCGAAGATGTAGAAGTCGTACCACTCGATCATCGTGCCGAGTCCGGAGGCGAAGATGATGCGGCGGATCGAAGCTGGCGGTTGGCCGTTGACAGTTGGCAGAGCAGTCACTTTTTGAGCTCCTCCCATTTGCGCAGGGCTTCGTCGACGGCGGGTTTCAGTTGGTTCCAGCTTTCGCGCGCGTCGGGTGACGGCGAGGCCTCGGCGTCATCGATCGCGTTGAAGAGCTTCTGCAGCGCCTGATCGAGGTAGCGCAGCGTGCCGGTCGATGCCGGCGGCAGCCACCAGGCGGATGCGGGCGCGTTGTCGGCGATCGCCGCGGCTTGCGGATGCTTGGCGACGACCTCCTTCGCCTCGGCGCGCGCCGCGGCGATGCGCGCGCGTGCCGCCTCGACCTCGCGTGCCAGCGTGAACTGCGCGGCGTAGTCGTACGGCGCGATGCGCGGATCGGGGACGACGGTCAGCGTTTCGGCGAGCCGTTTCCCGTCCACCGTCAGCGCGATCTTGTACGTCTGCGGAGGTGCCCAGACGCCGGACGAGTACGCATCCTTCGCGTTTGCCGCCGGGTAGCGGATCGGCCAGACGAAGCGATGCAGGCCGGGCGACGTGGCCAGCGTCGACGGCGTGACGAACCACTCCGGCGCGACGCCGAGCTTCGCCGGATCGGCCTTCGGCGCGGGATCGGCGCTGCTGTAGCGGCGGACGAGCGCATCGTGCTCGTCGAGGATCTCCAGCGTGACGTTTGTCGCCGGCGCGTCGAGCAGGTAGTCGATGTACGCGCCGTTCGGCGGATTCGGCGCGAGCGCCTCGTCCTTCGGCATCGGCGTGCCGGTAAAGCCGGCGCCGCGGAAGCGGACCGCCGTCGCCGGCTTGAAGAGGAACGGCGCCGACGTGACCTCCTGCCACAGCGGCGTGACGTCGTCCATGATCCAGAACGCGCGGCCGTGCGTGGCGACGACGAGATCGTTGCCGTGGACGTCGATGTCGCGCACCGACGTCACCGGCAGGTTCGCCTGCAGCGATTCCCAATGCTCGCCGTCGTCGAACGAGACGGAGATGCCGCGTTCCGTCCCTGCGTACAGCAGTCCCTTGCGCACCGGGTCTTCGCGCACCACGTTCACCGTGATCGGCAGGCCGTTCGCGATCAGCTGCCAGCTCTTGCCGCCGTCGTGCGTGCGATAGACGTACGGCTTGAAATCGTCGAGGCGATGGCGATCGACCGCGGCGTACGCGGTGTCGGCGTCGAAGTGCGACGCCTCGATGATGCCGACTTTCGACCACGCCGTGATCGCGGACGGCGTCACGTTCGTCCAGTGCGCCCCTTCGTCGCGCGTGCGCCAGATCTGGCCGTCGTCGGTACCGGCCCAGATGTCGTGATCGGCCAGGCGCGACGGTGCGATCGCGTAGATCACGCCGAAGCGCGTGCCGCTGCCGGGCTTGAGCGCGGCCGTCGCTGGATCGAGATTCGGCGGCACGCCGGGATCTTCGCGCGTGAGGTCGGGACTGATGACGGTCCAGTGCTCGCCGTTGTCATCGGTGCGGTACAGCCGCTGGTTCGAGAAATAGAGGACGTGCGGGTCGCGCGGCGAGAAGACGAGCGGCAGTGTCCAGGTGCGGCGATCGAGCTCGAGGTGCGCGAGCGTCGGATCGACGTCGCGCGTCTGGCCGGTGCGGAGATCGAGCTTCGACACACGGCCGCCGAAGAGGATGTCTGGGTCTTTCGGATCGGGGGCGACGTTGTCGCTCTCGCCGCCCGCGGTGATCTCACGGAATTGCGCGATGGTGATGCCGTCGATCGTGTTCGTCCGGCTCGGCACGCCGGCGGCGCCGGAGTCCTGCTGCGCGCCGTAAACGAAGTAGGGAAAACGGTTGTCGGTGATGACGTGATAGAACTGGCCGGTCGGCTGGTTGTACCAACTGCTCCACGTTTCGCCGCCGTTCGTCGAAATGACGGTGCCCTGATCGACGCCGAGGATGCGGCGCTGCGGGTTGTCGGGATCGATCCAGAGGGAGTGGTAGTCGTCGCCGCCGGGGGCGCCTTTGATCGGCGCCCACGTCTTGCCGGCATCGGTCGAGCGATAGACGTTGACGTTGCAGGAGTAGACGACGTCGGCGTTCTTCGGCTCGACGGTGATGCCGCCGAAGTACCAGCCGCGGCTCCAGACGCGCTCATCGGCGCCGGCGCGGATCCACGTCGTTCCCGCGTCGTCCGAGCGATACATGCCGCCTTCGGTTGCATCGACGATCGCGTAGACGCGGCGCGGATTCGACGGCGCGACGGCGACGCCGATGCGGCCGGGGTTCTTCGGCAGACCGGTGAGCTGCGTCCAGTGATCGCCGCCATCGGTCGATTTGAAGAGGCCGGAGCCGGGGCCGGTGGACGGCGGATAGACCGACCACGGCGTGCGGCGGGTCGCCCACATCGCGGCGTAGATCACGCGCGCGTTGCCGGGCTCGAAGGCGAGGTCAATCGCGCCGAGGTTGGAGTCGCCGAGGAGGCGTGTCCAGGTTTTGCCGCCATCACGCGAGCGGAAGACGCCGCGCTGCTCGTTCGCCGCGTACGGATGGCCGAGTGCGGCGACGTAGACGACGTCGGGGTTCGCCGGATCGATGATGACGCGTCCGATCTGCTGCGAATCGTCGAGGCCGATGTGCGACCACGTCTTCCCGCCGTCGGTCGACTTGTACATCCCGTTGCCCTGGGAGATGTCGGAGCGCATGTCGGCCTCGCCGGTGCCGACGTAAATGACGTTGCCCGATACCGCCAGCGCGCCGATCGAGCCGATCGGCTGCGAGTCGAAAATCGGCTGCCAGGTGCGCCCGGCGTCGTTCGTTTCCCAGACGCCGCCGTTCACGCTGCCGAAGTAGAAATGCTCGGGCTGGCCCGGTACGCCGCTCACCGCGAGCACGCGTCCGGCCCGGAACGGCCCGATGAGCCGCCAGTGGAGGTCGCTTGGTTTGGAAAAAGAAACAGCAAGAAGGGCTGCGATTAAGGTAGAAATCACGACTTCGTCACCTCACCCCCGGCATACCAAAAAGGATCGGAGTATTTAATCAGAGTTATGAAACGAAATTACGCACTCATGCTCGTACTGTGTCTGATCGTTGCTGCGACGGCACAGGCGGCTAAGACGGCAACGGCGAAGAAGGGGACGGCCCGTCCGAATCCCTTCCTCAAAGCCAGCCCCCTGCCGTTTCAGGCGCCCCCGTTCGACAAGATCAAGGACAGCGATTTCAAGCCCGCGCTCGAAGAAGGGATGCGGCAGAACCTGAAGGAAATCGAGGCCATCGCGAACAACCCGAAGCCGCCGACGTTCGCCAACACGATCGAAGCGATGGAGCGCGGCGGCGCGCTGCTCACGCGCGTGGCCAAGGTCTTCTTCGCCCTCACCGGCTCGAATACCAGCGACGCGATCCAGAAGATCGAGTCGGAGGAAGCGCCGAAGCTGACCGCGCACAACGACGCGATCTACCTCAACCCGAAGCTGTTCGCGCGGGTGAAGTCGATCTACGACAAGCGCGCCTCCAGCGGCCTCGATACGGAGCAGCAGTTCCTCGTCGAGCGCTACTACCGCAACTTCGTCCGCGCCGGCGCGCAGCTCTCCGAGAGCGACAAGACGAAGCTGCGGGCGCTGAACAAGGAAGAGTCGACGCTGACGACCGACTTCCGGAAGCACGTCCTCGCCGACACCGACGCTTCGGCCGTCGTGGTCGATGACAAGGCGCAGCTGGCCGGCCTCAGCGACAGCGACATCGCCGCCGCGGCGGAACGGGCCAAAGACCGCAAGATGCCGGGCAAGTACGTGCTGACGCTGCAGAACACGACGCAGCAGCCGGCGCTCGTCTACCTGCAGGACCGCGCCCTGCGCGAGAAGCTCAGCCTGGCCTCGCAGCAGCGCGGCAATCACGGCGGTCCGAACGACACGAAGGCGATCATCACCCGCCTCGCCCAGCTCCGCGCCGACAAGGCCAAGCTCCTCGGCTATCCGAACTGGGACACCTACGTCCTCGACGATCAGATGGCGAAGACGCCGGAGAACGCGCTCAAGCTGCTCAACGATCTCGTTCCCGCATCGACCGGCAAGGCCCGCGACGAGATCGCCCGCATGCAGAAGGAGATCGACGCGGAGCACGGCGGCTTCAAGCTCGCCGCGTGGGACTGGCAGTACTACGCGGAGAAGGTGCGTAAGGCCGACTACGACATCGACGAGTCGGAGGTGAAGCAGTACTTCGAGCTCGATCACGTCCTGCACGACGGCGTCTTCTACGCCGCGAACCAGCTCTACGGCCTGACGTTCAAGGAGCGCCACGACATCCCGGTCTACCAGCCGGACGTCCGCGTCTTCGAGGTGTTCGACGCCGACGGCAAGTCGCTCGCGCTCTTCTACGGCGACTACTTCTCGCGCCCGAACAAGAGCGGCGGCGCGTGGATGGACTCGTTCGTCGACCAGAGTGGCCTCATCGGCACGAAGCCGGTGGTGTTCAACGTCACGAACTTCACCAAGCCCGCGCCCGGCCAGCCGGCGCTGCTCAGTTTCGACGACGTCACGACGATGTTCCACGAGTTCGGCCATGCGCTGCACGGCATGTTCTCGAACGTGAAGTACCCGACGCTCGCCGGCACCAGCGTGCCGCGCGACTTCGTCGAGTTCCCGTCGCAGTTCAACGAGCACTGGGCCCTCGAGCCGAAGGTCTTCGCGAACTACGCGAAGCACTACAAGACCGGCGCGCTGATGCCGCAGGCGCTGGTGGACAAGATCCGCAAGGCGCGTACGTTCAACCAGGGCTACGCCACGACGGAGTACCTCGCCGCCGCGCTGCTCGACCTGGCGTGGCACGCGCAGGCGCCCGGCACGGAGAAGGTCGCGGACGCGAACAAGTTCGAGCAGGATTCGCTCGAGCATTTCAAGATCGCGATGGCGGAACTGCCGCCGCGCTATCACTCGACCTACTTCTCGCACATCTGGGGCGGCGGCTACTCGGCCGGTTACTACGCCTACATGTGGAGCGAGTTGATCGACGACGACGCGTTCTACTGGTTCAAGGAGCACGGCGGGATGACCCGCGAGAACGGCCAGCGCTTCCGCGACATGATCCTCTCGCGCGGCGGCAGCCAGGAAGCGGCGACGCTCTACCGCAACTTCCGCGGCCGCGACCCGATCGTCGACCCGCTGCTCATCGAGCGCGGGTTGAAGCCGGCGGAGCCGCACGAAAAGTAACCGCTATTTCGTCACTGTCCCGTAGTACCGCGAGGCGCCGAAAAACGGCGCCTCGTTTGTTTTGGCGGGCATTCCGTTATTGCCGCTAGTATTTCTTTCCGGTTTTATCTGAAAATAGCCGAACCGTACAGGAGGAAATATGCGGAAGCTGCTGCCGCTGTGGTGTGCCTTCGCTGTATTGCTCGTCGCCGGATGCCGCAGATCCGACAACCCGGTGATCGCCACGGCGACGAACGGACCGGGACCCGATCCCGCCCCTGACGTCCGGCAGTTGCGCGACGGAATCCGCGAGTACTCCGACCAGATGGTCAAACAGGCCGCTGCGGCGAACGAGGTGGCCAGGAACGCGACGGTGACCGACACCATCCGCCAGTACGAAGCGCTGAAGCCCGAGGAGCGCGCCAAGTACGTGATCGACAACAAGGAAAAGATGCAGTCGGTCTACGGCCTCGTCGGCAAGGACGACGAGGAGTTTGCCAAGGCGATGGGCCGTCTCGACGCCCTGCTCGCAAAAATGGGCGGCAAGATCTACAGCCAGATGCCGCCGCCGGACTTCAGCCTGGCGTTGGCGAAGACCGAGGTCTATTCGAAACAGGTGAAGTTGACGGACGAGTTCTTCGACGACATGCATCCCGAGGCGAAGACCGCCCTCGACTCGTTCAACAAGATGACGCCGGAGCAGAAGAAGTCGTTCCTGACCTCACCCGACGCCAGCGCGAATGTCCTCTACTGGCAATACGTCTACATACAGCGCAAAGCGGCCCTCCTCTGGTATCTGCGCAACTACGCCATCCAGACCGAGTGGGGCTACAAGAGTCCCGTGTCGATGCAACAACGCGCGGCAATGGATGCGCAGTTCGACCTGAAACGGCCGAAACGCTGACCGGCGCATGAGGTGCAAATACGCGGTGGCCGCGGCAGTGGGAGCGGTGTTCGCGATTCACGTCGCCTGCACCGCTCTCTATCTGCTTCCGCAGAATCCGATGACGCGGTATTTCATCGGGGCGGTGAACGGCTACATGGAGCCGCTGTTCGCGCAACGCTGGCTGCTCTTCGCTCCCGAGCCGGCGACGAGCAGCGTCAAGCTCTGGAGCCGCTATGAATGCGGCGGAAGCTGGACCGGCTGGAGCGATCCGGCGGCGCCTCTGATGCTGCGCCATCAGCACAACCGTCTCTCTTCCGCCGGGAAACTGCTCTACATCCCGACGAATCTCGGGCGCGAGCTGAGCCGCGACACGCTGGATATCGGCATCCGCCTCGATTGCCACGACCCCGCCTGCGAGGCACGGAAGAACGCCGAGATCGTCCGCCGCGGCTCGTTCCGCCGCGCCGTCGCGTGGAGCGTCCGGAACCGTCCGTGCGAAGCGAGCAACGTGCAGGTGATGGTGGCGCAGCTCTATCCGGCGCAGTTCTCGGAGCGAAACCGGAGGAAGCCGTTCAGTTTCGCCAACATCTACGACTATCCGCCCGTGCCGGTCGAGGCCGGGTCGAGCCGAGGGATCGAATGAAGCGACTCGACGCACTGGTCAACGTGTTGACGGAGTCGCGCACCCATCCGCATACCGTCCGCCTCTTTCGCCGGATCGTCTACGGCTGGTACCTGCTGTCGGTGCTGATGCTTGTCCCGTCGGCGCGGCAGTTCTGGGGACCCGATTCGCTGATTCCTCTGCAGCCGGTGCGGCCGATTCCGCTGTTGCAGTTGCTCGATCTGAACGCGGTGCGTCCCTGGTTTCCGCTCTTCGTCATCGCTGAGGTCGCGCTGCTGATCGTGGGGATGACATGCCGCTGGCCGCGAATCACGGCGCTGCTCATCTACATCGTGTCGATGAATCTCAACAACCGCGCGTGGGTCACGCTCGATGGCGGCGACAACCTCATGCAGATCATGTTGATCTACCTGATCTTCATGGATCCGGCGCCGCCATCCGATGCGCCCGCCGAGGGCGTGCGGGGGTACGCGAACAACGCGATCACCAACGCCGTCTTCCTGATTGCACGTCTGCAGGTCGTCGCCGTTTATCTCGTCGCGGGACTGGGCAAAGTGACGGGAGAGTTGTGGCAGAACGGGACGGCGATCTTCTACACCCTGAGCGTCGATGATTTCACGCTGCCTGCCGTCCGCTCGTTCGTCGCGGACTGGCCGGTCTTTTCGGTCGTCGCGACGTACGTCACGCTGCTGTACCAGGTCTCGTTCCCCTGGCTGATCTGGAATCGTCGCTTCCGCCCCTGGCTGATGGGACTCGGAACGTTCATCCATCTGCAGATCGCGCTGGTGATGGGCCTCTTCTCCTTCGGCCTCGCCGTGATGTCGTCCTACGTCGTCTTCTTCACCGATGCGAAGAGCGCGGCCGTGATGACGCGGGCGGCGGTGTGGGCGGCGCGGCTCGATCTGCGCGGAAACGCGGCGCGGGTCCTTCGACCGGCGGCTCATTAAAGACAATAGCTCACAAAAGAGGCGCCGAAAGGCGCCTCTTTTGTTTTGAGCAAGAAACTGATTTCGCGCCCTCTCTGCGCGCAAAATTTCTGGCGATCATCGACTTTACAAACCCAAATTCCCCTAACACCCGAAAATGCGGGATATTGCGGGACATGGCGGGATCGCCTCGGTTCAAAACACCACCGGGAGGGCGTTTTTTCGGTGTTTTGAGCGGTCATCCCAGTTACGGATATGCCGACGAGGCTGCCACCCTCCGAACGCGGTGGAGGGGACGGCCCACGAGGGGGTTACTTCTTTCGACCGGGGACTTTGTCTTTCCGAGGCGGGGGCGTGCGCAGGAAGGCTTTCACAGCATCATCGAACGGGAGCGGTATCCGGACCTGCTGATGATCGTGATCCGCTTCCGGTGGCGCCTTTCGGGCGGGCTTGGCTGACGGTTTATCGCGCTTCATTCTTCCCCAACTGACCCGAGGTACTTTAGCCGCTTCCCTTCGAATCCGGCAATTGCTCGGTCTGTCCGGGTCGAGTCCGTCAGCCGACGCCAGTTGTATCGAAAGGTGAACTCGGCGAGATATCGATGCAGGTGCTTGCGGCTGACGTGATGGTAGACACCTTTAATCCCCCGCTTCAGCAGTCCGAAGAACCCCTCGATCGTGTTGGTGGAAACGTCGCCCTTCACGTACTGATGCTGCTTGTGCAGAACCGTTTGGTGACTCGCGAAGTGCTTATCAAGTCCTGAGTAGAGAATCAGTTCGTCCGTCATGATCCGGGCCTTTGGATCGACGTGCTCCCGCAGCAGCGGATACAACGTTTGGCGGTCGACGCTTTCGACCACGAACGCGCGAACGTCCCCGCCGCGCTCCACGCACGCGAACACCGGTACGTAGTGTGAGCCGATGCCGGGTCGTCCCGGCTTCGCGGCCCGCTTTCCCCGCCGCTTGCCGCCGACGTACGTCTCGTCAGCCTCGACGATGCCAGAAAGCTGTGTTTTGAACGGCTCCTGCTCCATCGCGTACCTGATGCGATGACACATAAACCATGCCGACTTATACGTCAGCTTCAGCATGCGATGGATTTGATGCGCCGAAATGCCCTTCTTTGAGGAGCACATCAGGTAAATCGCGATCAGCCACTTATTCAGCGGGATATGCGAGTCCTCAAAGATCGTGCCGACCGTGACGGTAAATTGCTTCCGGCAGTATTTGCACTTCAGCAATCCCTTTCGGCCGGGGTGCTTCGACGACGCGCGCGGTGTCAGACGGTATACCTCGCATCCTCCGCAGTGGGGGCAGAAGGGGCCGTCCGGCCAGCGCTGCTGCTCAAGATACTCACGGGCCGCGTCCTCGGTGGAGAACCGCTGCATGATTTCGAAGAGGGTCAGGTTTGTGTCGATCACGCTATGATCATAACGCTATAGCGTTAGTATCGTCAAGCGCCTGATCTTTCTTTTTCGGCTTTGATTGTCGCCTTCACTACGCGCTGAGTAATTCCGGCCAGCAGATCGGCGGGGCGACAGTCAAGGGCGTGGGCCAGCTTGACGAGAGTCGTCAATCCCGGAGTTTTGACCCCGCGCTCCAAGTCGCTGACGAAGTTCATCGTGAGATCGGCAGCACGTGCCAATCGCTCCTGCGTGAGCCCATGCTTCTCTCGCGTCTCCCGCAGGGTGGCAGCGAAAACAACCGCGTCCGGCAAGGGCTCCTGTTTCGCTTTCGTCATTGATCCACTCCCACGCGATAGTGTATCGTCAATAGCGTTATGCACGCTACGGCAATCTTCAGCAAGAAACGCTGGCAGGTGCGGAACATCTTCCTCTTTCCGCGTGAGTTCTACTCTCTGCGCGATGCGTCGAAGCGACTCGGCCTCGCTCCGGGTGTTCTGAGACGAGACATCGAAACGGGGCGTTTTCAGGCATACCGCAATTCGGACGGCGAATGGCGCCTGACTTGGCGTCAGCTTGTCAGCGTCGCGCTATCGCGATGGACGCTGGCGGAAATCGAAACCGCGCTCGGCGACGACACGCTCGCGATCCTGCCGGAATTGGCTCGATCGCAGACACTTGAGTTGACGTTGCCGAAGTATGTCATCGCGATGCTGACGGTACTGGCGGCCGAAGCGAACGGCGATGTCAGCTCGGCGCTCGTTAGACTTTTGGAGCCGATCGCGAGAGAAGGCGCCGAGCGCTTCGAAACGGCGGCGCCGGGATTCGCTTCCGCCGTGTTCTTCCCCCACGAAGGGGCGGAAGATCGCCGGTAAGCACGCGCTTCGCCATCAGCTTCTCGGACCACTCGCTAGACTACGTGAGTCGAGGATGCCCTCCGGAAAACGGGGGTTCATCCATGAGAAAGTCTGTTTCGACCGTTCTAGCTGCGTTCGTCCTATCGTGTGGTGTTTTGGTGGCCGATCAGCCGACATCGGTCAGGGGATATCGAGATGTAGCTGTACAGCAGGCACAGCGAGACCAGCAGCGCGAAGGCGGCGATCCGATCGACCGTGTCATTCGCCTGCTGAAACGCGTCTTTCACGTTGTGACCAGCGGAGACGGCATGACCGGCCCGAAGCCCTGACGTTGGCCGGCGGCACCGGCAGGGGGAATGCGGCGCCCGAAAGCGACGACGGGCTCCGCATTCCCATTTACATGACATGGGAAGTTGGTGGCGGCGTGAAGCGAGCGGGCGGAGCTGTCGTCAATTGATCGAGATACCCGACAACGTAGGCCACGGTCTCAGTTGTGATCGTGGCTTCCGCCGCCGACCGGCGGAGATACGCAAGCGCCTCGGCGGTGCAGTGATGGCGGCGAAGCGCCTCGCGTTGATCGAGCATCTGCGAAACGGCAGCGATGCTCTCGCACAACGCCCGCACATCTGCGCGCGGGTTCTCCGTCAGCAGGTCGTGAACATGGTCGAGCCGCACGCGAACCCACAGGTCGAGCTGACTGCTTTCCGCAAATACGGAGCTGGCACTTTCAAACTTCGAACGCGCCGCCTCGTGATCGTTACGTCTCGACAGTACACGGCCAATCGCCCATTCAGCCTTCGCGCGATCGACTCGACTATACCGTACGGAGTGAATCTGCAATGCCGTCGATGCGTATTCGAAGGCCTTTGCATCGTCATTGTCCAGAAGGGCGCACCACGCCAGGCATTGCAGCAAAGTTGCACGCTCTGCAGAATCGGCGGCCACCGCCATCTGCAAATCGCCGAAGAGACCTCGGGCTTCTTTCAACCGGCCGCAGCGCGCCAGAATCATCGCCCGCCACCAGCGGGCATCCGCGACGCGCTCCGGGCTGGCGGTTAGGAACAGTCCCTCTGCGGCGTCGATCTCTACGAGAGCCTTGTCGTACTCGCACACATCGACGTCGCCGAAAATCATGCCACGGGCTAGCGCGACCGAGGCTCGATGAGCAACCACACCTTCGGTATCGCCGAACGGCCGGACCGAGTCCGCCGACGCGTCCGCGGCGCAAAGGGCCTGAGAATATCGGCCGAGCAGATACAGATGCGTTGCGCGATTCTTCAACGCGGCGGCGTAGAGTAAAGCGTCGGCGGCTATCTCCGGCGGTCTTCCCTTGCTCATGGCCTCGAACGCACTGATCGCCGCGTCGGCGTAACTCAATCCATCACGTGGATTGGACGGGTAACATTCGTCCGATCGCGAGATCAGGTGTGCGACGACAACGCGGTGATGGAATTCCGGGTTCGCGCGCGCAAGCGACTCCCATCGATACGGTCGTTCTGAAGAGAGCCGCTCATCTATTACGCGGGCAATCTCACTGTAGATGTCGCCGCCGTCTGCGACAAAGCTACCAAGTTCGTCAAGAGCACGGACAAGCGCGCTGCAATGGGCACAGCTGGCGACATGTCGCTCGATGAATCGGCGCAAGTTTGCATCCTTGCCGCCCCACGCTTCGATGACTGCTCTCGCTGACGGACAGGAAGAATCGTTTTTCATCGCCGCTTTTTCGATCCTTTTCTCTCACCCGGAGCGGCCCGCTTCTGGATCGCGGCGAGGATCGCGGATACGTCATCTTCCGACAAATGAAGAACCGCCTCGATGGTCTGCCTGCGTCGCAGCGAGAGCGCCTTTTCTGCTACGGCGTCCGCGAGTCGACGGGGGTCGAGTATCTCCGCGGGAACGTCGAATGCGTTCGCGAAGCTGTCCAGAGTGTCCGTGAACAGGCGCCGTGTGGCGCCGCGTTCCACGTTTGATACCGTCGTTACATTCAGTCCGGAACGAGAGGCCAATTCCTCCTGCGTCCAGCCGCGCTCTAATCGCAACTGGCGCACGAGGTTTCCGAAGGTAATTGCCGCGTTCCACGCGTTAACGGATGGCTGCTGCATAAAGGATGCTTGGAATAGCTTATCGACTGCCGCCCCGAATTACAAGCGGCAACATTCAAGGTTGCAGTAAACCCGCAAAGTCGCTAAACTGCGCACGATTCCGGCGAAAAGGAAATCCGTGATTCCAGCACGCCACCACGCGACCGGTTCAAATACAACGCACCTTCCAGTGCTTCGCGCGACGGGCAAAGCACATGGAAGGCGCGCGGCGACCGCGAGCGCCGCCCCCCTATCTGTCGAGGATGCCTCTCCGTGTGAGTTGGCGCGGGTGGCGACGCCCGGTCGCGGCGATCAGTTTACCAGTCCCCGCGGTGCCGAGGGTTCGGAAACCGAACCGAATAATTCACGCGACGAAGGTGCCAAATCCGGCGAAGCAACAGCTCTGGCCGGAGAACGGAAAACGCTCTTGCAGGCATATCTCAACCGCAACGGCATTGCGGCCGCCCGCGTCGAAAAAGAGGGTCCGTTTGCACGCGAGACGTTCCGGCGCTGGAGACTCGGAGAAGTCGATATGCGCCGTAAGCAGATGGTGCGCGTGCTCGGCACTCTGCGGCGTATTACGGGCCGCCCGGTGCGAATGGAAGAGATTTTCGATCTCGATCCCGACAATCCCGAAAACTGGCGCGATTGAGCCATGCAATACGTCAATCCCAACACGGGGCAGCGAATCGAATTGGGCGACGTCAACGGTAGGAGACGGCGCGTATACGAGATCGCCGCCGTCAAATTCGTTGGTAACGCAAACTGGTTCGCTTTCGAGAAATTCGTCTGCGAGCACTTCACATTCCCTGACATGTCCATAGGCGCAGCCGATCCGGTATTCCTCGCCCTGGCGGATATGTGGCTGCAACTCGGGATCAATCAAGGCTTCGGTCTTGCGCGTGATTTTGCCAGAAGCCAAACCGTGCCGCGGGCGTCCGGTGTTCGCCGTCCCGCCAGATTGGGTCAGATCAACCGTGCTCGACATCGCAGGGCCGCGTGCCGCCACGGTCGTTAATGCGCGTGCGCTGACGCGGTCACATCCCTAGCGAACAATCAGACCATCGATGCACACAGGCCCACAAGTGGGGCGGCCCCACTTGTGTGGCATAGACAGAGTCAATCCATCCTTCTATATTGCCTTCCGGTTCGACCGAGTGAGGCTGCTGAGGTGGACTCTGAGACTCTTAACAATAGCGAGAAATCGCACCGCCTGCCCCCCCCCTCTCTCTCGTCATGGTCGGTCGCATTGAAGCACCGAGGCAACTCCTTCGCCTCGATTCCGGTAAGCCCCTCGGTCGAACCGCTTCACGCATTTTCTGAGATTCCACGAGGTGCTGCATGCTGCGGCGGGTCACGAAGAGGATTGTGGTGGAGGCTGGATTAGAGCGTGTCACGTTTCGGGACGACATGCTGGAGTTGTTCGTCTGGACCCGCCGAGAATACATCAAGGGCTTTGAGCTGTGTTACGCCATTCGGACGCCGCACGAATGGTCAATGCGATGGACGGATACCGAAGGTGTCTCTTTTTATCGGGCCGATCCGGAATCATGGTGCGGTGATTCGTGCGGCCAGCGGGTGATGTCGGAGCTTCAATTCGAAATCCCACCGGTGGGTGAGCTGGAAACTGAATTTGTCGCACGTAGTTTGTTGATCGACGAGCGAATGCGCCGGGTCGTGTTGCAACAGCTGATGTTGCTACGAAATCCGCGCTGCGCGCCATGAATGCGCGTGAGGGATTCAGGCGGTCATATGCGCCGAAATGAACGAGGAATGTTGAATGAATAAGCGCAACGTAGTTTGTACCCTGTCGGTTTTCATAACGTGGCTCGCGATCGCGGCTAATTTGGAAGCACAGTGCTCGTTATCCGTGAGTCCGGCGTACGACGCGCCGAACAATCGCGTCGTGGTGACTGCGACACTCGGCGCCATGTGTACGATACCGGGGGCGACCGTCAGCGTCGAAGGCGCCGGGTTGAGCTACGGGGATCATTGCTCGACGACCGCGGGTTGCACGCTTACGTTCGTCTTTCCGACATCGTGCTTCGCTCCCGGTGCGCACAGCGTCACGGCCGTCGCCGACTGTAATCAGTTGGACGGCAGCAACACCTGTGCGAGGCGTCCTGTTGCACAGGCCAGCAGCTCGTTCACTGTTCCGGACGCCACGCCGGAAGCCGGCGTCAGCGTCGAGCGGACTTCTGATACGAGTATTCGCGTTCATGGGACGTACAAGTTTGTCGATGCCGGGCCGGGCGATCGTGGATGGCGGCTCGAGCACTACTGGCCGAACGGCTCTCTAGGGAGGGTGGTCGTCAGTTCTGCCGACACTGCGAGCGGCGAGGGAACGGTCGATTTCGTAGATGGCCAGACAGACAATTTCAGCTGTTGGCCACAGGGCGCACATCGTTTCGTCTTCTATGCTCTCGCCTGTGGCGGCCGGTATACAAAGCGGGTCGAAACCACTTTCACCATGCCTGACGAGACGCCGACGCTCTCGACGGCACTCGTCAAGCTCTCGAATACCTCCGCGCGCGTTGATCTGGCGTGGACGTTTCCGCCGACCGTCTCGCAGCGTTCGGTGACATTGCACCATTTCCTCCCAAACGGGACGGAAGACAATGTTTCATGGTTTTTTCGTACAGACGATAGACAGGCCGATTCTCAGCGGTTCGATACCAGCTGCTGGCTGAACGGTACTCATGTGTTCAAAGCATTCGCTTACTCGTGCGACCGGACCGCAACCGAATCGGATCAGAGTCTCGTCATCGATCACCAGCCGCATCTCGGCTTGTCGGTGCAGCCTTCCGGCGGGGGAAGCGACGGCAACGCCAAGCGGGCGGTGCTCAGCTACCGCTTCGCCGACGACGATCCTGCCGCCCGGCGTATTACGCTGGAATTCCTGCCCGAATTTCCCGCGACGGCGCCGATTCAAGTCATCGCGCCGTTCACGCCCGATGCGAATACGCCGAATCCCCTCCTGATCGATGTCCCTGACTTCGGCACTAAAGGCATTCTCCGCGCGAGGGCGACGAATTCATGCGGGGAGTCCGCAGTGGCGGACGCATTCATCGATTGTGATTGCCAGAAAGACGAAGGGCCGAAGACCGTGCCGCACCCGGTTCGTTTGTGGGATGGCTCCATGACCTACAACGAGCGCGACCCGCTTCCTTCGGATGACCTGCCGCTCTTCGTCCGCGAATACGACACGCTCAACACGCAGGACGGTTTGTTTGGCGTCGGATGGCATTCCGTCTTCGACGCGGGTCTCGTTCACTTCATGGATGGTTCGGTGGACACCGTGACCATTCGGACGGAAGGGGAACGGCGTGCCGCGTTCATCAAGGTTGGCGGCATCTGGACTCAGAGCTGGCCCTTGGGTATCGGGGCTGCGGCGACACTGACATCGGACGCCAATGGTTGGCGGTATCGCGAGGGCGGCTCCCCACTCGTGCGGATTTATCGCACCGATGGCCGGTTCGGCGGTTTCGAGGATCTCGCCTCATCCAAGAAGGTGCTGATCGACTACGACGCGTCCGGACACCCACTTCGCGTTTACGCGGTCGACGGAACATGGTCGTGCAGCATCGCGATGTCAGGTAATCATGTCGGCAGCATCGCGGTCGACGGTCAGCCGGATCTGGTATGGCAGTACGAATATTCGGCGTCCCTTCTTCGATCCGTTGCGCTGACGGGGACTTCGTCGCCGTGGCGTACATACGACTACAACGCCGGGCTGCTCGCCGCCGTACGTGATGCAGCCGGAGCGCTGATCGAAAGTCATACGTATGACGCGCAGGGGCGGGCAATCGATTCGATGGGCGGCAATACGACCGACATCACATCGATCGCATACGGCATGCCCGGAACGCTGCCCGACAGCACGATCACGAGTGTCACCTATGCAACCGGCGAGGTGACGAGTTTTGAGCAGCGTTACATACAGGGACGTCAACAGACCACCGCGATCGTGGGTGGCTGCGGCAGCTGCGGCAGCCGGAATATGACTTACGCGATCGATCCCACAACCGGCAGGGTCACGCGCAATCAGGATGCGCGCGGCTATATCAGCTCGTTCGCCTACGATGCATCTGGGCGGGTCGTTCTGGAGCGGCGCAATGACCGGCCGGCGGCGTGCGACCCCGAGCAGGACGGGGCGCACTGCCGCGTCTCCACCACGGCGTTGCTCACGTTGGCGCTGCAATCGACATCCGCCTCGACCTTCATCAGTTATTCGTATGGCGATCCGCTGTGGCCGGACAAGCCGACTACCATCATGATGCCGAGCGTGGTGCAGAGCGGCGATACACGGGTCGAGACGATTGCGTACGATGCGCTTACAGGCTCACCGCTCACGCGCACCTGGAACGCATGGGCGGTTGACACGACAGGCCGCACGGTTCGCGCCGATCAAACGACGACGACTACCCTGTATGACGGCACGGCGACGGCGGCGTTTAACCCCGGCCGCAACTTCGCCGCGTCCTGGCTCACGCTCCCCCAACCGGCAGGTAGGAAGAAAAGCAGCGATGGGCCACGTACGGATGTCTCGGATGTAACGCTGTTCGTCTACTACCCGATCGATGCGTCTGTCCCTCCACTCAATCGTGGCCGTCTCGCGGCCGTGCAGAACGCGCAGGGACACATCACCACGTTTGAGGATTACGACGTATTCGGCGACGCGCGCAGGGTCGTCGATGCCAACGGCGTTGCGACCGAATTGACGTTCGACCCACTCGGGCGGCTGAGCACGACCACGGTAAAGGCGTCCTGTGGTCAAGTTTTCGACGCCGGTTGTGGGAGTGACGTCCTGACGGCGAACGGCTACGCGCCACCGACAGGGCCGCTTAGTTCACGGACGGACGCGAACGGCAATGTGACCACATACGAATACGACGCTCGCGGGCGTCTTCTTGCTGTCTCTCGGGGTTCCTCGGCAACGGCACTTAGCGAGCGCATTGAGTACACATACGACGCCGCCACCGGCCGGAAGGCGAGTGAGCGGTTCTTATCGTCGTCGCCTGTCGCACCAAGCGATCCATCCGCTTTCAGCGAGACGCATCGTGAGTGGTTCGCGTATGACGCGCTCGCGCAGTTGACCGCGCAGACGCATGCCGACCTCACAAGCATCGGTTACGCGTACGACGATGCCGGTAGCCTTGCGTCCGTTCGCGATGAAGATCACACGATTGCGAATACACGCTACAGCTACGATCCCGCCCGACGATTATCGGCCGTTCGGCAAACGCTCGGCGGCAATCAGGTGATAACGTCCTACACCTACGACGTTGCCGGAGATCTCACGAGTGTCACCGATCCGAACGGCAACATCACGACGTACGCATATGACGACTTCGGTCGGATGGTGTCGCAGAGCAGTCCCGTCACCGGTACGACAACGTACACGTACGATCTCGCGGGCGACCCGATCTCGACGACCGACGCAAATCACGCGATCACAACGCGAACCTACGACGCTCTCGGCCGGGTACTTACCGCTACATCGACCATCAGCGGCGGCGCCAGCGAAACCGTCACATGGTCCTATGATGGAGGCGCCGGGACATTCTCGATCGGCCGCATCGCGTCCATGACCGATCCGGCCGGTACGACCAATTACGCCTATGAGCGGCGGGGCTTGTTGGTCAGTGAATCCCGGTCCAGCGGTTCGTTCGTGATGACAACCGGGTTCGTGTATGACGCAAATGGGAATCGAGCGTCCCTTCGATACCCCTCGGGTCTGACGATCGACTACACGTATGATTTTGGGAACCGCCCGCTATCGCTTTCGACGGGGGGCATCGCCTACGTTTCCGGAGCGAAGTACCTTCCATTCGGCCCGGAGCTGTCGGTCGATTTCGCCAACGGTACGAAGCAGACGCGCACTTACGATGCGCGCTACCGCATCCAGCGCAACACGCTCGCCGTGGCCTCTTCGGGCGCACTGATCGCCGACTACAGCTACGCGGAGGATGCGGCCGGCAACGTAACATCGATCCATGATCTAGTTGATCCGGGCTACAACCGCGATTTCGGCTACGACGATCTTAACCGACTGACGGTAGCGAATACCGGCGCGGCGCTATGGGGAACAGCTAGTTACCGGTATGACGCGATGGGCAACGTACTGGCGCGTGACGTGGGCGGCGTGGTCGAGGTCGATCCGAACAACCCGCTGCTGACCCGTGGCCGGAAGTTGTCGGCACGGAGCAGTAGTCTGCCCGCACCAGGATCGATCCATGAAACGTACGCGTATGCGGGCGCAACTTCGAAGCTCGCGACCATCACATCGGGAGGGCTCGATCATCCTCTCACCTACGACGCCGCGGGAAACGAGACGCGCTACTTCGATGACCGCACGTACTCCGCGCGAAATCTGATGACGTCCATCGCCGAGCCGTCCGAGGACGGAAAGCCGCACACCATTAACTACGGCTATGATGGAAGAGGCGTGCGCGTGATTCGTTCAGAAGGGACCTTCGGTTACACCGCTCCGTTCGTGACTCGGTACTATGTTTATAGCCCTGAGCTTCAGTTGCTCGCCGTCAGCGACGAAGGCCCGAACGTTTGGGGAAAGACCGCCATTTCGAACATGGTTCCGCCGATGAAGCACGAAATCGTGTGGTTCAACGGCCGTGCGGTTGCTGAGCGAGTCGACGGCACCACCGCCCGGTTTACATTCACCGACCACCTTGGTACGCCATTACTTCAGACGGATTCGAATGCCGCCATCACATGGCGTGCGGAGTACGAGCCGTACGGGGACATTTTCGTGCTGCGCAATGGCACGAGTGCCGCCGAGCAGCCGCTGAGGTTTCCGGGCCAGGAATACGAGCGGAAGTGGGAGGGAGTCGAGGAGCGGTACAACATTTTTCGGTGGTATCGATCCGGGTGGGGGCGGTATACGCAGAGTGATCCCATCGGCCTCGCCGGCGGAATGAATCTCTACAGCTACGCCGGGGACGATCCGGTTGGGTATACAGACCCTCTCGGCTTGGTAACATGGTCGAGGAACGCGCCGGTGAGTCGTGCAGTCAATTGGGACACTGTGTACAGAAAATGCCATGACTGGACAGCGCACGGCTGCACGGAACCGCAGATCCACGTTGAGTGCAAGTGTAGATGCAGTCAGGGCTCATACCGAGCGAAGGTGGTGCTGTCGATGGATCAGACTATCTGGGCGCGACAGGACGACCCGAGAACGCCACTCACTCAAATCATCAACGAAGAGATGAAGCACGTTCGGTACAACGAGGTGATGTTCAAGTGGGCAGTCAAACGAGGTGAGCGGTTAGAGGCGCAGTCGTTCTCAAACAAGAAAGACTGCGATGAGGGGTGCAGGGCGTTCTACCAGGCAATGCACGATGACTTTTTTAGCGACTGGGTTCACAAGTACAACCCGCACCCGAACTACTGAGGAGGGTGGATGCGTCGAGTTCTAATCGTCGTTCCCCTCGTTCTGAACGCCATCGCTTGCGCTGTGTTCCTCGCCGCACGGCCGCCGGCGACGGAGCTGATCGTCCAACGTGAAAAGGCGCAAAGGGTGGGTACTTTGACGATGTCGTCTGGAGATCCCTACATGCTGATAGCCGAGCGACCGCTGTGGCAGTGGAGCGTGTGGCACGGTGGCGAGTCGCTTTGGGTGAAAACGCTTGAAGTGTTGAATGGGCCTGCGGTGATCGCTGCCAAACGCTTCGGTGATGAATGGGCCGGTGATCACGCGTTCAGCGGGACAGCAACGTATCGGCGCGAGTCGTGGATACGTGCTTACACGTTTGCGATCGCGTCGTCGTTGCAGTGGTTGCTCGTGGGTATCGTGATCGCTTGGTTATCGAGCCGAAACAGACGCGGAGCGAGCGGCGCAACACGACATGCGGTCGGATGAATGCGACGTTCGATCGAATCGAAGCGATCGGCGCACACGTGAGCCGCGATCGGTGCTCGCATGCAAGGCTTCACAGGTGTCGCCTCCCGACATTCTGCCGTCGTTTCTCGGACTACAGTTACTGCATCCAATACCAAAAGATCATTCCGCGCTATTCAGGTAGTGATTCGAAACGAATCAATCCCTTTTCGCCGCGCTAGCGTCGATTCACACGACGCGTGCAATCAATTTGTTCGCTCGTGAATGCGAGACGCGATCGGAGTCACACGTGAAGCGATTCATGCCACGCGTGGTCCGTTTGATGCCACGCGTGGTCCGTTTGACGCCGCGCGTGATCCGGTGCATGCCACGCGTGCTGCGGTGTATGCGACGCATGATGCGGTTCATGCGTCGCGTGGTGCGGTTCGTGCGACGCGTGGTGGTATCCATGCCACGCGTGGCGTCAATCTCGCCACAGCGGCTCAGCAGTGAGTTTGCGCACGTTCGCGACCTCTCGGAGCATCGTCGCGCGATGCTCTCGGCAACTATGTACGGTTTCGCACGATGATGACGATTTTGTCCGAAATGCGGCGCGGGTCATCGGTTTTCGCGGTCGTGCCTGGGACGAAGGTCGTGGTGACAGGCTCCCAGCCTTCCTTCGCACCAGCGTTGAGCGCATTCCCCATGTTGTTCCACGCCCACACGCGTACGGCGTCCGCGGGAATGCTGTACTTGTGAAGCGTTGCATCGTCGGCGCCTTTCCAGTCGTAGAACGTGAGCACTGCGTAGCGCGGAGCGGCCGCGGCGACGGTAGCGACGAAGAGCGCGGCAACGGCGAAGAAATAGATGCGATTGCGCATGGCTGTCCTCCGATGAATTAGAAGGACGAGGCGAGCCTTTTCCCGGCTGCGCCGCTTTCTGTTCGGGTAAGCCGGGGAAGGGCTTCATGAGGCCGAGGGTGGGAGCGGGATCGCTCCGGAGGTGGGCGGCTTCAGTTCGAAGAACATGGCATCAGGAGGCAGTCGCAGAAGTCGGGTGAGCGCCGAGTCGTTCCTTCACTTCGTCTTTAGGAACGATCTTTAGCTTCCCGTCCTTGTCATCCTTGCGCTTCACCTGTTCGAGATCGGCGACGAGCATTTCGTGAACCCTCCATAACCGGTCGCTGATCTCCACCTCCGCCCACCCCTCTTACCGGGAATTTCGATCCAATCGTGTCAAAAACTTGGGTTTGTGATCGGGATAATCGCCAAATTTCTTGACATCCCTCCTTCGCGCCATCCTGGCGTAACTGCATCCCCACCAACGACTTAACCCGAAATGCCATCTCGGCCGGCCGCTTGAAATCTATAGCCGGCGAAAGGAGGTGGTGCTGAAAAGAGCAGACGGGAACCGAGAGTCGATTCGCATTCATGTGGGGAAAACCAATCCACAAAAAAGAAGCCCAACAACCCAACAACCCATCAACTCAAAAACGAAAGAAAAAGGAGAACTAAGACCCATGCGGAAGTCCCCCATCATCATTTCCCTCATCATCCTCGTCACCCTCTGCACTTCGGCCTTCGCCCAGACGCAGAGCAGCACCGCGGCGCCGTCCGGCGTCGTCAACATCAACACCGCCGACGCCGCGCAGCTCGCGTATCTGCCGCACGTCGGAGCCAAGGCGGCGGAGCGCATCATCGAGTACCGCAAGGCCCACGGCTCGTTCGCCAAGGTCACGGACCTGATGGAAGTGAAAGGCTTCGGCGAGAAGAGCTTCGAGCGCCTCCGTCCCTACCTGACCACCGACGGCAAGACCACGCTCGCCGAGAAGGTCCACGGCGCGCGCAAGCCGCGCGGCAGCAAAAAGATCAAGCCCTCCATCGCGGCGTCGAAGTAGCGCGCCGTCCCTCCAACCCATCCTTCCACCCATCCCACCAACCACGGCGGCCGCGCGACACGTGTGTGCGCGCGGCCGCCCCTTCCGGAGAAAAACTGTGTTTCGCAAACAAGACGGCCAGAGCCTGGCCGACATGCTCGTGGTGTTGGCAATCATCGGGATGAGCGTCGGCGTCGCGCTCCCCTCGTTCAACTCGCTGCGGCGCCGCTCCGCCGTCCGCGCGTCGGCGTCGGAGATCCGGGCGATGTTCCACGCGGCACGGATGCGGGCCATCACCCGCGGCCTCAACTCCGGCATCCGCTTCACGAAGTCGGGGAAGGAGTGGCGCTATGCGGAGTACGACGATCGCGACGGCGACGGCGTGCGCAACGACGACATCGCGTCCGGCGTCGACGTCCCGCTCTTCGATCCGCGTCCCGTGCTGATGACCGATCGCGGCGCCGCGATGATCGGCGTCCTCGCGAAGACGATCCCCGATCCCGACGGCGATAAGCTGACCCCGACGTCGTCACCGATCCAGTTCGGCCGCTCGCAGATCTGCTCGTTCTCTCCGACCGGCGAGAGCACCTCCGGCACGATCTACCTCATCGACGGCCTCGGCGGCATCTACGCCGTCCGCGTTTACGGCGCGACCGCGAAGATCCGCACGCTCCGCTGGGACGAGAAGTCGCGCAAGTGGGTGGGGCAATGACCTCACCCGCCGCGCTTCATGATGATCTCCCGCGCCTCGTACGTCTGGATCACCGACAGCGTGCTTCTGCGGATGAACTCCTCGCTGAACGCGTCGATCAGGACGCGGCCGTCCATGTCGCGGCCGACCGGGAGTCCGGCGGAGAAGAGCACGGTCGGTACGACGTCGACCGCGTACGCCGAGGCGGGATTCTCCTTGTGCGCGACGTCGGGACCGGTGATCACGACGAAGCCGTCGTCCGCGCCAGGGTCGTCGTTCGCGATGACGTCGCGCACCAGCGACCAGGCGGTCGCCGCGGAGGCCGGCGGGACGGGGCCGGAGGGCGAGACCACGATCAGCAGATGGTCGGGGAAGTCGTGCGCCAGCTGCGCGACGATCCGGTCGAGCTGCTCCGCGTACGTCCGGGCGATCTCGCCGCGCATCGACGTCTTCGGTGGGAGCTCGTTCGTGCCGATGTGCAGCGCGCGTTGCGCATCGCCGAAGCCTTCCAGCGCAATCACGTCGAGCTCGTAGCGGCGCGAGGCGATGGCCAGCCGCGCGGTGCTCGCCACCTGCAGGTCGTGGCGCAGCGCGGCGAGGACGGCGTTGCGCGCCGGACCGGTGATGCGCGGAGCGACGGCGGCCAGCTGCGGCGGATCGCCGGCGATGAGCGTCGTCTTCGTCGACGGCCAGCCGACGACGGACGCGTGGAACGACAGCCGCTCGAACATCGTCCAGAACGGCAGCGCGTCGCCGGAGGGCAACGCGGCGGAGATCCGCTGCACCGGCGGGATCAGGCCCCAGACGCGGAAGCCGACGCCATTCGGCAGCAGGAGGAAGCGGTCGTCGGGACCGTTCAGCGGCGTGTGGTACGAGAAGCGCCCGGTGACGCCGTGGCGATACGGCAGCTTGCCGGTGGCGAGCGAGGCCCAGAGCGACTTCGGGGTGGTGGTCGGGAACGGCTCGAGGCGCGTGAAGTAGGCGCCGTCGCGGGCCTGCTCGAAGAACGGCAGGCCGCCTTCGCCCTCCATCGTCACGATCCAGTCGTACGGCAGATTGCGGATGGCCACGAGGATCACGGGACGCTGGCCCGCGACTTCGCCGATGTTCGCGACGACGGCGGTCCGTTTCTCCGTGCGATACGAGTCGCGGCGCTGGTAGAGGAAGAACGAAGAGACCGCGATCACGAAAAAGCCGGCGACGAAGATCAGCCGCGAGGTGCGGCGGTCGGCGTTGCGCTCGAGGAGCCAGAGCACCAGCAGGATGAACGCCGTCAGGGTGATGAGGTTCGTCGCCTTGTTGAGGATGCGCACCGCGCCGATCGGCAGGTAGATCCGCACCGGCACGAGGTGCATCCAGTAGATGAAGGAGGAGATGAACGCGGCGAGGACGACGAAGCCGAAGCCGTGTGCGCGGTACTGCTGCGCGTCCGGCTTGCCGAAGAGCCGCACGCGCAGCATGCGCAGCAGCCAGAGGATCGTCCCGAAGAGGAAGCCGCAGATCAGGCCGTAGATGATCGTGACGGTGGCCAGGCGTCCCGGCGTGATGTCGACCTGCGGATTGAGGAAGTACAGCAGGTGGGCCATGTACAGGCCGAAGATCGCCCCGGCGAGGACGCGCTTGACGTAGGCCCAGCGGAAGGACATCGGGCGGGGAGTGTATCGCGATGATCACCTCCGCCCGCCTCCGCCAGCTCCGCGGTCTCGACGGCGTCTTCACGCTTCTCCACGAGCTCGGATATCCGGTCGTCGCGCCGATCGTGATCGATCCCGAGGAGTGGCGGCGGGCGGGGATTGCGCTGAACTGGAACGGGACGTCGATGCTTCACCTTGCGGCGCGCACACGGCGGTTCGATCTCTTCGTGCTGCAGTCGGAGGCCGGCGAGGAATCGATCGCCACATTTCTGCGCAGTTATCGCGAATACAATGTGCTCACGAAATCAGTGCTGATTAAAAGCGCTGATGAAAAGCTCGCCATTTATGATCTCGCGGGCCGGACGCTGCGGCGGCTGGACGTCGATCTTGCGCAGCCGTCGGTGCATGCCGTCGACCGGCTGAACCTCCTCGCCGCTGGCCCCGATCTCCCGCGCATTTTCGATCTGGCGCTCGACCGCGAGACCATCACCCGCCGCTTCTTCGAGCGCTTTCGCGATGCGGTGCGCGATATCAGCGAGGCGCTGGAGGGGACGAAAGAGGCGCGTGATGCGGAGGCGCTGCTCGTCATGTCGCGGCTGCTGTTCCTTTCGTTCGTGCAGGTGAAGGGGTGGCTGAACGAGGAGCGGCGCTTTCTGTTCGACCGGCTCGATAGCCGCACCATCGGGCCGCTCTTCTTCGGCTGCCTGAACACGCCTGTCGGGAAACGCGACGCGGCGGCGCGGAAGCTCGGGCGGATCCCGTACCTCAACGGCGGACTCTTCGAGCCGTCCGCGTACGAGCAGCGGCACGAGCTGAAGCTGCCGGACGAGCTGCTGCGCCGCGTCATCACCGGCGTCTTCGAGCGCTTTGACTTCTCCGTCGACGAAGGGGACGCCGCCGGCACGCATGTCGATCCCGAGATGCTCGGCCGGGTCTTCGAATCGCTCATGGCCGACGACGAGCGGACCGCGAGCGGCAGCTTCTACACACCGCGCGAGATCGTCGACGCGCTCACCTCGCGCGGCGTCGCCGAATGGGTCGGCAACACGCGCGATCCGAAGGCCGCACTGCGCAAGCTCGAGACGATCACGGTCCTCGATCCCGCGTGCGGCTCCGGCGCGTTCCTGCTGTCCGCGCTGCACGCGATCGAGCGCCTCACACGCGAGCTGGCGCAGCGCGCCGAGGAACCCGTGCCGCACGACCTGCGGCGGCGCATCGTGGAGCGCTCGCTGTTCGGCGTCGACCTCAAGCCCGAGGCGGTGCGCCTGTGCGAACTGCGGCTCTGGCTGGCCATCGTCTCGACGACCGACGCGTCGATCGAGGAGGTCGCGCCGCTGCCGAACCTCGACCGCAACATCCTCCAGGGCAATTCCCTCCTCAGCCCGACCGATTTTCTCGGCGACTCGCGCGCCGACGTCTATCGCGACTGGCGCTACGCCGTGCTCGCGCAGGCCGACCTCCTCGCGCGCTACCGCACCGCGCCGCAGCAGGAGCGTGCCGCGCTTGCGCGCATCGTCCGCGACCACGATCGCAAGCTCGCCAGCGAGCTGCTGGCGAAGGCCATCGACGCCGACGAGCGCGAGATGCAGCGCCTCGCGTCGCCCGACGCTGATCTCTTCAGCCGCCGCCGCACGTCGCACAACGATCGCTGCCGCGAGCTGCAGGAGCGGATCAGCGCGACCCGCCGGACGCTGGAGCGCGTCGAGGAGGGAGAGCTCGGCTTCTTCTCGTTCGACGTCCACTTCGCGCACGTGATGGCGGAGGGCGGCTTCGCCGTCGTCGCCGGGAATCCGCCGTGGGTCCGCAACAGCCGCATCGACGCGAACGCGAAGCGGATGTTCGCCGACCGTTATGCGCTCTTCCGGAATGGCGGAGATTCGGCGTTCCATCAACCCGATCTCTCGCTTGCGTTTTTCGAGCGGGCCATGACGCTCGCCGCGCGCGACGGCGTCGTCGCCATGCTGATGCCGGCCAAGATCATCAACGCCGGCTACGCCGCGCGGCTGCGGCGGCACGTCTGGGAGCACGCGTCGATCGTGGCCATCGACGACTGGAGCGACGGCCGCTGGTTCGATGCGGATACTTTTCCGCTCGGGCTCACCGTCCGTCCGTTGCGCGCGCCGAACGGGGTGGCCATCACGTCGTGCGGCGAATCGTTCTCCATGCCGCAGCGCAAGTTGCCGGTGGCCGATGCGAGCTCCGAATGGGCGCTCGTCCCGCCCGACGCCGCGGCGATCCTCGAGCGGCTGCGCAGCGAGCACGCGCCGTTCCGCGAGGTCATCGGACGCGCGCCGATCATGGGCGTGAAGACCGGCGCGAACGGAACGTTCTTTCTCGACGTCGCGCGGATCGTGCGCGGGAAGCTGATCACGACGGAGGGCGCCGAGGTGCCGATGTCGGCGGTCGCGCGTTGCGTGCGCGGGCGCGACGTGCGGCGCTGGTCGGCCAGCGATTCGGTCTGGATGCTCTGGCCGCCCGCGGATGGTTGGGAGAAGCCGCCGCAATGGCTCGAAGAGCTGGCCGGCATCCGCGGCGTCGAGCCGGAGGCGTTCCGGCTCGCGTACGTCAAGCCGGAGCACGCCGGCATCAAGGTCGTGTGGAAAGACCTCGCGCGCGGCATGTCGGCCGCGGTGCTGCCGGATGTCGTGCATGTCGACGGCCGCGCCGTTCCGCTGATCCCGAACCAGACGCTCTACTCGATCGACACGTCGTCGCTCAGCGAGGCGTACGCGATCGCGGCGCTGCTCAACTCGACGATCGCTGATGCGTTGCTGCTCTGCATCGCGGAGCGGGCGAAGGACGCGCACTTTCGCTACTTCGGCCGCACCGTGGCGCGCATTCCGCTGCCGCGCGTGCAGCACGACAGCGAAGCGTGGACGCGGCTCGTGCGCGCGGCGCGGCGGGCGCATCACGAGGTCGACGACGTGGTCGCGTCGCTGTACGGCGTGACGGCGCGCGAGCTCGACGTGCTGCGCCGCTTCGTGGCCCGGCGCCTGGAGCGCGATGCTTGCTGAGCACCAGCGCGAAGCGGTCACGCGGGCGACCGAGATCCTCGCCCGCCGCGGCGGTGTCATCCTCGCGGACGACGTCGGCCTCGGCAAATCGTTCGTCGCCGCCGCGATCGCCGCGACGTTCGCGCGCGTGCTGCTCGTCGTCCCGGCGTCGCTCATCGCACAGTGGCGCGAGACCTTGCAGCTGTTCCACGCCGAAGCGGAGATCGTCACGCACGACACGATCAGGCCGGCGGGGGCGGAACTGGTGATCGTCGACGAGGCGCACGCCTTCCGCAATCCGGCGACACGCCGCTATGACGCGCTCGCGCGGGCCACGCTGAGCGCGAAGCTGATGCTCGTCACCGCCACGCCGGTCTGCAACTCGGCGCGCGATCTCGAAGCGCTGATCGGCCTCATCGCGCGCGACGACCTGCTGATGGACGCCGGCGTCCCGTCGATCGATCTCGCCTTTGCGAACCGCGATGTCGAGCGCGTCGTGCAGGAGCTGGTCATCCGCCGCGATCGCACCGTGCTGCCGCCGGAGCTCGCGTTCGGCACGCTGCGGCGGAGGGTCGTCCGGCATCGCGTGCCCGACGCGGCGATCGACGCGCTGCAGTTCCCGCTGGTCGAGGGAGCACCGCTGATTCGCCGTTTTTTGCGCCGGCGGCTCGAATCGAGCGAAGCCGCGTTCCGTGAATCGATCAAGCGTCAGCGCCGCTTCTATGAGCGTGTGCTCGAAAGCGGGCGCGCGCTGACGAAACGCGATTACCGCCGTGCGTTCGGCGCCGAAGAAGACGACGAGATCTTTCAGCAGGTCCTCTTCTGGGATCTCTGGGCGCCGCCGGGTCAGCTCGATGTCGCGGCGATCAAAGACGAGATGCGCCGTCTCGACGAGTTCGGCATCGAGCCGTCGAACAAGCGCGAGCTGCTGGTCAACATGTTGACGAACGAGCCGGCGATCGTCTTCACGCAGTTCCGCGCCACGGCGCGCGAGCTGGCGCGCGTGCTCAGGCGGCGCGACGTGCTGGTCACCACCGATCGCGCCAGCGAAGGGCTCAACCTTCAGCGTTTCGGCGTCGTCATCCACTACGACCTGCCGTGGAACCCGGTGAAGCTCGACCAGCGCAACGGCCGCGCGCATCGCATCGGCCAGACGCGCGATCACGTCGAAGCGATCTACTTCATCCCCCAAGACCGAGGAGTGATGAACGTGCTCGCCAGAAAGAACCGCATCAGGCGCGAAACACTCGCCGAGGCAACCGGCAACAGGCAACCGGTAACCACGCTCCGCCCGCGCGTCACCCGCACCGCCGCGGTGACGAAACTGATCCAGGACGGCTTCGACGTCCCCGAGTGGCTCGAGCGCCGCCATCACGCGGGCCTCGAGCGCGTCCTCCGCGAAATATAATCGCCGCCGTGGACCTCCTCATCGTCGACGACGAGGCATCTCTTCGCGACATGCTCACCATCGTGTTCGAAGAAGAAGGATGGGTCGTCGAATCGGCCGCCTCGCTCGCCGAAGGGCGCGCCGCCGTGCAGAAAAAAGAGCCCGACGTCGTCCTCTGCGACCTCATGCTCCCCGACGGCTCCGGCATCGACTACCTGCGCGAGACCAAGGCGCAGAACCCGTCGATCGCCTTCATCATGATCACCGCCTACACCTCGACGAAGTCGGCGGTCGAGGCGCTGAAAGCCGGCGCGGTCGACTACATCGCCAAGCCGTTCGACGTCGACGAGCTGAAGATCATCGTCCGCAAGGCCTCGGAGCGGAAAGAGCTGGAGGACGAGAACCTCCACCTCCGCACCGCGCTCGAGGAGCGTTTCACCTTCTCCAACATCATCGGCAAAAGCCCGAAGATGCAGGAGATCTTCTCGGTCGTGCAGCGGATCGCGAAGACGACGTCGACCGTGCTGATCTCCGGAGAGTCGGGCACCGGCAAGGAGCTGATCGCGCGGGCCATCCATTACAACTCCGGGCGCCGCGGCAAGTTCGTCTCGATCAACTGCGGCGCGCTGCCGGAAACGCTGCTCGAGTCGGAGCTGTTCGGCCACGAGCGCGGCGCGTTCACCGGCGCGATCCGCGAGAAGCGCGGGCTCTTCCACGAGGCCGACCGCGGCACGATCTTCCTCGACGAGATCGGCGAGACCTCCACCGGCATGCAGATCAAGCTGCTGCGCGTGCTGCAGGACCGCGTCGTGCGGCGGGTGGGAGCGACGGCGGAGCATCCGGTCGACGTGCGCGTCATCGCCGCGACGAATCGCGATCTCTCCGAATCGATCCAGAAGGGGACGTTCCGCGAGGATCTGTTCTATCGCATCAACGTCATCCCGATCACGCTCCCGCCGTTGCGGCAGCGGCGCGAGGACATCCCGCTGCTCGTCGAGCACTTCATCATCAAGTTCTGCAACGCCGTCGGCGTGCCGCGCAAGAAGATCTCCGCCGACGCCATGCGGGCGATCGAGAAGTACCACTGGCCGGGCAACGTACGCGAGCTGGAGAACGTGATCGAGCGGATGATCGCGCTGGAGATGAGCGACGTCCTCACCACCAAATCCCTCCCCGAGCACGTCCTCCTCGGCGGCACCATTCCCGACGTCACGTTCGATCTGCCGCCCGACGGGATCTCGCTGCAGGACCACCTCGAGGCCATCGGGAAAATCTTCATGCTCAAGGCGCTCGAGCGCACCGGCGGCGTCCAGACGCAGGCGGCGGAGCTGCTGCGGATGTCGTTCCGATCGTTCCGCTATTACGCCAAGAAATACGACCTGATCGCGCGCGACAGCAGACAGGAGGACGTCGTTGAAGCCGAGTAATTTGCTGTTGGCGATGCTTCTGCTTTGCGCCTTCACGTGCGATTCGAATCGCACGCCTCCGCCGGCAACCGCGGCGCAGGACGATGCGTCGATGCCGCGCATCATCTTCAAGGACGGCTTCGCCGTGAAAGTGGAAGTCGCGGCGAATGACGAGCTGCGGGCGCAGGGGCTGATGTATCGCGATCACCTGGCGGAGGACCGCGGGATGATCTTCGTTTTCCCGCAGAGCGGCGAGTACGCGTTCTGGATGAAGAACACGATCATCCCGCTCGACATGATCTGGATCGACGAGTCGAAGAAGGTCGTGCATGTCGCGCACGGCGTGCCGCCGTGTCAGTCCGATCCGTGCCCCAGCTATCCGCCCGGAGCGAGCGCAAAGTACGTGTTCGAGGTCGCGGCGGGAGTCGCGGCGAAGCACCACGTCAGCGACGGCGACGTGCTGACGTTCGAGCGCCTGGACAACATCAAAGCGCAGTGACGCGACTTAATCGGCCGACGGCGTAGCGGGCGGAGTGCCGCCGCCGCTGCCACCGCGACGGCGCCGGCGAAAGCGCTTCCGCTTCCCGCCACCCTCACCGCCGCCCGGCGGACGCGGCTCGTTGTTGTTGCCCTGCGGCGGACGCTCCTGCGGACGCGGCGGAGGCGTCGAGCGCGGCTGCGATTGCTGTTGCTGCTGCGGCTGCGCCGGACGTTCGCCGCCGCCTGCACCGGCGCCAGCTCCGCCGCGGCGACGGCGCCTGCGGCGGCCCGGCGCGCGCTCGCCCTGCGGCTGTGGCGCCTGCGGTTGCTGCGGCTTCTGCTGTTGCTGTTGTTGCTGCTGCGGACGTTGCGGACGTCCCGGTCGCTGATCGCGTCCGCGCTCGCGCGGAGGCCGTTGTCCCGGCGGGCGCCGTTCTTCCTCGCGCTTCTTTTTGCCCGTCCGCTGCTCGAACTCCTGCATCTTCCGCTGCATGAACTTGCGCTGCTGCGCGTCCTGCCGGGCCCGCAATTCGTCGTAGCCGCAGTAGGGGCAGCGCTTCCACCCTTCCGGATAG